>JACCDT011792983.1_pt1 | contig 114603 bp, 107 predicted proteins | sample 7446291 | NCBI WGS metagenome assembly JACCDT01 (sample SAMN15323446, study PRJNA562643) | freshwater metagenome | isolation source: river surface water | place: USA:Blue River Watershed | collected 2017-08-17 | reverse complement strand
TGGTTTTTTCGGCTGAACTGTACTGCTTTTTTGTTGTTTTCAAAATAAAGCTCCCTTGAAAACTAGTCAGGGAATTATATCTAAGATTCAACTACTTTTTGGTACTAATTTTGCCTACCATTATAGATATATAAAATAACTATAATTATACTAACTTGGCCCTAATTTAGGATACTGCAATTTTTGCAGTACAATAGTTAAAAACCATTACAAATCATAAGTTATAAATTTAATAAATCCTATAAACCATCTCACCATTAGACCAACCGTTAAATCACATGCTGAAATAATGTTAAACTTATCAATTAAAATCAGAGTAAAATTTACTAAAATAACACAGATCAACTTTAATTAGAACTCAATTAGACATTATCAATAGTGCCAATTCTACTAATATACGCTTGAAACCAATGTAAAATAAAAACTTCATACTCCTTAAATTCACGCGATGAAATTTACATTGTTATTGACTAAACCTGTTGCCCAATTAATTGATAAGCTACCAAAGATCTATAGCTTTGACAATTATTTTAGATATCAGCTACAATTATGCTCTTAATACAAATATTGACAATATGAATAACACAGTAAAAACTAATTTAAGGAATACACGATGCGTAAATTAATACTTTCTTTGTCACTAATACCGTGTCTAAGTTTTGCAAGCTCTTTAGATATGAGCACCTTGCAATGTAATGGCATGAAATTAAACTCATCAACAACTTTGGCACAAGTTCAAAAATCTTGTCAATTGAAAAAACAGAAGATGGAAGATGGACTTTATCAGGTTGAATTTATCAATGATGCAACAAAAAAAGAAGTGAAATGTAACTTTGCCACCAATGAATCTAGCTCATTATTAAATAGCTGCAAAAAGGCTGGTATACTTTAAAATACCAAGCATACAGAAAATAATGCGCGCACATCACCACAAATTATATGGCTGGTGGTGTTGTGTGCTAAAATTCATGACAAGTTATAGTATTCATCTAAAATACGGTGTATAAATCCTATTATCTAGTTAGGTTCTAGAATCTAGATTTTATAATTAGTGAAACCAATGTACAAAAAAGCTTTTCAAATACTTTGTTTGTTTTTCTTCTGTGTTAACATACAGTCATGCGCAAACACAGGAAGTCCATATGGATCAAACAAAGATGCCACAACCGACTTAGAACTTGGTTCAAGTGAAGTTATGGAACCACACTAAAGGATTAAATATGACTAAATTTATAACAATTACCATTTTGACACTTACTCTTGTAGCTTGTGCAAATGTTGGTAGCGGCAGCAGCACTATTGGCAGTAACAGCGCAATTAATAGCCCAACCGCTAATCCAAGAGCAGCAAGTACTTCAGAATAGTCTGCAATCAATTGAGTACAAATACCAAATTAAATTTGTTAGCAACAATCTACATGATTAGCTCCCTAGTATTTCAGCCAATTGCAAGTATTCTCCAAATTGGAATGCTAACCTATGTGTACAAAATACAAGAATGGAAAAGTTTTACTTATGGTACCATTCTGTTAGTTTACTCAATCATAATTAATGTCGCGGTTTATGTTTATAAGCTTAGTAACACTTCTAATTTATATTTTCTATTGCTAGCAGCAAGTATTTTTACCAATTTATTTTGGTTCACAGCTATGATTAAATTGCTTAAAATTAAATCACTTGATGAAAGTGATCTAGAGTGAAAATTTTATCATCCTTAATGTTAGTTATAATGTCTATACTCATTAGCTCTTGTGGAGATAAAAATGTCTCAGTTGCAGACATTCAAGAAGGAGTTAGCCACGTAAATAACATCACCAACAGTAAAAACTCCAGTGATGTAATTGCTAATATAACACATGCTGCAAATGATATACAAAACAAGCTCAATGCATCTTCAACAAAATAGCAACGGGTTGTTAGCTCAGTGGTAGAGCGTCACGTCGACATCGTGAAGGTCACTGGTTCGAAACCAGTACAACCCACCAAAAAATAAACTATAATAATAAAACGCATAGTAACTAATAAAATAACGTTGAAATATTAGCGCACACTATTAAATAACACGCATAATATAACTTAAAATAAATACTGTTTAAAAATATTTTAGATATCCATCCAGATATATATAGGCACACTGCATTTATACAATTCTTACTGAATAATATTAACCCCATAGCTGCTAAATACTAGTTTTTATTTAAATACAGCATGAATAACAAAGACGTCACATAATTAGCAATCTCTCGATTTTTCACAAACTTATAACTGTTTTATTTCATTATAACTATAGATTTTATTTTCAAGTTGATTTTCATCAAAATGTAAGCTAATCGAATATCCTTCTACTTGATTTATTTCTTGAATACCATCTATATGCATTTTCTTACGCAGGAATACTTCTTTTGCTAAAACCAACGCCTTAGCATCGGCTGCAGATACGGCAGGAACTAAAAATTGAGAATGTAATTCATACATGCCAACTTCATAATCATAATAACCAACGTGTATAATAAATAACTTCATAACCGCTCCGAATTATTAGACTAATTCAATTATAGCATAATGATAAAGCCACGATTGCCTTTATTTAATGAGTTACAATTGTTAAAAAAAATAAACTAAATATCCAAGATAAAATTATAACTATCTGAGAATTACAGAATATAAGATATTTAAATATTGAAGGTATCTTTAATTAGGAGTATAATAGTTAACATGAGTATAAACTAATTTAACAAACTTTCCAATTCTGACTATAAATTTCTATTTAGTATAAGATATAACATGTGTGAATTTAACTATAGATTAAACATAAAATCATAAAGTTGTTTACAGGAGAAAGCTATGGATAAAACTCAAATTTTTAACTACTTAAAATTACTTTCGTCGTCTCGAATTACAGACCCTATTCAGGATGAAGTATTGGAAATGTTGTTTGGAGCAAGATTTATTTCTGGAGATTACAAAGAACCGAATTTAACTTATTTGGGATATTCTGCAACATTAATAAGTCCAGATAATTGTATTTTATTGCTGCAGCAAGCATTGTTACAAAGAAATATATCAAGACACCATTAATTTAATTACGTGCAGTAGTTAAAAAAATGTAGGTATTCTTGCTTTCAAGCAAATCATATAAATATTAATTAAAACAAAAATATTATAACTTTGGCTTTAATATAAAGCATCATTGAAAAACAATGGTAAAAGAGCTTCCATTAAGCCAAGAATTATCACAATTATCTATAACATGATCTTTTAAATCATCATTTAATGCATTAATAGCACCATTACAGGTGTCTCGAGATAAATTCTTATACGTAATCGTTGAATAGCTGTCATCTTTTTTTCTTACAATTTCAAAGTTATCATGGCTTTCACCATAAGAATTAGCTCGAAGGTGAGATTCTATTTCAGCGGCTAAAGCTTTTCCATCATAAACATATACAAAAAGATTAAAAACCAATATCCCCCAAACTATGACAGCGAGAGACCAAATAAAATTCATATCTCAAACCCCAAAGAAAATTATATTTAAATATATCAACCTGGGTTATATCAATGCGTTATATAACAACGATATCACTCCATCATTTAAACACAACAATAACACTTTGTCAATTTAATAAGCTACTTTCAATTACTCTAAATACAAATATTTAGAAACTAAAGAGACAAAAGCATACGCTAGAAGATTACGACCTCATGATGAGAATCGCAAAATTAGTCATAGTCTAAAAATAGAGAGCATACAATTACATGCATTGTGCTAAGTTTCATGCTGATCAATAAAGAATGACTTACTAGCGTTATTCTTTATATGGTGTTTAAGCTGATTCGTTGCAAATGTATCCTGAAATTCTTGCTCAATTAATTTGCGTCTACTATTTCTTATCTTGATCAGGATAAAAAATATAATACACACAAATAACACCGTAACCATTATAAGCTTAAAAATCCAAGACTCAACAGCCTCTGTTGGTGAATAAAATAAATCACTAAATGAATCCATTTTGCTAAGAATGCCCTTTAAGCAAGTTTATACGAATATGATTTCTATGAATAAATGATATGATAAGACAAATACTTTACTAATTTATGTGCAAAATATTAACGGTACCCAACCTATATACAGTTAACCGTAAACGCAATATAATACAAGCCCAGCATTTTGAAATTAAAACTACAGCTACAATAACTTATGTAATTTTAATACTACACTTCAGTAACAATATATTTTTGGCTGACCCCTATAATAACATAAGGAATAGTTGTATTTGAGAGAATTATTATAAAGAACTTTTATTAAGTTATGATGAGATTGATTATAGTATGGCGGAAGCTGTGAGATTCGAACTCACGGAGGACTCGCATCCTCGCCAGTTTTCAAGACTGGTGCATTCAACCGCTCTGCCAAGCTTCCTTTAGTTGAGATCAGTATTATAATCTAACTTTGAAATTAATTGCAAGTGTTTTTATAATAAATCCGCAAAAAACTTTGCGGCACTGCAAAATTTATTAATATCACAAGTATGCTATAATTCGTGCTATTAAATTATCTATAGGCGCCCTAATAATGCTAGATCAGAAACAACCAAAAGGCTTCGCTATTTTTTTTCTAACTGAAATGTGGGAACGCTATGGATTTTATATACTTCAATCGCTATTGGTTTTTTATGCTTTAGAGAAAATTCATCTAGGTGACTCGGCAACTTATGCAATGGTTGGATCATTCACAGCATTAGCCTATGTAAATAGTATTTTTGGTGGAATTATCGCCGATCGCTACATCGGTTATGAAAAAGCAATCATGCTCGGTGCAGCACTCTTATGTGGAGGATACTTACTTCTAACCATATCAACTGACGCAAATTTATTTATCTGTGGACTTGCTATAGTAACGGTTGGAACAGGCATGCTAAAACCTAACATATCCAGCATGCTAAGTACACTCTACGAAAAACACCCCGAAAAAAAAGAAATTGGCTACACCTTATTTTATGTTGGAATATATTTTGGCGCTATTGGTGGAAGTTTCTTAGGTGGTTTCATAAAAACCTATTTTGGCTGGTTTGCCGTGTTTGGTTCTGCAGCTGCTGGGCTGGCAATTGCACTAATAACTTTCTTCATTGGCAAACTTAAGTACAATTTGCATGATACTCGCAATATTCAACACAATGCAGCTGACATAATTAAAGCATTAGCTTCAATCATAGTATTAGCAACTATTGCATTTTTTGGAATCCAAAATGAGGTTTTATCCAATGTCCTATTCGGAGCAATCGGAATTGCAAGCGTAATTTTCTTGATCTACACTATTAATACTTACCGACAAATTGAACGTAACAAGCTAATTGCGTTTAGCCTTTTGACATTATTTTCTGGTCTATACTGGGCTGTTTACTTCCAACAATTTTTCTCAGTAACTCTTGCTACTGCACGTATTACACAACTTAGTCTCCCAGCTAGTTCATTAACCGCATTTGAGTCTCTCGGAGTAATTATATTTGGTCCACTCGTAAATGGTATGTGGATTTGGCTGCAGCGTAGAAATAAGAATTTATCTATACCAGCTAAATTTAGTTTAAGTTTTCTTTGCAACAGTATTAGTTTCTTGGTATTAATTGTCTGCCTACAAATCGCAATTAGCCATAATGCGTTGTTACCACAGTTTGCAATTATTCTTAGTTATTTAGTTATTGCCTTAGGTGAGCTATTTTTAGCACCAGTTGGATTAGCAATGGTTAGCACACTTGTACCACATAAATTACATGGTGCCATGATGGGGATTTTTCTCATGTCAATTGGACTTGGTGGCAAATTAGCTGGATTACTTGCCCAAAGCTCCGTAGCTGCTGCTGATGCAACCCAACAAACTTTAAATGCAACATATTTACATTCTTTTAATATTTATTTTGGTTTTAGCTTAGCAGTATTTATACTTTGCTTAATCATGATTAAACCAATCAATAAATTAATACAAGGAACTAACCATGGTTAAAAAAGTTGCAGAAAATTTTGAAAACGCAATAAGTGAATTAGAACAGCTTATTCAACACATTGAAGTAGATCAAATTGATCTTGATCAAGCATTAAATAAGTATAAACATGGCATGGAACTGGTAAAATTCTGTCAGGATAGACTTCGTGATGTAGAGCAAAAAATTAAAATACTCGATCAAGAAACAAATCAATTAAAAGATTTTAATGCGGAATAATATGCAGAATTTTGAACAATGGCATCAGCAATCACTAAAACAAATTGAATCACGAATTAGTGAACTATTAAACCTACCAAGTGATTGCACTACGCTTATTGAATCAATTCGTTATTCTTGCCTCGACGGTGGTAAAAGAATCCGCCCATTATTCACGATTGCTGCAGGACACCTTAGTAATGCCGACCTAGACACAACATTAACAATTGGCAGCGCTGTTGAACTAATTCATTGCTTTTCCTTAATTCACGATGACTTACCCATTATGGATAACGATGATCTGCGCCGAGGTAAACCAACAAACCATAAAATATACGGAGACGCAGTTGCTCTTTTAGCTGGCGATGCACTAAACACTTTATGCTTTGAAGTTTTAAGCTCTGAGCAACTAAATTTACCTGCCATAAATAAATTAAATATTATAAATTTACTCGCTCGTTCAATAGGACTACAGGGAATGGTTGGCGGGCAAACTATTGATTGGCTAAGCACAGGAAAAAACCTTACTCTCAATCAATTACAAAAAATGCACTCACTAAAAACTGGAGCATTATTACGTGCATCCATTCTATCTGGATATTTGGCAGGAACAAACGTTAATCCAGAGCAATATAGCCGAATCGATCTCATTGCACAAAAAATTGGACTATTATTTCAAATCGTAGATGACATCATTGACGTAACAGAAGACACCGCAACGCTAGGAAAAACAGCTAATAAAGATCACCTCCAAGATAAAGCAACATATGTAAGCTTATTAGGTCTTGAACAAGCTCAGGAATCTGCAAAAAAATTACATCAAGAAATTATCGACTTGATTCAACAACAACCGAATAGCCAAATCTTAAAATTTCTGGCTGATAACGTTTGTTATCGTAATTCATAAATCATAACTTTAAAAGATTAAAGCAGTATGGCCAATCACCATTCATTATTAGAACAAATTAACTACCCTCACGAATTACGCAAACTAACACGTGCTGAACTCCACACCTTAGCTCAAGAATTGCGAGCATTTATTCTGTCAAACGTCAGTAAAACCGGTGGACATTTGGCATCAAACCTAGGCTGTGTTGAGCTTACAATCGCATTACACTATGTCTACAATACGCCAAATGATGCACTGGTTTGGGATGTTGGACATCAATCATACCCACATAAAATTCTTACTGGTCGACGTACCAAAATGGATAGCCTACGCCAAATTGGCGGTCTATCAGGATTTCCAAAACGAACCGAAAGTGAATATGACACTTTTGATGTTGGACACTCTTCAACTTCAATTTCAGCAGCTTTGGGTATGGCTGTTGCTAATCAGGTACGTGATAAGAAAGACAAAGTTATTGCAATTATTGGTGATGGTTCCATGACAGCTGGACTAGCCTTCGAGGGTTTAAATAATGCTGGATGGCTTAAAACTGACATGTTAGTTATTTTAAATGACAATGAGATGTCAATTTCAGAAAATGTCGGTGCAGTAAGTAACTATCTATCTTCAATTCTAGCTGGTCGCTTTTATAATACCGTTAAAGATACAGCCAACAAAGCACTTAGTATTGTACCAAGTATGCAGAAACTTGCTCATAAAGTTGAAGAACACATTAAAGGCATGGTAATGCCAAGTACAATGTTTGAAGAGCTTGGGTTTAATTATATTGGCCCAATTGATGGTCATGATTTAGATCAATTAATTGATACGTTAAGTGAAATTCGTAAGCTAAACGGTCCACAATTTTTACACGTAGTAACTAAAAAAGGGCAGGGTTATAAATTGGCCGAAAATGATCCAATTGCCTACCATGGAGTTAGCAAATTTAACCCTGCTGAAGGGATGCAAAATGGTAAGCCATCAGCACCAACTTACACCCATATTTTTGGTAAGTTTTTATGTGAAATAGCCAAAATTGATGATGAATTTATTGCAATTACCCCTGCAATGCGTGAAGGTTCTGGCATGGTAGAATTTGCTAAGCAGCATCCAGATAAATTTTTTGATGTTGGAATTGCAGAACAACATGCAATCACCTTTGCAGGTGGTGCTGCCAGTAAAGGCATTAAGCCAATTGTAGCTATTTACTCTACATTTTTACAGCGTGGTTATGATCAATTAATTCATGATGTTGCCCTACAGGAAGTGCCAGTTTTATTTGCAATTGATCGAGCTGGAGTAGTTGGTGCCGATGGACCGACCCATATTGGCGCATTTGATATTAGTTTTTTACGTTGCGTACCAAATATGATTATTATGACGCCAAGTGATGAAAATGAATGTTATCAGATGCTTTATACTGGATTTAGACTCAATAAAGCATGTGCAGTGCGCTATCCGCGTGGTGCAGGTGTTGGAGCAACTTTAGAGCCAATGCAAATTATGAAAATTGGCAAAGGACGTATATTACGTACAGGTAAAAAAATTGCATTTTTAGCTTTTGGCTCAATGGTGCACCCTGCTCTACAAGTCGCAGAAGAAATTGATGCAACTATTTGTGATATGCGATTTGTAAAACCACTAGATATTGAATTAATTCAACAAATTTGTATGGATCATGATTATATTGTAACTATTGAAGAAAATGTAATTATGGGTGGTGCAGGATCAGCATGTCTTGAAGCTATGCAACTACTCAATCTAACGAATCCAGTACTACAACTTGGCATACCAGATGAATTTATTGAACATGGCGATCCAAAGTTGTTACTTAGTTCAATCGGACTGGATAAAAATGGTATTCTTCAGGCTTTACAAAATAAGGGTTGGCGACCAAGTAAAAATTAATCAATTACTTCAATGAATGACTCAAAATTAAAGATATCACCCACAATCCTCATATTTTGAGTCATGATAATATTTATATTTCTCTACAAAAACGATCTCGCATTTTAACTTCGCCAAATTTTAAACTAACGCCCTATATCCAACATTAATTTATTCTTAATCCAATCATCAAAATTAGACATAATCAAACTTAAATAAAAACATCCAATAATTCTTATTGAAAATAACCAATTCTACTCCATATACTAAGTATAACCTTACGCAAAAGGAGAATATTATGCGTTTTGAAAAATTAACCACCAAATTCCAAACTGCTCTACAAGAGGCACAAAGTTTGGCATTAGCACATGATAATGCTTATATTGAGCCACAACATTTATTATTGGCAATGCTTAATGAAGAGAACTCAACTATAGCTAGTGTACTTGCCAAAGTAGGTGTAAATATCAACCCGTTAAAAACTGAATTACAGGCAAGTATTAGTCGAATTGCTAAAGTAACTGGTAGTGCTGGTGAAATTACTCTTTCACGTGATTTAAATAATTTATTAAATGTCACCGAAAAAATCGCAATGAAACTACAGGATAACTTTATTGCATCTGAATTATTTTTATTAGCCGCACTCGAGGACAAAGGCGAACTAGGACGAATCTTAAAACAATTTAATATAAAAACTGCTGATGCAAATAAAGTAATTATGGACATTCGTGGTGGACAAATGGTTGATAGTCAAGATAGCGAAGAACAACGTGAAGCTCTAAAAAAATATACTGTAGATTTGACCGAACGTGCGCGGCTGGGGAAACTTGATCCTGTAATCGGACGCGATGATGAAATCCGCCGTGCAATTCAAGTTTTACAACGTCGCACTAAAAACAACCCAGTTTTAATTGGTGAACCAGGAGTTGGTAAAACTGCAATCGCCGAGGGATTAGCACAACGAATTGTTAATGGTGAAGTTCCTGAAGGACTCAAAAATAAACGCCTATTAGTATTAGATTTAGCCTCATTATTAGCTGGTGCTAAATATCGTGGTGAATTTGAAGAAAGATTAAAATCAGTTCTCAATGAATTGGCTCAAGACGAAGGACAAACTTTAATTTTCATCGACGAAATTCACACCTTAGTCGGAGCTGGTAAATCTGAAGGCGCGATGGATGCTGGCAATATGTTAAAACCGGCACTCTCACGCGGTGAATTACATTGTATCGGTGCCACAACTTTGGATGAGTATCGCAAATATATTGAAAAAGATCCAGCGCTGGAGCGTCGCTTTCAAAAAGTTTTAGTTGGCGAACCAAGCGTTGAAGATACTATTGCAATTTTACGTGGCTTACAAGAAAAATACGAAATTCATCATGGTGTAGAAATCACCGATCCAGCGATTGTTGCAGCTGCAGAATTATCCCAACGTTATATTACAGATCGATTCCTACCAGACAAAGCCATTGATTTAATTGATGAAGCTGCATCAAAAATTAAAATGGAAATCGATTCTAAACCAGAGGTTATGGATAAACTGGAACGCCGTTTAATTCAATTAAAAATTGAACGTGAGGCTGTCAAACGAGAAACAGATGATGCTAGTAAAAAACGTTTAGAAATTATTGAAGATGGAATTGCAACCTTAGGCAAAGAATACGCTGATCTAGAAGAAATTTGGAATAGCGAAAAAGCTATGATTCAAGGTGCACAATCAATTAAAGATGAAATTGATAAACTCAAGTCTGAAATTGAAAATTATAAACGCAAAGGAGATTGGCAAAAAGTTGCTGAGCTTGAATATGGAAAACTTCCAGAATTAAATGGAAGGTTGCATCAAGCTGAAAAAAGCGAACATAAGCAAATGCAATTACTCCGGACCGAAGTTGGTGCTGAAGAGATTGCTGAAGTTGTGTCACGGGCTACAGGAATTCCAGTTAGCAAAATGCTCCAAGGAGAAAAAGATAAATTAATTTATATGGAAGATAAACTTCATGAAAAATTAATTGGTCAAGATCAAGCGGTAGAATCAATTGCTGATGCAATTCGTCGTTCACGTTCTGGTTTATCAGATCCAAATAAACCTTATGGCTCATTTCTATTTCTAGGCCCAACAGGAGTTGGGAAAACCGAATTGTGCAAAGCATTAGCTGGTTTCTTATTTGACAGTGAAGAACATTTAATTCGAATTGACATGTCAGAATATTCCGAGAAGCATAACGTATCACGTTTAGTCGGTGCACCTCCAGGATATGTAGGCTACGAAGAAGGTGGCTATCTAACTGAACAAGTACGCCGTAAACCATATAGCGTAATTTTACTTGATGAAGTTGAAAAAGCTCATCCTGATGTATTCAATATTTTGCTACAGGTGCTCGATGATGGTCGTCTTACCGATGGTCAAGGTCGTACCGTTGATTTTAGCAATACTGTAATTGTGATGACTTCAAATATTGGGAGCACGCAAATTCAAAGCATGAGTCACGAACCTTACGATGCAATTAAAGCAACCGTGATGGAAGAATTAAAAAATTATTTCCGTCCAGAGTTCGTCAATCGTGTCGATGAAGTAGTTGTATTCCATGGTTTAAATCAAGCACAAATTCGACAAATTGCAAAAATTCAATTGAAACGTCTTGAGAAACGTCTCAACAAAATGGATCTACATTTACAAATTAGTAGCGAAGCTTTAGATTTATTATCTGAAGTTGGATTTGATCCAGTGTATGGCGCACGCCCGCTCAAAAGAGCGATTCAGCAATACATTGAGAATCCATTGGCCAAATCAATTTTAGCTGGGAAATATTTACCTGAGCAAACAATTTTAGTTGAAACTAAAGATCAACAGATTGTGTTTAACTAACTCTCCCAAAATAAGCAGTTATATTTTTATAGCTGCTTATTTTTTAAGATTAATTAAAATAGATATTGATCTTAACTAATTTTCTCATTCCAATCAACAGAAACCAGAAATAAATCTACTAGTTAAATCTCTATCATTAGTTCTTCTTAAATTCAAAAACTAAAATACATGCAAAAAAATTAACTCCCATACATTTCTTTAAGATGTGAATTAAAAAACTCTAAAGTAGAACCATAATCATACTTGCCGGTAACCAATTCAATATAAACACCATCAATATGAGCACGTGCACGCTTTAAAGCATCAGCAAATTCAACTTCGGTGGTAACTTTTATTGATAACCAATTATTACAGCCAAATGCAGTCGGTAATTGAGCGTAATTTAGCTGAGCAATGTCATCATAGCTCGGATCTGGATCAAGTTCTAATGCCCTTTCAACCATAAATCCGTAGTTATTAATACATAAAATAATTGGATTTACTTTATAGCGCCCCATCACTCCAAGTTCATTTAAAGTTAGCTGATGCGAACCCTCACCTGTCAACAAAATAACTCGTGAATCTAAATTGGCCAAAGCAACTCCCAACGCTGCTGGAGTAGCCCAACCAATAGATCCCCATAATGTTTGATTATGATACTTAACTCCATCTGGAAGAGGAAATTTAGGTAAATTAAGCGATGATGATCCAGTTTCAACTACCAAATTATCAGAGGGCGCAATAAAGTGCAATAATTGATTATAAACAGCTTTTAAGGTTAAATCCGCATTCGTCACAGCTAACCTTGATAACTGAGGTTTATTATAATCAACGGAATAATTCTTTGCTTGAACTTTATCTAATAAGGCGTCGAGTAATTCAGCTAAATAAACATTGGTAATTCGTGTATTTTTATCTTCTACATATAGTGGTGCTAAATTTAACACTTTATTTAAATCAAGATTGTTGGTAAATCCCGAAGTATTAAAGTCCGACCATAATGCATCACCAAGATTAAGGACTAAATCAGCACTTTCAACTATTTGTGAGGTACCTTCATCAGATAATAATCCTGCATAAAATCCTGCATATTGTGGATGATCTTCTGATACTGATGATTTATCATGAGGCATAATGACAAAAGGAATGCCCAATTTCTCAATTAGTTTTAGTGCCTTGTCAGTAATGCCAAAGCGACCCAATTTTATTGATGGAATTGCCACAATTTTATTTGCATGAGCCAAATGCTTAAGTACAAGCTCAACAGCTTGAGATAATTGCCGTGGATTACTTTTAATTTGATCACAATTATCATCGTCTAATGTAGTATCTGTAACAGGTCTATTTCCGTCATCAAGAGAAAGCGAAATATACGCAGGCTTACGATGCTTAAATGCTTCACGAATAACGCGGTTCATTTCACGACGAGCACTATCAGGAGTAATAACCGCAGAAACACATGCAGCTGCGGATGAAATGCTTATAAATTGATTATAATCACCATCACCAAGAGTATGATGAACCTGCTTACGTTTAGCAATTGCAGCATCATTTGGGGCGCCAACTAGATGAAAGACCACTAAATTTTCTGCTTTTGATCCCATAACGCCATTTAAAGCACTTAGTTCACCAACCGCATAAGTAGTGCAAAGTATCGCAGCACCTCTCACACGAGCATATCCATCCGCTGCATAACTAGCATTCAACTCATTGGCATTAACAATATTTTTTAATTCAGGATTAGAAATTAAAGCATGATCAAGAGCGAAAGCAAAATCACCCGGCACTGAGAAAGAAACATCAATTCCAATATCGACTAATCTAGCGACAACATACTCTGCTGTATTAGTAGCACTAGCAACCGTATTTGAAAATTTTTTACCACTTACCAACATTATTTTTCCTTATTAAAAAATCTAACCAACATAATTATTAATTAGCTGTTTACATTATATCAATCAACCTCAAAATAAAACAATAGGAATAAATACTCACTCATGTATCATTTAAATATCCCAACTACCAAGTGAAAATAAAATTAACTGATTATTACTAATTAGCGATTTAGGAGTCATACGACCCAGCACAATTGCATGAATTTTCTTAATTAAATCAAATTTATTACTTGCGTTTAATTTAAGATAAATTTGCTAAAAAACAGTACTCGCAATTGTTTTAGCCGACACATTCTTAAAATGCACCTCGCCTAAAATCTGACTTATCTCCATATTAGTCTTACTATTGCTTTTAAAGTAATAATTTCACACTCCATCAACGTCAAGCTTAGAGAATCATGAAATATTATAAATCATCATCATTTTAACACAATCATACTTGTTTTAATTACCACATTCGGGAAATAAACATTGGTCACAAAAATCAACCTTATCTAGGCAATATGTGATAAAAACAAAAGGAGGTCTGTATTTCAATTCATTTAAAAAACTCACAATCTGTTATAATAACCACTAAATTAATCAATTATTTAGGAGATCAATTACCAGATGAGTTTACATGAATTATTTGCCACTTTAGTTTTGGTAACCGCACTTGCCAGCTATATCAATGACCGTTATTTACGCCTCCCAAAAACTATCGCACTTACCATCATCAGTATAACCATCGCAATTGGTGTTAGTATAATTTCAGCACGTAATCCGACATTTGCTGGACCATTATATTTAATGGTTAAAAGTGTTGATTTTAAAACTACTGTCTTAGATGTAATGCTTGGTTACCTACTTTTTGCCAGTGGTCTACACGTCAACTCAATTGAACTAAAAAAAGAAATTGTGCCGGTTGTTTATCTAGCTAGCCTAGGCATCGTAATCTCAACATTTCTAACAGGCTATATGCTTTATTATATTGCGCACATATTTAACGTTCCATTTACTTTAGGCGAATGTTTAATTTTTGGAGCATTAATTTCTCCCACCGATGCAATTGCTGTGTTAGGAACATTTAAAGCAATTCCTAACCCACCGCAGCGGCTAAAAACTCTAATCACAGGTGAAGGTTTATTTAATGACGCGGGTGCCATTTTAATGTTAGTAATTTTAAGCCAAATGGTTTATGAGAATGCGCATATTACATTTGCACATATAGCAGAAAGTTTAATCCACGAAACTGGTGGTGGAATTATATTAGGAATCATTGTCGGAGTCATTTGCAGCCGTTTACTAAAGAAATCACGCTCACCAGAAGTTGCTACATTAATCTCAATTGCGGCATCAAGCGTAGGTTATGTCGTTGCTAACCGCTTTCATGTATCTGGCGTAATTACAATGGTTGTAGCTGGATTAATCATCGGCGGATACTCTAAAAAACAGCATTTCCGCAAAGAAACTACTTTAGTTTTAAATAACTTTTGGGAGTTAATTGACGAAATATTAAATGCATTCTTGTTTGTTCTAATCGGACTAATGATGCTAACAATCAAAGTTGATCAAGCCGCAATAATACTTGGAGTTGTATGTATTATTATTGTATTTATTGCGCGCCTAATCAGCGTATGGGCGCCTGACTTTTTACTAAGTATGCTTTTTCAACGCCAAGCTAGCTTTTCTTACAAAAAAAGTACTCTTTTAGCTTGGGGTGGGATTCGCGGTGGATTATCAATAGCTCTAGCATTATCTATCGATAAATTTCCTGACAGTCTAGTCGCAATTACCTACGTTGTAGTTCTAGCTTCAATTTTAATTCAAGGCTCCACATTTAAATGGGCAATTACAAAACTATCAAATGACTAAAAATATTAAGATAACGCCACTTAATGCTGGATAATTATATACATCTTACTGGCGATCTATTTGATAAAAGTTAAGCCATTTTCCCTCAATTAATTTAGTTAATAGCCTATTTTTAGCCAAGGTTTCAGTTACTAAACTTTCAGGGGCACATACAATGATGCATAACCTTAGCGGTAAATGCACTGATTCACCTTTGTAAAATAAACTTTGTTGTGAGAAGCCAATTTTTAAGTCTGAACTATTGCCTTCCATAACACCCAATTGTGAAACAATGTTATGTAATACTTTATTGCCACTACCAAAAAGATTTTGATCAGTAGTTGAAAAATAATATTGACTATTTATCATGTTGACGACTTTTACTGTTGAATTAAAAATATCATTCAAGATTGATCCATCAAGATCAAATTTAGAATCATAGGATTGAAGAAATACGCTTCGTTGTAAATTAATATTTCTGGTGATTCCGCGCGGTCCGATGACTAATGCTGCATTATTAACCTGCCCCAATTCAGGCTGTAGTTCAGCCCAGTCACCTTTACGCACATCAACGCTTTGCTCGGCATCCATGTGTAACTGCCTTTCATTGCACAAGTCTCTCCCTGCTAACTCAAGATCCCTTTTTAACCTATCTAATCTTTCGATATTATCAATACTTAGTACATGTTGATTATAGTAATAATCCACTTGATCAGTAGTTGTATTATGAGTAGCCGCAACAAATTGTACGTAAACAGGAATATGAATATTTTCATGATGGCTTAGGTGACTTCTCACTCGTGGATCATTGATTGCTTGACAGAATGCAATTGCATTTGGTGCTCCACTATTACCACCACATGCACCGCAATGAAGACTCGAAATAAAAGGATTATTTACTGACTCACTTAAATGTCCACATACCACTATTAATTCAGAAAAATTGTTACATAGCCCAATGCTTCTGAGAAGTTTAGCTATTTGTTGACTTAATTCTTGAATCGAATAATTACTGTCTTGAAAAATATCAAAACTATTATATTCTAATTGGTGATGCTTACCAATTAATTTCTTCTTCCATGGCATTAGAGTATTTGCCATAATTCTTAAGCTAAACCATAGACCTACAACGTCAAATAATACCAATGGAGCCAAAAAACTTTTTTTGGTTCGTAATAAGCCATTAACTAAATTTTTGAAAACATTATGTAATGGAGTTAACCGTTTTGTCGGGACATGTAAGTAATGATGAGATGTACTCCAATCTGGGCTTTGCCTTGTTACATTATGTTGGTGATGAAAGTCAAATCCAACTCCAAAAAAACCAGCAGTGCCAAAAGTTTGATAATTATTATAACTTTCAAGATATCTACGTAATCCTTCAGAACGTACATCTACACAAAATAATAGTTGTGCAGTTGGTTTTGCTATCGTTCGATGCTTGTTTAATTTGATCTGGCGAACTAGATTATCTCGGTAATTATGCTCTAGTGCCAATTGCCAAATTAAGTTCCAATTATGACGGTTTAATTTTACTAAACATTCTTCATCGGCATTGTATTTTTTGAAATATTCACGAAGAACCTCTTCAAATTCGCTGTCGACATTGGTAAAAACACTATCAGGAAACTCCATAAGTTTCCCATGTAAAATTGATGTCTCAGCAAGCCAAATTGCAATAATATCTGCTACTTTACCCCGCTTATCAACATATGGATTAATCTCTACTAACTCTAACCAATGAACAAAGCTAGCCCAGCCAATTATTTGAAATAACACTTTAAGTAAATAGTCTTCAATATTATCTTCATGAATATCTGCTAAATTTAACATGTTTCTGATTGATGTATAAACATTGTCTGTCATCTGGTGCATTATTGCATATCGAGAGTAATTCACCTTAGCGTATTCAAGCCATGCTAAATAGAGTTGATTGCTTTTTACTGGCATTTGCCATTTCGCTTGACCTATATCAAAAAAGCGTGCCACAAAGCTAAATACACGTTGATTGCTTTGAACATACCATCCAGAAATTTGTGCCGAAAAATTACGTCTAACTTTGCTATCAATATCAGCAAATTTACTTTGCAAGGATTTATCTAATAATAGTTCTAAAATTGTATCTTCAGTTATCGTTTGAATATTTTGTTGAACCAAAAAGTCTTTAATCGCAAAGCTCAAGTCATTGATATTTATTTTACCAGATTGCCAAAAGGCATGATATTTATGTAGTGAGAGAGTGCCTGATATCGGTGCATATTTAGCAACAGATGCGATAGCCTCATCAAACGGTAACTCATGGAGTCCAATTAGAGGATTACTCGCATTAAATGACTGTAATGGTGGGTAGCTTGGTATGCACTTTGTAATTTTGTTGATCAAAGCTTCAATCATTATTACGCCCCAAAAAGATAAATGTGACGAACCAACCAACTAGGCGCCAAACCGTTTATGATATTAAAAAAAATACATGCTAATAGAAAAACATGGCCTATTCTGCTAATTTGAGTATTTTGCTTCAGCAATATCGATTCAGCATTAAATACATATTCTTGTAATGCATTTAATATTGCCATAGCCAAAAATACAAATGATAATGCTACGATCACAACAAAGCATGGACTACCTTGTAAAACATCACTAAGAATGTATAACTCTGAAGTGAAGCTTGTGGTAAATGGTACTCCAACTAACAAAAACATTAAAATACAATAATAAAAACTTGACCAAATAAGTTTATTACCAACACTTTTTGGCGGTTCATGGTCAGTCTGCTGGTATGAATTTTGGATATAATATATGCCAATAAAAATTAAAGTAGCATTCAATAGTTGTAGTAGTGAAAGAGTTCGTAAAAACCCCCTAGTCATACTACACAAGCCAATACTTGCCATATTAATTTGAGCTATAAATAGATAATAATTTATTTGACCTAAAGTGTTAGCCCTATATGCTGTTATTAATGAAATCACAAGTAATGTCAAAATTAGCAGTACTAATAAATTATTCTGCTCATCACCTGTTAAATCAAACAATCCATGTAACATAACGATAACAGAAATAAAACCAAATATTACTGCACCTAATGGTAATTTAAACGCTCGGTATAAACAAAGTTCATTTAATTTAATAGAGAGTTTCTCGTAAGGTTGTAGTATAAATTTACGAAAAAACTCCTCTATAAATAATTTATTCACACTGAAATAATATGCGCGAATCGTCACAATAACGGATATTTCATTTTTGATTAAAGGTTTTATCCAAACAAAAACTTGTAATAGCATAACCAAGATTGCAATCACAAGTTTATACCAAGAGACATTTGATGTTTGATTTACCACAGATAAATTTAAATAATCATCCAATCCATTAATCAAATAAACATAGATCGTTAAAAATACTAAGCTGATAAGATAAATAACAACTTTTTGATTATTGGATATCCTTAACATTGTTAATTCGGACATATATTGTCCAAGTGACATTGAAACAAACATTCCAACAATAGCAACGGATGTTGGAAAATGATGATAAACTAGGATGTTATATTCGGCAAAAATAATGAAGGTTAGCGCGGAGATTTTTATCGCAGTTAAACCTTGTCTTAGTGAGCCTCCATGGCTTTCATATTTATGACCGATAGTGCTACCTGCAGACAAAAACAAATAAGCTTTAAAAAAACCATGCGCAGCTAAATGAAAGACCGCAGCAGAGAAAAAGCCTAATCCAGTTTGTACTATCATATAGCCCATTTGTCCCATGGTAGAGTACGCTAGTTGACGTTTAATATCGTGTTGACTAAGTCCAAAAAATGCTGCAGCAACCATTGAAATCATGCCAATAGTATAGATGAAACCGCTTAATACCGAACCAAGTGGAATATATGGACTAAGCCGTGCTAATAAGAATCCACCGATGTTTATTACTCCAGCATGCATCATTGCTGATACTGGTGTTGGAGCTTGCATGGTGTCAGGTAACCAGATATGAAATGGGAATTGTGCTGACTTTGTCATTATGGCAATAAAAATTAAAAACACTATTAATGTTTGTAATGACAATGTTCTGCCAAACCCACTCCAGATAATTACCGGTTTTGATGCTAATACACTAAACTCACTTGAGTTAAAATAGAATAAACATAATATTATTGCAACCATGAAGGCAGCATCACCCAGCCGGTTAATAATAAATTCTTTTTTGGCAGCACGATTCGCTCTTTGATCATAGTGATAATGATTTAATAATAAATATAATGTTAATCCAACAAACTCCCACCCTAAAAAGCAGCTTAAGAGATTTCCCCCCATAACTAGAAATAACACTGCGGCAGTTAATAATGATAACTGCGCCATAAAACGCCCTTGGCTTGCATCAGAGCTCAAATATCGACTAGCAAATTGATGCACAAAATAACTTATTGAACTTACCAAAACTATCATGAATAATGATAGACCTTCAAGTTGCAGCTTAATATCTTGAATAATATTATCTGCACCCTCAAAAAAATTAATATTGAATACTAGTGGTGTTTTATAGGTGAAAGCCGCCAATAAAGCGCATACAAACAAAAGTCCACTAAAAACATTACTAAGTAACTTGGTGTCTTTTTGGCGGAAATAATTAATTAACGTAAAAATCCCACCAATTAGTGGGATAAGCGGTAAAATGAAAAATACTGTCATGTATAAAATTCTACAAAATTATTCGATAATACTATGAGGAATTGATTGGTTATTTAATTGATGTTACACACAGATTGCACAAATTATGTAAAATAATGTTGTTTATTTATCGAAGATAGCCATAAACAACATTATTGATACTTACACTGATTATTTATAAATATTACTTGATTTAATAATAGCTACAAATTAAGATCTTTACAATCAAATTAGACGTATAATCCACCATTTACGTGAATAGTAGAGCCAGTCACATAACCAGCTTCATCGCTAGCTAAATACTTCACTGCATTAGCAATATCTTCAACCTGACCAAAGCGTCCAAGTGGAATATTTTTAATATATGAATCGCGTACATCTTCAGGCAATTTATCCGTCATATCAGTTTGAATAAAACCAGGTGCAACGCAATTCGCCGTCACATTACGGCTACCAAATTCTTTGGCTAATGATTTAGTCATTGCAATCATTCCACCTTTAGCTGCAGAATAATTTATCTGCCCAGGATTACCCATAAATCCAACTACTGATGCCACATTAATGATTCGACCAAATTTCGCTTTGGTCATGCCACGAATTGCTGCTTTAACCAATAAAAACACTGATTTCAAATTAGTATCCAAAACAGCATCCCAATCTTCTTCTTTCATACGCATCAATAAGCCATCTTTAGTAATTCCCGCATTATTTACCAAGATAGTCAAATCACCTTCATTGCTCGCAATATCTTTAACTACCGCGTCAATATTATCTTTATCATTTACGTTTAATGCAACCCCACGCCCACCAAATTCTTTTAAATACGATGTAATCGCTTCAGCACCACTTTCACTAGTTGCCGTACCAATTACAATTACACCACTCTGAGCTAAGGTAATTGCAATTGAACGACCAATACCACGGCTTGCACCAGTTACCAAGGCAATTTTTTTAATTTCTGACATAAATAACTCCTAATAAATTATCCAATTAATTTTATCTATGACTATCTTATAATTCTAAATTTAAATCAAATTAACATTTACACAATAGCTTTAATTAACCACGCAACACCAAGAACAAACCCAATCACATTAGAATAAAATGTAAGTGCAAATCCTAAGCTGCGACCACTTGCACCACGTGTATAACCTTGTGCAAACAAAATTCGACCAATTGCAAAGCATAAGCTAAATAATAAAAGTAAATATAATTGCTGTGATGGCAAAGTTACTGACAAAACAACATAAACAACTACAGCCAAAAAAATCTGTTCATGAGTATTACTCAAATATTGTTTAAATGCATTCAAATTTTTATTATTCATCACAATTAATGGATTACTAACACTTTCATCAAAAAAGCGTAAACCAGCAATCCGTCCAATTCCAATAATATAACTAAATATCGGTAAAATTAATGCTAACAGAAAAACATAAAGTCGACTAAATGGCAAATTCAACGGTATACACCATGAAAATACAACTAAACTTAATACAACCAACACAGCAATAAGCATATGCCTTAAAATAATTTGTTGCTCTGTACTTAGCATATTAAAATTACAAAGACTCTTGTAAGGTTGCAATACTAGCAGCAGAATTTAAATTAAACAATGCAGCACTTTCATGAATACGTTTATTCAATCCAGACAAAACTTTACCTGGACCACACTCCACAATTATCATAACTTGATTATCGGCTAAAGTAGCAACTGATTTAGTCCAAAGAACTGGTGAATATAATTGTTTAATCAATCCATCTTTAATTGCTGCCACATCATTAGCAACTTCACCATTTACATTTTGTACCAATGGAATTTTAGCCGAATTAAACGTAACACTATTTAATTCTAACGCTAATTTCTCAGCAGCAGGTTTCATTAAATCACAATGTGATGGTACTGATACTGGCAAAGGCATAACTTTACGTGCACCTTTAGCTTTAAGTACTTCTGCAGCCTTATCCACTGCGACCTTGTTACCTGCAATAACAACTTGTCCCACTGAATTAAAGTTAACACCTTGCACCACACCAAAACCACTAGCCATAACTTCAGCACAACCTTCAACTACTAGCTCATCGGCAAGTCCCAAAACTGCCGCCATACCACCTTCACCAGGTTTAACTGCTTCTTGCATGAACTCAGCACGTTTTCGCACCAATTTAACTGCATCAACAAAATTTAGAATACCACTAGCTACTAGAGCGGTATATTCACCTAAACTATGTCCAGCAACATAATCAGGGGCTTTATTTCCAGATTGCTCTAACCAAACTAAATATGTAGCATAACTTGCCGTTAACAACAAAGGCTGAGTATTTATAGTTTGATTAATATTATCTGCATTCTCTTCTTGTAACATTGCCCATAAATCGACTCCAATTTCAGCCGAAGCTTCCGCAAAAGTCTGTTTAACCACAACAAACTCTGCTAAATTATCCATCATCTTCAAAGCTTGTGAGCCTTGCCCAGGAAAAACAAATGCAAATTTAGTCATAATCGATATTCCCATAAATTAAAATTTAATAAACGCAGCACCCCACGAGAACCCTGCACCAACCCCTTCGAGCAGTAAAAGATCCCCTCGCTTAATTCTACCATCGCGCACAGCACAATCAAATGCCAATGGTATAGACGCAGCTGAAGTATTGCCATGATTCTCAACTGTTGTTACTACATGATCCATATCAGTACCAAGCAGTTTAGCCGTAGCTTCCAAAATGCGAATATTCGCCTGATGTGGAATTACCCATTTCACACCCTTCAAATTTATTTCTATTTTTTTGGCCAAATCTTTAGCAACCGCAGTTAATGCACGAACCGCAAATTTAAATACGGCTTGCCCATCCATCTGCACATATGGATTACCCAAAATCTCACCATTATATAAATGTCCATCACAAGTTAAGATGGAATTATATTCTCCATCCGCACGGATATCACAACCAAGGACTCCTGGTTCATCACTCGCTTGTAAAATAACCGCACCAGCGCCATCGCCAAATAAGATACATGTTCCACGATCAGTATAGTCCACAATTCTTGACATAGAATCAGCACCAACTACTAGAACTGTTTTTGCCATGCCTGAACGAATATAGCAATCTGCAGTAGTTAATGCGTAAATAAATCCCGTGCACGCTGCCTGAAGATCAAATGAACCCTTGGTTTTAATACCCAACTTATTTTGTAAAATACACGCAGTTGATGGAAAAATCACATCTGGAGTACTGGTTGCAAAAATTATCAAATCAATTTCACTAACCTCTATTTGCGCCATTGCTAAAGCATTCAATGTAGCCTGGTAAGCCATATCGCTAGTTTTTTCACCTTCAGCAACAATTCTCCGCTGACGAATCCCAGTACGTTCGAAAATCCATTCATCATTGGTTTCAACTAATTGTTCCAAATCTTTATTTGTTAAAACTTTCTCTGGCAAATAACTTCCGGTAGCGATAACTTTTGAATATTTCATACTAACTTTACTACCCTAAGAAAAAATAAAAGGCAGGGTTGAAACCCCGCCCAAATTATACCTTATTTTGATTAACAATTTACCACTAAACAACTTTTTTAAATTTATATACTATTTATTTTAAAAATTATAAGCTTTTCAAATCATTAAACTCAATAAGTTCATCACTCTCATCATCAATATGCTTATTATTTTGTAAGTAATCTTGTAAAAGACCAATTACTCCAGCATCAACCTCATGATGAGCTTGCATTAAAGCATAATAAAATCCGTCAATATCAGCACCACCATGGCTTTTTATAACTAATCCATTTAAACCAAGTAAAACCGCACCATTATATTTACTTGGATTTAAACGCAACTTAAGACGCTTTAAAACTGGATAAGAAATCAAAGCAATTAGTTTAGTAAGCCAGCTACTGGTAAATTCTTCTTTTAAAAAGAACGCAATCATTTTGGCAACACCTTCAGTAGTTTTCAAAGAAACATTTCCAGTAAAGCCATCAGTAACAACTACATCAACCACACTTTTAAAAATATCATCACCCTCAACGTTACCGTAGAAATTAAGGTTAGTCTTTTTCAATAACTCTGCGGCCTTTTTAACCGTTTCATTACCCTTAATATCTTCGCTACCGATATTTAAAATACCAACACTTGGAGAAGCTTTGCCAGTCACACCACGCATTAATTGGGCACCCATGATACCGAATTGAACTAAATGCTCTGGAGAACATTCAATATTGGCACCTAGATCCAGCATACAAACCTCACCTTTGACGGTAGGTAACAGTTTGGCAATCGCTGGGCGATCAATGCCATCCATTGTCCGTAGAACATAACGCGAAATAGCCATTAACGCCCCAGTATTACCTGCGGAGACAATCGCATTCGCCTTACCTTCTTTAACCAAATTAATTGCAACTCGCATAGACGAATCGCGTTTGGTGCGCATGGCACTTTGTGGTGCCTCATCCATACCAACCACTTGAGTTGCATGGACAACTTCTATTCTATCGCTATATTGAGATAATTTATCACCAATTTGTTTATAAATTGCATCACGGTCACCAACCAAGATTACATTAACATCTGGAGTTTCATTCAAAAAGCGCAAACAAGATGGTACGGTAATGTTGACACCGTGATCACCACCCATAGCATCTACTGCAAGAATTATCGCCATAGCTATGCTACTTTATAAGAATTAATCACCTTTAGTTTTAAGAACTTTTTTACCACGGTAAACACCGTTAGGGCTAATATGATGACGTAAATGTACTTCACCAGTTGTTGCTTCAATTGCTGTAGATGGCGCAGTAATTGCGTCATGAGAGCGGTGCATACCACGTTTAGAAGGAGATTTTTTATTTTGTTGAACTGCCATGATTATTACCTCTAAATAATGTTCTTTAAAATATCAAATGGGTTATCTGCGCTATCATGATAGCTCATCCCAATACAAGACTCATGCTTACTTGCATAAGGAAGTAACATAATTACTTCATCCTCAAGCAACTGCATGACATCAAACTCAGCTTCAGCAAGCACCCCGTCTTCGACATCGGAATCTTCCTCTGCAAATAACGCAGCATCAAGCTGTTCCTCATTAAAAAAAACTGTTATACGTGACTGATTATCGAGCTCAAGCTCCATATCCTGCAAACAATTTTGACATAAAGTGCCGATTATACCATAAATTGATAATTTAAGTGTAGGTCTATTTAGTGTGTCCACACAACCAACTAACCTATAAGAAATCTCGCCACTAAATTTATCAATTTCCTGAATACGTTCACACTTAAGTAAATCAAGTTTACCCTTAATTTCTTTACCACTTTTGGCAAATTTCACATTATCTATATACATCATCTAAATTCTATCCTCAAATGCTATAAAGTGTAAAATTATATCTTAGAACCAAATTACTTTTGTGATTATTTAAGTTTGTAACGCTGACTAAATGAAATGATAAAAATTAACCCAGCTAAACTAACAATTACTGCGCCAACCAAAACAGGCAAGCGTGCATGAAACGCTGCAACATAACCCGCCAATAAGGCAGGCAATACTTGAGCTAAAGCATTTGCACTCGAGCTAGCTCCCATTGATTCACCGAGAGAATCAGACGGAGATAAGCGTGTAATTACAGCACTACTAAATGATTTTGTCAATGCAGTTCCAATTGCCAATATTGGTGGAACTAAATAAATTCCTAGTATAAAATTATTTGGTAAGAAATAATACACGAATAAACACGCTGAGGTTAAAAACATCGAGATATTTAAGACCTTATAATCTCTCACTTTACCAGAAAGTCGCCGCACAAACCCACCTTGCGCCAAGATAATCATTATCCCTAAGTAAGCAAAAAAATTACCAACCTGACCTTGATTAAAACCAAATTGCTCAACCAAAATTATGCCCCAAAAGGTTGTAAAAAAAGTAAACCCTGCATTAAATAAAAATAAAGCAGGAATGACCATACGTAAATAATCATGTTTAAAAATTTGCTGCAGATTATGTAGTGGACGTAGTAAATTAAACGTTTTGGTAGCTCTGATTTTTAAAGTTTCAGGCAAAAAATAAACTACCCAAAAGACATTAATTGAACTGAGCAAAGCCGCAAACCAAAATGGCGTAGAGGCATTAAAATAAATGGACAAAGATGGATCCGATAATTTACCACCAATAAATGGACCTAGGACAAAGCCAACTCCAATTGAAACACCAATCAGACCAAAGTTTCTGGCTCGATTTTCAGGACTACTGACATCGCCAATCACAGCCTGTGCAATAGAAATATTGCCACCAGACATGCCATCCAGAACTCGCGCAAAAAAAAGTAGAGGTAAATTTTTAGTAATGATTCCAACACCAAACAATAAATAAGAAATTACAGTACCGCTAATTGACAGGCCCAAAAGTTTTTTACGACCAAATTGATCAGACAATTGCCCTAAAATTGGTGTGCAAAAAAACTGTGCTAATGGATACGCAGCCAGTAACCAACCAGCCATTACAAAACCTTGAGTAGTGCTCCAATTATCAGGCGTAACCCTAAATTCTGAACCATGAGTAATCAATAACGGAAAAACCGGAATAAGAATTCCAATTCCAAGCATATCAATAAAAATCGTTAGAAAAATAATCCACAAGATTTTATTGCTTTTATTCATAATAATTTTCTGTGAAATTGTAAATTATAATTTTACATTAATGGATGTGAGGTCGAGTTTAACGCCATCATCACCGATAATAACGTAATCGCTATAATCGAAAAACCAAACATTTTACGCGCCCAAGAAATATCATTGGCTAATTTACTAAAACCACTAACAGCCAAACGAATCCACCAAAAACCAACGGCTAAAGATACAATTAAATAATATTGCCCTGTATAGCCACAAATTGTCAATAAACTTGAAACCAGCATGAAAACAACTACATATAACAACATATTGCGCTTGGCTATTTGAATACCTTTTTTAACCGGAAGAACAGGAATTCCTGCTGCCGAATAATCATTAAATCTAAAAATCGCAATTGCATATGAATGTGGCATTTGCCAAACACTTAACAAAACAAATAAAATTAATGCACCTAAATCAAATTTATTGCTAACTGCACAATAGCCAACCACAGGAGGAATTGATCCAGAAATACTACCAATTAAAGTTCCATAAATTGAATTACGCTTGAACCACAGACTATATACAACTACGTAAAAAAACAAACCAATTAATGCCACATACACTGTCAAAATATTTGCCCAATGGTATAACATCCAAGCACCTAGAAAGCCAAGTAAAACACCATAAACTAAAGCAACTTTTGGCCCAAGATGCCCTTTAACCATTACGCGTTCTTTAGTCCGCTCCATCAAGCTATCAATATCACGATCAATAATATTATTAAATACACAACCAGATGCAATAATTAAAGAGATTCCCACTAAGGTGGATAAAAGTAGAATTAAATTATATGACCCTTGCGATGCCAAGCCAAACCCGCCTGCAACTGTGATTAAATTACCAAATATAATTCCTGGTTTGGTAATGGAAATAAATTTCTTCATCAAAATATAATACCTTTTTAATAACTATGAACTCTATTACCATCATGGCTTAGACCGATACAATTTATATCAGTTAATAGACCCTTAGTTTTACCACAGCTTAATTGTTCAATAATGCAAATAAGAAAATGGCTAACTCAAAACGGATTAAGCTATACGCTTAGCTGAGTTAGCCACCATCAAAGGAACGTCCTAATTTAAATAGATTAGTGTTCCATCATATGATAATTCAGATTCCACATGATCCATAACGAACCAACAACTAAAATCAATACAATTACCAAAGTAAAAATAAAAGTTAATAAATTCCAACGCTGCTCAGACTTAGCACTTAAGTGTAAGAAAAACACTAATTGAACCAACAATTGAAATATACCCAAAATCACAATAGACGCAACTAATGCAGTACCAACTAGCATATGGTCAACAACTATCAGATATGGAATTATAGTTAACAAGATCGATAAAATAAAACCAATCACATAAGATTTCATCGTACCGTGACCGGCTCCAGTTTCGACATCAATATGATGTTGATTAGACATTACATTGCTCCCATCAAATATACAATCGTAAAGACAAAAATCCACACGATATCTAAGAAATGCCAGAATAAGCTTAAGCAAGTTAATTTGCGAATCGTAACGTTAGTAATGCCATGTTTAGACACTTGTAACATCATCAAAACCATCCAAATTAAACCACACGTTACGTGCAAACCATGAGTCCCAACTAAAGTGAAAAATGATGATAGAAACGCGCTATGTTGCGGACCATGACCTTCTGCGATCAAGTTGCGGAACTCGTGAACTTCCATACACATGAAAGAGAAACCAAGTAAGAAGGTTACGAATAACCAAACTAAAACTTGATTTTTATTACCCTTGTGTACAGCAAGCATTGCTAAACCGTAAGTAAAGCTACTAGTCAATAAAATAAATGTTTCAGTCAAAACATATGGCATTTCAAAGAGCTCTTTTGCTCCAGGTCCACCATAAGTATTGCCATGTAACACTGCATAAGTTGCAAAAATACATGCAAACAATATGCAATCGCTCATAATATAGATCCAGAAACCAAATACTACTCGCGAGGTTGCCCCATGATCATCATGTTCATGATGTTCGGCATGATTATTAAGTGCATTTGTTGCCATTATCCATTTTTCCTCTTGAGATATTCATTTTCTATTCTTTCAACTTCTTCAGCTTTAACATAGTAGTCGATGTCGTAGTCAAATGAGCGAGCAAAAACGCTAACAATCATTCCAACTGCACCAATTGCTGCTAACCACCACATATACCAAACTAAACCAAAACCGAATAAAAAGGCAAACCCACCAATAATTACCCCTAAGCCTGAATTTTTCGGCATATGGATATCTTCATATGGACGAGTTTCAGGTTTTATACCTGCTTGTTTAGCATCCCAGAAAGGCTCTAAGCTATTAACTTCTGGAACAAAAGCAAAGTTATAGAATGGAGTTGGTGAATGAGTTGACCACTCTAATGTACGACCATCCCATGGATCACCAGTTAAATCCATATTTTGTTTACGCTGAATAATACTAACTACGATTTGCAATAATTGGAAACCAATCCCAGCAAAAATAATTAAAGCACCAAAGAACGCAACTACAAAGAATGGATGCCAACCAGTTGAAGCATCATAATGGCTTAAACGACGCGTAGCGCCCATGAACCCCAAGATATACAACGGCATAAATGCTACGAAGAATCCAACAATCCAACACCAGAAAGACGCTTTACCTAGACCTTCATGTAATTTAAAACCAAAGGCTTTTGGAAACCAAAATGACAAACCAGCCATACAACCAAAAACCACACCACCGATAATAACATTATGGAAATGGGCAATTAGGAATAAGCTGTTATGTAATAAGAAGTCAGCACCAGGAACTGCAAGCAATACACCTGTTAAACCACCAACTGTAAATGTCACCATAAACCCAATTAACCAATACATTGGAGCTGTAAAGGTAATTCGTCCACGATACATTGTAAACAACCAGTTGAAAATCTTAACCCCAGTTGGAATTGCAATAATCATAGTTGTAATACCAAAGAATGCATTTACATTCGCGCCAGCACCCATCGTGAAGAAATGATGCAACCAAACGATGAATGATAAAATAGTAATACATACTGTTGCATAAACCATTGTTGTGTAGCCAAATAAGCGTTTTTTAGAGAATGTCGCAACGATCTCTGAATAAACCCCAAACAATGGCAAAATAAGAATATAAACTTCAGGATGACCCCAAGCCCAAATCATATTAATATACATCATTGGATTTCCACCAAAATCATTAGTAAAGAAATGGAAATCTAAGTAACGGTCTAAACACAACATACCCAAAGTTACAGTTAAAATCGGGAAAGCAATAATAATTAAAATATTTGCACATAATGAAGCCCAAGTAAACACAGGCATTCTCATTAACGTCATACCAGGACAACGCATTTTAATAATTGTTACAAAGAAATTAATCCCCGAAATTAAGGTACCAATACCTGATATCTGCAGTGCCCACAAATAATAATCAACACCGACCCCTGGACTATATTGGGTTTCTGATAATGGAGGATATGCCAACCAACCAGTTTTCCCAAATTCACCAACGATCAATGAAATCATGATCAAGACCATTCCAACTACAAATAGCCAAAAGCTTAATGAGTTTAAGAATGGGAACGCCACGTCACGTGCACCAATTTGCAATGGCACCGCGATATTCATTAGACCAATTACTAGCGGCATAGCCATAAAGAAAATCATGATTACGCCATGCGCTGTAAAGATTTGATCATAATGGCTTGGCGGTAAGAATCCATAATTAGATCCTACCGAAATCGCCTGCTGAGTACGCATTAATAATGCATCCGCAAAACCACGCAATAACATTACGATTGCAACTATGATATACATGACCCCGATTTTTTTATGATCAACTGTCGTCAACCACTCGGTCCACAAATAACGCCATTTACCTAAGTAGGTAATTAGGGCAAATAGGGCTATTGCACCACCAACCATACCACCACCCGCAATTATTGCAGGCGGTTCATGGATTGGTATTGAATCCCATGACAATCTTCCCATTAAATCAAACATTACACTTCCTAACTTAAAACAAATAAATTACCAAACTAGATTATTTATGATCCATTCCCTGCATATTATCCATACCAGGCATCATAAACTTCATCAAAATATCGTCGAATAAATTATCTTGAACGGAACCAAAATATTGCGGTTTATTGTATTCGCTTGGCTTAACTAATTCAAGATATTTTGCACCATCAAGGGTAGCTGGATTTTGTTTAATTTGCTCAACCCACGCATCAAAATCTTGTTGCGATTTTGTCACATGAGCAGTAAATATCATACCATTAAAACCACCACCACTATAGCTTACCGAACGACCGCCATAATCACCAGCTTCATCAGCAATTAGATGCAATTTAGTTTGCATTCCACCCATTGCATAAATTTGACCACCAAGCTGCGGAATCATAAATGAATTCATCGGAGCATCAGCAGTAACCTTAAATTCAATTGGCACGTTCGCAGGGAAAGCCACATAGTTTAAAGTAGCTATTTTTTGCTCTGGGTAAATAAATAACCATTTCCAATCCAGTGCAACCACTTGAATGGTAACTGGCTTCACGCCATTCATTTCAATTGGCTTATATGGATCCAATTCATGGGTAGTTTTCCACGTAATGGTTGCTAAAATTACGATAATTAAAATTGGAATACCCCAAATAGCCACCTCAATTTTATTGCTATGATGCCAATCTGGTTCATATCGTGCATTCGTATTTGAAGCTCGGTACTTCCAAGCAAATACAAATACCATGATAATAACTGGCACAACGATTAAAAGCATTAAAATCAATGCCGTATAAATTAAATCTCTTTCATCACGTCCGATCATACCTTTAGAGTGAATGAGCACTGCTTCTTTACAACCACTAAGCGATGCCATAACCCCAAGGGCAGCACATCCGGATAAGAAAGCTTTCCATTTCTTATTCATATTTTTCAAAATCCCTTATGAATGAGTTGTTAAAATTACCTAATAAGCACATTTAAACGTAGATTTTATCATTAACCATTGCGTACCAACAAGGTTATTAAGCTTAATTTTACTAGTATAAAGTCTTAAATCATAAAAATTTATATAACTTAGGTTTAATAAATCAATAAATCTATGATTAATGAATCAATCATTAACAATTAAAACAAACACTTTCTCTTAACTTTAATGACTCGAAGTAAATTAAATATGGCTGAATTAGGTTTTTGTTCATTATCAATCGACTAACTAAAATCAATTTTGATAAATTAACAAATATGCAACACTATTGATTACTATCTTTATGTAAAGCTTGCTTACATAGCTTATTATCAATCATTAAAAACCCTTCAGAGAATATTCCTGAGAACGCTATACCTGTAGAGCTTTCAGATTGAATACGCGTAAAGATACCATCTTTTTGAACTTCTAAAAAGACATCTGCATAATGTTGCTGTCCATTAGAAAAAGATACTAATTTCAGGTGATTACTATCATTAGCCAATTCAAGATTACATCCAGAAGAATCGGTCCAACGTCCAACATATTCTGGGTTAACTAATAGCTTATGGGTATTTCTTTTTTGATGATTACATCCAACTAAAGCACTTACCGATATAATTCCTAAAAACACATACTTTAAAATTTGCATAATGCCCTACTTAACAGGATTAAATATATTTAAACTTCAAATCAATCTCACGTTTCACGTTTGGCGATGACATGTAGTACGATATATCATAAACTTCTTCATCAAAAAACTGCCTGTACCTGAAGCAGACCAAACAATTAGCTCTACAATTTAATTGTATATAGTTATACGGATATTGGAAAGTAAAATAAACTATAGTTGAAGATTTTGTGATATAAAGTTAATAAGACCGTATCATAACATAGAAAAACTAGACCAGTCGATACAAAAAATTAGGATAAAGATCCTCATTAAATCATAAATTTGAACTTTATATAATTAAAATCCCCACTAGACTTTTAAATCTAAGTGGGGATTAAAATTAAATTTTGAGACTAACGATCTAAATCACTTGGATCGCGTTCTTGCTTAACTAGGCTATCACTTACAATACGTACTATAATGTAGGCGCCAATCGCCCAAACTAAGAATGTCATATAGTTCTCCTTAATACATTGAATGTGAATTTTCTTCAATTCGTGCAGCAGTTAATTTACCGCGCATTATTTTGTATACCCAACTAGTATAGCACAAAATAATTGGCACAAAAATAATTGCAGCAACCAACATTAAAAGCAAAGTGTGCTCAGATGAGGTAGCATCCCAAGCAGTTAAACTACTAATCGGGTTAGTACTAGATGGCATAATAAATGGGAACATCGACACCCCAGCAGTTAAAATAATACCTGCAATCCCAACGCCACTAAAAATAAACGCAATTACTGATTTTCCTTTAACATTGAATATCATTGAACCCAATAGCCCAATAAAACCTAGTGCAGGCACTAACATAGTAATTGGATACAGTTTATAATTATTTAACCAAGCCCCCTTCACTACTTCAACTGTTTTCATCAGCGGATCTGATGCAGCACTAGGATCCAAGTTAGTCGCAACATAGCCATTAATATGACCTACCATTAAACCACCAATAGCAAACAACACAATTGCCAAAATCGAGAATATTGTAGCAGCTTTTTTAGCACGAGACTGCATACCACCTTCAGTACGAATTGACAAATAAACCCCGCCATGCGCAATAGTCATACACAAAGAAACCAAGCCACATAATAATGCAAATGGTGACAGTAATCCTAAAAATCCAAAAATTGGATTAGTTGCATCACTCGTCAAACGCATACTATCATCAAAGTGAAATGGAATACCTAGCATGACATTACCGACAGCCACACCAAATAACAATGGCGGAACTGCAGAACCAACAAATAAGACCCAGTCCCAAGTTGCACGCCATGTTGGATTAGCAATCTTAGAACGATAATCAAATGCAGGAGCACGTAAGAATAATGTCCACAATACTGCTAAGATCGCAAGATATAGCATTGAAAATGATGCAGCATAAACTAGTGGCCACGCAGCAAAAACTGCACCACCACCAGTAATAAACCAAACCTGATTTCCATCCCAATGCGGAGCAACCGAGTTAATTGCAGCACGGCGTTCAGAGTCTGTTTTACCTACAAATGGCGATAAAGTTCCAACCCCCATATCATGACCATCCATAATCATCAAACCAACCATCAACACGGCAACCAGCACCCACCAAATTACGCGAAGAATTGCATATTCCATGTTATTTCCCCTCTAATTCAAAATGATATTTTCCAGTACCAAGACTTGATGGACCTAAGCGTGCATACTTAAACATCAACCATAATTCAACAATTAGTAATAAGGTATAAATTACCACAAATCCAACCAACGAGAAAATAACTTCACCACTAGTTAAACTTGATGCAGATAAATAAGTTGGTAAAATTCCAAAGATTGACCATGGTTGACGGCCATATTCTGCAACAATCCAACCAGCCCAACAAGCAATCCACGGAGTTGGCATCCACCATAAGGCCCATTTTAGTAGCCAAGTTTTGGCTTCATAAGATTTACGTTTACCAAATGAATACCAACTAGCTAAACCAAATAACATAAAGAAAGATGCACCCAGAAACGCCATGATTCTAAAGCTATAATACAACGGTAAAACACCAGGAATTGTGCTTTCAGCAGCTTGATCAACCATCTGCGGTGTAACATTATGTAAATCTTCGGTATATTTTTTCAATAACAATCCATAACCAAGATATTCAGAATTAGCCTGAATTTGTGCGACCAATGATGTATCATGAGGATTTTTTCTAAATTGTTCAAGTTGTAATAGAACCTGTTGCCCCTTAACAATCTTAACTTTATTTTCTGCAATGATCTCATCGGCACCTTTAACATCAGTCGTAAAATCATGTGTTAAGATTAAACTACCAAGATATGGAACTTTAACATCAAAAAGATTAGAATGAGTCTTTTGATCTGGCCAAGCCACTAATGACCATGGCACAGGTGCTTTCTCAGTGTGCCAAATACCTTCAATTGCAACTAATTTTGATGGTTGCGCATGATACACATATAAACCAGACTGATCACCCATAATAATCACCGCGATTGAAGCAAAAAAACCGAATAGCGCAGAAACTTTAAATGAACGGCGGGCAAAAGGTAGATCTTGTTTTTTCAACAAATAGAAAGCAGAGATTCCCATCACAAACACTGAAGCAGTTACATAACCAGCACAGGTTGTATGGAAAAATTTAGCTTGTGCAACAGGGCTAAATAACACCGCGTAGAAACTTGACATTTCCATACGCATAGTAATTGGATTAAAAACTGTTCCAACTGGATCTTGCATCCAGCCATTAGCGACCAAAATCCACAATGCAGATAAATTTGAACCAATAGCAACTAAGATTGTAAAGAATAAATGTTGTTTCTTCGATACGCGATCCCACGCAAAGAAGAACATTCCAATGAATGTTGACTCTAAGAAAAACGCCATCAAGCCTTCAATGGCTAAAGGAACGCCAAAAATATCGCCAACATAGTGTGAATAATACGCCCAATTAGTACCAAACTGGAATTCCATGGTAAGACCAGTGGTAACTCCAATTGCAAAGTTAATACCAAAAAGCTTACCCCAGAATTTAGTCATATCCTTATAGATTTGCTTACCAGTAATTACGTAGATAGTCTCCATAATTACTAATAACCATGTCATGCCCAAAGTTAATGGCACGAAAATAAAATGGTATAGCGCAGTTATCGCGAATTGTAACCGCGATAAGTCAACTAGTGTTTCCATAGTTTAACCCTCAAAAATTAATAAATGATGTGCTCACCAGCAGCTTTATCATCTAATTGCGGAGGTGTCCGAAATGACTTGTACCACAATCCAGTTAATAAAACGGCCTTTATTACGAGTAAGCAGAAAATCTCTTTCCAATATTGTTTAAACATTGTAGAATCCTTTCATGATTTCTCTAGCCGTTATTTTAACATAAAACCGCTAATCACCATATTAATTTTGTGGTTATAACCCACTGAACCAGTAGGAGATTTATCCCAGTAAACTACTCTGGTTTAAATCCTTTTATCTGCTCTTTCAATAAGTTACTAGTATGAAAAGATACTACACGACGCGCATTAATTGGAAACTCTTCTTTAGTTTTTGGGTTACGACCAACACGTGGGCTTTTGTCACGTAATACGAAATTACCAAAACCAGAAACTTTAACCTCTGACCCATCCTCTAAACTCTTACTCATTACATCAAAGAAGTCTTCTACCAAACGGTATGACTCAACACGCGTTAACTCAGAATTAGACATAACCACCTGAATTAAATCATTTTTTGTTACTGTACTTGTCATATTTTCCTCAGAAAAATAAATAATTAAAATTTAAAATTAACGCAGCTTTGCTGCAAATTTATCACATACTAAAGATTTGATTGAATTCAACCATAAGTTAATTTCTTCATCACCTAGGGTTTTCTCAGCTTGGAAAACAAAATTAAAGGCAACGCTTTTCTCATTCGCCGCCAAATTCCCACCGACAAAAATATCGAATACAGCCAAATCAATTAATTCAACAATCTCAAGTTGTTTAATCTGTTGCATTAACGTACCAACTTGCACATTTTTATTTAAAACAAACGCTAAATCTCGCGATACTTTCTGAAATTTACTACTTGCTTTTAATTTAAATGAGTTTGAACTTGGTAAGATATCCAAATTAATTTCAAAAACATACGGCAAATCAACGCCATTAATTTCGCTTGCAAATTTTGGATGCAATTGACCAATAAAACCAATTACAAGCTCACCAATCTGAATTAACGCACTGCGTCCTGGATGGCAAAGTTGATGTGTTGTATCGCTTTTAACTAACGTCAATCCAACATAACCAGCCAATAATTCTTCAACCACTAAACGTAAATCATAAAAATCAACTTGCTGTGCCATTGGCGTCCAATTTAAGGCAGAGATTTTACCATAAATTAATCCAGCCAAATGCAATGGCTGTTGATTAGCATCTTCACTATGAAACACTCGAGCCAACTCAAACAAGCGCGCATGATCATAACCACGATTCAAATTATACTGCAAACTCTTAATTAAACCTGGCAATAAATTGTTTCTTAAAACATTTAACCCTGCAATTGGATTTTGCAATTTAACCATTTTAATTTGTTGATTGACAAATAAATCGGCATATTTATCTTCAATAAACGCATAACTAACGATTTCATTAAATCCATGCCCAAGTAAAGTTTGCTTAAAATTATTAAATTGAATTTGGCGCTCATCTAATGAATTTAAAGTATAGGTTAATTTAGGCATTTTTGCTTCAATTTTATCATAACCATAAACACGAATAATTTCTTCAATAAAATCTTGCTTAATGTTTAAGTCAAAACGATAACTTGGTGGTGTTACAATAAACCCATCTGCCATAAGAGTTAATTGACAACCTAAATCACGTAAAATACTAATTATTTGTTCATGCGCAATTTTTTCACCAATTAAATTATCAATTTCATTAAAATTTAACTCAATTGATAGAGCTTGATTCGTAGCTTGTGGTGCTGAAAAATGTAAATAATCCGCTGGCATACCACCACAAATTTCAACCAGCAATTGCGCTGCCAAATTAATTGCATCATGTTGTAATTGCGGATCAATACCGCGCTCAAAACGGAAAGCCGAATCAGAACTAACTCCATACTGCTTAGCTTTGCCTTGAACTGTTGCTGGAGCAAAGAATGCACTTTCCAAAACTAAAGATGTAGTGGTTATCTGCACACCAGAGTCTAATCCACCCATTACACCAGCAATTGCTAGTGGGTTACTTTCTGCATTACTAATTATCAATGTATTTGACGCTAAATTAGCAACCTTACCATCCAATAGCTTTAATTGTTCACCAACATTAGCCATACGCACTGTAATTCCAAATTGTACTGCATTGAGGTCAAAAGCATGCATCGGTTGACCAAGGTGTAACATCACATAATTAGTAATATCTACAACTGGAGAAATTGTACGCACACCACTTCGTTCTAACAACTTAATTAACCAAGACGGACTAGCCTGAGAATTATTAATATTACTAACAATTAAACCTACATAATGCGGACAATCTTGCGGTGCATCAACTGTTACCGCCAAATTTGAACTAATTTGCTGAAGGTAATTAATACTATCAGTTGATTCTTTTAACTTAAATCCAGTTAGTGCACTAATTTCACGTGCCAAACCAGTATAAGATAAGCAGTCACCACGATTAGGGGTAATCTTAAACTCAACAATGCGATCATTTAAATCTAAATACTCACGCACATCAACACCAATTGGTGCATCTTCTGGCAAAAGTAGCAATCCGTCGATATCATTTGGACAACCTAACTCATCGCCACTGCACAACATTCCATAGGAAAATATTCCACGCATTTTACGTTCGGTTATTTTAAAGTTTTCTGGTAAAACGGCACCAACTTTAGCACATGGAACTTTAACCCCAACAGCAACATTGCTTGCACCACAGATAATTTGTAAGTCCTCACCTGTGCCAACATCAACTTTACATAAAGAAAGCTTATCTGCATCAGGATGCTTAATGCACTCAGTCACCAAACCAATCACAATACCGCTAAACTCTGGCGCAACTGGTTGATCATCTTCAACCTCTAAACCTGCCATCGTTAAGCGCTCTAATACCAAATTTTTATCCAAGGTTTCACTAAAAAAACCTTGCAAATGATTCCATGAAATTTTCATCTTATAAACCCTTAAACTGCGCCAAGAAATCTAAATCATTATCGAACATTAAACGTAAATCAGTTATACCGTATTTAAGCATAGCTAAACGATCAATCCCAAAACCAAACGCAAAGCCGGTATATTCATGACTTGAAATATTCATATAATTAAGCACTCTTGGATGAACCATCCCACAGCCACCAACTTCTAGCCATTTACCAGTCTTGCTAAAGAAAATGTCAATCTCTGCTGAAGGTTCCGTAAATGGGAAAAATGATGCTCTAAAACGTACTTGCAAGCTATCATCTTCAAAAAATTTACGCATAAATTCAATGATAATTGCTTTTAAATTGGCAAAACTAATTCCTTCTTCAATCCACAATAATTCCATTTGATGAAACATAGGAGAATGAGTTGCATCCATGTCCACACGATAGACACGTCCAGGTGCTACAATTTTAATCGGCGGAGTACGTGTCTCAGCATAACGAACCTGAATTGGCGAAGTGTGCGTACGTAAAACATTACCAGCTTCAGTATAGAAAGTATCTTGCATCGCACGAGCTGGATGATTATCAGGAATATTTAAGGCTTTAAAATTATAATAATCATTTTCAATTTCTGGACCATCTGATACCGCAAAACCCAATTGAGCAAAAATCTTTACGATCCGATTTAATGCAAGCGTGACAGGGTGCAAACTTCCAGCTGCAATTCCACGACCAGGCAAAGTAACATCAATAGTCTCAGTGGCTAACTTATTATTTAATTCGTGTGCAATAATCCCAGCACGCTGTTCATTTAAAGCTACTTCAAATTCAGTTTTAACCTGATTTACTTGCGCACCAAAAGCTTTACGCTCATCTGGCGCTAAATCTTTTAATTTTTGCATGAACGCGGTAATTAAACCCTGTTTACCAACATAACGCGACTTGAATTGCTCCAATTCATGAATAGAAGCAACTGCTTGCATTTCACTAAGCGCAGTTACCAAAACTTGAGTAAGTTGTTCCACCATCTCTAATTCTTTCAATTTTAAATTAATCGTTTATAAATCCAGCTGCATTTTATGTTGCTTAATTATTTCTAAAGCATCCTGATAATGAGGCACCAAATGTGGAATTAATAAATCACCACTATGAATAAGCTGCATGTCTTCATTTAACATTTCGGCTTCAAACCATTTAATTAGACCAGGCCACATACTACCCACCAAAATTAATTTGCGATCCGAGATTTGCTTGACCTGCATCAATTGTAATACCGTTAAAATTTCTAGTACCGTGCCAATTCCGCCATAAAAAGCCACAAAACAATCACTAACTGCCGTAAAATGCTGTAACCGTGTAAAAAAAGTTTTATGCGGGAAGCACTCATCTAAATATTGATTGTTTCGTTGCTCAAATGGCAACTCAATATTAATCCCTACAGATTTAATCGGTGAATCCGTCAATTTACCAGACATTGCACCGCGATTAGCAGCTTCCATAACCCCTGGTCCACCACCACTAATTACATTACACTCTAGGCGAGCAAGATTTTTGGCAAACTCCATCACATCTTGATAGGCACTTGAATTCTCACTAATCCTAGCAGATCCAAATACCGTAACACTATAATTATCATAAGATGGATAAAACTCAACTAAATCATCGGTTAAATCCCAAACTTTTTCTAACGAATGCACTACCCGTTGCTGTAATTCTTTATCACCAATAGAGGTTTTATTCATAAAATCCACGCAAAAAAAATGAGGACTATTCTCTAGCCCCCATTATTATAAAGCAACTGGCTTTATTACGCTAATTTGCTTTTAGCAAGCTCAACAAATTTAGCGAATGCTAATTTATCAGTAATTGCCAAATCAGACAATACTTTACGATCAACAGCAACTTCAGCTTTTAATAGACCGTTAATAAAACGGCTATAAGTCAAACCTAATTCACGGCAACCAGCATTAATCCGCGCAATCCATAGACTACGGAATTGACGTTTTCTTTGACGACGATCACGGTAAGCATATTGACCAGCTTTCATCACCGCTTCTTTAGCAACACGGAATACGTTGTTGCGACGACCGCGATAGCCTTTAGCTAAAGCGATAATTTTTTTGTGACGTGCACGTGCTACGACACCACGTTTTACTCTAGGCATTCTTTAACTCCCTAATTTATGCGTAAGGCAACATGCTACGTACATGACCCATATCGCTAGGGTGAATTTGTACTGTACCACGTAATTGACGTTTGTTTTTAGTTGTTTTCTTAGTCAATATATGACGTTTGAATGCTTTAGAACGTTTGATGCCGCCGCTACCTTGAACGATAAAGCGTTTTTTAGCACCAGACTTTGATTTCATTTTAGGCATGTTTGAACCTTGTATTAATCGCAGTTGTAATTCAGATAGAAGGTGCTCGATAAACGAGAACTTGAGGAACCTAACTACCCACCATTTTGAGGGATAGATTATATCATAATTAAATCAACAACTGAGAATATTTTAGCAACAACCCCAGACTGACAAATTCAATAATGTACGGTCAAACTTACAAAAAATTGATTATTATTAATTGTGTCAATTACACCTAAATTTGGTGTGCTTGGTCCTGGAGAATTATACTGTAATTGCATCGGCATTAATAATCCATAATTAATATAATCAAAATCTAATGACAAATATTTGCTCATAAAATATTGTAACCCAACACCAAATTCAGAAGTAATCATTTTAGTTCCTGGATCACCAATGTATGTGGTCATAGTCGCCATTGCATACGCTAAACCCAAACGACCTTTTAAATATAAATCTGTCGTCAATGGTAAATATCCTATTGCAGATAAACCAAACATATTTTGTGAACCCCAAAATACATTATTACCCCCAGAGACACCCACAGGTCCAACATATTGCTGATTACCACTATAACTATAATTAAACTCAGCGGCAAGGTAGGGGTTGAAACGATAACCAGCATCAACTAAAATTGGTAATGAATACCCTGATGGATTGCCTAGCTCACGAATACCATTTATTTGTTGATCAACTCCGTTCGTTTTAATTAAATTACTATTTGAAGTCACATTAAAACCAGTACCAACTCCAGTATAAAAACCTTCAATATTATTTTGCGCATACAACATTGTTATGCCAAGCACATATAAAAATATAAAACGACGAATCATCTTTAACAATTTACCTATTTAAACTAACTTTATAATATTTAGCCACGCGCAATTTTCCAAGCTTTAAATCTGGCCAAATAATAATTAAAGCCTTTGGTAAATTTCAATTCACGTCCATCAACAACTACGCCAAAGCATAAAACTTTGCGGTAAAAGAAGCGAATGGTAATCCCCCATTTTTTGGCAAAATCACGACGACCATCATTTTTAACCACACGCCCAGTGCTTTTAGATTGAAAATGATAAACCAAACTTTTACCAAAACCGCGAAAATCTCTAACCCCAAGATTCCAAAGCTTCATACTGAAATCAGGGTCAGACCCAAAACCAGGGGAGAATTCTACACTAAAACCACCAACTTTATCCCAAGTTTCACGGTGTACAACCGACGGTGGCCATGACGCACCATACCAGTCATTTTTAACAATCTGAGTGGCAAATTCCAGTAATTCAGCTTCTTTAAAATCACCTGGTGAATGCCCAAAATCATGTGGTGCAACTGCACACTGATTACGTGAAAAAGTTGGTTCAATCATCGTTGCCGAATAATAAAATAATTTGTGCCCTACTTTTTGAATTTGTTCATATAAAATTTTATCCCACAAAGGACAAACATACATATCATCATTAATATATAGCAAGTAATCAGTAGTTGCCAAGGTCGCCATCGCATTCATAGCATAACAGACCCCAACATTTTCGGTACTAATAGAATAACTAAATTCTTGAGTTTTAAGCCACTCAAGCGTCCCATCTGACCCATCATTAACATGTATAATAATTTGGTGGGCGAAACTTGAATTTTTTTGGATACTCGCAATACATAGTTTGAGCATCTCCAAATTATTCCAGCTTGGAATTAAAATAGAAAACATGGATTCGCGTGGCGCAGGATTCCTAAAATAAATAATTGGATGATCAAAATGCATTTATGATTTCCTTTGTTGATACAAGGCATAGAGCTTAGCATATTTTTGAAATGAATTAATTGAGCCAATTCCAATATGAATAAACCCGGCTACCCCATCCAAAAAACCTCTTTTTAGCAAATAATATTTGATAAAATGTACAAATGGTGAGAGAAACAATTTGCGCAGTTTAACTGGTTTATTTAATTCAAACATTCTCAAGGCTTGAGTGGTCGTATAACGATCTTGTTTGTGCAAATACTTGATAAAATCTTCACCGCTATTATGTAAATAGTCGTGCTTTAGTGTAACAATTTTGCCATTATTGATTAGCTCGACTTTTTCATGCACCAAATCATTTGACCAATTGGCAAATTGCCGATTAAATAGGCGAATTGAACGATCTGGATATCCAGCACCGTTACGTAAATATCTACCCAGAAATTTATTACAACGCACCAGCTGGTAAGCATTCGCCTGTGGCTGATTTAACTCATTGCGAGTTTCCAACGCTAATTCTGGAGTTAAGAATTCATCTGCATCAAGACATAACACCCAATCATTTTTAGCTAATTTCACAGCATAATTCTTCTGTGGTCCAAAACCCAACCACTCTTGATATGTAAATTTAGCATTATATTTTTCAGCAATTGATTCCGTCTGATCGGTGCTACCACTATCCACAATAATAATTTCATCAACTAAATCGACACAAGATTGTAAACAACTCTCAAGAGCAATTTCTTCATTATGCGTAATAACCACTAAGCTTAATTTATTTAACATTAGATTTATCAGTATAAATTAGACGACACATGATTTGTCGTGGAGTGTTATTAAAGGTTAAGCATTTTCCAATTTTTAATGAATAAACTTCTAACCATAAAGCGTTATCAGCTAGCATTTCTTCTGGGTTTTTATCAATTAAAAACACATCTCGCCCAGAACGACTAAACTGTGTCAAAGCTTGTTGCTTGCGTGCTTCATTAAATTTAGAGCCTTTATCGCCAGGTCGATTCATATAAACATTACTAGATCCTAATGGTTCCGATAAATATGCCATCGGATAATTACCATAAATAACTAAAGCATTATGCGGCAGCTCCGTATCTGGAATTCCTAAATCAGTAAACTTATGCGCGTAGCCAATGTGATTAAAATTCCCAGCTTTAGAAATTAGCAATACCACAATACTGATAGTTAAAATTATTTTATGCGCATTACCGTTTGCATAAAATAAATAATTCAATAAAACAACTCCCAAAATTCCACACAATGCTTCTAATGATACAGTATAACGTTGAATTGAAAAGATTATTTCCCATAAAATATAGCCAACAATCAAATTAATTAGTAATACTCTTAATAATTTATTATTAAAAAAATCTTTAGTTTTAAACACCGCACAGGCTAACAAGAGCAATACCAATGCATAACGTGGCTCAACAACTGTTTGCTCACTGGTTAAATGACTTGGAAACAATAAGTAAAACGGAAGAAACACACCGTGTAACCAATCTTTTGGCAAAAACGTTGTATCTGGTGCGAATGCCACAGCTGTATCTGGATTAAACCAGCTACCTAAATTTGGAAAAAATGGATTGCCAAAAACTTGGTACATTTTTACTAACCAAATTCCATTGATCAATAAAAAACCCGCGATAATGGTTAAACCAAATACAACCGCATTATGATGAAAAACTTTACGCGGATTAACAAGAATAAAACTTATCACCAAAGATAACACAAATACAATTGCGGTTAACTTTAAACCTAATGCGACTCCAATTAAAAGACCAGATAAAAACAGGAAATTTGATGTATTTGAATCTTGGTATTTCAACAAATAATAGTATGACCAAACAACTGGTATTGCAACAAAATTTTCATTCATGGTCGTACCAATTTGCGTTAAATTCGCAAATCCAGTAATTGCCAGCAACAAACTCAATATAATACTTGCCATGTATAATTGTGGATTATTTAATCGAAGGGCTGCTAACTTAATATCTTGTGTATATATCAGACGAATAATCTTATAAACTGCAAAAGCAAACAAACCACTGGCTGCACCAAGCGTAAAAGCACTCAAGATTGGATTAAAATTACGAATAATTAAATAACTAAAGATATCCAAAATTGGGCTAAAATAACTATGTACGCCAACAGGTTCAATATCAAATAATAAACGATTATTTAAAAAAGCATATGGGTTGTAAAAATGATAATTTTGTAAATCCCAATTAAAATCTTGGCCACGACACAGAGAATACAAGCCACTTACGATGACTAAACCAAGTAGTATAAGTTTATTACTATAAGGTAGCTCAAGGAGCTTAGGGTCTAACCGAATAAATCTTAAATAAGCAAATCTCAGACCATTAAATAAACTCAATACTAATCCAAAAATAGCAAAAATTAAAACAACCTTAAGTACACCAAGTAGTAATTGGTTAGCGGCAATAATTGGTAATTCGTCATTATTAACGACGCTCACAGAAACAGGAGTGGTCAAATTGCGATCTAGTTTAAGTATTTCAATTAACTGGGTCTTTTGCTTTAAGTTAATTATTAACGGCTTGGTGCTAAACAATGTATTAATCTTAAGTTGATTAATTCGCATCTCATAAATTTCTGGATAAGCAATGTCGGTAGTCAATTGATTCTTATCGTTATTTGGCAAATTAAAACCAAAATTAACAAAAATGGAGTCAGTATTAAAAGATTTAGAATGGTAATTAATATTACCAGATTGTAGGTTGGTGGACAGACGCTCCAATTGCATTGAAACACTGCTAATCGAGACAAGCAATGTGCTTAAAATTATGCTCAATAAAAGCCAGAGTTTGATTAATGAAAATTGAAATATTTTATTTGAAGTCATTTGCTGTCTTTTGCTTAAAAACAAAAATTTTAACCAAGAAATAATTAAGTACCGCAACTAATGCCGAAGTAACCACCTGCGACATAAAATGGCTAAGTCCAATTAATTCAACACCAATCGCTAAAATAGCAATATTTAAAATATACGAACTAATATAAACACTCGTATACTTCACCATATGTAAGAAATTTATCTTATGTTTAAAAATGAAAATTGCGCTAAGAATATACCCTTCAATCACACCAAAAATAAACATCAGTGTACTTGCAAAAATATAATTAACCTGATTATGAATTAGAATCCAGTATAACAATAGACAAATTAGTGTATTTAAACCACCGGAGATTAAAAATTTAAAAAACCTTGATTGCAGAAACTTAACGAACATTACCGTCACTAAGTAAGCGTAATGCATGATTTTTCTTATCTTGCTTAACTAAGGTATCTAATATTAAACCACTAATAAAAAGCAAAATCGCTAAAACAAAGCTCGAAGAACTCAATATTGCCAACGGAACATGTGTAATGTATTGGGTTTTTAAAAACTCATCAATAACTACACCCCCGCTTATCAATGAAAAAAGAAAGATAATTCCTGAGAAAATTGAAAAGAACGCTAATGGGCGATTATCTTTATACAATTCAACAATTAAACTCATAATCTTAATTCCATCACTGTAGGTATTTAACTTAGACTCAGAGCCATCCGGGCGTTCTTGGAAAGTAATTGGAACTTCTAGCACTTTATAGTCATAATGAAGAGCATGAATCGTCATATCAGCCTCAATTTCAAATCCCTCACAAATCAATGGATAATTCTTTACAAAACTGCGACTAAATGCACGATAACCAGATAAAATATCATTTAGCTTAGCAGCAAAAAACAAATTAATAGTCTTTTTTACTAAGCCATTACCAAAACCATGAAATTTACGGGTATTTTCAGCACTATAATGCCCCAGAGAATGACGATCACCGACCGACATATCCGCACGACCAGCGGCAACTGGTTCGATAATTTTGTCAATTTGATCAAGTGGGTAAGTATCATCGCCATCAATCATTACATAAATATCTGCATCAATAACTCGAAATGCAGTTTTAATCGCATATGCTTTACCAACTTTATATTCATGAATAACGTTAGCACCACGTGCTCGAGCAATTTCAGCCGTAGCATCTGAAGAATTATTATCAATTACATAAATCTCAGCTTGTGGTGCATATTTTTTCGCATCATCAATTACTGTACCAATCGTAATTTCTTCGTTATAACAAGGAATAACTAATGCTATGCGTGAATTTACCAGCATAAAATCTCCAAAAAACATAAAGCATCTGTGCTTGCGAATTAATTTAAAAACTATGCGCTAATTTATGACCAAGACGAATAAAAGGTTTTTCAATTAAATAATAAGTTAATGTTGCAATAATCAAAGTTAGGATAAATGCAACCAATGCATTACTTGCCAAACCAAGACCTATTGCCTGCATTAAATACAATGAATAACTAATCTCACCCAGATACAAAAACACACGATTTTGCATTATTTTATTCATTTGTAAATTTAATGCCAAACAAAACACTATCAAAGCCAAAATATTAGCCGAAGTGCGCGGAAGAAATGCTCGACTACCAATCGCAGCATCTGTTACATGGGCTAATCCATAATAATTAACTACGACAAAGCTAATTAATAAAAAGACAATAAAACTATAAAAAACCTGTGGACTTAAGCGCTTTGTATAATATAAATAACAGATACCACCAGCAAAGAAATTTATAAAATAAATCAAAACTACAGCGGCATAACTATTTTTTAAAATTGCCATCAATAACGCTAGAATGATTAATCCGCAATTAATCTGCAATAACTTCCCTTGCAATTTTATTAATACTAAACCAGTAATTAAAACGTAAAAAATCACTTCAAAAGTTAGCGTCCACGATAAACCAATAATTCGCATTGATGCTGGTTCATTAACCATCAATACATTGAGTAACAACTTTACGACACTAAAATGCTCTCCATTACTGAGGCCAAGACACACAACGGAGGCTAAGCAAAATAAATACAGCGGATAAATTCTAAAAAAACGCTTTATCCAAAAACCAACCAACGATGATGCTTTTTCAATTGATAAAGTTATTACAAAACCACTAATTATAAAAAATAGACTAACACCAAAAACTCCGGCTTGAAAGTAATCACTAGAAAAGCGATGAAACCATGCAGACTTTATCTCAAACAAATGCTGAAAAATAACCATACAAGCAGCAATTCCACGCAATACATCAATAAAAAATAATCTATTTTTCATAAAGAGAATATACTTCCGAACATAAAACTGCTTATGGTAGCGTTCTAGAGCAATTCATGCTAACTGCTTGAATACTCAACATCAAAAGCATAAATGCCAATCCAGTTACATTATCAGTGAAAAATGAGTTTTGAGTTAGAGCAATTAAATAGCCTGTCAACAAAACCAACCCCATAGTTTGTGTGGTTCGATTCTTCATTTTAAATAATTCAAAAACATTTGCCAACAACATCGCAACAAAAGCCAACAACCCAAGAACTCCAAGTTCAACCGCAACCAAGTATAAATCACCATGTGGCTGAGTATTAATCGCCTGATTAGTTCCTGCGACTAAAGCTTTATAGTGAGATGGATAACTACCTGTACCATGACCAATCAATGGACTTTGCTTAAACATTATCAAACTATTTTTATGAAATTGTGCTCTTAAACCAGCACTTGTATTATAATTACCCTGCTCCATTTGTGCCCGCTCATGGGAGTATTCTAAAATGCCATTACGAACCGCTGGGGAAAATTTATATAATGCAGGAACTGCAATGGCTATTATAACAATAAAACTTAGTAATCCTTTTAGTCTGAATTTACTAATTAAAACTACAAAAGTAATTCCTAAGAACATTACCTGACCGGTGCGCCCCTGAACTAAAAACATCAAATCAAAAACACTAATTAGATAAAAAAAACCATATAATAATCTTCTTTTATCTGAATTTGATTTATTAATTATCTCCCATAACAAGAAATTTGCCGCGATAGCTAAAAACGCCACATGAATCAAATGCCCACGGAAAACCACCCATTTAAAAATTGCTCCCTCTGTCACACCGTCAGACAAACCCATTAAAACTGGGTGATTAAAGACCCATGCACTGATGGAAATAACCGCACTAAGAATTTCCCCAGCAATAAAAGCTTTTAATAATAATTTTGCAGAATTTCTAATTCGTAACCCAGCAAAAAAAATTGGTAAAAATCCAAAACCAACTACCCGCAATGCCATTTTACTACGATCATGAAAATCAGCATCACTCCAAAGCATGCCTAATAAAACTAAGACATAAAACATAAAACCACATAAAACAAATTTATTTTTAAATGATTCAACAATTAAAGAACGAGCTTGAGTGCTAATTAACACTAAGGCAATTAATAAAATATAGCTGCCTGACATCAAAGCAGTTGAAGTTGCTATCCCAATACCAAATAATAATGCGGCAAAAGGTATTAATTTATTGTCGATGCACGAGTTCATAACTATAAATCTCTCCGTACTAAATTTAATTGCTTCAATTCAGCAATAATTTGTGATGGTTTAATTTGATTAACATTTGATGAAGAAAATATGGGAATAACTTTACTATTTTTTGATAAACGAAGCTCTGGTCTAAACTTTGCAAATAAAGCTACACCATTCAAATTAAATGCTGTTGCAATATGCATTAAGCCACCATCAGCTCCGATAAAAACTTGAGCTCTGGCGATAACGCCTGCAGTACCAAGAAGACTCAACTTGGCGACCTGGCTAGTAACTCTATCACCAAATTCAGCCACAATATTTTCAGCAAAAACTAAACCATTTTCTGAACCAAGTAAACAAATTCGCAAATGTGGATTTAACTCTAATAATTCACCAATAACCACATTCCATGACAGGTAAGTCCGTAAATAATCTTCACCACCAACAGCAATTACCACTTGAAAATCTTCCTTGGATAAATCATTTATGCATAAATAATTATGTGCTAATGAATCAACCTCATTCTGAATATACGGATAATTTAATAGTGCATTGACCCGATGAAAGCTAAATAATAATCGATTAAAATCAGCACCATAAAAATACCCCTGTAGAGCACAAAATGGCACAGTAGGAAAATATTTAGATTTCATTTTAATCGATTTAGTGTTATATACATCCATCAAAATTAAATCGTAAGTTTCGACAATTTGAGACGGATCATTAAAAACTTTACTAAAAACTAAATCTTCTAAATATAAACTGCTGTTTTTACGATCACTTAGCAAATGCACTTCAAATTTGGTATGATTTAACAACTTACGCCCCGATAATTCCATAATAGAATCACCAATACTGGTACTGGACGGATTCAGCCAAAGTATTTTAGACGCATTTTCAGGAATTAAATCTAGCTCAAGGTTTAATTGCTTTAAAAACAACAAAGTAAAAAAACGTCGATACGTACGAATTGTCTGCTTTAATGCACTGAAGAATGGTTCACTGCGACGGAACTCTTCTATTTGATGAGGTATTTTTGTGCTAAAATCTAATATAAATCTTTGATTAAGTTTAGGAAACATATTAAATATTACTTCTTAAGGAACTGACTCCACTTGCGTCAAATACAGCTAATAATAACACTATTTTCTAATCAACTTATAATGTTTCTTAGTAAAATCTTTACCGCCAAGAATTTTCTCAAGTTTACTTACTAAACGATGTTTTTTGTCACGTTTTGAAAGCTGATAATCCATATTAGCAACAAACTTCTGCTCTGCATCATTCGCAAGCCAATGCTTTAAAATTGCAGGGTGGGTCTGCGTAAAATTCAGAATACTCTGTGAGTCAATATCGCCATACCCCTCAAACTCAGGCAATTTTTGCCCCCAATAATGAGCAACTCGCTTATGTTTTTCATTCATTTTGGCTACTGAACGCACATGACCATAATGATACAAATGGCAACCAACCAAGGCTGCATTTGGATAACGTCCACGCTTATTTTCACTCATAATCAGCCAAAATAAACCGTCTGGTGCCCAAGATCGTACACTATTACGAATAATTCGAGGCGCACGACGATACCAACGCGGAGAATACGCATAGGTAGTCGGTGAACCGTAAAAATGATAGTAATCAAAAACTAGAGCTTCAACATCCTTATCATCAAGATGTTTTTCCATTGCAGCACGAATCGTTGCGTAATCTTGCTCATGAATTACTTCATCACCCTCAAGATAAAATGCCCAATCACCTGTACAATTGAACTGTGCAATCATCTTTTGTTGCGCGTAAGTATAACCACGATCCTGCATATTTTCATTCCACGTAGTTTGAATAACTCTTAGACGCGGATCATTAATAGCCTTAACTTGCTCCAAAGTGTCATCATCACTATCACCAAGTGCAACTACTACTTCATCACAAACTGCCAATAATGATTTTAGGCTTTCCACATAGGGATAGCCTAAAATTGTTCCATTTCGCAGAAAAGTAAAACCGCTTACTTTCATACTACTCTCTTATTTTTTCTTTTTCGGTGCCACAATCATAATTGCATTACGACCTTCGACTTTTGGTTTAGATTCAACTACGACTAAATCAATCAAATCTTGTTCAGCACGTAATAAGTAACGCAGACCCAACTCTTGATGAGCCATCTCACGTCCACGAAATTGTACAATAAATTTAACTTTATCGCCATCTTCCAAAAAACGCCTTGCGTTACGCATTTTAATCTCATAATCATGATCATCAGTCACGGGGCGAAATTTAATTTCCTTGACATGCACCTGCTTTTGATTTTGTTTAGCAGCATGAGCTTTTTTCTGCTCATGGTACTTAAATTTACCAAAATCCATAATTTTGCATACAGGTGGATTGGCATTGGGAGAAATTTCCACTAGATCTAATTGCAGTTCTTCAGCCCTAGCCAATGCTTCACGAATGCTAACAACTCCTAGCTGCTCACTAGTTTCATCAATAATTAAACGAACCTCGGGTACATTAATCGCACCATTGATACGGGTTTGCTTTTCAGTGCTTATGACACTACTCCTAAAAAATAATAAAATTCAACCTTAATTATACACTTATTTAATCATCACTAGAACGATTTTTATAAATAAGCCACAATTAATGTGCTCCATCACGCTTTAAAACTACTCCAAACGTTTTCAACAAGATAACAACATCATACCAAAGAGACCAATTTTTGATGTACCAGCTATCCAAACGGCAACGATCACTAAAAGAAGTTTTACTACGTCCACTAACTTGCCACATTCCAGTTATACCAGGGCTCACCATTTTATAATAAAATAATCCATCATTATAATCAACAATTTCACGCTCAATCAACGGACGCGGACCAACTAAGCTCATTTCTCCGCGCAATACATTGATCAACTGCCCCAACTCATCCAAGCTGGTTTTACGTAAAAACCGTCCAATACTCGTTACTCGCGGATCATTTGCTAATTTAAAATTGTTTGCAACATACTCTTGATAAATTAAATTATTTTCATCTCGCCACTGTAACAACATTTTTTCTGCGTTTTTATGCATGCTACGAAATTTAAAGCAACCAAACACTCGTCCATTTCTGCCAATCCGAGGCTGAATAAAAAATGGATTACCCCTGTCTTCTAAGAAAATAAACAAACTAATTAGTATCATAATTGGCACAATAAATGGTAAACATGCAACAACTACTAGATAATCAAATATCTTTTTAACCAATCTATTTAAGCGCCGATTTAGATTATTCTCCAAGCGCAACATTAACTGTTCATTACCAAAAAAATGCGTAATTTCCATACCATATAGAGAAAGCCCCTCTAAATCAGGAACCAAACTCACAAAAATAAAATGCCGTTGTAGACTAAAAATTTTTTGCAAATTATTAACCATCTCTAATGAATCCAAAGCAACTACAATTTCACTATACCGACTACGGGATAATAATTGCTCAAGATTTAAAACTTGGACAAAATTACCATCAAGCTCTAAATTAGTTATTTCTTTACTCGCGTCAAAATTAACAAAACCAGCAATCTGATAACCCATTAAGCGGCGATTTTTAAGCAAATTATATGCCATCAGTGCTGTCTCACCACAACCAACAATATACACAGTACGCTGCCATAATTTATAATGTAACAAAATTCGGATTGCAAATGTCCTGAACAATGGTAGAATTATGAACAGCATTGCCCAAAACATAAAGAAAAATAAATAAGTTACATGCTCAGACCTACTCAAAGAAATTACGACAAAATCAAGCACCAAAATATACATAATCTGCTTATAAATAATACGTAACTCTTCCCAAGTTGGACGGCGTTTTGCATACAGCTCCGCAATCCAAAATAAGGCTATAACTGCCAACGCATTCAACGCCTTAACCAATACCAAGTGATCAGTATCAAAACGATGCACCCTAGTTGGCTCAACGACATTCGCTAACTGGATGCTAAGCCAATAAGTAAATATCAATGAAAATAAATCGATCATTACCAAAGCACATTTTTGTAATAAAAACTTTTTCATTAATTTATACCCGCACAAAATTCTTGATATTTACGCTCCACAAATTGCTGAAAATCAGATCTAAAGCGCGGTGCTGAAAAACGTAGCGCATTTTGACGACAATTATCAGAAGTTATTACATTCTGATTTTCAAATTGGGATATTGCGGCAAGGATACTGTCAATTTTTTGTTCATTAAAAAATACTCCTGTTGGGCAACTACTGTTTAATCCATTTACAGTCTCAAGACTTCCGCCGCGCCCATAAGCAATGACTGGTGTACCACAGGCTTGAGCTTCAACTGGAATAATTCCAAAATCCTCTTCTGCAGCAAACACAAAAGCTTTTGCATTTTGCATTAAATTAACCAGACCATTATCTTCCACAAATCCCAAATATTCTATATTAGGTGCGGTTGCCACCAAAGCTGCAATTTTCTTTTGATCAGGACCAGTACCAACAATTTTCAATTGTTTATCTGGCATTTTGGCAAAAGCTTCAGCAATTAAAACAATTTTTTTATATGGAACCAAGCGCGATGCGGTTAAATAATAATCTTGTTTGTCACTTTGTAGCGTGAATTTATCAATGTCCACATTTGGGTAAATCACACTAGCGTCACGGCGATAAACTTTAAAAATTCTTCGCGCAATAAAATTAGAATTGGCAACAAAATAATCTACACCATTAGCTGTACGATAATCCCACAACCGAATTTTATGTAAAATATAGCGTGTAAGCCATGATTTAAAACCTCGCGTAATTCCTGCTTCACGTAAATACTGATGTTGCATATCCCAAGCATAACGAATTGGTGAATGACAGTAACAAATATGTAATTGATTTGGACCTGTTAAAACACCTTTAGCAACGGCATGTGAACTGCTGATAACCACATCATAATCACTTACATCCAATTGTTCAATTGCTAATGGCATCAATGGCAAATAATGGCGATGCTTAGTTTTTGCCAATGGCAAGTTCTGAATAAATGAAGTTTTCACAACTTTATTTGCAATAAAATCACGCTTACCATTTGGAATAAAGTCGATTAAACTAAATAAGTCTGCTTCTGGAAAACACTGAATAATTTGCTCTAAAACCTTTTCAGCTCCAGCATACGTGTAAAGCCAGTCATGAACTATGGCTATTTTCATAAATATATTCTTCACTTTATAAATTTAAAATTGTAGCAAATGTTTTGTTAAATATACTTTCTAATTATATTGTAAATTTTCTCACTAAGCGATAAAGGAGGAAGCGTCATCAGCCAATAAAATATCAATAATTTACAACCAACTTTACCTTTTCTAAGTAATTGAAAGGTTTCTCTATAACCTAGTAAAGAGCGCTTAGCAACTCCTTGCTTATAATTACGCATTAATATCAAATCAGAATCACGTCTAAAAAAATCATCTTTTAGAACATCATTTAACCCAAGACCAACTTCTACACAATTTCTAACATATTGTGCAAATGTCTTCTTACGAGCTCCAGAGACATTAATTTCATGCTGCCGATAATACAACAAAGGTTGTAAATATAATTTTATTCTTGATAGATATGCGGCATAATAGGTCAGATACCAATCGTGAGGCAAAGAATAACTTTTAAATGGTAAGGCTAAATTAACTAACTCACGCGAAAACATCACAGTACAACCCGTAACGTTTACATTCACCAAATAATCAAAGAAGTTAGTTTTGTCTACCTGTTTCCCCCAAGCAAAATGCGATGATTCAATTACTTGCAAGCTATCATCAACTAAAACATCATCACTATGAATGAGTAAATTATTACCTATTTGTTCTAATAACACTGCAATTTTATTGGGAAACCACACATCATCTTGATCAGACAAAGCAATATAATCACCTGAGCACAAACTAATCGCTAGTTCAAAACTTTTGACAACGCCTAAATTTATCTTATTTGAAAATACCTTTATATTTTCATAACGTTGCTTATATTCATCCAATATCAACAGCGTACTGTCAGAAGATCCATCATCAACAACAATAATTTGATCAACCAAACGAGTCTGTACCAGAATACTATCCAATTGCTCTCTGAGATATTTTTCACCATTGTAAGTTGCCATCGCAACTGAAATAATCAACTCATTACTCATCATTGTATTTTATTTCTAAGCTTAAAAATTAAGCGCCCAATTCTACGACCAAAGCAAGTTCTGCCAACAAAAAATATCGAACGTGCCAATGAAAAATTTTTAAAATACCAACAGTAAGTTCTAAACCCTGCTGGAGTATTTAGTAAGTTTGAACGATAAAAATCAACTCCATATGACAACTCCAAACTTTGCTTAAAAGAAGGATGGGATAATAAAGTTAAGCTATCATGCAACACACGAAAATGGTTCTGATAATCTTCATAGTCGTCTATTTTATTAACTCCAACCACATTTGCCTCATGCTGACGATAATAAATTAATGGCTGATCAATATAAGTAATCTTCTTGAGTGCAGCAGCAAAAATAGCCAAATAATGATCATGTAAATAAAATCCATCAGGAATTGGCAAAGCTAAATTCAACAGCTCACGCCTAACCAACGCAGTGCATCCATGTACATCATTAAACACAAAATAATTACTAATTTTTTTGGTAAATGCCTTGGTTCCTAAGAAAGAAGAATTAATTATCTGCAATTTATCATTAACAACATAAGCGTCACTATGAATTAATAAATTATCTCCAATATTAGCAATCAAAACCTCTAACTTATGCGAAACCCAAAAATCATCTTGGTCAGCTAATGCGATATACTCACCATTGGTCAAAGACAAAGCCCGATTGAATGTTTTTACTACACCATAATTATTGGGATTTTTGTAAATCTTAATGCACTCATGGTATGCTGCAAAACTCTCAAGGATTGACCATGTTGAATCAGTAGAACAATCATCCACAATAATAATTTCCTGAGCAGGAAGAGTTTGTTTCAAAATACTCTCGAGTTGCTCTTGAATATATTTTTCACCATTATATGTCGCCATTGCAACTGAAATAGAAAATGAGTTAAATAGTTCTGCCCGATTGGGTAGACCTGCTTGATAAGTATAGTACTTGAGTAATAAAGCATTATAAATTGCTTGAAATGACACCTCATTAATTAACGTAGCATCTTTATAATTACTCAAGAACTCACCAGGAGCACCCAAGTTAAAGGAAATAATAGGTAATTCAACCCGCATCATCTCATGAATTACAAATGAAAAAGTTTCTGGCCAAATACTCAAAAATAAAAATAAACTTACCTGATGCTTAATCAAAATAGAATTTAAGTCCGATATTGCATATTTATTTAACACAATAGTGTTTTCTGATCGTGCTATTATTCCACTATCACAACTGCCAATAATTAAAAATGAAATTTTCAATTTATTCTTACTACTGGCAAGCACGATTTGCTCTAATATTTTTCGCCCCTTGTGATATTTAATATCTCCCATCATCGCCACGCACATAGTTGCTGATTTTGGAATAGTCGTTAATGAATTGATCTGAGAAAGGTAGCGTAAATCATGATGAATGACTTGACTTTTGTCCGCAAACTGTACAAATATCTTTAAAAATAAATTTCGGGCAGAATTTGATGGAAAAATAATACTTGAAGCACAGTCAAATAATGCATTAAATCTGCCCCTCCATTCATGATGTGTAAGGACATGATTCCCTTGATAAAGCCTAATAGTATCACGATAAATAACTAAATCAGGTGATGTATTACCCAAATGCAACCTACTTAAACAATTGCGGCATGTGGCTTCATCTGGCAAATTACAAAACTCCCCCTTATCATTCAATAAATTAAAGCTTGGGCAAAGATAAAAAAAGTCATGAACCATTACAGACACTTCAAGACGCATAATTTTAGCAATGTGAATAATTTCGTCTACAATCAAGAAATTTCTTGACCAAATCAAATGATTAACAATCAAACTAGAAATATTAAACTCTTTAATCAACGATACAAGATCATGAACCGCAAACACATGATTAATTTCAGCAAAAATAAATTCAACATTAGTTTGCATCACATCGGTCGCAGTAGAATTAAAAATTAAAGCGGGAAAATTCTTAGATGTATTTTGAATGTAAGAGAACGCTCCACCAAATTCAACTGAATTAATATATAATTTACCATTATGCTCTAGGAAAATTTTCTTAATTCCTGCAAAAACACGGTCATCTTTTGGACTGCTAATAAATTTATGCGTTCTAATTGATGAAGAGACGTTATTTAAGATAATAGTCTTATAGTATATTTTAAACTGAAATAGCCTACCCATAAATAGATCAATTAAAATTATCTTGAATAAAAATTTTTTATTTTCAATTCGTTTCAACATACTGAAAAAATTTAATACTTTTACCATAAAATAGTTTATCACCTAATAATGTAATAAATAAATCTTTAAAACCACATATCAAACAAACCTAAATACTATCTGAATCGTACACTAAAATTCCAAAAAGAAACAACTATCTTTTTAAATATACGCCGAATTACATTTGGCATAAACTTCATTGGATAAATAAAAATCCAATACTCATAATACTTCCCGTAAGATCGCTGTAGAACCTGAAAGATATCTACCTCATACTTATCAAATGTAGTTAATCCCTCACATAAATGAAGATAAATCCAGACAGGAAAACACTTCAACATAGTTCCTTTTTCAATCCACGCTATATACTTAGGAAATTTATTTAACTCAGCACGAGCAATTTTAGATTGATGTACGGCAAAAACATTAAATATGTTATATCCACCAGAATTATCAGCCTGAGCAAATAAAAGCTTTGTATCAATTATTGCAAAATTATTACTATTAATAATTATCCGATATATCCACCCCAACTGTACCAAGTTTGTATCCATGTATTGATTAATTGATTCTATATTATAATTATTCAAAAATATCTTTTTATTAACCACATTACCAGAAATAAAAGTTAAAAACACGTTTATTTTTTTTACAAACTCATCCCTAGAAATATTTTGTTGAAACTCAATTTCTCCGACCTGAGAATTAATATCAACTTTATCTGATGTAGCATTAAGATAAATAATACCAAGCGGAGTTTTACTATTATTTTGAATAAGATCTAAAACAGTAATAATGGCTTTATCTAAGAAATAATCATCATCACCCATAACCCAAACATACTCACATGAAGACAACATAAAAGCTTGAGCAATATTTCTATCGGCGCCTAAATTATTTGAATTACGTACATATTGAATCTCTAGTCCGTATTCAATATACTTATTTACAACCAAATTAGTTGTATCAGTTGAAGCATTATCCGAAATGATAATTTCAATTAATGAAGCACAACTGTCATATTGTCTAAGTATCGATGCTAATAATAACTCCAAATAATGACTACGATTGTAAGTGGGAATAGCAATTGAAAGTATTTTTTTATTCTGTTGCACGGTTATTCCCCCGAAAATAAGAAACTGGTAAGATCCAAAATGCAGTTAAAATAAAACCCAGTATTAAAGCATACATAATTCCCATTAGTGCATATTTATTCACAAAAGCCTTCATCAATAAAATGGTTGCTATTGCTTGTAGTGGCGCTGTTACCATTAAAACCCTCACTTGACCACGACTTTGTAATGCTACACAAATGAAATCGACGATAACACGAATACAATAGTATACACAGAATAAAACAATTAATTGAACTGATATCTCAATAGCTGACTTAGCTAAGATTGAAGAGATATAACCACGAAATATTATAATTAATGAAGACGCAAAAATTACGTAAAAAAATGCAGAAAATATATATTTGACTAAAGTACGATTAGCTTTCCTGTAGCTAGACTTTTCGCCAATAACATATAACTCGGATAAAATTGGCCACAATGATGCTAATAAAACGCTATAACCAAAAGCAACAAAAATGTATATTTTATTAATAATATTGTAGGTTACAATGTCATGTTGGTTTAAAAATTTTGCAATAAAAAAATAATCAACACCCAAAACAAAATTGGACATCAAGCTAACCCAAAAAAAATTCATAGACATTTTTAGTATGGATTTGTACTCTTGAAAAAGAGTAACTGAAGGAAAACTACAAACATTCTTCCAATTTATTTCAAGCCGAGTATACAGAAAAAGTGAAACACAGATCTGAGGAATTAGGGTTACAAGAATAATCAGTTCAGGAGAAAACTTTAATTTACTCCAAAACGTAAGCAACAATAAAATCCCAAACCACAATAAATTACCGATACTCTGAAAAATATAACTAATATAACCACAATGCTTAGCAAAAAATATCTTATAAACTACATTCGAGTTAAATAAAAACATATAAAAACAACCAGCAATCAATAATAAATACTGATATGAACTGAAGGTATTCGATAACCAATGATTAACTAAAAAACTCAATGGGATATAAAGCAAGATACAAAATATAGTGGTAAAAATTAATATTGAAAGATGTCTCTCAATAACACCATCTAATGCTTGATGTCTCGCTTGGCGTGCAGAAATTTCATTTTGTAAAACACTACCAAGACCAAGCTCAGCTAAAGCAAACCAACAGATGAATCCAGAAACAACTGAAAATGCAGCATAACCATCCAACCCCAATAGCCGAATAAAGATAGGGATCGAAATAATTTGCACTGATGCCGCAATAATTCTGTTAGACCAACCAGCAGAAGCAATCAATAATGTTTTTGGCATCTTCATCAACTAACCTTTCTCATAAAATCAACAGCTTTATTAACTGATCAAGTATATAAAATTCACCAAATGTTAATTAGCACCATTTACCTACTTGATAAAACAATTCGCTATAATACTGTGCAGTTTCTAAAATAATTAAATCTAGTGCTCTAACATCACTGTTTAACAAATGTTGCAGCTTATCAACATTTGGCACATAATAGTTAATATCTGTATGGTTTATATTTGGTATAGTAACTTTGGACTTACCACCTAAAACTGCGACTACTTTATGTGCCAAATCAGGTAAGCTTATTGCAATATCAGACCCAAGGTTAAATACCTCGTAATTATTTGCGCGAATTTCAGATAAAGCCAACGTTTCAAATATTTGTCTTGCCAAATCAGCTCCAGTTAAATAAGAGCGATAAACACCATTACCCGACTGTACAATTATATCTTCATGATTAAGTGCTTTTTGTACAAAATCTCCTATTGCAAAATGAGTTGATTCCAAATATCTACCAGCAAAACAAAAGCACCGTAGAGTAGTAACTTTCATTGTCTTATTATGCGTAGATAAGTATGCCAAATGTTCGCCACTTATTTTAGCTATTGCATAAGTGTTTTTGTAATTATCTAATTGATGAACCAATGGAGAATTTTCAGTTATTCCTTTAAGTAAAAAATTAGTTTGATAAACAGCTCCTGAGCTTATATTTATAAAACTCTTAACACCAGCTAATTCAGCAAATATCAAGGCTTGTTTGGTTCCTATAACTATTTCATCAAATAAGGTTCCAGAATCTGCTTGATCTATAACGCTTGTTGCAGCATGGATAAAGTAATCATACTCATGATTGTTCCACTGTAGCTCTCTAATATCTGATTGCTCAAAGTTTAGCCATTCTTGATTGGATAATTCTGGGAATTGTTGCCTAAATTTCTTCTCATTACGCGTTAAAATAGTCACATTATGTGGATTAATATCATTATCGGTTAAAAATTTCAGCAGATTTTTACCCAAAAAACCAGTCCCACCAGTGATAAAAATCTTTTTGCTTGCAAGCAAAGTCAAATTAATATTACCTAAACTTACATCATATGCCATTATTGATTCACCTCAGCTGATGTAATCAACATATTATCCAAAAGTTCGTCTTCAGGTAAAACTGGTGAAGGATTATAACTAGGTTGATTAAATTCTAACTTAGGAAACACCTTGCAATCATCAATAACGTACTCTAAAATACAATTTTTGGATACAAAAAACTCTCTAAACTCATCATTACTAAATTCGCGATTATTTGTCACATCAACTTTAATATACTTTAGGTTATATGATCTTGCGATATCTAAAAAATTTGGAACTGCATATCCACCAGATAACTTTGTACCAACCATCTGATTATTAAAATATAACTCCTGAAACTGAGTAATCATACCAAGAGCTTTATTATTGATGAGCACAACTTTAATTGGTAAATCATATTGACTAATTAAAAGCAAACTTTGTAAGGACATATGCAAACCACCATCGCCATTAATTGCATATACTGTAGAAGAGTCTTTTTTTGCAAACGCTATACCTACAGCGATTGGAAGGCAACTCCCCATTGAACCGAGGCCACCAGAGGTATGAAACTGTTGATTTTTTTGTAACTTTAGCATTTGCATCGCCCACATTTGATTCTGCCCAACATCGGCACAAAAAATATCATTTGCTTCCGCGGTATTATTAAGTAGTTCCATCAGTTTATATGGAGAGCTATTGTCTATATTTCTTAATATCTCTTTTTGTTGATTATATTTGCATTTAAGATTGGTTAAATAATTTACCCAAGAAGGATTATATTCAAATAAATCTATTGATTCCAAGGCTTCAATAAAACTTCTTATGTTGGTATTTATGTTTAATTTTTTATTTATTACCCTACCATAGTTTAATTCATTGGCATCTATATCAACTTGAATAATTTGACCATGTGGCAAAAAACCAGTTAGCAGACCTCCAGTTTGACGAACATCTAATCTCGCACCCAATACAATTAGCAAGTCTGCACTTCCTAATGCCATATTAGCACACCGATTGCCATAAGAACCGATCGTACCAAGATATAAGTCAGATGTTTCATCACACGAATTTTTACCATGTAAAGAGGATATAAAAGGCAAATTATTTTTATTAAGAAAGTCAAATACTTCCTTGGCACAATTGTCTTTATATACCCCACCACCTATTAACACAAGCGGTTTACTTGATTCATTTATTACAGATAAAATATTATCTATATTGATATTGAATACCGGTAACTGCTCATCAGAACATACAAATGCACACTGGCTTACATCATCTAAATTAATAAACTCTCGTTGCACATTCATAGGCAAATCTAATAAAACTGGACCCATTCTGCCACTCAAAGCAATTTTTAAAGCATTATCAAGGGCTAATGGAATATCCTCAACCTTATCAACTAGTGCAGCGTATTTTGTTATAGGTTTAACCATATCAACAACATTAGTTTCTTGAAACCCCAACTGTCTAATCGGTCTATCATATTTATATTCATAAGCATTTACCTGACCAGTAATAAAAATCACAGGAACAGAATCAAAAAAAGCATCTGCAATAGCAGTTATCATATTTGTAGCACCAGGTCCACTCGTGGCAATAGCTACACCTATACTATTCCTATATCGTGCATAACCAACTGCCGCAAAAGCGGCACTTTGTTCATGATATGCCTGTATAAAGCTAACCATAGGATGATTATTTATAGAATCCGCAATATGTGTTACCATACCACCTTGATAACCAAAAACAGTGTCTACGCCATTTTTACTAAACCATTCAACAATATAATCAGATGCTTTTATCTTGCTCATTTATTCACTTTCAGAATCCAACACCACAAAATTGGCTGATAGTTTCTGCCGTGAAGTCTAACATTTCCTCAGTTAAACCAGGATAAATTCCAACCCAAAAAGTTTGGTTCATAATTCGATCAGAATTAATTAACTCACCTACAACGCGATAATTGCGTCCTTGCATATAAGGCTGTTTAGTCACATTTCCTGCAAAAAGTAACCGTGTGCCAATTTTATTATCTTCAAGGTAATTCAACAAATCGGTACGCTTAAAGCCAGCATTTTCCTTAATGGTAATCGGGAAACCAAACCATGAAGGCTCTGAGTTCTCAGTTGCCTCAGGTAGGACTAAAAACTCAGCACACTCTTGTAATTTATTTTTTAAATAATCGAAATTCTCTTTACGTTTCTCTACAAATCCATCTAGGCGTTCCAATTGAGCTAAACCACATGCAGCTTGCATATCTGTAATTTTAAGATTATAACCTAAATGAGAATATGTATATTTATGATCATAACCAAAAGGCAATTTACCGAGCTGTTGACAATAACGTTTACCACAGGTATTATCACAACCAGGATTACAATAACAATCACGCCCCCAGTCGCGGAATGATTCAGCGATCACTTTTAATTCATCATTATTCGTAAATACAGCACCGCCTTCACCCATAGTTATATGATGAGCTGGATAAAAACTAACGGTCCCTATATCACCGAAAGTACCAACTCGTTTACCATCATATTTTGAACCAAGAGCATCACAACAATCTTCAATTAGCCACAACTTATATTTATCACAAATCTCACGGATAGCTTTTAGGTTAAATGGATTGCCTAAAGTATGCGCAATAAATACTGCCTTAGTTTTAGAAGTAATCGCATCTTCCAACTTAGTTACGTCAATATTATAAGTAGGGATATCAACATCTAAAAAAACTGGCACAGCACCCTGTTGAAGAATTGGATTAATTGTCGTTGGAAATCCTGCCGCCACTGAAATCACTTCATCCCCAGGCTTTATAGCACGCTCACCAAGCTTATACGAGGTCAAGGTACTAAAAGCAACCAAATTTGCTGATGAACCAGAATTAACCGTAATTAAATGTTTAACGTTCAAATATTTAGCCAAACCTTGTTCAAACTTAGTATTAAAGTGCCCAGTGGTTAACCAACCATCTAACGAAGCCTCAACCATATACTTAAGCTCTAATTCACCAATAACTTTACCAGCTGGAGGAATAACCGTTTCACCAGCTATAAATGGTTTTGCAACATATTTTTGCTCTGCAAATTTACCCACTAAATCTAAAATTTCTGTTTGCAATTGTTCTAGCATTGCATATCCTTCATATACTCATTAATTTGTTGTTTACTCAAATCTAACATATCCTGCCCTGCAAAATAAGCCTTATACCATAAAGTTAATTTAGTTAAAGTTATTTGACTATTCCAAGCTGGTTGCCAATTCAGCAACATTCGTGCTTTGGAACAATCTAGGCGTAATAAATTCGCTTCATGTGGATTATCATTCCCATCGCGACTCCAACTTGCAACATCGCCCCAAATAGCACACATCTGATCCACAATTTGTGCAACTGTTTTGGTATCGCTATCAAGTGGACCAAAATTCCAGCCGCCAACATAATACTGTTTGTCGTTATATAATTTTTCAGCTAACAATAAATAACCCGAAAGTGGTTCAAGCACATGTTGCCAAGGACGCACCGCATTTGGAAAACGAATACTAACAGGCTCATTTTTGCTAAAGCTACGAATGATATCAGGAATTAAGCGGTCTTCGGCCCAATCACCACCGCCAATTACATTACCCGCACGGCCACTGGCAACAAACGTTTGGCTATCTGAATGTCCAAAATACGAATTAATAAACGCTGATGTAACTAATTCAGAACAACCTTTACTATTGCTATAAGGGTCATGCCCACCCATCGGTTCATTTTCACGATAAGCCCATAGCCATTCTTTATTTTCATAACATTTATCAGTCGTCACATTTACCACGGCACGCCCAAATCCAGTATTACGAATGGCATCAAGTAAATTAACCGTGCCCATTACATTCACTTCATAGGTTTCACGTGGATGTAGGTATGAATAACGCACCAACGGCTGCGCCGCCATATGAATAACAATCTCAGGCTGCACCTGCTGAAGATAGCTCTCCAACCGAGCATAATCACGAATATCGGCATAACACATCTCAGCACATAGCGCCTCAAGCTGCATATCTTCCCACATCGAGGGATTAGTTGGTGCGGCTAATGAATAACCGAACACTTTAGCACCCAGCATATTCAACCAAATAGTCATCCAGCTACCTTTAAAGCCCGTGCAACCAGTTAGTAAAACCTTCTTACCTTGCCAAAATTGAGAATTTATCATTTCCATAACTTCCACGGCGCTTTATTCGAGCTCCACAACTCTTCCAAATGATGCTTATCACGCAGCGTATCCATTGGCTGCCAAAATCCATCATGATCAAACGCCATTAACTCAGAGCTTTTTGCGAGGCTCTCTAAAGGTCCTTGTTCCCAAACACAACTATCACCATCAATCAAATCAATTACTTTAGGCGATAACACAAAGAACCCACCGTTAATCAAAGCTCCATCACCTTTAGGCTTTTCTTTAAAACTACGAATTTTACCAGCTTGAATATCTAATGCGCCAAATCTACCTGGTGGTGTAACAGCAGTGAGCGTAGCTAATTTACCATGCTGTTGATGATAGGCAATCAAATCATTAATATTTACATCACTAACGCCATCGCCATAGGTAAAGCAAAAAACTTCTTCATCTTTAACATAATCTTTTACTCGTGCCAAACGTCCACCAGTCATAGATTCATCACCTGTATCCACCAATGTAACTTTCCATGCCTCAGCATGTTGATTATGCACCGTCATCTGATTATTCGACATATCAAAAGTTACATCCGACATATGCAAAAAATAATTCGCAAAATACTCTTTGATTACATAACCTTTATATCCCAAACAAATAATAAATTCATTTACACCATAATAGGAATAAAGTTTCATAATATGCCATAAAATGGGCTTACCACCAATTTCTACCATCGGCTTTGGACGCGAGACCGTCTCCTCAGATAAACGAGTACCTAAACCGCCTGCTAAGATCACACATTTCATATCAAATCCTTTTTATAAATTGGTTAAATTGATTTCTTATGTTAAAATTTATAAGCAATCGAACTACCTTTTCTTTCTATCAAACATAGATTTTGCAAAGCGCTTACCAAATAACGTATATAAAAATAATGCAACAACATTCTTTAAACCGAATAACTGCTTAACCATTCTAACCGTAGCGAGTTGTGGCATGCGTGCATTCACAATGGAAACAAAATAATTTTTAGCACAAGCCAGTTGAACATGATCAAATTGAATTTTGGCAAAATATAAACCATCCAAAAATAAAATGTATTTTTGGTAATTTGCAACCATCGCCGAATAACTCTGAGATTCTCCACTGCCAACTACATTCTGAGCATGTTGACGATATTTCAATAACGGTAAATTCAAATAAATCAGTTTAACATAATATTTAGCGCATAATGCCAAATAATGATCGTGCATAATCACATTGGGTGGAAACGGTAATGCCAATTTTAATAAATCGCGATGAAGTAATACAGTACAACCTGTAACATTGTTACGTAGCAAATACATAGTTAAACTATTGTCATGATAAGGTTTAATCCTGTTATATGATTCACTAATAACATTAAGACTCTCATCCACAATATAAGCATCACTATGGATTAGCCAGTTGCTGCCAATATTCGCCATTAATAGTTCAAGCTTATTCGGTAACCAATAATCATCTTGATCCGCAAGTGCAATAAATTCACCAGTACATAACATCAATGCAACCTCAAAAGTCTTAACAACCCCAAGATTAGCATCATTGCGATAAAGTTTAATTTGCGGATAACGCTGCGCATATTCACTCAAAACCAACCAAGTATTATCGTTTGAACAATCATCAACAATGATAATTTCATCAGGAGCTAAGGTTTGCGCAATGATACTATCTAATTGCTCAGATATATATTTAGCACCATTATAAGTCGCCATAACGACTGACATATTTATCATAATTTTTTTCATTTAATCCGAAGGTTGCTTGTAGCATAAATCTTAGAAGACATAATATTAAATTTATCGAAACTTCGTATTTAATTTCCATTTTAAATTTTTAAGTAATTGATTAAAATAACGTAACGGTTTGGTTAACCTCCAACTAGTAGAGTTTATTATCTGGTTTAAAATCGTATGATCATCTCTCAACTCCACAACGCGTTTAAAATTATCAATTAATTCAAGGAGATGTTTATTATTTTTGTTATTATTACTTGCATTACTAATTAACTCTTCAGAAGCATTAAAAAAATCTTCTGAGGCTGACGCCCAATCATGCCAAGCGTTGGCTGTCTCAAGAGCATGTAATTTAAGCTGCGCTAGTTTATCTGGATTACGCTTAAGCTCATTAATAGCGTTTATCACACCAATTTCATCGTCAGGTGCAATTACGATACCGTTATGATTATTAATAATATATTCATCATGACCAGTAACATCATAAACAATAGCAGTGCCTCCACAATGAAAAAGCTCTAATGGTGGCCCAAACATACCTTCAACATAACTAAGCTTTACAATTACATCACACGAACGATAAACTAATGGCACTTGTTCAATGGTAATATGTGAAAAAACTCTATCTGCTAAAGATAGATCAGATGTTTTACTTGATGTCAGCAGCCAAACCTCATCAGCTAAGGATTTTTTACATAACGTTAAAGTTTTTTCCACATTTTTAAAACTTACACCAAGAGGCCCCTCAACCAACACTCTTAATATATGTCTATCTCGTGGCTTAATTAAGGCACCATCTGTACGATAAAGGTCTTTACGAATACCATTTTTTACTAAATAGGAACTGCTTCCATATTTGTCATAAAGATATTCTTTTATCCAAGTTGCTTCAGTAATTGTCGGTATATTGCAGGCGTATGTAAAATCTGCCATAAGCGGAAATAATTGATCTTTATTAAGAAAAAACCTAGACTCAATAGACTGAACAAAATAAGCATAAACCAAAGATTTTACACTTGGCAAAAAAAATACAGTACTCCATGATGTAGCAAAAGTGATATCAAACTTAAAGCAATTTACCTCTTGAAGAGTTATAAATTTAAGCTCATGTGCACTTGTATGCCAACTATAATCTTCAATTAATGTAGGCTTTTCAGTAATAATAAAAACTTCAACATTAGGCTTTACATTTATTCTAGTTGCATACTCTAGTACAACATAAATACCACCATTTATTCCAATCTGAGGTAATAAAAATGCAATCTGCACTATAAATCTCCCATACAACTAAGAAAAATAACATACTAACCTAAAAATTTAACTTTAAGCTTTCTAAGCTTGCCGCGTACTCTTCCGCTAAAGTTTTTATTATTTACTAGACGATAATTTTCAGCAATTACATACCAATTAAAAAAGAAAGTGCAATTTTGTTTCAAAATATCTTGATTGATTGTGCCGTGTTCAATAATATCAAATAATGATTGCTTAAAACACTCAGCTGCATCATCCCAGCCATACCAATTCTCAGCCGTAATAGATGCATTATATTTTAACTCACTAAGGGTGTTATAATGTTTTTTTAGGTAATTAAGATAATCAATAACTTTTTGCTCATTATCTCGATGTACAACATAAGAATTATATTTGTGCACCATATACTCATCGTGTCCAGTCACATCGTAAACAACCGCAGTTCCACCACAATGAAACATCTCTAATGGAGGCCCAAACATACCCTCCACATAACTCAACTTCAACACTAAGTCACAAGAACGGTAAATCTCAGGAGTTTTAAATATCGGGACTTGCGAAAATACTCGATCAGCAAGCTTATGAGTTTTAATATGAGATGACGTCATTAACCATATCTCATCCGCATCAGATTTACGTGCTAGCTCTAAAGCTTTTTCAGTGTTTTTAAAATCAACTCCAAGTGGCCCCTCTACTAAAATACGCAATTTACCTTTTTCTAGTTTCGGTACAATGTATTCTCCCATGATGGTATAAACATCTTTACGTATTCCATTTTTAACTAAGTAAGCATTAATATTATAATTATCCAATAAATAATCTTTAATCCAAGTTGCCTCTGTGATTATAGGCATACCTAATTTATAAGTGGAATCAACTAATTGACGAATTATATTCTCATCTTGCGCACTATAAAATTTTGACTCGATAGACTGTACAAAATAACAATAATTTTTAGCTCTTACTCTTGGCATTTCATAAACAGTTCGCCACCAGGTACCAATTAATATATCAAATTCATCATTACACAAATCATAAGTTCCCCAATTTAGCTCTCTAGCTTCTGGATGCCAAGATAAATCAAGATCTTTATTAATTACATGCTCGGTGATAATCGTTACTTCAAAATTATCTTGTCTATTTATTCTAATTGCATGTTCAAAAATCACATATGTACCACCACTGATTTTTTCAGACCCTAATGTAAATGCTATCTTCATTTAACTATCTTTCTCATTCGATAAAATTTATAAATTGGTTTCAAAACACCTAGCTTCTCTACAGTTAATTTTTGAGCGGTCCAAAAAGAAGTCTTTATATACCTCTTTGGAGCTCTAATAAATTTCTTTAGGCTAGAAAAAAAACTTCCACCTCCAGAAATAAATTTAGTTGTCTCATGAACACCAAAGCTTTCAACATGATAGACACTGGAAAACAGCTCAACTTGTTTCGCGGATGGATTAAAAATAAAATTGGCATAATTACGCACAATAAAATTTTCAATTTCATTTGAAGTTTTATTTGACCAAGCAAAAATACCACCGACTAGTCGTATATAGTTTAACATTTCTTGCTGAATGGGTAGAATAGTGTTATGAAATAAATTCCTCTCAATCTCATTTTCAAGCAACTCCACACTACCGTCTGGTAAATACTTGCTGGTACTGCCGTGTGATGCACCCAGTATAACTTCATACAATGAAGTACATTCATTATAGATTGAACTAGAACATGAAATATCAAATGCTGTCAATGGATCAAATAATAAACCTTTTTTAGTACTCTTTGTCGTCTCACCTGTCGCAATATTTAAGCCTAGGTAATATCCATTAATTTTTAGCGTTTTAAAGATATTTGCTAAATTATCCTGAATACTTCCCTTCCAACCGACATCAACAATAAATAATTCATTGCAATCAAGATTAAAGCTGGAAAAATAATGGTTAAAATTTTGAAGCTGTTGTAATCGATTATCCTCATATAATTCACCAAATAAACGACAAAGCTTGAGTTGATGAAACTCAATTGATTCTGGAAAATTATCTACTCTAGCTGCAAAATCATAATCAATAACATTTTGCAATTCGCGTATTTGTATATCCTCAAAATTTAGATTTAATAAAAATTCACGCGGTGAAATGTTTATATATTGACGGAATAAAACATGAAAGTCTTCTTGGTCTAGCGAAGATAAAGAAGGCAAAAACGTTGATCGGCGCGATACATAAAAATAATGTGAACGAATAGCATCGCCAGTGAAAGATACATACTGATCAAATAGTTTTTTTAAAAATTCACCTTCGCGAGCCATAAATAAAACATCTTTTGCACCAGCTATCTTTAATTCACTCACCAATTTAACAATAAATAAATGTAAAGATAAAGCTAACTCTGGATAAATTAGTTTTTGATTGACATTATAGGCATAATTAAACTTACCAATTAATAATGCAAGGTTTTCAGTCGCTGAGGTAGTACTATAATATTTATGCTTGACCGATGCGTCACTCCAATGAACATTTAACCCAGCCTGTTTAGCATTAACTACATCGGCAATTTGATTATCACCGATCATAAGGGAATTATCAAAAGAGGTAAGGTTCAATATTTCTTGTACTTTCTGATACAACCTACCACTACGCTTAGACGCAATATATTCACTAGAAATAAATACACCATTAAACAATTCAGACAAATTATGAAACTTTAGTAACTCTTCAAATAGTGCTAAATCAAAATAAAAGTCACTGATTAAATAAATCTTTTTACCATTATTTTTAGAATCTATTAAAAATTTAACATTATCGTTATTTACATACTGAACTTGTTTTTCTATTCGCAGCTCTAAACTACGGCATATTATTAAAAATCTTTCAAAGTTTAAATCAGTAAATCCTTTCAAATCATTCCATAGCAGAGCGCACATATCATTATAACGAAACTCATTCTCTTGATGCTTGATAAAATTATCCGCACAAAGTTGTGCCTCAATTTTAAAACGTAGCTGGTAAATATCCACTTCTAGTTTTAAATCAACAGCCAAGATTTTAGCCCAAAGCTTCTTAACCTCTTCTGGTGGTATAGCACGATGCACTATCGTATCAAAAAAATCAATAAATATTGTACTCATCAAATATCACACCTCGATGTAAAAAGCATAACTTAATCTACACTAGCCTAGTTAAATAAGACCTTACCAACTTTAATAAATCTTTCTTCAATTAATAAATAATTTATATACGCTACAAAAGAAGTTAATAAAAAAATTAATACCTTACAAAACAATAAATCACCATTAATAGTGTACAAGACCAAGTACATTATTGGTAAATGAAACAAATAAAATGAATACGAAATTTTTCCATAAAAATTTATTATACTTATGCTTAGAATTTTTCTTATTATTTTATTTTCTAATGCGATACAAATAAAACCACATGCTCCAACACCGGTAAGAAGATCACGTATAACGATATTATTAATGAAAGAATTTGAAATAAAAAAAGCACTTGCATACATAGATAAAAACAGCGGTATATAAACAGAAGACAAAAATAAGGTCAAAACCCTCTTATTTTTAAATAGTATAAATCCAATAAAAAAATAAAATGAATAGTATATTGAGCTCATTATTAAATTATCATTAAAATTAAAATAACTAAATATACATTTTAAAGCGTTAATTTATTTAGTAATGGGTGGGTTAAGTTTTTAGCCTTACCCACACGAAACTCGAAAGAGCCAAAAAATACATATTATAAATACTTAACTTTAAATAAAAAATTCACACATGCAAACTACCCCATAAACAACTTAATTTTGTAACCTTGGTCAAAACCGATTTCAGAATTATTCATTCAGTATTCTCACCTCAAAATTAATATTTTGATATCGCCTAACACTACTCAGGATTAACCCTATTGAAAAAGTTAAAATAGATGTAATCACCAATCCAACAGACAATATTGCCATAGGAATTTGTTGCACATATTTAGTTTCTATATAGTTGGCTATAGGGAACGCTCCAGCTATAAGCCCGAGTATTAGCAATACGAAACCAATAAGACTGAAAAACTGAAGAGGCTTATAGTTTCTGAACATATTCAGGATTGTGAAGATTACTTTCATACCATCTGTATAAGTATTTAATTTAGAAAAACTTCCATCTGGTCGATCAGTAAACTTAATTGGCACTTCTACAATATTGAATTTATGTTCTAAACAAAATATACTCATATCAGTTTCTAACTCAAAACCCTCACACAAAATAGGATAGTTTTTTACTAATTTTCGACTAAACCCTCGATATCCAGTCATAATATCTTTAAGATTAGCTTTAAATATGTAATTAATCATGTTTTTAACTAATGAATTACCAAACCCATGAAAAGCTCTTTTGTTTTCATCTGCATAATGCCCTGTTGACATTCTATCGCCTATGACCATGTCCATATCTTCATTTAAAATTGGATCAATAAATTTATCAATATCTTCTGCCCAATAAGTACAATCAGCATCAATCATAATATAAACATCGGCATCGATTTTTTGGAAAGCATATTTTACTGCATTAGCTTTTCCTTGACGGCGAACAAACATAACGTCACCTGTAACACCTAACTCCAAAAATGTTTCCTTGGCTATTTGATTAGTCTTGTCATTTGAGTTATTATCTACAACATAAATTTTATAGTCATATTGATCTTTTTTGCCATATAACCAAAAATCAATAATAACATCACGAATAGTTTGTTCTTCATTATAAGCAGGAATTAACACTGCAATCTTTTTCTTATTCATCATTAGTTTTTCACCTTAAATACAAATAATTTAATAATTTGATAATTTATTATTGTTAACAAACCAGTAGTTAATATCTGAGAAAACAATTTCGGCAAATTTAAGCCAGTAACAAATCCGTACATAAGCAACAAATTTGCAATAAAAGCAAATAAATACACATTCCCATATTTCAGTAAATCTTTAAACCTGATTTTACTTTTGTAGAGCAGAATAGCATTTAAGATATAACCCTCGATTACTCCAAACACATTCATCAATCCACTAGACAACAAATAATTCAGGCCAGTTCTATTTAGTAGCCAAAATAATAGCATACAAACAGCTGTATTAAAACCACCGATAAATAAAAATTTAATAAAGTTTGGGATATCTCTAAAAATACTATAAGTCATCTATACAGCAATATTATATTTAAAACGCATATATAATAACCATATATTAAAATTATTTAATAAATAGACCCAATAGAAATAACGAGTTTCCCCAATAATTGGACAAAAGAAAAACATTATACAAAAATACAGTAAGATCGAACTTGATATAGCGCTAATTAAGGTAAATTGCCTCTTATATGTAAAATAGCATAATGTTATAACTGCAAATATAAAATGAATTAATGGCATGTATAAAAAAGATAAAATGTTTACATATTTATCGAAAAATCCCGTTACCATATTTCCCCGTATCTCAGTATTTATATATTTAATATTATTGTTTAACGCTGATTTTTGATACTCATTTAGGCTACAATCCTCGGTTTTTATAGCAGACCAAACAATACTTTTTGTCATTAATAAATAAAATCCAAAGTAGATACGGTGCTCTAAGTATGCTAGCGGGTGTGCTGAAATAATCCTTAAATAAGGAGCCACCACCTTCGAACCAATATTAGGATAAACCAGCTTACTAGCGGGACCCCAAGCAAAATTATCTGCCCAATAGGGATCTTTTTTATACAAAATTACCAACTCATCTTTTTTCTTAGGATCTTTCATTAAATAATCTGGAAATTCGTTAATCGCAGATGGTTTTCCAGTTTGCACAAGCGTTGCAACCATATCTATATAATATGGGTGTGATGCGTTATTTGGTTTTACATCATAGTACGCATTTATTAACATTTGAAATACAAGACTACATACGATAATAATTATTGAAGTTAAAAATGAATAAACTCTGTTTTTAATACCTCCAGTTGAAAATACATAACTTTTACTGATTAAATAGTATAGAATTGGTAACACTACAAAAGAATTCCCAATTCTAACATTTATCACATACCAAAATAACATTAACAATATAACCCAGTGTACAAATTTATTTTTATTTTCAACAACCAATACCTGAACTACAATTATAAACAATACCACTGCAAAACCAACATCTTTCCATACCCACATTAACACATAAAGAGAGGTGGGGAAAAGACCTAACAAAATAATACTTACAGGAAAAACCCTGAACCTATTTATAAACCAAAATGATAACAGTATCAATGATAGAAAATACAGAGCCACATGAAACAACAATAAAGCAGAAACACCAAACACAGGAATCAACCAATGCCATAGAATTTGCATAATAGCAGGTTGCCAATTATTAAATTTTCCAGTTAATGCTTGACTTAACTGGTCCCATGAATCTGGCGATAATAGCCCTGGTGAGTATAGAGCATAGAAACAACAAGCCATAAACAGCCAAATAACAAGCATAATAACTTTATATTTATTTTTTAATATCATAATTTATCCTTTTTGCAATGAAAGAGCTAATTCACTAAAATAATCTATAATTAGCTGTGCTTTTAATGGCCAGTCCCATGATTTTATATATTCCAAATTTTCTCTACCTAACTCCGACCACTGATTTTTATTATCTAATAATGTTTTTAGTTTAATATAGAAATCATCAACTGTTCTATCCGCTATATATTGCTGCTGCTTAGGTCCTAATGCATCTCGTACTATTCCTACGTCTGTGGTTACAACCATAATCCCGCAAGCCATTGACTCTAGAACCGTATTCGGGGTTCCCTCATTTAACGAAGCACAAGCATAAATATCAATTGAATTATAAAACTCAGGCATATCATATTGTTCACGTTTAACAATATTTCGATCTGCTATCTCAAGCTTTACTAAATATCCATCCAATTGTAGTCTTTCAATTGCAGGCTTAATAATAGTATGAAGACCTTTATGGTCATTTTCTCCCCATTTACTATTTCCTGTCCAGCCAATTTTAATGACACGATCATTCAACTGTGGTAAATTAAATCTTGATAAATTACATGGTTTAAAAAGCTTTAGATCAACACCATCTGGACAAACAGCTCTTGGGGATGGTAAACCATCTATCTGTTCATAGTTATGGCGAAGCACATTACTGGAAACATAATAATTAGTTTTAACAAGATTAACAAATGAATCATAAATAAATTTATCACCACTCGGATCTAACGAATGATCATAAACACAAGCTGAAAAAAGTTTGCACTTAATAAATCGAAGCTCAAAATCTATATAACTTATTTTTTTCGAATTGCAAAAATCTTTGACAATCCCCTCTAAGTTAAAAAGATGCGCTCGCCACATAAAATGCACAATTGAGCATGATTCAATAGACATCATAATTCTAGCTAAATTACCATCAAAAGACATAAAATCATTTGCTGGCACAACAATAAATTCAAATTTACTTTGTTTTAAATTAACAACATTAAATATAATATTTGCAAATGCCCAGTCCACAACATCCAGAACAATACCTATTTTTAATTTATTACAACTAATTTCTTTCGCATGTGGAATATTTTTAGCCCCATCAATCTGATTATCATCATAATTAGCTAGTTTAGAGTTTAGCCACTCCATATCATGTGGTGATAAAAAAGAAAAAAAGTGTTTAGATTCTCCAACTTTTGCTGACCGAAGAATATGATTTGTTGAAAATCTTTTTTTTTCATAATTAACATCTTCATCTGCTGTTGCAATTGGATGATCATGAATAAAACATTTAACTGTGCTCGTCGCAACTTTATATCCAAACTGCCATAGTCGTATTGAAAATTCTGTATCCTCAAAACCTATAAACATACCCTGATTGAACATACCAACTTTTTTGAAAGAATGTACATTTAAAACAGACGCACCACCAAATAAAAAAGAAGATAATTCAGGATGATTTAACTCTAAATCTGCATTACCTCCACCAATGTGAATCTGTTTAGCATCAATATTGGTAATAAATATTTTTCCACCCTGAGCAAAAAATGTACCATCAGGATTTTTCAAGGGCAATGAAATAAAATGAGTTCCTAAAACATCTATTTCATTATGCAGTATTGATAAAAAATCATTCTCAATATAAATATCATTATCTAAAAACATGACCCAATCAGTTTCGACAAATTGAGCAGAATAGTTTCTGCCTCCAGCTACCCCAAGATTTGTTTTAGCCTTTACCAAGCGAATACTTAGAGTGCTTTTTTTAATATACTCTTCTAAGATGTCAATTGTCTCTTTTGTTGACCCATTGTCAACAATTAATATCTTTCCTCTAAAACCGCTAATATGTATTTCAATAGAACTCAATAACTTTAATGTAAGACTTGGCCTCTCTAATGAAAGGGTGGAGATGGTAAGATTTTCTCCTAAAACGCCTACACCACGCTGACCTAGCGGAATTCTGTTTAACAAGCTTAAAAGTTGAATATCTTTCATCTTAAGACTTTTTCATGAAATTAATTATTTTGATCGGCAAGATCTTTTTAATAGATAGCTTGATTACTTGCTTGATACAATACTTTAAAGATAAGCATTTATATTTCAATGATTCAAGATCACTTTTAAGGACGTCACATTCATACTTTAAAGATAAGCATTTATATTTCAATGATTCAAGATCACTTTTAAGGACGTCACATTCATTATTAAGCCGCCATATTACATCATTGGAAAACTCCAATTCAATCCTTAATGCTTCAGAGATTAGTGACCGTTGCTTTAATTCAAAGATCTCTCGGTTGATTTTTAATTCGTTCAGATAGTCATATTTAACTAAACTACTCCAAGATGTTTGGCTATGGATATCCAAGTCAATAAAGGGTTCAAAATTTATACTACGCGAAAAAACAGCAGTAAACAACCTAGCATTTGTTTGATTAAAGCTATCATAAGAATTTTGAATAATGGTAGCAGCGCGGCTGATTTGTTTAACTTCACCTGAAATATTTTGGCTAATTAAGCCAGATATAGGATAAGAGCCAATTATCACATAAGGCATATCTAGAATTACTGATAATTTATGAACAAATGACTCGTATGAAAACTTAGTATGGTGATTATCAAAAGATAACGATTCGGTCAAATCTGATTCATTAGGACAAGAAATAATGATAGTTCCATCCTCTTTTATCAAATACTTTAATGAAGCAATAAATTTGTCAACGTCAACAACATGCTCAATTGTTTGATTTGAAATAATTACGTCAAATTTCTCATTTTCAAAAAAATTTTCTAGTTGTTCAACATTTGCGACATGAAATTGTAATTTTTGATCAAAATTATTATCTTGTGCTTTTTTAATAAGCTCGACACTTAAATCCACACCAGTGACTTTGTCCGCACCAAATGATAGCAATAAATTACTTGTCTCACCATCCCCACAAGCGGCATCCAAAATAGACTTACCCAGACACAAATTTTTGGCTAAATAATATGGTACATGGGATAGTTTTTCTAAAATGGTATTTTCTTTACTCATACAAACACCTAAAATATATATTTACTAATTTTTAGTTCGACATAAAGTTAAAGCATTCTCTAACTCTTCAATATATTTATTTTTAATCTCAATATTTTCTTTTAACACAAGATTAGCCGCCTCTAATTCAGATATATATAAATCTTTTGAATTAATGTTTTCTTTTAATATAGCATAAGAATACTCAAGCTCTTTAACCCTATTAGGCATTGAGAATAACCATTGGATTGAGTGTTTATTAACATCAACAGGTCTGAGAGGAAACAAATTTCCACTTATATCAACATTATTTTCATTAGCCACTCCCCAGATTCCTATATAGTAAAGGCTCTCACTTTGATTTGGTAAAAAAGAATCATCATTAAAAACTAAGCTTGTATCTGCCGATTTTAGATTAACAATGTCTTTCATTGAAACATTACTCTTATGCAAGTTGATACTATTTGTTGCAGGGTCAAACGGAAAATTAGCATAACCAAAAATATTGGAGCCCAATAACCACGCATCTGCATCACCTAAAATAGGTCTACATGCATTAACAAAATCTTGAAAAGTATATTTACGTAAATGATATGGATTAGATTCATTTTCACTAAAATACCAATGATCATTAGGGCAAGAAAGAATTAAAACACCATCTTCTGCTAAAAGCGCTTTTAATTTAGATAAATATACCTGCTCATTCTCCACATGCTCCATCGTTTCAAGAGAAACTATTACATCAAATTTATCGTTAGAGGTTAATGTTTCTGCATCACCACAAATAAAACTCACTCCGTCAACCAGAAAATTTCGTTTCGCACTTTCAATTGCAGCCAAATCAATATCCACACCAGTAACTTCTCTCGCCCCCCATTGTTTCATTAGTAAAGAGCCATACCCTTCACCACAAGCAATATCCAAAACACTCTTCCCAGAGACAAATTGCTTTGCAACTTGATAACGTGCAACATGGATACTCGCTTCTAGTGGGTTATAACTAAATTTATCATTTTCAAAAGGTATTCTCTCTATCATTATAATATCCACTTTCTATCTAAATTAACAACACCCTCTGCTTGGTGCTTATCTTTAACTATTAATAAAATTGCATCATTTTGTTCAGCGATAATTCCCAAGCCTTTTTTCTCATTAATCGCAATTCGCAAACGATACCTCCCAGATAATGGAGAAAAATTGTCGAATCTTATCTTAAAACTATTTATGCCGAGGTTTACTTTTATAGGCTCAAATCCATCCATTAGCGTAGTTGTTCCACAAACATAAGTTTTGTCTCGATCACGATATAGATTAAAAACCAATACAACTTCTTCTATTTCTTGACTATATATTTCATACTCTACATAAAATTCAATAGTTTCACCAGTTATTATTGTTATTTCATTATCATTTATCTTCATCTTACCGAGTGCATCTACCAGAGTAATTTTAGCTGGCAGTGTGGTTTTTACCCCATCTGATTCTATATTATCCTGATCCAGTGATTCTGTGTCGTTATCACTCTCATTTAAGATAGATAATTTATTGTCATTTATCTCCAGTGGCTGATTTTCACCGTCAAGAAATATTAAATAATCATTTACCATTTCTAAAGCTGCCCCATACCCTTGTTGGAGACCTTTGTTCAAAAACAAAGCTTTTTGGCACAAAGCTTTTACAGAATAAGTATCATGTGAAACAAATAGTATAGTAACACCACTTTCTCTTAATTCATCCATTCTCTTATGACACTTTAGCTGAAAGTTTGCATCTCCAACGGCAAGTGCTTCATCAACTATTAGAATATCTGGCTCAACATTAATCGCGACAGCAAATGCAAGACGTGCAAACATTCCGCTACTATAATTTTTTACAGGTTGATGGATAAAATCACCGATATCAGCAAAATTTAATATTTCTTTAACTTTTACATCCATTTCTTCGTGCTCAAACCCCATGAGATTGCCTTGAAAATAGATATTATCTAAACCAGTATACTCCATATTAAAACCAGCGCCAAGCTCCAAAAGAGCAGATATTCTCCCTTTAACTTCAACGCTTCCAGAACTTGGAGTTAAAACGCCAGTGATCATTTTTAATAGCGTTGATTTGCCAGAACCATTTTTACCTATAATCCCAACTGTCTCACCCTTTTTAACTTCAAATGAAACATTGCTTATTGCATGAAAATCTTTATGATATTTCTTTTTAAACGGATGTAAAGATTCCTTCATCCGATCAATCGGTGCATTGTATAATTTATAAACCTTAGACAGGTTTTCTACTTTGATTGCGATATCTTTATTCATTTGTTATATTCTCGAATTAATAATTAAATGGATGAACATTAACTGATTTTGTAATTGAATAATTACTATGATGCAGAGCTATATCCTCTGTTGGCATAACTAAATCTCTATAGGCCGTAGGTAAAATAACTTTATAAGCACGATAAGAATATGTTTTCTCTGGGAAAAATATTTGATTAATTACTTTTCCAGAATAATCGACCTCTTCAACCTGAGGTAAAGTCTTATCCGCAAGAGTTCCGTAATTAACAATTGTATTACCATTAGACAATCGCTCACCGTTACCCATATATTGTGCAAAAATGTGACGTGAATCTATAAATTGCCACACTAATCTAGCCGTCATAGCGCTTTCATCTATAGCATATTCAACTACTCTTGAATAACCTCTCTCGCTTGTTCCATTATCAAATACCATATAATTTCCATTTGGTAATTGACGAACAAAGTGTTCATACATAAATGGATATAACGGGTCATTTAATACCATAAATTGATTTCGTAAACCACCAAATTGCCAAATAACATTACCATTTTGTGGATTTATTTTTAGTATAGAACTTGTATTACGGCTATTATAAACAATATTACCATCATTTGTATATGCAATTGAATTACCGTGATCTAAATTTGTATAGTGTACACCGCCAACGACGTAATTAACCTCACTTTGATCTAATATATCTGAAACATTATAATAATCTATAGCTCTAAATATTGTTTCTCCTTGACTTGTAGAAAAAGAAGTATAAAAAATATCTCCAACAGTTCCAGATTCATCAATAAATTGATTTGTCGATTCATTATTAAATAAATTAATATAATTTTTGTTAGCCATATAGATAACATCATGCATATCATTTAACACATCTTTGCCATCAAGGTACACCGTACTTGTATTATTTAACAATTGAATATTATCAACCAATGCGCCATCAACATTACTCATATTTTTATAAATTAAGGTATTGTTATCTGCTAGTTTTAGATCATATCCATGAGAACCAATTAATCTTTGATACCATATAGGATAACACTGATTGGTCAACGCAACTAAATAATTAACTGGAGCAAAAGCATCCTGATGATCTACAGTAACGAAAGAATATGGCGTAATCAAATATGTACTGCCATCATCAATAGTGTTTTTATTCTGACACAGAATATCTGGAAAATCACTCTCTACTCTCTTAAGCGTAATGGGTGTTTGATTTAGATAAAATTTAGTTGTATAGCCAAACTTCAACTCTTGTGATTCAATCATAAAGCAACTTGTTATAATGCTTTCAGCATTCTCTCCACACACGTTAATACTACTTTCAAATTTTATCGTATAGTTTGAAATTTGAGAATTATACGATTGGTTTAAAGAACCATTTTTTACAATAAAACTACTAGCATTAATCGTTGAATGGTTTAAATCAGAACCTGCAGAACCTGATCCACAACTAATCAAAGAAGCACTAAGTGCTATTGCAGTAAGTAATACAATACTTTTCATAACCACACCATGATTAAATTAATGATTTGATTTATCTCTTTCATCCGATCAATTGGTGCATTGTATAATTTATAAACCTTTGAAAGGTTTTCTACTTTAATTGCGATATCTTTATTCATCATTTTTTCTTTGGTAAAAAATTATTCCAGCTCGTTGGATGTGTTCTATTAAATTAGAATTATCAATTTGTTGGTAAATGGACAAATCAATGCTGTACGGCAAGAGTAAATCATCTAATTCCGTCATAATTTGGAGCAACAACCTCTGATTGAGTTCAGTGCTGTATATGGTTAAGTCAAGATCAGAACCAGTTTTATAATTACCCTTGGCTCGTGAACCATATACAATCACTTGTTCTATCGAGGGATGCTTAACAAAAATACTATTAATCTGCTCAATGATATTCTCGGTTAGACCAAATCGCATCTAATTATTTTCTTCTCTTAATTTAGTAAATTTAGCTACCAGCTTTTCAAACTCAACAAAATAATCGGGGATTATGTTTAACAACCCTTTGGCTGTATCTTCATTATAGGTATGACTGGAGAGATTGCGACTTTTTATCATCGACATCCATAATTCGCCTTTTTCAATTAATCCACGTTTGAAGGCCTCACGAGTCGTATCTCGTGAACCGATCAAATCTACTAAGCCACCATATTCAGATAAATAATCTTTTAATAAATTCCATGCCAATTCATGGTTATACTCAAAAGCCTGAATAATACCCTGTTCTTCAAGGATGGATAATTTTCTTTCTTCCAACAACTCCACACCATATCGCAACTGAGCTAAAGCCCGGATAAAATTATCTAAGCGTTGAACCCATCTAATATCAGCATTCATATCTATATCCTACAACACATCTGCAAAATGTGGTCTTAGTTTATTGAAAGTGCGATTACCGAAGTAATAAACCACCAACACAAAAACCCAAAAATAGATCATTTGATTATAATAGTGCCAAAATGGAACTTGCGAAACCACCGTATCACGAAAGCCATCAATAATATAAGCAAATGGATTAAGTTTAATGATATATTGATATTTAGCATGAGACAACATCAAATTTTTATCCCACATAACTGGGGTTGCCCAAAACAGCACCTGAAAAATCACGGCTACAATTTGAGCAATATCTGGCCAAAAAGGCATAATTGCCGAAAATAACAAGCCCAAGCTAAGGCTAATAGCGATAATACAAAACATATAATACGCCAATTGTAACCACCAAATCGTTGGATAATAACCATAAGCAAAGCAAACGATCAAAAGTAAAATCCAAAATGCGAGATTCACAATCACCGCCGAACCGATTTTTACCAGCGGCAATAGTTTAACCTCAAACACAATTTTTTTTACCATAAAGGCTTGTGAAGTTACTGCACTGCTCGAACTCATTATCGCATCATTGAGCAAAAACCATGGCACCATACCAGCTAGCAACCACAATAAAAAAGGCACACTCGATACCGCTCCAACGCGAAAACCTTTAGTAAAAACAAACCAATACACAGTTACCATCACTAATGGCTGAATAAATGCCCACACTATTCCGAGATGATTACCCAAATAGCGATTTTTAAAATCTGACTTAATCAGATTGAGTAACATTCTGCGATTTTTTATCGCCAAAATTGCTAATTTCATTTTACACCCGTCAATTCATAATCCCCTACAGAATTTTGTAACACTATTATTATAAAACAAGGTTAAACCTCTTACTACAAAAGTCTTTGATCTTATGATATATTTTCATTAAATCAACACTCCGATTAAATATATCATTAATACCAACAACTACATCATCCACATTAAATGAATATTCATGGGATATTTCGTTCCTGACTTCTCGCAACTCCAGCCATTGATCTTTCGTGAAGATTTCCAGCTCTTCGAGACGATTTAAAACATCTATAAATGTTTTACTTTTGACCTGTTCTTTAGCAAGTATCAAAATAGCGGGAAATAAACTCTCACCTATCGTATCTTGTAATTTAGAAAATCTAAAAATAAGTTGATCAACAAAACTGGCGTGAATATCACTTATTTGAGCATAACCTTCAACTGAAAAAGGCATAATATCGTTTAAATATTGTTTGGCTGTTTGAATTTTTTGCACATGCTTATCACATTCAAATATCTTTTCTTTAAAGGTATTACTCATATTGCTCATAATAAAATACCTGTCAAAACAGCTTCTTGCTCAATAATTGAATTAACATCCTTAGAGATAATTACATCAATTTTTTGATCACCAATTTTTGATTTTAAATTAACCAAAAACTTTATTTTTTTTTCATGCCAATTTGTAGCATCATTTAACTTAAGATATAAATCGATATCGCCGCCCTTTTCTGTATCATCCGTGCGACTACCAAACAGGTAAATTTGCCCAGCACTAAAAACTTGAGTAAAACAATTTTTTATTGCATCTATCTCATACCGAGTTAGTCTCATTTTACAACTTCCTATATCTACTTTATTTAATAGCCAACCATCAAATAATCAAACAGCCTGAGTAGTGCGATATTTTACCATAACTGCTTATATGCAGCAGCACTCATGTGATAGCTCTGTAACGCTTTTGATCTCAGGATCAAAACTAATCCCGATTAAATGAATTGGTTTGCCTGTGCTGTGATATTTTTGTGGATAGCCTTTAGCTTTAATCTGTTCAATCGCCTCTGCTGCTGTGCCATGCTTAATTAGTTTAAATTCAAAAATTAATATCTTATCTGGCATGATGATGGTTAAATCAATCTTACCGTGATTAGTGACATCTTCAGCGATAAGTTCATAACCCAATGCTGCCAAATAGCTATACACCACACTGGCATAAAATCCTTCATAATTGGCAATATCATTTTTACGATACCAATCATGTGGAATACTAGCAAAGTGGCTACCTAATATTATCTTGAGCTGATCAAAACTATTTTCATTTAACGCAATGCTTAAATCATAACTATTTTGATTTTTACAATGTAATTCAGCACCAATTTCCAACAAGCTATTATTTAGGCTGGCTTTAACCTCAAGATTGGGATAGCGCAAGACATAAGCATATTGCGTACCAATTTTGGTTGGTTTATCAATCGTTAAATAACCAGTTTGAAATAATAGTGTGAGCAATGGAATATTGTCAATATCAAAGCTAGAGAGTTGATTATCACTGACAACAACTTTTTCCAGATTAGGAATGAAATAATGTTTAGATTGCAGTAACTTAACCAAGAACGTTGGTGTAGCGGTTTCAAACCAGTAGGCACGATATTCATAATTTTTACTAAAGAAAAGTAAAATATCAAATGGGTTATAAACTTTTTGCTCTTCTGTACCGGCAAAATTATAGCCGTTATACCAAGTCTTTAACTCTCGTTTATCAACATTGCCATCTTCCAAGTATTCGGCAAATTCACTTTCTAATTCGCTTTGAGTATAACCGCAAATATCCGCATATTTTTTAGTTAAGCTGATATCATCGAGAATATTTAGTCCGCTAAATAAGCTTACTTTGCTAAATTTTGATACCCCTGTTAAAAGTACAAATTTTAAATATTCATCATTCGATTTGATATAGGTATAGAAACCTTTAAGCATCTCGCGTATTTCTATCGCTATATTTAGATTAGTGATATTATCCAAAATTGGTTTATCATACTCATCTATCAACACCACCACTTTTTGTCCAATATGTTGAGCTAATTTGCGAATTAACTCACCAAACTTTGCCCCATAATCAGTTTGTGATAACGCGACACCATAAATTTCAGCGCATAAATTGAGTGTATTATGTACATCAGTCAACCAGCGTTGTTTACTCTCATAGGCCGAGCTAGTGCCAAAGTCTAGATGAATTACGGGATGTTTTACACTCCAATCCCAGTTATTCTCTAGATATAACCCAGTAAATAAATCTTTACGACCTAAAAAGGCTTGTTTGATGGTATCTAGCAATAATGATTTACCAAAACGGCGTGGACGCGATAAAAAATAGTATTTATTCGCCTCAACTAAATTAAACACATGCTTAGTCTTATCAACATAGGTATGATTTTTTGCACGTACCTCTTCTAAGGTTGAAATCCCTATCGGTAATTGTTTCATACTTTTCTCTCTATTGTCCTTAAGTTTATTCGCAACACAAATCCACCACACTTTTGGTCTCAGGAACAAAACTAATCTAGCTTAAATTTTCAAAGGCATTGATTAGCAGATTAAGCGCACTAGATAAGCTTATTGATAACCTTGTGGATTCATGCTTTGCCAACGCCAACTATCTTGACACATCCGAGCCAAATCATATTCACATGACCAACCCAACGTTTGTGCAGCTTTTGTTGGATCGGCAAAACATTTCGCTACATCCCCAGCACGCCGTGGTTGTATTTGATATGGAATGTCTCTACCCGATGCACTTGCAAATGCATTAACCACATCCAAAACGGAATATCCGATTCCCGTACCCAGATTTACGGTCAATAATTCATTATGTTTTGCCAAATACTCCAACGCTTTTAAGTGACCATTAGCCAAATCCACGACATGAATATAATCTCGTACTCCAGTTCCATCATGCGTTGGATAATCAGAGCCAAACACATTTAGTTTCGCTAGCTTACCTACCGCAACTTGGGTTATATATGGCATTAAATTATTTGGCACCCCATTTGGATCTTCTCCAATCAAACCAGATTTATGAGCGCCAACTGGATTAAAATAGCGCAATAAGGCAATTGACCAAGAATTATCAGCGTGGTATGTATCTCGTAATATTTGCTCCATCATAAGCTTAGTCCAACCATATGGATTCGTTGCGGACAATGGGAAATCTTCAGTAATCGGAGTTGTATGTGGATCGCCATAGACTGTTGCCGAAGAACTAAATACAATTGATTTTACTCCATGCGCTGTCATCACTCGAAGCAATACCAAACTACCAGCAACATTATTTTCATAATAGCGCGCAGGCTCACGCACAGACTCGCCAACTGCTTTAAGTCCAGCAAAATGAATAACTGCATCAATTTTGTGCTGCGTAAATATTTTTGTCAAACTTAACTCATCGGCTATATCTATTTGATAAAAAATTGGTTTCTTACCACTTATTTGCTCAATCCTTGCCAATGAGCTTAATTTAGAGTTGCATAAATCATCAACAATTATCACTGTATAATCTTGCGCCAATAATTCCACAACAGTATGTGATCCAATATAACCTGCCCCACCGGTTACTAAAATTGTTTGCATTTTTATTTATCTTCCTGTGCTTAATAATGATGTTTGTAATTTTAATTCATGCTCAAATTTCGCCAATGCCATCGTAACAGCCACACTCATATCGTAATAGTTATAATCTGCGAGGTGTCCAGATAAAATAATATTCGGATATTCTATAGCTAATTGCTTATATTGTGCGTATATCGCTAAATTCTGCGCTTCAGGAATTGGATAATATGGTACATCTTTACGTGTACATGGTCGATAGAATTCTTCCACAATCGCAGTGTAAGGATGAATCTGACCCGTTAAATGCTTAGTTTCAGTGACTCGCGTAAAATCATAATCATTAGGATAATTAATACATGCAATTTCCTGATAATGTTCCTGATGTAAGACTTTCACATTAAAGTCAGCGGTTCGATATGGTAATTCACCATAGCAATAATCAAATAATTCATCAATTTTACCAGTAAAAATTAGCTTACCATCAAATGGTTGTCCCATAAACTTAATTTGCTTGGTATGATGATTAATTGTTACAACCTCACGATAATCCGTATTTAGTAAAACTTTAATATTTGAATTATTAAGCATGCGTTTAAATAATTGATTATAGCCAAAGCGTGGAATAGCTTGATATTTATCTTGATAGTGCCGATCATCTCGCGTAATATACACCGGCATCCGACCTGTCACATATTCATCAAGCTCTTCAGGGATAAGCCCCCATTGCTTCGAAGTATAATTTAAATAAATTTTGTTATAAACAAAATCTGCCAAAAACTTAAGATCCTCATCGGTAGTTTTACGTAACTCTAAAATTGAAATTTTATTACCGTAACCAAATGATTCTATCAACTTTTGACTCAACAACTCAGCTAAATGCTTAGGAAAAACTAAATCTAGACCATTTAAATTAAATGGAATTGGCACCAAAATGCCATCAACATAAGCTACAGATTTATGTTGATAACTTTTCCATTCCGTAAATTGCGATAAATAATTCCAAATAGCTTTATCATGGGTGTGAAAAACCCGTGGTCCATATTTATGCACCAATAAACCATCTTCATTATATTGATCATAGCAATTACCACCAATATGGTTACGTTGCTCAATAATCAACACGCGTTTTTTTAGCTGAGTTGCTATTCGCTCGGCTAAAACCGAACCAGTAAAACCAGCACCAACAACAATATAATCAAACATGACTTACATCCAATTAAGCATTAATCATTCGTTTTAATTTTGCACCCAAAAGCCAAGCAATAACTCCAGCTGACAAACCAAATAGTGCAATACTACCAAATAAATGTTGATAACTTTGAAAACTAGTAATTTGCTGTGCTTGATCATACACGTCACCAACCGCACGGCTACTATGGTTAGCCACCAATGAAGCCACATAAGAACCTAATTTAATCCCCAAAGCGCTGGTAATAAACCATGTTCCCATTGCAAAACCACGCATTCTATCTGGTACCAATTGAGCCATCAGTGATACTCCAAGTGCACTAATTAACAACTCGGCTGACGCAAAAAAGACCGAAATTGCCAAAATTTCCCAGGCAAAGCTAATTTTTTGACTTGGATCGGTCATGCAACAAACCACATATAATAACCCATATGCGCACGAACTCATAATTAACCCAACTGCAAATTTATGCGGTAGTGCCAAATCATTCTTACCAAGTTTACGATATAAAGTAGCAAAAACAGGAGAAAGTAAAATAATCCCGCTGGTTCCAAGTAAACCTGGAACGGTCTGTGGATTAATGTTCCAACCAAGAAATAAAAGGTTTACATGATGTTTATTAAATAACATAAATGAAGTATTTTTTTGTTGATAGATGACAAAAAATACCACTGCATAAATTAACAAAACCATCGCAACTATCATTTTCTTACGTTGCGCAGAATCTGACTCACGAATAATTTGCCAAATAAAATAGCTAAAAATTACAATAGAAGCTATTGTCAATAAAATATTAATTAAACTATCATTTTGTAACATAGTCGTCACAAACAACAAACCACCTAACAACGTCACACCAAGTGGCAAAATCTTTTTAAAATTCAGTGGCTGCAACCCCATAACATTATCAACATGCTTTAAAACAGCATAGTTTTTAATATTATAGCTAATTCCAACCAAGACGCCAATCGAGCACACTAACAATGCAGTAGTATAACCATAATTCTTTGCTAACATTGGCACCATAATGGAAGAACAGAATGAACCAACATTGATTGACATATAAAATAAAGTATAGGTTGAATCTAAACTGCTTTTATCATGACCATAAATTGAGGCAATTAAATTAGTTGGGGCTGGTTTAAACAAACAAGAACCAAGGATAATTAAAGCTAATGCGGTATAAACATATACATGGTCAAAATTACTACCAATTGCCAATGATGCATAACCTAAGCAAAGTAAGGTTGCGCCTGTAAACATTGTACGCTTAATACCGAGAACATTATCCGCAACATAGCCACCGACAGCATTAAAGACATACGTCAAAGAAGCAAACCCACCCATCAAAATAGTTGCTTGAGCTTCACTAAAACCTAATTTAGAGATATAAAAATAAATTGAAATATAATTAAAACCATAATATCCAAAGCGTTCAAAAAACTCAAGAAAACAAAGAATAAAAAAAGGCTTCTTTAGAAAACTTGACGCTTGACTCATTGAATACGACTCCTAAAAATAAATAGATTTAATACGCACCAGTACGTCTAAGAACAACACCAATAGTTTTAAATAAAATTACAACATCATACCATAATGACCAATTTTTCACATACCATGCATCTAAACGCACACGATCACTATAATCGGTCTCACTACGCCCACTAACCTGCCACAAACCACTAATCCCAGGCAAAACTAACTGGTAATAATAAAATCCGTCCTGATAACGTTCAATTTCTTGTTGGACAATCGGACGCGGCCCCACCAAACTCATATTACCAATTAAAACGTTAAATAATTGAGGTAATTCGTCTAAACTAGTTTTACGTAGCCAACACCCAATTGGCGTTACTCTAGGGTCGTTCTTTAATTTAAAAGATTGCTCCCATTCAGCTTTAATTTGTGGATCTCGTTCTAATAACTCAGCTAACAGCTCAGAGCTATTATGGTACATTGATTGAAATTTGATACAATAAAATGGCTTACCGTGTTTGCCAATTCTTCGATGTAGATAAAAAACCTTACTTTTTGCAGAAATTTTAATTACAAGTGCAATGACGATAAAAAATGGCGCTAATAAAATTAATCCACTAATTACACAAACTAAATCAAAGATTCGTTTAACTACCGCATTGGTACTACGCGCCAAATTATTATTCAGTCGTAAAACCAATTGGTCATTACCAAAAAAATGGTCGATTTCTGCACCGTACAAAGCCAAACCACTAATTTCTGGCACCACTAGTAGTGATAGACAATTATGCTGTAAGAAATTAATTAAGTTGACCTTACAGTTTAAATCTTGATGCTCAAGGGCGATGATAATATCACATTCAGAATTAAGTTTAACCAACTCAATGAGATCTTGCTCACCTAAAACAGAAACAGATAAATCAAAAACCGACGAAGAATAACTAAACGCAGAGCTTACTTGAATAAACCCCATCAAGCGATAACCCATCAAGCGGTTACTTGCAAACAGATTATACGCATTTAAAGCGGTTTTACCAGTGCCGACAATATACAGTTTACGTCGCCATAAATCAAACCGAATCAATATCAGCTTTATCAAGATACGCAGACATGGAGTAATTAATGCCAAAGATAACCAAAAACCAAGAATAAGAACTTTAAGCGAGCCTTTCCCTAATACAAAGGCAACACCTAAATTTAGCATAACAAAAAATGCAATTAACCAAAAAATTTGCCGCAACTCTTCCCAAAATGGGCGGCGCTTAATATAGTGCTCCTTATACCAAAAAGCACAAATTATTAGTAACCCCAAAAATTTAGAAACACCAAAGGTAAAAAAACTCTCCAACGGATTGTTACTTAAATCTGCATGATAAACTTGGGTAATTGAAATAGCCAGAATAAAAGCTAACAACATACTAAGAGCGTCACTAGCAACTAATGACAAGCGTTGTAACCAGAGTAATTTCAACTTATTGATCCTTAACCATCTGTTGCTGCGCCTTAAGTTTCTTACGAATCGAACGAATTAGATTAGGAATTAGAATTAATAATGCCAACATCACCATTGGTACCCACAGCTTTGGTTCTGTCAACATTGCCATCGTAATTGGTTGATTCTCACGCATATGCTCGCGCACACCATGACCAATTAAAACATAAACAATTGAAGTTGGGATTATTCCAATGAAAGTAGTACCGACAAAAATCCAAAATGGAATTCCAAGAATTGCTGCCAAGATATTTAATAACCAAAATGGAATCACAGGAATAAAACGCAATCCAATAAGATTTAATGCAGTTGCAGACATACCACGTTCGTTTAGCACCAAATGTTGTAAATGTCCAAAGCGTTTTCTCAAAATATCTCTAAATAATATTTTAACTAAAGAAAAATTTACGATTGCACCAAGCAAATAGCAACTGATCACCAAAAAGACACCAACAAATGGTCCATAAATAAAACCAGCAATTAAATCAAAAATAATAGTTCCAGGTACACAACACGCAATCAAGACAATGTAACTAATGATATACACTACAGTAAATTCAAATATATGTTGCTGTTCAAAGCCAAGAATTTGATTATGGTAGCGATTAAAGCTATCTAAATTTAGATATGTATATAGATGTAAATGTTCGAATAACATGGCAAAAGTCAAAGCTAAAAACACAAAAATTAACAACTTCAATATCTTCTTTTTCATTCGCTAGTTATCTTTATAATTAAAATATGGTATCGAGTCCCTATTATAACATGTCAAATTAATCAATAAATACCTGAGTTTATTGCGCTGCAAAACAAAATTGAAACCAATAGATTGAATAAATAATCTACAATTTAATTACTTAAATAACGTACTAACTTCTAATCTTCTAAAATACTCAGGCTCAATTTTTTGCTGAGTTCCATCTAATTGGTAGCGTGGGTCATAAATTTGTTGATCCAACCAAATCGCCGATTGCTTAAGATAATTTTTGGGCAAAATATGTGCTGGATTACTCGGACCAAAGAAAGCCGTCATCCGATCACCAATTTCTCGAGCCACACCAAGATGCATCGCGCCGCAATCAGTTGTATAAAAATGCTCACTACGTGCAATAAGGTAGCTACTAGCGGCTAAATTAAACATCCCTGCCACATTAATTAATTCTGCAGGAGTATTCAAATATTCAATATAAGCTTGGTTATTTACCGCATCAATGCTACTTCCTGCTAAAAGAATAGTTTTCCCACGCAGCAACAAGTTCTGTAATAATATAATTAATTTATCTTGCGGCAACATCCGTAATCCATTAGCTTCATACGCGTTATTTCCACCGCTATTAACCACTACCACAAAATTCTTTAATTGATGCTTTGCAATAAATGTATCAACTACTAATCTATCCGCACCTGAAATAGCTAAATCCAATCCAATATCATTATAGTCAACAGCTATCAAACCACTCATCTGCAATAAATCTAAATAATATAAAGCATGATAACGAGTAACATCATCATATCTCACACTTGCCATCAATAAAAAATTTGACCACTTACTTCGTATATAACCAATTACCCTATGCGCAACCAAATGTGCCATTAGATTAAAGTACCAATGTTTATCTAAGACCATAACATAATCATACTTACCTCGTAAGACAAGCAAATTTTTGGCAAGACGAAACACACCTTTAATTGTGAAATCATTATCAGCAAGAGTAATTTGACGATCTATATATGGATTAGCAATTAAAGCCCAACTTGCAGCTTTTCCCACAATAATATCCAATTGACAATTCAACTTTTGCTTAAGTTGGCGAATCAATGGCGTTGCCAACAATAAATCCCCAATTGCTCCACGTTTAATCAATAATACCCTCATGGCTAATTTCCTGCTACACTAGGTGGGCGCTTAATATTTATTTTATCCACTAAATCGTACATTTGAGCTAAAATAATACTCCAATCATAGTTTTTAAGATAATCCATTACATCTTTTTTTGAACGTGACTGACGTTGTATATAGGCTTGTTTAATTGCAATAGAAAACTCTTTAGCCGTATTACCATAGCAAACCCAATCGCCCATACCCTGCCTTAACCCACCATAATCGACGCTAGCAACACCAAGCCCTGCTGCCAAATACTGGGAAAACTTCAATGGCCTCTCAACAACCTGAATATGCGGAGAATTCTTGAATGGAATTAAACCCACCGAATAATTTGGCAGTATCTCAGGAATTTTTATATTCTCTAACGGTCCATAGTAAGTAACATTCTCAGACATCATCAATGATTCATTAAAATTATGGCCATATAAATCAAACTGCCAATCTCTTAATAGCATTGCGGTATCATAAATTAATTTCAAATCCACCCAATCAGAAAACACACCAATATAAACTACTTTTTTTACTTTAGTTATATTATTAACTTCTGAAAACCCTAACAAATTAACGCCATTTGGAAGATATAAATTATCTTTGGAATAAAATTGAGCCGCATATCGATGCAACGCCTTTGAAACAGACCAGATCTGATCAAAATATCTAATCGATAATAATCGCTCAAAATTATTAACCACATAATTACTCATACCAAAATCATGAGGATGATCTTGCAAGCGTAATATTTTATGTTGAGCATTTATTTTGTCCGCAAATAAACTTAAAGCACCAACTGTAGAAATTAAAATATCGTAATGATCATTAATTATAGGTAATTGAAGCATTCCTGCGGTTTTATGCTTAAAGCCATTACTCAACCGATTTAGTAACCACAGGCTTTTAAAAATCACCTCTTCTAAATTTTGAGAAATGCGAAATCTCCCACCATTAAGCCATGCAGCAATAAAGCGCTTTCTACGCCGAGAAGAGAATAAATCTAAAATTGTACTACTACTAGAGACATACGTAACAGAATAACCATGTTTAGCAAAATATTCTGCAATCCAATTAATACCAACTTTGGCATTATCTAGCTTAAAAGAAACAGAGCCCAAAATTATAATTTTTTTCATTACAACTGCACTTTAAATAATTTCATCCATTGCCCAAAGTTAATTACGCGCCATAACCAAAAGTCAAATTTGCGTTTACCGCTAATTACTTCTTCAAAAATTTGAATAACTTCTTTTTGGTTAAAGACACCGTGACTACTTTCTAATGAATCTTCCAACAATTGGCGAAAAAGATTTGGATTATCATTAATCCAAACTTCTTCTGGAGTCACAAATCCCAATTTACTCATACGATTTTTAATCTCTTTGGGCAAAGTTGACGCTAAACCATCCCTTAATATTTTTTTGGTTACGCCATGCTCAATTTTATAATTATCTGGTAGAGCACAATTAAACTCTACAAGTCTATAATCTAAAAAGGGTACCCTGGACTCAATTGAATGTGCCATCGAATTACGATCCTCCCAGTGTAATAACATTGGAAGATGATTATAAATTAATTGAGCATATGAAGTATCTGAAATACTTGATTTGTTTTCACCATTTTTTAAAGCTGGATTTTGCGCTACATAACACAATTTATTAATATTTAACCATGAATGAGAGTACTTCTGCTTTCCAAATAATTTACCCACTAAAGTAGTTATACCTTCAGGGAAAAGACTTAAAATAGATTTCAAAATACAAGTTACAATACTACTGCCATGAATTTTATGTAGATAAAATAATTCTTTAACAAACTTTACTACCTGAGAACTTCGCAATGTTTGATTCAGTAAAGTTTGAAAATACAAACCTTGATAGCCTGCTAATTGCTCATCTGCACCTTGACCATCCAGCATCACTGAGATTTGTTGACTTTTTGCTAATTCAAAAACCTGCCATTGAGCATAGATACTGCTTGAAACAAATGGTTCATCTTGATGCCAAGTTATTGTCTGCATAGAATTGAATAAATCATCCACCTCTGGATAACAATAAAAAGCTTTAGCACCTACTTTGTCTGCAACAATATTGACATATTTACTTTCATCAAAAGCAACATGATGGCTACAAGCAGAAAATGTTTTTATTTGACGATTGTTTAACTGCTTCGCCATCACCGAAACGATTGCTGATGAGTCTAATCCTCCAGATAAACAAGAACCAACATCCACATCAGATCGTAATCTTAACTTAATTGAATCAAAGAATATCTGTTTAAATTGATGGCAAGCATCTGTGTAATTTAATTTACTTCGCGCAATTTTCAGCTCATACCAACTCTGATGCAAGAGACCAACTTGCTGAAGATCTTTTAATTGATTTAAATCAATAACCGTATACTCACCACCTCGCAGCTGATAAACATTACGAAACAATGTTTCATGCGTATGGTCCATCAAACCATGTACCAAAAAATCAAATGAGCGTTGATGATTTAATTCAGCTTTCCAACTTGGCAACACTGTAAATTGTTTTATTTCAGAAGCAAAATAAATCCCAGCATTATCTTGGTAATAATATAATGGTTTCACTCCAAAGCGATCACGGGCTGCAAAAAAATACCCTTTCACTTTATCATAAATCAAAAAGGCAAACATTCCATTAAATTTATGCAAACATTCTTTGCCCCACTCTTGATAAGCCACTAAAATGACCTCTGTATCAGAGTGAGAGATAAAGACGTATCCTAAAGCTTCTAATTCAGCCTTAATTTCTATATGATTGTATACTTCACCATTATAGCTAATCCAATAATTACCGCTATCAATACACATGGGTTGATGGCCTAAAGGCGATAAATCAACAATTGATAAACGACGATGAGCCAAACCAATTTGTAATTGAAAATCTAAGCTGTCTATAATATTGGACTGTGGAGAATAGCTGGAATATATATCATAATAACTAGATTTGCCACCTAAAATTAACTCTTGATCTTTATTGAATAAATAAAAACCCTCGTCATCAGGACCACGGTAATCTATAATATCTGTCATTTTTTGAAAATATTGTGCTGATAATAAATTATCAAAGCGAATTACACCAGCAATTCCACACATTTATAACTCCTGTAATAATTTACAAAATGCTGAATAATTTACTTCTGCTTGATATTTTGACATAAAGCTCTTATAGGCATTTTCAGACTTAATTAAACACAACTCTGGGTTACATAAATCTACCGCTAGCATTGATGCAACATCTTCAAGATTAAAATCGCGCTCAATTAACCATCCACAATCATAATTGTCAAAGATCTCTGCGACACCACCGACATTCGTCGCAATAAGAGGCAATCCATATGCTTGTGCTTCTTGCATTGAGATTGGCAAACCTTCACTAAATGAGCAATTAATCAAAGCGGTAAATTGATTCTTCGCTAAAATTTCATGTACTTCATAATTTGATTTATAACCATGAAAAAGAAATCCATTTTTCAAGCGAGTAGCCGCATATTCCTGGATTTGATTAAATAAATCCCCGCCTCCGATATGCTCCCAAACCAAATTAACGCCATAATCTCGTATTTTGGCAATTAAATCAATAATCAAGTGAACTCGTTTAATGCTCACACAAGAAGCAATACTTATTAAACATAGATTTTTACCATTGTAGGGTTGATTATTTGGAAATATTTTACTAACACCTAATTTACTCACGACTAATTTATCTCGTAGCTGATTACCATATTTATTCAGTAAATATTCCATCCCATTATCTGCAACCAGAATTAAACGATCTAAAAGTCTAATCTTTTGCAACTGAAATGGAACATAACCACGAATATTTTGATCAGCAAATAAATCAACTCCATGAGCACGAGAAATTATTTTATAATTATCCTGGGGCTGAATAAATTTAAATGCCAAAACTGGGAAATCTAGCCAGTAACAATAAAATATCACCTGTTGTTGCGTAAGACTCAAAGTATTCTGAATAAATCTGGCGGTTATACGTGCTTTGGCATATTGGCTCATAAATCTTTTTATTTCATGAAGACCTAATTTACCAACCGTCTGACGCTCTTGATATAATGATCGGTAAAATCCAATTGAACATAAATTTTTGACCGCAGCGTAAAGTAAATTGAAAATCTTTATATTGTCTATCAAATAACGATCAATTGCTAATTTTGGATCCCTATTACATTTAATCTGATTAACTGCACAAGGAACAACAACGACATCAAACACATTATTCAAGTAAACCAATTCTGTCGCGAGAAATTCTTCTCCTATATTATATGGATAATTCGCAGAAAATAATATGACTTTACTTTTTTTCAAAATACTGTATCACCTTATTAGTACAAACTTATGTTATTTAAATAATCTCTTAGCCAACTTTAAAATTTTATACAATGGATCTAGTGTCTGAAAAAACATTATGATCTCTTGATTAGACAATACATTGGAAATCTTATTATGTTGAATAAATTTTTTTTTATAACAATAAAAGCCCCAATAGTGAATAACCAATTTAACAGGATTAGCTCTTATAATATAAAAATCATGCTGTTTAAACAGTTTTTCAGTATAACTCTTATCAAAAAGTGTTTTTAACCATATGATTACTTGCGATCGTGCATATTTCAACATTTCAACTTGCTTAACCTTCGTAAGTTGCGTGGTGGAGCGACGATACTGTATCAATGGAGTGGCTAAATTATTTAGAACGCAGCCCTTAGATAATGCTTGTAGCCACAATTCATAATCCTCTGCCAAACAATTTTCATCCTCATTATAACCTAAACCCAACTTGGCAAACGTATTTCTCCTTAATGCCACCGTAGGATGAATCAAGTTACAATCCACAAAATAACTATAAGCTTTGATTAGCTCTGGAGTTACCTGCACCTTCATTAGTGTTCCAGGCGCACAATCGCCAAATACATATGCCAACCCACCGCAAATATCAACCTCAGGATGAGATTCCATAAATAAAACCTGCTTCGCAAAACGATCTGGCAGAGAAATATCATCAGCGTCCATTCGTAAAACATATTTGCCAATTGCTCGAGAAACTCCAAAATTTAAAGTTTTAGATAGTTTTTTATTTTGCTCATTTCTAAATAATTTAATCCGTGGTTCAAATTTTGCATATTCCTGTAGTATTTGATAACTACCATCCGTTGAGCAATCATCAACGATAATAAACTCAAAATCGCAATATGTTTGTTGCAAAATACTGTCAATGGCTTGAGCAACATAATTTTCTGCATTATAAACTGGCATTAAGACAGAAATAATTGGCACACTCATAACTTTATCCAACTATTTGGTAATAAATCACTAACATTAACGCTTTTATCATTAAACCATTTTGCCGGAGCAATTACTATTTTACTTAGGTTTGAGTTAAGCCATGCTCCCCACCAGCTAAAAGAACTGTTGGCTATAATATTATGTTGACATAAGCTCATCAATTGCATATCTTTATAGCTACTCTCACCGTCATTACCTGTAACATAAACGACATTACTCAACTCAAAATTTTGTTGACACCATTCAATCTCATTCGAAAAAACAAAAAAAGTAGGATTATCCACTCGTGACTTGATCAACTCAATTGCTTTAGAATAATATTCACGTGTACAAATTCCTCCGTGCAATGGATGATTAACATAATCTCCCATCCTAACGTGTAATGAAACCGCATTGTACTGCTGGATTTGAGCCGCTAATAATTTATTTACTTTATCTAACTCAGGAAATTTGAAATCAGTCTGAATAATATTGGCATATCTTTCGAAATACTTTTCACTCTGCCAATACCCTTCCAAATAACTAGTCTTACTGTTTGACAATTGACTATATTTTGGTTGATAATTAAACTCTTTTTGCACAATATAACTATTTGATAACTTCAATTTACGATAGATTCTAGATAAAATACACTGTGGAAAAGCAGCTTTTTTTATTTCGTCAACCACTCTCTCATCTGCTCTCATAATATTCAGATTAAACACACGCTCTAACTCAAACCCATTATGCAATTTATAATCTTGAAAGCTCGATAGATCCAGTGCAACCGTATTGCCATCCAATTGTAACTTACGATAGAAAGCATACTGAAACATTTGATTGCCTAATCCACCAGTACACTGTATTATTTGCATCTAATTTTACCTAATAATTTCTTTAACCAATGTAACAATAAACTTTGCTGAAAGGTGCCTATTCCACGTAATAAACTATGACCACCATACTTGTTTTTATCTCGAAGGAGAATCTTGGCTTCAAATGGTAATTGCCACCCCTCAGGATATAAATAATCAGGAGTTAATAAATTAATTTGTGATTGAAGTAATTGCCAATTATTATTAATATATGCATTCCAATGGCTTTCATCATGCCAAATTGCGACAATTCCAGCTTTAAGATCTAAATCTATATTGGCTGAGATCAATTTACAAACATCAATAAAACCTTGTGCATCACCGCCATTAATCCCACCAGCAATATATAAATTCCCACGTTCTATATATGCCAACGATGCGTTACGCTTCTCAAAGGTATAATCTTCAACCGCCTTATTAAAGAAACCAGGATGAATCCCCGCAACCAGTTTTTTTCCTTTACCAAAGAATTCATCACTCGTTATTTGTGTCTGAAATAAACAATTCCCATTAAAAAAAACAATTTTATCAAAGTTTGCCAACTGATCTTGAATTCGTAAAAATATATGATAACGGTATAAAGTATTAAATGGCCACCCTAAATTATCTTGATAAACTTTGCTTATGCCATTTTGGGACATAATTTGCTCAGAGTCAGTAAAAACAAAATAATGTTTATCAGCATCTTTACAAAAAAATTTCTCACAACTGGAGTAAAATTCCGGCCAAAAGACATCATATTTGCCTGTACAAATATATAAAATTGCTATCTTCATAAATTCAAACTTTCTTCGCAAGAATATAACAATATGGTGAATAAATCGCTGAATTTTTCCTTAGAGTTTTCTTCCAAATTGGTAGTACTTTAAAGATACATTTTAATAAAATCCGTTGAAAAATGTTTCGGGATTGATTATCCACCCAAAAATCAAAGCTACCAAAATACCCAAAGCCTTTAATTTCCAACCCATTGGCAGCTAACAATTTAGCCCACTCAGATGGATCCATTGATTCCAAAATATGCCGATTCAAATTTTCACGATCAACTAATAAATGCAGTATATGTTGTATAACACCTTTAAAATTAGGTACAGAAATAAATAACGTACCATTTTCTGCCATAAACTCAAGATGTTTTAAAATAACTTCTTGGTAATTTTCAAAATGTTCAATAAAACCAATCGAATACACTACATCAAACTTCTGATTACTACAAAATTCTTCAATTACTGCCTGTTTAAAAAAACCTACATTATAACCACTCTGCTTTAACCACTCAGGCAATTTAGTTTCCACCAATTTATTTTGGTCAACTCCGTTTAATTGATATCCTAACTCTCCAAATACAGCAAGGTACCTCCCAGGATACACCCCAATTTCAAAACATGATCCACCGCCATTGTTACTGACATGAACATTCTGCTCGATAAATTTTCTAACATCATCCTCACTAGAAACTATTTGCAAATCTAGATTTTCATAAGAAGAATTCCAATATTCCTGATTAACAATATTCGTCACTCATACCTCCAAATCAATAGATAAAGCTACTCTTAAAATTAAAGAAAGCATAACCCATAAGAATCAAGACAACAGACAATAAAAAGTAAGAGGCTAATTCTCGAATTATTCCCCGAGTAAAAATATCAGGAAATTTATTTATACAAAGATAATTTACCACAACAGTACTACAGCACAGATGAGATACAAAAGTTGCAAGAATTACTCCTGCAACGCCCAGATATCGAACTAAGACTAACGACAGCAATAAATTTAAGATACCTTCAAAAATCGCATACCGATAAAAATCTTGAATCATATTTAAAGAATATAAAAAATAATACGGAACTTGAGATAAGCCAACGCATAAAATGTATAAACTAAAAAACAACGCCAATTCATGACTAATTACAATGTGATGATTCGTCCAAAGCTCTACAAAAGGCACTAAACATAAGTTTATTCCTATCGCAACTACAATTGACCCAATACAAAATCTACGCAATAGCTTTTGTACAATTCGCCGAGTATTTTCTGGCTGATCGAGGTATTTTGGAAATTCTGCCACAAATACCAAGATGTAATTAACCATTATAGAAATAATCAATAAAATTAGTTTATTTGCAATTGAATACTTAACCACATGAGATATTCCAATGCTATGGCTAATTACTAAACTATCTGTATTCATAATTAGCAACCCAGCAATTGAGTTTATAAAATAAAAATAACTATTTTTTAATAAACTGGTTACTGAAAAGCCACCACCTTGTTGGGCGGTTTTTGTAGTATGAAAATTACCATTCAATTTATTATAAAAAATTAAGACTATAAGTACAGAACTTAATAACCCAACAACTCCATTTAAAGCCACCAAACTCACAATACTCAATTTAAAATAAATTACAAATAATAAAACTAATAACGTTAAAATACTAGAAAAAATGGCTATTAGCTTCGAAATCTGAATATAACCCAGATATATCAACAGTTGCCCATACATACCCAGAGGTAATTGAATTATAAAGAAGAATAAGCTAACAACAAAAAACCTGGCTATTAGACCAAAAATTGACTCTGGTATTTTTCCCAAAAGTATTCCAACAAGATTTGGCTTGAAATAAATCACTAACAACAAACTCAATAAACACAAGGAGATAACTATTGAAATCAGCAACCCACTCCGTATTAATTTTTTGCGCGCATTAATGTCATTCAAATTCGCAAATGCAGTAGCAACCGCACTTGGCACGCCAAGATTAGCCAAAGCCAAATATGCTAAGGTATCTCCAACTAGCGAAAAAATGCTGTATTGCTCATTACCAAAATATGAAATTGAAATAGGTACGGAAAAAAAAGAAATTGAAGTTGTAATAGCTAAGGCCGCGAATGTAATAATAGTCTTAGCTCTATGTGAACCACCAAAACCAGACATTTAATTTAGAACCAATAACAAAATCTTCTGGTTAAATGGGACCAATGCATAATCAACATAGAATAATTTATCTATCGCAAAGCTACTATGTTGCAAAGAATTGTTCATGGTTTTCGCAATTTTTTCATATTAATCTTCTAGGTTTTTATTGGTTAGTTTCAAAATAAAAACGACCTAAATTAAGCTCAACAAATAATTAATTTGTTCTTGAATATCAACTTGATGATTTCCAACAAATAAACCATTTTTATCAATGAGTTCTGCATTGCTTAACTCACCATGAATTTCATAATTAAAATACTTCATTACTTCATTCTTAGCAAAGTTACCTGCAACTATTGGGCGGCACTCAATGCCTGCAACCATCAGTTTTTGGGCTAACTCTTTTCGCTTTAACTTCGAGTTCTCTTTAATTACCAACGAAAAACCAAACCAGCTGCTCTTACCGATTTCCTGCTGAATATAAAAATCACGATGACCTTTAAATAACGATTGAAAATGCTGTGCATTATTTCTGCGCTCTTGAATAAACTGTGGTAATTTTCGTAATTGTTCAGAACCAACCGCAGCTTCCATCTCAATTGGCCGGACATTATAACCGGGTAAAACAAATCTAAATGATTCTTCAAACGGGTCGTCACTTTTTTCACCACAAACATGATTAAACTTTGGCAAGTTACGCGTCCAACCATGCGCTCTTAAGGATAATAAAATATGATACAGCTCTTCATCATCAGTCACAACCATGCCGCCTTCCATGGTCGCCATATGATGACTAAAGAAGGTGCTAAAGCTGCCCATAACGCCAAAGGTTCCAGCTTGTTTCTCTTGAAATAATGCCCCCATAGATTCACAGTTGTCTTCAATAACGATAATCTCACGCTTATTGATTATCGCGTTAATTGCAGAAAAATCATTTGGATTACCTAATAAGTTGACGACCATTAACAACTTAGTTTTATCAGAAATAGCATCTCTTAAAGCATTTAAATCATAATTTAAGGTATGTTTGTCAATATCTACAAATTTAAGCTTTAACCCATACTGTGCCAATGGATAATAGGTAGTTGGCCATGAAACAGCAGGCACAATGACTTCATCACCTGGCTTAAGTCGATTCTCTTTACAATAAAATAATGCCGCAGTCATAATTAAATTAGCAGAAGATCCAGAGTTCACCATTACGCAATACTTACTACCGACATAATTAGCAAATTCTGTTTCAAATTTGGCAACATATGCCCCCATTGAATAATGACCGCTTTCAATCACATTTTGAATTACTTGAAGCTCAAAATCATCCCAAGTACTACTAGCCAAGCTATATTTTTTAGGACTCATTACACACCTTCGGATTCTAAAAAATAATTATATGTTTCCGTCAAACCAGAAACTAGATTATGTGGAGCGCTCCACCCTAAATTTTTCATCTTGCTAATATCAATTAATTTCTGCCGCATTCCAACAGGTTTGGTTAAATCATGAACAAATGTTCCATTATACCCAATTATTTCAGCAATTATTCGATAATAATCATTAATTGAATAATCATGACCAATACCCAAATTTGTATAATAATCTAACTTAGTAAAATTATTTAAAGCAAAAAATATTCCATCCGCGCAATCACTAGCTAACATAAATTCACGTCGTGCCTCACCGTCACCCCAAAGTTCAATTACTGAGCTTGCGGTCAATTTCGCCTGATGGATTTTCTTAATTACAGCTGGTATCAAATGTGAGTTACTCTCGCCAAATTTATCTCCACGACCATATAAATTACATGGAATCAAAGTTTTATATTCAACTCCAAATTGTTTACTAGTATATTCACATAATTTAGCAACTGCAATTTTAGCTAAGGCGTAACCTTCATTGGTCGGCTCTAGTGGAGCACATAACAAATACTCTTCTTTAAGTGGGTTGGTATAATCTCGCGGATACATACACGAACTACCCAAATTTAATAGCTTTTTAACTCCAACACAACGTGCGGCATTTACTAAATTAACCCCCATAGTTAAATTAGTATTTAAAAAACTAACTGGATTCTGAATATTAGCCTGAATACCACCCACAAGCCCAGCACAATGAATAATCACATCAATTGAATTTACTTTAAGATACTGCAAAACTACATCATAATCAAAAAGGTTCAATTCATGACTAGATGGCGCAAAAACATTATATGATTTGCTCGCAGAATGCTCTAATAAATTGCGCCCAACCATACCTGAGCCACCAGTCACCAGAAGATTATCCATTACTAATATCTCGCCAATTTGATTTTTTCAATATAGCTCAAATCATGTTCAACCATTATCTCAACTAAATTTTTAAAACTTGTTTGTCTTGGATTCCAACCCAATAATTGCTTAGCCTTAGCTGGATTCCCCAATAATGTCTCAACTTCAGTTGGACGAAAATATTTTGGATCAACCTCAACTAAGATTTGCCCTGTTTCTTGACAAACTCCTTGCTCCGCAATACCATCACCGCGCCACTCAAGCTTTATGCCAACATAATTAAATGCTAATTCAGTAAATTCACGAACCGAATGTTGTTCTCCAGTTGCAATAACAAAATCCTCTGGTGTATCATGTTGAAGCATTAACCACATACATTCAACATAATCTTTTGCATATCCCCAGTCACGTAATGCATTTAAATTGCCTAAATATAATTTTTTTTGATAACCTTTTTTAATATTTGCCACTGCCAAAGTTATCTTACGCGTTACAAAAGTTTCACCACGCCGTTCAGATTCATGATTAAATAATATACCATTCACCGCAAAAATATCATATGCTTCACGATAATTTTTGGTAATCCAAAAAGCGTATTGTTTAGCCACCGCGTATGGGGAGCGAGGATAAAAAGGCGTAGTTTCCGTTTGTGGAACCTCTTGCACTTTACCATAAAGCTCAGAAGTTGAAGCCTGGTACACTCGCGTTTTTTTAACTAAACCAAGTATCCGTACAGCCTCCAAAATTCGTAATGTGCCGATCGCATCACTATTAGCAGTGTATTCAGGTACCTCAAATGAAACCTGAACATGTGATTGGGCGGCTAAGTTATAAATTTCATCCGGTTGAGTCTTTTGAATAATATGAATCAATGAAGTGGAGTCAGTCATATCGCCATAATGCAAATGTAACTTACGTTGCTTATGCATATCTTCAACTAAATCATCAAAGTACAAATGCTCAATTCGTTGAGTATTAAAAATTGAACTCCGTCTTAAAGTACCATGTACCTCGTAACCTTTTTCAATTAGTAACTCAGCCAAATATGATCCGTCTTGACCATTAACTCCAGTTATTAACGCTATTTTCTTCATTCAATTATTTTCTTAAAGTAACCGGACTAAAGCCGTTTGTCATCCCATCTATAAAGATAAGACATTTTAAATTGTACTAAACTTGATAACGTCTAAAGGATACTATCAAACAAAAAATATCTCACAAAATGTTGCCATATTTCAAAATATAAAAGTAATGAACTACTGAATACACACCAAATTAGATTTTTTAATTAGCACAATCAAAAGTTTTAAAATAAAACATTAATTTTTAGAAATATTATATAAGTACGATAAAAATTTTAATTATATCATCTAAAAATACCTTAGATTTAAAAGCCTAAGGTATTTTTATCAATATGCGGACAAAACCAAATTAAATTTGTTCTGGAATTACAGCTTCTTTAAAGGTATCAATCTTAACTACTGGCACTTTCTCTATAGTGTAACCTTTAGGTTTTTCTGCAGTGTAAAAAAGATCAACACGCTGATTACGTGGCTGATGCCCATCAGCATCTTTTTTGAACTTCTGCTCACGATCACCTAAAGCAACGATCTCGATTTGCTGATCTTGTACACCCATATTCATTAATGCAAAACGTACATCTTGTGCTCGTTGCATAGACAAAGTCATGTTCTTTGCTGAATCTTTATAATCATCAGCATTGCCAGAAATTTTGATTTTAGCACCACTAAATTTAGTTAAATATGTCGCATTCCACTCCAAAATTGGCATAAACTGCGTGGTCATTTTACTTTCACCTAAATCAAATAATACCGCATTTGGCATAGACTGCACCAAATCACTACGCTCAATCAACACTGGTGTACCTGATACTTTAGTAGCAACTGGAGCGGATGCGCTCACTGGCGCAGATGCAGTAGCCGCAAATGCTCCTGCCATAACGCCTAATCCTAAGACAGCAATAATAATTTTTTGTTTAACCATAACTAAACTCCTTTTTTAAATAATTACACGAATCAGAATAGAAACTAGAACCTTTATAAGAAAAGCAAGTTTTAACTCTTCACAACTTTATTTAATTATACTCACAAAACTACACTTGCGCATAGTTTGCAATAAAATCTTCAACACTCATCGCACCAAGATCAGACCCATCTTGCTTACGCACTGTAATTTGATTATTGGCAACTTCGTTATCACCAACCAAAATCAAATAAGGGATTTTCTGCATGGTTTGCTGGCGAATTTTGTAACCAATTTTTTCATTTGAAGAATCAACTTCAACACGGACACCACGCGTCGTTAATTGTTGGCAGATTTGCATGGCATACGTAGATTGTTTTTCTGAAATATTTAATACAGCAACTTGCACTGGAGCTAACCAAAATGGTAAGTGCCCTGCATGATGTTCAATCAAAACACCAATAAAACGTTCCAATGAGCCAAGCGCCGCACGATGTAACATCACTGGTACTTTTTTACTCCCATCTTCGGCGATATAACTAGCCCCCAAGCGATTAGGCAAATTAAAATCTAATTGTAAAGTTCCACATTGCCACTCACGCCCCAGGCAATCTTTCAATGCAAATTCAATTTTAGGACCATAAAAAGCCCCTTCGCCAGGTTGTAAAGTAAACGCCAAACCTTTGTGCTCTAATGCTTTAGCTAATGCATCTTCGGCGGCATCCCATAAATGATCTTCACCAACACGTTTTTCGGGACGAGTTGAAAGCTTTACTTCAATATTAGCAAAACCAAATTTCTGATACACACGATAAACCAAATCAATAAACTTAATTGATTCAGATTCCATCTGCTCTTCAGTACAGAAAATATGTGCATCATCTTGGACAAAATTACGCACACGCATAATTCCATGCAATGAACCTGATGGCTCATTACGATGACAAGAACCAAACTCAGCTAAACGTAATGGTAAATCCCGATAAGATTTAAGCCCTTGATTATAAACCTGAATATGACATGGACAATTCATCGGTTTTACTGCATAATCTCGATTTTCGGAATGAGTCGTGAACATCAATTCACCATACATTTCCCAATGCCCTGATTTTTCCCATAAGCTACGATCAACAATCTGAGGGGTTTTAATTTCTTTATAACCATCAGCCTCTAATTCACCACGCATGTATTGCTCAATTGCCAACCAAATTTGCCAACCTTTGGGATGCCAAAACACCATGCCTGGCGCATCTTCTTGCAAATGGAATAAATCTAACTGTTTACCTAATTTACGATGGTCGCGTTTTTCGGCTTCTTCAAGCAAATGTAAGTATTCTTTAAGTTCATCTTTATTACGCCAAGCTGTACCATAAATTCGTTGTAACATTTCATTTTTAGAATCACCACGCCAATAAGCACCCGCCAACTTCATTAATTTGAAAGCTTTAATTTTGCCAGTACTTGGTACATGCGGACCGCGGCATAAATCAATGAATTCACCCTGACGGTACAAAGAAATAATTTCACCAGCAGGAATTGAACTAATCACCTCAACTTTATATTTTTCGCCAATCGATTCAAAATACTCAATTGCCTCTTCACGCGACATTTCAACCCGCTCCACAGGCTGGTTTTTATCAACTAATTGTGCCATTTTCTTTTCAATAGCAACTAAATCTTCAGGAGTAAAAGCGCGCTCAAAACTAAAGTCATAAAAGAAACCATTTTCAATAACTGGGCCAATTGTAACCTGAGCTGACGGATATAATTGCTTAACTGCTTGAGCCAATAAATGTGCCGTAGAATGGCGAACTACTTCTAAACCTTCCGTATCTTTCTCCGTAATTAAACGTAAACTAGTATCAACACTAATAGTGTGACTTACATCGACTAATTTATCATTAACTACGCCGGCTAAAGTAACTTTAGCCAAACTCGGACTGATGTTTTTAGCAACATCAAGAACAGTTACCGCGCTATCAAACTCGCGAACGGAACCATCCGGTAAAGTAATTTTCAACATTTATTTTCCTTAATATATCGATAGACTCTTGAAATAAGCTCATCTAGGTCGCATATTTTAACATAATCTACGTTATAATCACGAGCATTATAACGGTTTTAATGCGAAAGGAATCAGCATGGAACAATTTCACGGAACCACTATCGTTGCAGTTCGTAAAGGTAATCAGGTTGCTATTGGTGGCGATGGTCAAGTAACTCTTGGACACGTAGTTATTAAATCAACTGCCCGCAAAATTCGCCGACTGTATAAAGGTCAAGTAATTGTTGGATTTGCTGGAGCTACTGCCGATGCCTTCACATTATTTGATCGCTTCGAAGCCAAATTAGAAATGCATGCAGGCGCGTTAATGCGTTCGGCTGTTGAATTAGCTAAAGAATGGCGTACCGACCGCATGCTCCAAAAACTTGAAGCAATGTTAATTGTTGCGGATAAAGAGCATAGTCTAATTATTACTGGTACTGGCGATGTACTTGAACCAGAATATGCCATTGCTGCAATTGGCTCAGGTGGATCGTATGCTTATTCTGCTGCCAAAGCACTAGTAGATAATACCGATAACCTTAGTGCACAACAAATCGTCAAGAAATCACTTGAAATTGCTGGTGATGTATGTATTTATACTAACCAAAATCACATCATTGAAACTATTGAGTGGTAAACAGATGAGCAATATTCGCCCTTATTTAAAGCATTTCCCGCAAATCGCAGATTCGGCATTTATTGATCCAAGCGCAGTTATCATTGGTAGAGTGACAATTGCCAAGAATGCGTCAATTTGGTGTAACGTGGTAATTCGTGGTGATGTTGCTGCAATTAGTATAGATGAGAACAGTAATATTCAAGATCTAACCATGCTCCATGTTACGCATGACAATCCAGGTAAAACAGTAGAAACCTCATTAGTAATTGGCAAAAATGTTACCGTTGGGCACAATTGCTGTTTACATGCCTGTCAACTACGTAACAATATTTTGGTTGGTATGGGCACAACTATTTTGGATAATGTGGTGGTTGAAGAAAACGTAATGATTGGTGCTGGAAGTTTAGTGCCACAAGGAAAGCAGCTTGAAGCTGGACACCTATACTTTGGAAATCCTGTCAAGCAGATTCGCCCACTCACGGCTGCAGAAATTGCACATTTGGCATATTCTGCACAGCACTATGTTAAAATCGCGCAGAATCATAAAAATTCATAAATTTAACTTTTAAAAGGACTCACAATGACTCAAGTTATTTTGAACACTACTCTTGGTGCAATTAAACTAGAATTAAATGCTGAAAAAGCTCCAATTACAGTAGCTAATTTCGTTGAATATGTAAAATCAGGTCATTACAATGGTAAAATTTTCCACCGTGTAATAAATGATTTCATGGTTCAAGGTGGCGGTATGGATGCTAAAATGAAAGAATCGGCAACACGCGATCAAATCAAAAACGAAGCAAACAATGGCCTAAAAAATGACAAATACACAATTGCAATGGCACGTACTTCACAACCACATTCTGCAACTGCGCAATTTTTCATCAACGTAAAAAACAACGACTTCCTTAACTTTAGCGCAGAAAATGCACATGGTTGGGGTTATGCTGTATTTGGTAAAGTTATTGAGGGCACTGAAGTTGTGGATAAAATGAAAGTAGTAAAAACTGGTCGCCATGGTATGCATGATGATGTTCCAGTTGAGGCTATCATTATTGAATCAGCGACTGTTGTAGAATAACCTTATTCAAAATACGATGCCAATTTGGTTGCGCAACATTAACCATAGCAAATCTCAATCCTAGATTAAAAAACTGCATGGTTAATTTGCGCAATTTTCATTTTATATCTCCGCATGGTAATTACCAGATACTACTCCCCATAACAATCAACACAATTAAATCATATTTTATTAAAACTTTACCTCCAATTATTTGCTATAACAAATGTAGCTTTTCAAGCAATTTCAAAGAAATATCAAATTGACTCTGAATTAACTCTAGCCATAGGCAAGATGGTGTAAAATAGCAGCTGAAATACACTATTTAACTGGAGAAAAAATGAAGCAAACTAAAATTATTGCAACGATGGGACCTGCCTCGTCAAGCTTGGAAATGATGGAAAAATTAATTCAATCTGGTGTAAATGTTTTTCGCATGAATTTCTCACATGGCACACACGAATTCCATGCTGAAAATATTGCTAAAATTCGGAGTACTGCGGCCAAATTATCAATGCCAGTTGGAATCATGGGAGACCTGCAAGGTCCTAAGATACGCGTAAGTAAATTTATTGATAATCAAGTTACCCTAGAAAATGGTGCAACTATTACTCTTGACACTGCTTACACCGAGCTTGGTACAGCTGACCTAGTTGGCGTTGATTATAAAGAATTATCTCACGATGTAAAAAGTGGTGACACGCTACTTTTAGATGACGGTAAAATTACTTTCACAGTTGCCAAGGTTGATGGTAGCAAAGTTATTTGCAATGTAGTTCAGGGCGGAGTTCTAAAAAGCAATAAAGGCATTAACAAACTTGGCGGTGGTTTAACTGCACCGGCCCTAACCGACAAAGATCTAAATGACATGTTGTTCATTGCTGAGCAAAAGCTAGATTATGTTGCAGTCTCATTTCCTAAAGAAGCTGCTGACATGATTTTTGCTCGCCGTAAACTAGTTGAAGCAGGTTCAAATGCACAAATTATTGCTAAAATTGAACGCACCGAAGCTGTAGTAAAAAACTTGGATGCAATTATTGCCGCTAGCGATGGTGTGATGGTTGCACGTGGTGATCTAGCGGTTGAAGTTGGTGAAGCTCTAGTTCCTGGACTACAAAAGAAAATAGTAAAACTTTGCCGTAAAAAGCACAAAATCAGCATTGTAGCCACACAAATGCTAGAATCAATGATTGAAAATCCTGTTGCCACACGTGCTGAAGTTTCAGATATTGCAAATGCAGTTTTAGATGGTACTGATGCTGTCATGTTATCGGCTGAAACCGCAAGTGGAATGTTCCCATTGCAAGCCGTACAGACTATGTCACGAGTATGTGAAGAAGCCGAAAAGATGTCTGAAAATGATATGGACATTCATTTTAGCCATGAAAAATTCGCCAATATTCAACAAACAATCTCAATGTCAGCGTTATTCAGTGCTTATCATATGGAAGCAAAAGCAATCCTAGCTTTAACCAGCTCAGGCTCAACTGCTCGTTGGATGTCACGCGTAATAAGTGGCGTACCAATTTATGCTATCACAGGATCCCAAGAAGCATTACAAAGCATGTCAATCTATCGTGGAGTCTATCCTTTTATAATGAAAACATCATCCAAAGACTCATTTGAACATGCCAAAGAAGCTTGCGAATATCTAAAACGTCAACATATTTTAAATGAAGGCGATTTAGTAATTGCAACAATGGGGGAAAAATTCTCTAAAGTTGGTAGTACCAATACATTACAGGTAATGACCGTTTAAATTATTGTCCAATCTACAAATATAAGTAGCACTCATTTCTGAGTGCTACTTATATTAAAAATATTTACTTTGGTTAACACAATCCATTAGTCAAAACTTACATCATTTCATATATAGTACTTTCATACTAATAAATAAGTACAAAGCAAAAATGAATTATTCGCAAGAGAGTGACAATCTACACACTACATATTCAAATGATTTAGACGAACTGTCACAGCATTTTTATGTGCCGTCAATCCCTCTAGATCCGCCAAAATTTCTACAGTTGGGCCAAGATGACGAATTCCAGCTTCAGACAAATTTTGAAATGAAATTGACTTCATAAATGCAATCACATCTAAGCCGCTATACATCCGTGCATAACCATAAGTTGGCAACACATGATTAGTTCCACTCGCATAATCGCCAACTGATTCAGGCGTCCACGCACCAACAAAAACCGAACCTGCATTCATCACTTGTGGTAAATAACTTTCCGCATTCTCAATTTGTAAAATCAAATGTTCTGGTGCATATTGATTAGAAATAGCAAAAGCTTCTTCAATATCTTGTGCAATAATCGTCGCACTTTTAGCCAATGCTTGTTCAATAATTGACTTACGTGATAAATAAGCGGTTTGACGCACTACTTCCAGCTTAACTTGCTCAGCCAACGTTTGCGAAGTTGTCACCAAAATCACTTGTGCAGCCACATCGTGTTCAGCTTGAGCCAATAAATCACTTGCCACAAAGACTGGATTAGCTTTTGCATCGGCAATCACTAACACCTCAGATGGACCAGCTGGCATATCCATTGCCGCACCTTGATGATGTTGTGCTGCCTGAATTTTGGCTTCAGTCACGTATTTATTACCTGGACCAAAAATTTTATAAGTTTTCGGAATTGATTCGGTACCAAAAGCTAAAGCTGCAATTGCCTGCGCCCCACCAACTTTATACACCGCATCGATGCCACAAGCTTTAGCTGCAAATAAAATCGCTGGATTAATCGTACCATCTTTACTTGGTGGAGTCACCAAAATTTTGGTTGGACAACCCGCAATTTCCGCTGGAATTGCCAACATCAGCATCGTTGATACTAATGGTGCTGTGCCACCAGGAATATATAGACCAACTCTTTCAATTGGACGGAAAATTTTACCAAGTTTTGCGCCATTATTTTCAAACTCAAAAGCTTTCGGAGCACTCACGCTATGATAATGACGAATATTGGCAATTGCATCTAAAATCGCTTGTTTTTCAGTTACTGAAAGTTTCTCCGTTGCCGCATACTCATCTTCACTTACAATCAATGAATCAAGTTTAGCTCCATCAAATTTCTCAGCATAATCATATAATGCAGCATCGCCACGTGTGCGCACATCATCAATAATACCTTTAACCAAACTAGTTAATGCAACATCATCGCTACTCGAACTACGGCTTAAAACCTGCTCTTGTTCGGTCGAGCTTAATTCATTCCATGTTACTACTTTCATATTTTACCTTTTAAAATATACCATATTTCATTTTTATATAATCAAGAATCAATGAGCTTTATTACAACTATTATTTACCATTTTAAAATTTTAATGCAAAATTACAGCTACTCTGAAAGAAATTGTCTGATCAAAATATTACGACTTTTCCGCCATATAAAATTTTAGATATTCGGTAAATCATACTCTTCCTTGACATAATCAGGAATACACGAATACATAAAGTTAAACAATGATTCAAAATCTTCGCTATCATAATATTTTATCATTGTTTGATTAAATTCTAATTTGCGTTTGGCTGATATGTTTATCATAGGTAATCCACACGACAGTAGAACACCACTCATCATCATACGTGCAGTACGCTTATTACCATCAAAGAAAAATTGAATGCGCGCCATTTTGGCAAAAAGCAATATGGCGGTGCGATATATTTCAATTGTCACAAGTTGCTTACCCAATAATTTCTGATTTATCTCTTGCTCTAAATTATCCCATAATAGATTTAATTCAGCTGCTTTGGGTGGTAGATAATCAGTTCCCGAGATGCTGACTTGCCCTGTGCGAAACTCACCCCATATCAATGTTTCTTGATTAGCCACTAAATTGTGCAAACGTAAAAGATAATTTTTATCAAATGAAAAAGAACCATCCTCAATAGTGATAAAGAAATACCGCCATGCTTTAATTTGATTGAGCGTGATGAGTTCATCTTGTAATTTGTGCCCGCCAACGGTTATACCATCCAGAAGTGTTTGTACTTCTGGTACAGTATAATTAATATCCTCGAGATTGACCACATCGGTAACGATCTGAGCAATTAGGCGTTTGGCATCAAATAGTGCTTTGGTTTTCATATATCAATTTTTTTCTTGTGCTTCAATATAAAAACAAGTCTGATTAGGATTTAATGCCATCATTATATTAATTATGATTTTTGCAAATTTTTGTATTTCATGCAACGATGTTTTATGTTGACTATAGTAATCAATAACGCTTCCATGATTATCCATATGCAAACCCTTAATAATAGATTCTAACTTTGCGAACAAATCACTCTCATCGGATATTCTAACACCTATTCCATCAAAATGCACACCATGGAAATTATGAGTACTGTTATGGCTCTTAATTAACTGAATTATTTTCGTAATTGATGCTTCAGAAAAGACAGATTGATCTCTATACTCTTCTGTTAAAAATTGACTGATAAAATTTACTTTCATAAAGCTTTCGATCAATATCCTAATTTTATTACCATAATTTATGGCTAAACTATAATCTTCAACAATAGAACTGTTTTTACATAGAGCATATATATCACGGAACAATAACAGAAAAAATGAATCAAAATATCCTGCTACATTATTTTTTAAATTTATTTTTAACTCTTCATTACTTCGCTCTAATTGATAATAGCAAGAGTGCTTACCTAGTATTCTAATTA
>JACCDT010756010.1_pt1 | contig 115691 bp, 119 predicted proteins | sample 7446291 | NCBI WGS metagenome assembly JACCDT01 (sample SAMN15323446, study PRJNA562643) | freshwater metagenome | isolation source: river surface water | place: USA:Blue River Watershed | collected 2017-08-17 | reverse complement strand
TCTATACAGTATTCTTTATAGCAATCATTGCAGCAGCATTTTGGGAGCTTATTCTTGTAGGTGTATATCGAATGGAAGTCTCTGAGGGAGGGATACGAAAGAGTAATGAAACATTTAGAAGAACTACATGGGGACTACTTGGTGTGTTTGGTATGTTTCTTGCTGTTTTTGCAATTAATAGGGGGCTACTTACTGGGGATTTTACGGTGGGGAAAGCGGGGCCTGTTACACAAGTAACTACTGGAATAACAACTGTACCAATTTCAGGTATACCAAGAAGTGGAGGAAGTACAAATGTATGTGAGCCAAAAGAAGCTGTTATCACCAAACTACAATCTTCAGGTGGAATATGTGGTGGGGCAACCTGCGGGATATTGACTGGGTGTAATTACTCAACATACAATGCAATAATAGATCAGGAAACTGCAGGAGATAGTAATCTTAAAAAAATGATTATCGTAACCATGTGTAAAGAGTCTCGTGCAAACCCAGCCGCAAAAAATACAAATGGAAGCGGTTCAACTCTTTCTTATGATTGTGGTTTAATGCAAATAAACCAAAAAACACCTTGTGATGCATCAATTCTAGACCCAACAGAAAATATACGACGAGGTGTTTCTCTAATGCGTGAAAAAATAAGACTTTCTTCACAAACATATTCAAATATTCCTGCAGAGACTGGTCCATTTTCTGCATATAATTGCTGCGCTAATGACACGGTACCTAATTCACCAAGTGCTGACTGCTCAACAGCAAACGGATTTCCCTTTGCTATTCCAAAATGGGCATGCCCTATAAATCCAGGGGATAGTGCTTCAAATATGTGCTCAGTTAAAAGCTACGTGTGTGAACTAAGTGCTTGCATGAAACAATTGTAGAATGGTGAGAAAATTTATAAAGATAAAGTAAAGTAAATACAGGGCGGCCATAGGCCGCCCTGTATTTGTATTTAAATCTACTTTGTAACTTTCACCTTACAACTACTTCCCTCTAGTGATTCCCTTTTCAATTGTAACTACATCTTCTTCAACCTCCTTAATAACATCATATGCTTCACCACGAATGTCCGGTGGGGCCAGGTGAGCCAATTTTCGCTTCATGTACACATCTAATCCATAACTTGCGGTATTACTCACAAACCAGTAAAGACCTAGCGCAGACGGGAGAGCAGCTGCTGAGACAGTAATAATAATTGGAAGAACATAGAGGAGCTGTATCTTCATAGATTTTGCAAAATGTTCCTGAAATGATTCTTCTTTACCTTGCTTCTTACTATCTTTAGAGTTTCCCATAGAGGAAGTCTGTCTCACCGCTAAGAAATATGAAGAAATTCCTGCTAATAGAGCAATTACAATATTTTTATGTGTTACGTCGAAAATTCCAAAAGCAATTGTATGTAATTTTTCAGGAAAAGTTACAAATGAATAAATCGACTTTGGGTCATCAAAAAGGCCTTTTGAAAATACAATATAGAGTGCGATAAAAATAGGTATCTGGAGAATCATCGCAAAAAGTGATGAGAATGGGTTGATTTTATTCTTTCTATATACCTCAACCATTTTCTTAGATGCTTCTTGTGGATTTTTTTTCTGAAGTTCTTTTATCTTCTCCATTTCTGGCTCAATCTTTTTCATCATGTACTGAGTACGAAGTGCAGACATGTTGAAAGGAAGAAGAATAGCTTTTACAATAAGCGTAACAATAACAATTGCTGCTCCAATGTCGTGAAGAGGAACAAATGTAAGAACAAGAACAATAAGGTTATAAATTGGTTCGTAGAAAAATGAATGAAACATAGTTAATGTAGTGTATCAAATGCCCGCTTAATCTCCTCACGTAATTGTGAGTAGGGGATTGTTGCTGAGGTTTTTTTAGGGTAGAAAATAAGTGAATATGTAAAAGTATGTGGAATTTCTTGTACAATACTAAAAATCCTTCGTTTTATAGAATTTCTGTCTACTGCGCGTTTTAATGTTTTTTTGGAAGTTACACAGGCAAACTTTTGAGTAGGGAACGTTAGCGCTGCAATATCAAGTAGTTCACTACGAAAAAAGACCTTTGGGCGCTTGCCCGCAAAGTCTTCTTTTGTAAATCGCTCCTTTTTCGGAAGCATAGATAATATAAGGTTAATTAAACAGAAAGCTTCTTACGCCCCATGCTTCGACGACGAGAAATAGCCTTACGTCCTCCTTTTGTAGCCATACGAACCAAAAAACCGTGGGTTGTAGCTCGCTTCTTTCGTTTAGGTTGATATGTGATTGACATGGCGGTATTCTACAGTAAAAGTGATAATAAATCAACCGTGCCATAGATTACAGAATACAGAACGTAGAGTATAGAAAACACACATCTTACTATATAGTAAATTGTTTTTCTATGATCTTTACTCTAATATCTAGACTCTATCTACCCGTCAAGTTGTACAAACCTACGACGCGTGTATACTAACAGGTATCTATGGATTATCTACAACTTTGGAATAGCGCATTATCCCAGATTGAGATAGAACTTTCTCGAGTTAACTTTAATACATGGTTCAAGAATACTCGTATTATTGACTACAAAGACGGGGAGGTCACAATCGGTGTTCCTAATGAGTTCGTTAAGGATTGGCTTAACCAAAAATATCATAAATTTATCTTACGTATTCTTCGTACAATCCACGAGGGGGTTCGTTCTGTTGTTTTTACTGTCGTAAAACCAGAAGCACTTCAAAAGAAAGCTCAACATATTACTATAACTGGTCAAACACTTCCTCTTCAAGATTTATATATCAATAAAGATGATGGATTAAACCCACGTTATACATTCGATAACTTTATTGTTGGATCATTTAATGAAGTTGCATTTGCTTGCTCTCAAGCAGTTATTAATGGTTTAGGAATTGTCTATAACCCTTTATTTATTTATGGAAATACTGGTCTTGGTAAAACTCATCTCATGCAAGCAATGGGAAATACCATAAAAAAGAAATACCCTGATCGAAAAGTATTCTACACATCCATCGAAAAATTTTATATGGATTATGTAAGTGCAACAAATCTTAATAAAATAAATAGTTTTAAGGAAAAGTATCGCAAGTTTGATGTGTTTATTATGGATGATATCCAATTTATTAATGGAAAAGAGCGCACTCAGGATGAACTCTTCCATCTTTTTAACGCTCTTTATGAAATGAATAAGCAGATTATCTTTTCATCTGATAAACACCCTAACCTTATAACAGGGCTTGAGGATCGTCTACGGTCACGATTTAACCATGGAATGATTGTTGATGTTAACATTCCTTCTGTTGAGTCTCGTCTTGCTATCTTACAATCAAAAACTAAAGATCATCGAGATAAAATTCCTCATGATGTACTTCAATATATTGCTGAAACAATCCAAGGTAATATCCGTGAACTAGAAGGGGTGATGACATCGATATTAGGTCATATCCAAATCAAACAACAAGCTATTTCGCTTCTAGATGTTAAAAATCTTCTAAAAAATAGTGTTCGAGCTAAGAAAAGTATTTCTATTCCAGAAATTGTGAAGATGATCTCGGAATATTATCATATACCGGATGTTTATATTTATAACAAAACTCGCCGAAAAGATGTTGTAAAACCTCGTCAGATTGTTATGTATATATTACGTGAAGATTTTGATATTTCATATCCTATGATTGGAGACAGATTAGGTGGGCGTGATCACACGACAGTAATTCACTCATACGAAAAAATAAAAGGTCTCCTTAAAGATAATCCTCAACTATCAAGGGAAATTGAAGATATCCGCGCAATGCTTGTTTAGATGAATGAAGAATAATAAGTAAAGAAATACTACTATATAGTGTTTCTTTTATTCTTTATAGTTCACACTTTACTCAACTGTGGAAATCTCTGTGTATAAGTGGATAATAAGGTAATGATAAATGGGTAGGTTATCCTAATATAATTTCTTTTATAGAGGGTTTTACACACAATCACAGACATATAATACTGTAGTTTAATGAATTTAAAATTCTAAATAATCATTATTATATAAGTATTTTTATATTTTTCCCCATCCTCCCCAGACCTATACTTAGTATTATATTTTATATATACTAACTACTATGAAATTCGAATGCAAAGGAGAGACATTTATAAAAGCGGTTCAACAAGTTTCTCGAGCTAGAAGTAAAACCCAATCACAACAATCTCTTCAAGATATTCATATTGAAGTAATTAATCACCTGCTCACACTTCGTGCTACTAACTTAGAATTGTTTTGTGAAAAAAGTATTCCTGTAAAAGGTTTAGTTAATGGTGCTTGTTTACTTCAAGGGGAAACATTGCTCAGAATTATTTCTACATTTAATTCTAAGGATGTAACACTTACATGTGAAATTGTTGATGGTGTTTTCACAATCACCACAGAAAAGGGTGTTATTGAGATTAAAACAACTCCATATGAAGATTTTCCAACACTTCCTCCTCAAGGTGATCAGTTAGGTTCTTTACCTAAAGAATCAATTGATATGTTACTACGAGAAGTTTCCTTTTGTTCTGCTTCTACAGATATAAAACCTGAAATTTCATCAGTGTATGTATATACAAAAGATAATTCTATTTATGCAGTAGCAACTGACTCATATAGATTAGCTGAAAAGACAATTCCTAACGATAAAGATTTAGAATTCTCATTCTTAATCCCTCAAAAACATATAGGAGAAATTCTTCAGATTTTAAGTGAAGAGGAGGGGGAAATAATGCTTTCTCAAAATCAAAGCATTATAACTTTTACCGGAAACACCCTCACCTTGTCAGTACATACAATTACTGGACATTTCCCTGACTACCGACAACTTTTTCCAAAAGAATATACTACAACAGTTACACTTTCAAAAGATGAATTACAAAAAGCACTTCTTCTTACAACGTTTTTTAATGAACAATATTCTCAAGTTGAATGTATTTTTACAGATTCAAAATGTACCGTCCATAGTAAGAGTGAAAAAGTTGGCCAAGTTACCCATACTATTGATGCAAAGAAGGAAGGAGAAGATATTGAAGTAAAATACAATAATAAATTCTTTTTAGATGTTCTTCCACATATACAAGGGGATGTTCTTACTTGTATGTTTACTACACCAAATAAACCACTCTTTATTCAAAGTAAACAAGATGTTACGTTTATATATCTTTTAATGCCTCTTAATAGGTAAAATATGAATGAAGGACTTTTTGAAAAATATAAGAAGGTTCTTACACAAAAGAGTAACGAAAAAAAAGAAGTAATTGATTTGTTACTTAATCTCACAGGAATTGAATTTTCTGAACAAGAATTACAAATAGAAAGGAAAACTATATCTTTTCATGTAAGCTCTGTTAAAAAAAGTATTGTTTTACAGAAAAAAATCCAATCCAATCTTCAAGAAAAAGGATATATATTGAAGTAATTAGTTAAAAAGTTTATAAGATATTTTTACTTTATAACTTTAATATACTAATATCTTACTGCACGGTTGTCGTTGCAATCTCAACAGGTGTAATATTAATTCCGTTAGTAGTAGTTCCGTCTACTATAGGGACTTGATAACCACATGCAAGAGGGTGAGTTGTTAACCATTTTTGTATTCCTGTTTCCCATAGATTATATTGAGAATCATTTCCAGCGTTGTTTGGATATATTCCATCTGGGTTATCTTTTACTACTGAAGCAAGTATTGTATGAATTCCATCACCGCCACAGTACTGTCCTTTCAAAATTGACTTAGAGGAGGTATTAGGGAGTGGATCAGGGAAATACTCAACTGGAGTGTTTAGTAGTGCCCTATCCATCGCTTTTCGCCACACAGGGGCAAGTACGAACCCAGCAGTACGTTTATCTATTGGAGTATTATCATTATTACCAGCCCACATTCCAATAACAATTGATGGAGTGTAGCCTATAACCCAAACATCTTTGTAATCATTAGTTGTTCCAGTTTTTGCAGCCACTTGTCTATCTCTAAAATAAAGTGCTGAATTCGCGCCATAACTTGGTGTTCGGGCGACGTTATCAGATAACATACTTGATATAAGAGTCGTTACATTTTCTGGTAAAACTTCCATTTGGGAAGTAGCGAATTTTTCAAGAACACTATCATCTCTATCTCTAATTTCTAGAATTCCTTGTTGTTTTGAATAAACTCCATTATTAGCAAAAACTCCATATGCATTCGTTATTTCAAGTAACGTAACTTCACCTCCACCGAGCACTAAAGATAATCCATATCGTGAAGGGTCTTTAATAGTTGATAATCCCATTGATTGAGCAAGCGAAATTGCGTTAGTAAGACCAGTTAAATATAAAAGTTTTACCGCAGGAATATTAAGAGATTGAGCAAGCGCATCTCGTAGTGATACTGGACCTCTGAATAATCCATCATAATTATCTGGCATATAACAAACAGATGGGTCAGTTCTTGGATTATTTGGTTTACCGTATGCATCACATAGAGTGCTAAACTGTGTAGGTACATCGAAAAGCACTGTCTCTGGGGTATATCCCAACTTTAGTGCAGCAGCATACACAATTGGCTTAAAGGAAGACCCAGGTTGTCGCTCTGCGGTTGCAATATTGAACTGTCCTGGAATTTCAGTATCAAAAAAATCTCGGGACCCAACCATTCCTAGTATCTGTCCTGTTTTTGGATCTATCGCAACGAGTGCTGAATTTTTTGCTTTGTACTTCTTTTCATTTTCAAGAGCACCATCTTTTACAATCTTCTCGAAACTTTCTTGAAGATCATAATTAATAGTAGTAATCACTTTTAGTCCACCATTCTGAACCACATCTGTTCCGTATTTTGCTTCAAGGTATTCTCTTATATACATAACAAAATGTAGTGCCTTACCAGAATTAGCCGTATCTTTTTCAAATGTTACAGACTCTTTTTGTGAAAAATTCTTTTGTTCAAGGGTGATATGACCAAGTTCATACATTCTCTGAAGTACTAAATTTTTTCGTTTCTCTAATTCATCTCTATGTTTCCCATACGGAGAATAGTACGTAGGGGCTTGTGGAAGCGCCGCTAGATATGCAGCTTCAGTGAGGGTTACATCTTTTGCATGCTTATTAAAATACGTAAGAGAAGCTTCTTCAACTCCATAAATAGTTCCACCATACGGACTCTCGTTAAGATATATCTGAAGAATTGTGTCTTTTGGAAGTTCACGATCAAGTTTAATTGAAAGAATAATTTCTTTAATCTTACGAGAAATAGTTTTTTCTCGTGTAAGAAGTGCATTTTTTACAACCTGCTGGTTAATTGTTGAACCTCCTTGTGCATACCCACCAGATAACACATTAGCAAGTGCTGCACGAATAAATGAAGTTGGTCTAAAACCAAAATGTTCATAAAAATGAGCATCCTCGATAGAAATAGTCGACTTTTGAATGTAGGGACTTATATCTTGAATATCTATTGCAGTACGGCGCACATTATCGTGAATGTTATAGAGTACTATTTTCCCTGTCCTGTCATAAATCTTAGTAGAGTTAATAATATTACGATTTTCAAAGTTGTTAAAATCAGGTAACTGTATAGTTGCAAGCCAGGTAACTAGTAGTGCAGCACAAATAACCGCAACAGAAACAAGGAGTAAGAAAATTTCCTTTAAAAACCGATATTTTATTCTTTTTCTTCTAAGTACATGAGAATCTGACATCTGTCTATAGTACCATACTGCTTAAAGAAAAGTAGTGCATATGCTAGTATGAAGTTTATGGAAAAAGTAATTACAGATGAAAAAAGAATAGACGAAATTCTTAATCGTGGTGTTGAGGATATTATTGTAAAAGAAGAATTAAGAGCACTTTTACTTTCAGGTAAACAGCTTCGAATTAAACTAGGTGTTGACCCAACAAGTGCAAAAATTCACCTTGGGAGATCTATTCCACTTAGAAAATTGCGTGAATTTCAAAAACTTGGACATCAGGTGGTTTTTATTGTTGGTGATTTTACTGCTCAGATTGGAGATGCTTCAGATAAAACAGAAAAGCGTCCTATGAGAACTCGTGCAGAAATTGATGAGAACCTTAAGGACTACAAGAGTCAGGTTTCTAAAATCCTCGATATTTCAAAAACAGAATTTGTATACAACAGCGACTGGCTTTCCAAACTTTCATTTGAAGAAGTTACTAAGTTGGCTGAATGCTTCTCTGTCCAACAAATGCTTGCTCGTCGTAATTTTAAGGACAGATATGAGGCAGGGACAGAAATATCTCTTCGTGAATTTTTGTACCCCCTTATGCAAGGGTATGATTCTGTAGCAGTCAGGGCAGATGTTGAGCTCGGAGGATTCGATCAGTTGTTTAATTTAAAAGCTGGAAGAATTATGCAGGAGTATGCAGGCCAACCTAAGCAAAGCATTATTACTTGCCAGATGTTAGATGGTACAGATGGACGTAAGATGTCGAGTTCTTGGGGGAATGTTATTGCAATTGTTGATGATCCACAGACAATGTTTGGAAAAGTGATGGCGCTTCGAGATGATTTAATTATTAAATACTTTACTCTTTGTACAGATGTTACTTTAGAAGATATTCAAGCTATTGAAATTGAGATGAAAAATGGAGCCAATCCAAAAGATTCAAAAATGAGACTCGCTTCTGAACTTGTAACTCTTTATCACACAGAAAAAGATGCCACACTCGCAAAGAACTCATGGATAGAAACATTTGAAAAAGGTGGAGTCCCAGAGATTATTCAAGAACTTGTTACAACTGGAGATAAAGAACTGGCTAATGTCTTAGTGGAAGCAGGAATAGTAACTTCTAAAACTGATTGGAGAAGACTGGTTGATGAAAAGGCTGTAACCGATGTAGAAAAGGGAACAATCGTCGACCCTAAAATCCTTGCATACAATGGAACCTTTAAGATAGGGAAGAAAAGGTTTGTGAAGATAGTGGTATCCTAGGTTGAAGTTGTAGAGATGTTTGTGAAAAAATGCGAGGAAGCCTTTGGCTTCCTCGCATTTTCTATAACCTATTCCCTACCACCTTTCTTACCAATACCCTTCATCATTTGCTGCAAACGCAATATCAATTTCGTCTGCATCATCATCATCTTCATCTGTTGAAGCAAATACAACAACATCTTCCTCAACAATCGCGTCTTCCTCAAAAACTGCCTCGAGTGCGTCTGGATTTATATCACCTCCTTTTGGTTCTTCTTCTTCAATAAGCATACTAGAATATTTAATTAATGTACTCCAAAAGATACCACCTAACAATCATCATTGCAAGTATTTGTGTGAATAATTACTTTAATCCTTGTAAAACAAAGAATTTTCTATTCTTTTTAACTCCTTGACTCGGAAGTAGAAAAGAGTACTTTTCTACTTCTCTCGTCTTGCGTCGTTAATAAGTCTCATCTGCCTGTTTGCGCTGTGAGTTAATGCTATTGCTATTGCATCTATTTCATCATCTAATGTGTTGATTAATAAGGGTTGTTTAAGAATCTTTGGTACCATTATCGCAATATCTTCTTTAGAAGCCTTGCCGTGACCTGCTATTGCTAACTTTATTTGTGGCGGAGAGTATTCATGAAGCGATACACCATGTATATATGATAGATAAATACAAATACCACGAACTTCAGCTACCGTAATTACTGTTTTTTGATTGTTGGTAAAAAAGAGTGTTTCGATTGCCAATTCTTGTGGTTTATATTCAACAAGAATTTCTTTTAGTTTTTCACCAATCACAGAAAGTCTCTTCTCAAAAGATTCTTTTTTATTTGTTGTAATACATGTCGAATAGACAAGGGTCTCTTTACTCCCATCTTTATCCAAAATGCAAACACCTAGTCGATCAAATCCTGGGTCTATTCCAATAATTCGAACAACAGGAGTAGACATAATAATCTAAGTATCTCAAAAGTTTAAGAAAAAATGAAATTGACCACACGAGTAGATATGATAGTATTCGCTTAACTTGCACCTTATAAAGGGACTCTTGATGAAACTGACTAAGCTTGAGGAAGACCTCATTTATATTCTTTCTGGATTTGCTGCGTGGATTGCTGTTAGAAAAGATGTTCAAATTAAACTATTTTCAGCCCTTTGTGTGCTGTTTTTCTCACTGGTGTTTGGAGCTATTTTTGTTCTAATTGATTTAGTGATCAAACAAAACATACCAGGAGTCTTTGAATACCCATTACTTGTAATGGCCTTTACAGCAGATACGCTGGCATCTTTTTCAATAAAAAGTCTAAAATTATGGCTTATTGCTTTTATTCTCCTGATTTGCGTCGATAAAGATGTTAGGCAAAGCAGTTGGGTATCAGCCTACAACAACAGAAACAGTATGACGTTGATTTTTTTCGCACGAATAATCTCTTTGTATTTTGTTCTGCATTCAATTGTTTCTACCTCACTCCCACTTCTGACCTTTCTGGCTGTGCCAGTTGGGCTATATGCCTTACGTACAATACCACTTTCAACAGAAGAGTTGTTGAAAAGAAAAAAAAGATTACTAGATAAGACATGAGTCTGTCAAGTACACAAACAGCACCTCTGGTGCTGTTTTATTTTTGATTTTTAAGTGTAAAAACCGCGTCGAAGCTAGTAAGTTTTGACGTAAATATATTGTTCCTCACTTCTTAAAGTGTAGCAGCGCCTTATCTGTCGCTTTTCTTCCTCGAGGAGTTCTTTCTATCATTCCTATTTGGAGCAGATACGGCTCAGTTACATCCGCAATTGTTGCTTCTTCTTCGCCAGTTGCTGAGGCTAAGGTGTTTAGCCCAACAGGTCCACCATTAAAGACATTCACGAGACATTCAAGAATGATTCGCTCAGAAGTCCCAATACCGAACTCATCAATCTCAAGTAATGATAGTGACGCATCAACAACTTCTTTATCTAATATTGCTTTATGAACCTGGGCGTAATCACGTGCTCGCTTAAGATAGTAGTTAGCAATACGTGGTGTGAATCTTGCACGCTTGGCAATCTCATATGCTGCATCATCAGGCACAATTGTGTCTAGCTTTTCACCGCTGTGTTTTACAATTGTTGCTATCTCGTCCTCTGTATAATATTGAAGTCTATATACCCCACCTGAGAATCGTGAACGAAGTGGAGCAGAAAGGAGTGATATTCGAGTGGTTGCACCAATTAGTGTAAATGGTGGAAGATCAAGTTGTATTGTTCGAGCAGACGGCCCTTTCCCAATCACAATATCAAGCTTCCCGCTTTCCATGGCAGGGTAGAGGACTTCTTCAATTAATTTATTTAAACGATGAATTTCATCAATAAAAAGGACATCTCCCGGAGTGAGGTTAGTGAGTATTGCAGCCAGGTCTCCAACTTTCATAATTGCAGGACCACTTGATAACTTGAGATTGCTTCCAAGCTCTTTTGCAACCAGGTGAGCAAGCGTAGTCTTCCCAAGACCTGGTGGACCATACAAAAGAATATGCTCAGGTGGGGCATTTCGCTCCTTCGCGGCAGTTAACAGAATATGTAAATTTTTTTTGATAACTTCCTGTCCAACATAATCAGAAAATTTCTCTGGTCGAAGAGTACTATCTAGATGTCTTGTTTCTTCGAGCTCAATTGTAGGGGTGTTTGGTGTCATAAATAGGGGAAACGTCAAGATTTGACAAAAGTTTTATATATGCTATAATAGACCAATCATTACGAAATTACAGTAATTCCGGAAATGAATGCACGATACTTTGTCAGAACCTATATATCTCTAAACAATCGGGATTTTTCCCACTTTCTAATTCGAAGGACGGTCTGGTTGCACTTGTTGCCTCTGTGCCTATCCTTACGAAGGAATGTTCTTCACCAAGGGGTTGCTTAGAGGTATATGTGCTCTGACAGAACATAGGGTGTAGATTTTAAATAATAGACAAATACATAAAGAGCGACACCTTCGGTGCCGCTCTTTATGTATTTGGCACCCTCTATGCTCTATATTCTATTATCTATATGCTGCTTCTTTATTCCGGCGTATAAAGATCCACAACTCGCCCGATTTCGTCGAAGGAAGTCTGTCCTTCCAACATCTTTATTATAGCATCCTCTCGTAGTGAGGGGATTTTTTGGCCTTTTGCCGCATTGTGTACTTCACGTTCACTTGGGTTCCCTAGAAGTACGGTCTCAATTTCTGGAGTCATGACGATTGCTTCGAAGATTCCAATTCTTCCTTTGTATCCAGTATTTGAACACTCCTCACAACCCTTTGCATGATAGAGCGTATATGACGGTGATACAACGTGCCCAGCCATAGATGCTTGCTTATTAGTTGTAATCATATCTCCTAAGATGTTTGTAATAACTCGAGATTCCTTTTCATTAGATTCATACGCACCCTTACAGTTCTCACATATCTTTCGTACAAGACGTTGAGCAAGAGAGATAGATAAGGCTCCCGCAATAACTTTTGAATTAACCCCAAGGTCAATAAGTCTCGGAATAGTACCTGCAGCATTATTGGTGTGCAGTGTTGAGAATACAAGGTGACCTGTGAGCGCTGCATTAATAGCAACCTTTGCAGTATCTGTGTCACGGATTTCTCCCACCATAATTACATCAGGGTCCTGTCGAAGCGCTGCACGAAGTCCTGCCACGAATGTGTACCCTTTCTCATCCTCAACTTGTGTTTGGGTAAGTCCTTCAAGGTGATATTCGATAGGGTCTTCAATGGTAATAATTTTTACTTCCTCGTTATACACGTGATGTAAGAATGCATAGAGCGTTGTTGTTTTTCCGCTCCCTGTAGGTCCTGTTGTAAGAATAATTCCAAATGGTTTTCCGAGCGCGAACGTTATTGCTTCACGGAGCACATCAGGAAAGGCGATTTTATCAAGACTAGAAACGGTATTTCGGGGATCCAAGATTCTCATCACAAAACTCTCTCCATAATTTCCTGGCACAACAGACACACGCATATCAACCTCAACATCTCCAAGATCGATACTGAATCTCCCGTCCTGCGCACCTTTTGTAGTAGAAAGTTTTAGCCCTGCAAGTAGTTTTAGACGATTAGTAATATTCTTAAGCATTGAAAAATCAAAGAATGCGATATCTTCAAGTACACCGTTTACACGATATCGTAGACGCACTCGTTCTTCCTCAGGTTCAATATGAATATCACTTGCACCGAACTTTAGTGCGCCTGCCATCACAAGTTCCAAGATTCTTGTAGTCTTATAAAGCATTTGTGAGTGGAACATTTCATCAAAGAATTTTTGAAGTTCATCTCTGGTCTCGAAGTGTCCCATTAATTCTGCCATCTTCTCCGGCGTGAGATCGAACATTCCCGTGTCTACCTTTTCTCCGTGGCCAAGTTCGCTGTAGCGAGAAAGCACATGCTCAAGTGATGCATGCGAACAAAGAAACAGTAGCAGCTCCATACCCTTATCTTCAATAGGTCTAAGTAGTGGCTCAAGTTTATCGTTTGCAGGGGAGAGTGTTCCGAGGTAGAGTTTCTGCCCAACGATTTTAAACGGCACAACTCCAGCATCCCGGGCTTCCTCTTCGTGGAGATAATTCATTGCGTCCGGTTCTGGCGCAATCCCACGCAGATCAATATACGGAAGATTGTATTTATCAGAAAGTATTTTAATGAGCTCTTCCTCCTCTTCTTTACGAATTTCCTCGAGCTCCTCATTTTGTTTTGCATCATCAAATACAGTAGTCATGAGGATAGTATACAGCCTCGAGTTTACTCTTAGCAGGGGATAGATGGGCAGTCTTTAGACTTTGGATAGAAGCTTATATTTTTTTTAATACGAACACGTCCAGCATCAGAGCTATTATGAGACAATTGCTTGATTTTTTGTTAAAACGACGCTCAATGAACTAACGACATCAGCCAGGCAGTTAGCTTGACAAAACTCCATTTTCGTGTATAATATACACAGAGTTTTAGACATCTGGATTATCCATTTGTCAATAAAAACCTACGTTTTCTGCCCTTTTCCAACGTTCAAAGGAGTTTCCATGAATCTGATTCTCAAGGCCATTCTGGCCATTTCCATGGTTCTTGCTTGCTTTTCTGCCGGTGCCCAAGTCGAGTCCATGAACCTCCGGTTCGTGGATGGAAGTGGCGGGTTGCACCCCAACAAGGTTGGTGTCGCAGGTGCCGATCAGGCGGCTGCAAATGCAATTAGCCGGATCAACGGTGGAAGCACCGTGGTTCAAGCAGCCCCGGTCTTCGCGGTTGGCCAACCAGTGATTTTCACCTCGGTTCCCGCCGGATATGGTGGGTTTCGTCCTTGTACCACCGAAGAAGCCCTTCGTCGGTCAGGGATGATGACCCTCCTCGGAGGAGTTGCTGGTGCTCTGGTCGGCGATACTTCCCGTTCGGCGGGGGTTGGTGCAGGGACAATGCTCCTGTACACCATTACCGGTGAGTGCCGGGTTGCGGTTCCGCAAGGATCCGCAGGAACCCTTGTAACACAAGGTGTATCCGGTGTTGTTCCGGGTACCGTCAACAAGCCTTCCGATTGCGACATCATCGGCAACCCGAAGTTGCAAGACCTCAAAGGTTTGACCGAGGAACAGTGCGCCGAGGTGGCAAAGGCCGCTGGCAAACAAGTCGCACCGACCGCACCGACCGGGCCTGCTGACAACGGAACAACCGGTCCCGACACCGACAGCAACTGGCAATGGAGAGAGACCGACTCGGTCACGTCTCCTGGCCGGTGTGTCGTCGAAAGAGTCCTGGTTGGTGTTCCGAAGCCTGCGTTTTGCGCAAACATGAAGGAACTGCCCAGAAACAAAGAAGAACCCCGAAAAAACTGGAAGCTACGCGCTTCACAGTTGCCGTCATAGCCTGCTAAAGGCTTGACATACAACCCCTAAAGCCGTCAGGCGATAGGGGTTGACTTTTTTATAATTTCGTGTATAATATATGACATGGGTGGTTTATTGAAGAAAAATAAACCATATGTTTCAACTGTCCTTTGTTTTTTTTAGGAGCAATACATGCCTAGCAAACCAACCCCCGCGATCCCTGCAACTCCCGCTGCAACCGCAGCCCCTGTGGCACCTGCTGGTGGCGGAACCCCGTCCCCAGCCAGTGCAGCACCTGCGGCCACGGCAGCACCTGCTGTGTCGACACCGGCCCCACTGCCGGAATCGGTGGATCTGAGCAGGACTGACTCAATGAAGAACTTCTTCATCGGGACCATGCTGGTCATCACCGGCTTGGCGCTCGGCTACATCGCGTGGGGCAACAAGCCCCCAGTGAGTCAGACGCAAGTCCCTCCAGTCCCGCCAGTGGCTGCTCCCGCACCCGCTCCCGCTCCCGCAGCATCTGCGCCTGTCGCAGCCGCCCCGGCAGCTTCTGCGCCGTCCATAGTTTCGGTACCAGCTGGCGTCAGCCAGGTGGTGACCGTGAATGTGGGCCCGGGCTCGACGGTTACGGAGGGTACCAAAACCCATCGAACTGTCACCCCCAAGGACACGCAAGGACAGGGCACAGGAAGTCGCGGCACCGGAGGTCGCAACAACCCGGTTCCCCCGTCAGGTGTACCTGTCGGATGTAACCTGGTTGCGAACGAGGATGGGGCGACTTTGATCCAGGGGATGAAGAAACTTGCCCCAGGAACAGAGATCGCCAGAATCTACAACGAGGAGATCGAGGCGTCGACGGACAAGCTGCTGGTGGATCTGCGCAAACAGATTCCTGGCTGGTTGTCCTCGAAGGCTGACCATAAGCAGCTCTGCATCGGGTGGAAACAGGCAACAGTGAACAAGCTGGTGCTTGCCCCCGGCAATTTGAAGTAAGCTCTCCCGAGCTCCACACGGACCCCGTCGCAAGATGGGGTCCTTTTTTATGCTATTGACAAAATATTTAAATCGTGTATAATGTAATAACTTACTTATTAAACCCATATTTATGAATTATCTATCAATTACAAAAAGAACAGCAGTAATATTTGCAGTCGCATCTACTTGTTTTTTTGGTGCAACAGTAACTAGTTTCGCAGAGTGGGACACAGGATCTGTTGGAACCTACACAAGTAGTTGGGATACAGGATCTGTTGGTTCTGCTTCTACTGGCTGGGACTCTGGATCAGTCGGAACTACAGTCGGCCCTGCTTCTACTGGCTGGGACTCTGGATCTGTCGGAACCTACACAAATGGATGGGACTCTGGATCAGTTGGAACTACAGTCGGCCCTGCTTCTACTGGATGGGACTCTGGATCTGTCGGAACCTACACAAATGGATGGGACACTGGATCTGTCGGAACCTACACAAATGGATGGGACACTGGATCTGTCGGAACCTACACAAATGGATGGGACACTGGATCTGTCGGGACATACCCTGGTTATTCAGGAACATGGGATACTGGAACAGTCGCAACAGTACCAGGTAATTCAGGAACATGGGATACTGGGGTTACTAGTTCAGGTTATACATATACTCCTGGCTATGCATACACACCAGCACAAACATACAGTCCATCTACTGGCGTCATCTCAATGACTGGTGGTGTTTACCAAGTTTCTAATCCAGTTGTAACTACAGGTACCGTTATTAGCGGAACTACCTACTGTTCAAATGGAACTCTTCCAGTAAACGGACAATGTAATACTGTTACAACAATTCCTACAACTACAAGAACAGTATGTTCTGATGGATACGCTCCAACTAATGGATCATGTGTTCGTACTAATACTCTTCCTACAACAATCAATACAATCTGTTCTGATGGTTCTGCTCCAGTTAACGGATCTTGTGTACGTAATAACACTCTTCCAACAACAGTTAATACAATCTGTTCAGATGGCGGAGCGCCGATCAATGGAACATGTGTACGTAATAACACAATTCCAACAACAGTTAATACTCTCTGTTCTGACGGATATGCTCCAACTAATGGATCATGTGTTCGTGTTACAAACGTTCCTACTACGTACTACCAGTCATGTTGGGATGGATCAAGAATCCCTACATCTGCTGTTTGTCCTGCACAATATAAAACATGTCCTAACGGAACAACTGTTCCAGTTACACAGGCATGTGCTGTCGTAACTACACCAGTGTATCTTCCACCACAAGTGGTTAAGTTCAATAACGTAGTAACAAGTGTTGCTACAGAAATCAGTAAAACAAGTGGTCGTTGTAACGGTATCGGTCTTGTGGCTAACAATGCCCCATCTACTGGATGGTTCGAGTATGGTGAGACTTCAGCTCTTGGAAGAACAACTGCTACAGCAAACATTGGTTCAGCTAATACAGCACCATTCTCTAACGTTCTTGCTAATCTTAAGCCATCTACAAGATATTACTGCCGCGCAGTCATGCAGAATCAGTACGGTCTTGTGAAAGGGGAGATTGTGAGTTTCGTTACTAAGTCAACAGTTGTAACTTATGTTAAGCCTGTTGTCACTAAGCCAGTAGTTACCAAGACTCCTGTTAAGACAAATGTGATTACGTGTTCTGATGGATCAACTGTCCCAACAAAGAGCACAACATCAGCTACTCTTATCAACCAAGGCGAGAAGTTAGTCGCTGTTCAGATTGAAAAAATCGACGGAACACTTTCAAGTGGTGAAGTAATTCGTTACAAAGTAACCTACCGAAATCTTGCAGACACACGTCTATCAGGAGTTCTCGTAAAGATTACTCTTCCACAAGAAATTATATTCGCAGGTTCTTCAGCTGGTAACTACGATGTTACAACTCGTACACTTACTCTTAATCAAGACTCAATTGATCCATATACTGAAGGAGTAATTATCATTACTGCTAACGTGCAGAAAGATGCTCCAATCGGTAAGACTATCGTAGCTAACGTGTATGCAATGTATACCGTTCCAGGTACACATACACAAGATGAAGTTACTGCATATGTAATTGGTTCAATAACTCCTGCACAAGTTATCTCTAATCAAGATACTGGTGCTAAGAAAGTTATCGGTGCATCAGGTGAACGAGGGTTCATGCCAAACACACTTATTGAATGGCTTGCACTTCTTGCAATACTATTTATCATCTTTATCCTAGGTCGTAGCGTTTACGCTTCTTACAAGGAGGATGATCACGCACACAAACACTAAAGTACGCTCATAAAGTTAATGCCTTATGTGAGCCGAAAGGTTAGAAAAGCGCCGCCCGTAGGGCGGCGCTTTTCGCATGTTGCCAAGAGCTAACAGCTTTAAGCCAATAGCTGTCGCTTATGGTATTATTGGTACATGAAAGAGCCGTTTATGGTAACTGAGGGAGAGTTAAGGGATATTGCTAAAAAAGTAGTGGACACACTTGCTTCTTCATATTCAACCTCCGCAAAGGTCCTTTTTTTGGAAGGTGACTTAGGGGCAGGGAAGACAACTTTTACAAAATCTCTCGCAGACGTTTTAGGAATCGACAAAGAGGAAGTTCATAGTCCTACATTTATTCTCAAGAAAGAGTACCGAGGTAATCATGATTTTTTTAAGAAGTTGGTACATATTGATGCATATCGCTTCGACTCACCGGAAGAAGTAAAAGTGCTTAAGCTAGATAAAGATTTAGATAAGCATGACACACTCATTGTTGTTGAGTGGCCGTCAAAACTTGCTGGTGCAATAAACGAAGATATGACAATTGCGTTTTCGGTTATTGATGATGACACTCGTGAGGTGATGATTAATTACGTAACAGGTCACGTTGGCAACTCACTCCACCAACACCAGATAACACAACCACAAACCCCAAAAACCATCGACCCATTTTCTAGATTCATTCACCATGATTAAAAGTAAATTAAAGACAATAGTACTCTTAGACGCACATGCAATTCTTCATCGTGGGTATCATGCGATGCAAGGGTTCGCTACTCGTGACGGAAAGCCAACAGGGGCACTCTATGGATTCATCATGATGGTGCTTCGTATTTATGAAGACATTAAGCCTGACTATATTGCTGCATGTTTTGATTTGCCGAAGCCAACATTTAGGCATATTAGTTATGACGGATATAAGGCTGGGAGGTCAAAGACTGACGATGCACTCATCACGCAGATCCAAGAAGCGTACGCACTGTGTGACGCACTCGCTATTCCGGTATACAAAGAAGAGGGGTTTGAGGCAGATGACTTACTTGGTACTCTAGCTGAGCAACTGAAGAAGCAACCAAACACTCGCGTGATTATCGCAAGTGGAGATATGGATACATTCCAACTTATTGATGATGATATCGTAACCGTTTATACATTAAAAAAAGCAAACGAAGCAGCTCTCTTTAATTCACAAACCATTGTTGATAGATTTGGATTTGGTCCAGAGCATATTCCTGACTATAAAGGTCTATCTGGGGACACCTCAGATAATATTATCGGCATCAAAGGAATTGGAGATAAGACTGCAACCGAGCTCATCAAGCGTTATGGCACAATTGAGAATATGTATGTAGAACTTAAGAAAGACAGACAGACACTTCTTGATGCAGGGTTCAAAGAACGTATTGTGAAACTCCTCGAAGAAGGGGAAGAGGATGCACTCTTTTCTAAGACGCTTGCAACCATTAGACGTGATGCGGCATCGGTGTATGTCGAACCAGAAAAGATGTGGAAAGATATGTTAAGTATAGAGAAGTATCAAGAGATGTGTGACCTGTATGAGTTCAGATCACTTCGTAACAGACTTCACACCGTAAAAGGTGAAGAAGAACAAAAAGAAGAAGAGGTGTCAGTTGCGTTACATGACCTGGAAGAGATGCGTGTCATGACACACCTGCTACACAGCGAGATGACTAATGCGCACTTCATAGACATCCAAAATGTTGCAAAAGAAAGCGCGGTAGAAAAAGTAAAAGAAGCTCTTACTAAAGAACTAGAGAAAGAAGGTCTTATAGAACTTTTCACAACAGTTGAAAAACCGATTATCGGCATCTTAGAAGAAATGCAAAAAGTCGGCATCACTCTTGATGTAGAAAAGTTGGGCGCCATGAGTAAAGATCTCCATGCACAGGTAAAGGTTCTCGAGAAGAAAATTCACGATCTTTCGGGGGTAGAGTTTAATATTGCCTCACCGAAACAGCTTGGAGATGTGCTCTATGAAAAAATGGGGCTTGGAAGTAAGATTAAAAAAACAAAAACAGGACAGAAGAGTACCAACGTAACTGAACTTGAAAAGATACAAGATGAGCATGAGATTGTGCCACTTATTCTCGAATACCGTGAACTTACAAAGTTACTTTCAACCTATGTAGATCTCTTGCCATCATTTGTAAAAGAAGATGGGAAGATTCATGCGCATTATATCCAAACAGGAGCGGGGACCGGGAGATTCGCATGTGAAGATCCGAACCTTCAGAACTTACCTGTTAAGAGTGAGCTTGGACAAAAAGTCCGAGGAGCATTCATTGCAAGTAAAGGTAAAGTACTCCTGTCGTGTGACTACGCACAGATTGATCTTCGTGCAGCGGCTATCCTTTCAGGAGATGAGAACTTGGTGGATATTTTTAAGAAAGGAATTGATGTGCACACTGGAACTGCAGCGAGAGTGTTCGGAGTGGATGAAAAGGATGTAACTCCTGAGATGCGACGAAAAGCAAAAGCTATCAACTTCGGCATTCTGTACGGTATGGGGGTGACCGCCCTTAAAGAAGGGATGGGTGTTGAACGAAAGGAGGCGCAGGAATTTTTTGACCAGTATAAGTCAACCTTTGTAAGATTGATGGAATTTTTAGAGGAGATTAAGGCAGATGCTTGGAAGCATGGGTATACAACAACACTCCTCGGACGTCGAACGCATGTGCCATTACTTAAGAGCCCATTACCATTTCTCCGTGCTCAGGGTGAGCGTATGGCGATGAATGCTCCAATACAAGGAACGAGTGCAGATATTGTGAAGCTTGCAATGATAGATGCTACGAATTATTTCATAGATATGAAGCTTACTGGTAAAGCCGATCTATTACTCCAAATCCACGATGAATTAATTTTTGAAATTGATAAAGATTTAGGTGAAGAAGTTGCAAATGAGCTCGTGAAGATTTTAGAAAATGTACTTAAGAAGCGAGGGCTCACTGATATTCCTCTTGTGGTTTCGAAGTCACTTGGTAAAAATCTCGAAGTGATATAATTGAATCGTATGATTTATTCTATTGTTGGAACGCACTACGGTTTACGAGAAAAGGGGAATAAAGAGATGAAAGCTCTTGGGGAGGCAATGCATCATATCTATAGCGAGCAGATAGGGGAGCTTGAGGCGCTTATTGATGCAACGAGTCTTTTTGGTGATCCGGTGATTGTGGTATGTATTCAGCTTGGTGAGAGTGCGGCTTCTAAGGAAGAACTTAAGCGACTTATGGACGCAATGAGTCAATCGGTTAATATTTTTATTGTTGATGAGCCGTTCGCCGATGCGCATCTTGTGAATCGTTTACAAAAAGTTTCTAAGAAATTATTTGATGCACGAGAAGAGAAGTTAAAGGATACGAGTGTATTCGCACTTTGTGATTCGTTTATTGCACGAGATAAGAAGAAGGCGTGGGTGGATTTTATGAATATTAAAAAGCCTGATAACGGGGAGGCTATACAAGGGGCACTCTGGTGGAAGTTCCAGATGGAATGGACTAAAGTAAAAGACGGGAAGCGTTCATTATTTAGCGAGGAGGATTGTAAGCGAATTGGTGGAGCATTGTTACGATCAAGTATCTTAGCTCACCGCGGACAAAAGAATATTTTTATTGAATTAGAGAAAATTATTCTATCTGTTTAGTCGTAGAAAGGTTTTTATTGATTTTTTGTCTTCATTTTTATTCTTCAAGCGAGGAGGTCTTTACATTTCACTTACCCACCAAGGACGTCTTGTGGGGTTGAGCTTGCTTCGTACGGCACGCGACAGGCCTTCTCTTGTGCTTCAGCTTTATAGTAAAGTGCAGGAGAAATAATGTAACGTCTGAGGCCTTTTTCAAGATGAGTAACATCAAGGTACCAGGTTTGCTCAGGCTCACTCCAAGTACTTTCACAAGTTGTTCCAGTTCCTACGGTGTGAGATTTAAGAATTAGTTTCTCTCCCTCTGTTGCAAGAAGATAGAGTTCGCTTGTACACGAGCGTGCAACACTTGCGCCAATGGTGTTACTGTTTTCTTCGTACATAAGAACCTTAGAACCAGTTTTTGTGTCTAATATGTATACCTTGTTGGAAAATTCACAGGCCTCAATATTACCAAGAGAGTTTTCACTTAGATAGAATTGCCCAGGTGCACCAACAATAGGAATACTATTGATAATTGCTGATACAGAGTTTGTTGGTACAACGTTCACCACATGAGTTGTCCAACCAGCAACATTGGTAGTAGTCGGAGGAAAAGTATAGATAACATTTCCGCTCTCATCAACAATAGAACCATTTTTTACTGAGTACCGTGTTTCATTAAAGAGGGCATTTTTTTCAGATGTTGGCTGTGCTTGATTATTTGTCTGATTGTTCTGACTTGTTTGAGGTTGAGTAGTTTTTGGGTCACTGGTAAAAATAGTTTCTACTTTTTTAACAACACTTGAAATTGTTTCAGTGACTTTCTTTGTAACTGTTTTTTTAGCAACTGGAGTAGGGGATGTAGATGTTTGTGATGTAGATGAACTCACCGTTGTCGTAGATGTTTCTTCAGGTATAGGTTGCATGTAACTCGGGAGGTCTTGTTTACAGACACCAAATTCACAATTAGGACCACTTCGCGCAATTGTGCTTCCATCAGGACAAGCCATGGTGTCTGTCGGACACATTTCTACTACCGGAGCTTGATGCTTGTTATGATAGAGTACACCACCAAACACTCCACCTAAGATAATGATGATTACGACGAGGATGAGTTGTAGGCGAGTCATAAGAAAAGTATAGCATTCAAATGAGAGAGTAAATGATTGTCACACACAGTGTGGGGCTAAGTTAACAATTGTTACATTAGTGCTAACGCTCCGAGTAACTATATTCCTTTTGTTGTAAGTATTGGTATAAGTACTGGAAGAATATTATTCTTAATAATTTTTTCATAACCGGCCCTGTTAGGGTGAACGCCATCACTGTTATTAAGTTCAGGTCGTAGTGCTACACCTTCTAAGAAAAATGGAACAAATGGAAGTGAGTATTCTTTTGCTAGAGCTGGATAGATGGTATCGAATTCTTTTTGATATTCAGCTCCGTTACTTGCTACAGATTTCATCCCTAACAAAACGACAGGTACATTTTCTTTCTTGAATCGTTCTAGGATTTTTCTCAAGTTTGCTTCTACTAATTGTGGTGAAGTAGATCTGAGCATATCGTTAGCACCTGTTCCTAAGAGAACGAGTGATGGTTTTTGTGAGAGAATAAAATCAATTCTATCTAAGCTTCCAGTTGTTGTTTCTCCTGATACTCCCATATTAAGTATCGTGACATTTTTATTTTGACTTTGTAAGTATGATTCTAAAAGTACAGGATAACTCTCCTCAAGAGTGCTTCCATATCCTGCAGTAAGAGAATCACCAAAGGCAACAATTACAAAAGACTCTTTAGTAGAGGTGCTTTTTTGTTCGGCAGGGGTCAGGATGCGAGTAGCATTCTTGGGAGTGTCTCTAGTTACGGCGAATATACCTACTCCAATTAGAGAAAGAATGAGTAACCCCAATATTACCCGAAAGTAGAGATTATTAATTAAAGAGTCTGGCATAGTTTTACTATAGCATAGTGGAATATGTGGTGCGCGAAAATATGTGTTTCTTTCTTTATTTCTTTCGAAAAATTGGTTCGTAACCATATAGGTAATACTGTATACTCTTACTATTACTCTACTATACACATGATTATTGCAAAGCATGTTTCTAAAACATTTATCGATGGTGAAAATAAGGTTGTTATACTAAAAGATATCAATCTTTCTATTGAAACTGGCCAACGGGTAGCAATTATTGGCCCATCAGGCTCAGGCAAATCTACACTCTTATCTATTCTTGCTGGTCTCGACAAACCAACAACAGGAGAAGTGATAATAGACGGAGTCGATATTGCGACTCTTGATGAAAAAGAGCTTGCGTTGTTTCGAAACAAAAAAATGAGTATTGTCTTTCAGGCATTTGAATTAGTGCAGTTTTTTACAGCATACGAAAATGTCATGCTGCCACTCTCAATTAGAAATGAAGTAAATAAACCAAAGGTCGATGACCTGTTCCGCGACATTGGGCTGACTCACCGAAAACATAACATGCCCTCAACTTTATCTGGTGGAGAGCAACAACGTGTCGCTATTGCTCGAGCTTTAGCTTCAGGAAGTGAGCTTATTTTTGCCGACGAGCCAACAGGTAACCTAGATGCCTTAAATGGTAAAAAAATCCTAGATCTTTTTTTGTCGACCATTAAAGAAAATAAGAAAACATTTATTGTGATTACACACGATATGCATATCGCGAAACAAATGGATGCAATCTATGAAATAAAGGACGGGGGACTTCATCTACTTCCTAAAAATAATGATTTTTAATTTTGTTGCCATCATTTTCAAGCGTTCATATAAATATCTTTTCTTAACTTTCTTTAGTTTATTAATTGGAGCATTTTTATTTGGAGCAATTATTTCAGCGTCAAAGAGTTTAAATACTTTTTTTACCGAGCAAGGGAAAGTTCTTGTTGGGGGTGATATGGTGTTTAGTGGCGCAGGGATTATCGATACTTCTAACACATATTTTAGTTCACTCCAAAAAAGTGGGCATACTGTCATTAGTGAGCTTGGGGTACAAGTAGTGTTTCGAAGTGCTGTGGGCTCATCTACTGTCCCTGCATCCGTGCGAGGAGTTGATAAGCGGTTCCCTCTATATGGAGACGTGACTTTAGCAGAAAGAGGAAGTGTATATTCTCCAGGGGAATCTAAAATATACGTTGATCAATCATTTTTAGACAGGATAAAACTTTCTGTTGGAGATAGGGTGTCACTAGGAACGAGTACATTCATAATCGCAGGAACTCTTCTTAAAGAACCAGATGTTGTCTCTGTTGGTGTTTCATTTGTTCCGAAAGTAATCCTTGCTAAGGAGGATGTTCTCCGTGCAGGGATTGATTTATCCCAGAGTAGAGTCTCATATAAGGTGCAAGTTAGAGAAAGTGGTATCAAGTCATTTACGGATAATGATATACAAGAAGCAAAGGTATATGCCAAAGGAAATAAGTTACGCTTTGACGATGCACGTGACGGACCGAATAACCTCGTGAGAGGGCTGTCCTCAGTAGAGAGCTTTGCAGGTATTGTGGTTGCAATTGCATTATTCTTGGTTGCGGTTAATATCGGAGCGAATCTCACGTACATACTTTCACGTTTCAAAAAAACAATCGCTCTCATGAAAACGTTCGGGGCGACTAATCAACAAATACAAAGTATTTATTCTATTGTGCTTGGTGTGGTTGGGTTAGTTGCTGGAGTTTGTGGGTCAGCACTCGGAGCTTATTCTGCTAATTTATTTTTACCAGAGCTGTCAAAATATGTAGAAGGGGTTATTCCACAAAGTTCAATTTTTGAGATAGCGCTTCTTGGAGGATTAAGTGGTCTTATTCTTATTATTATTGCATCAGTTCCATTTTTTAATTCCCTTAAACATGTTGAACCTAAACAGCTGCTATCGAGTATTGCAGTCGCCCCTCAAAAAAGTAGATTTTTGTCCAATTTTCTTGCCTATGCTCCTCTGCCATTATTTTTAGGGATAGTGCTTTATAGTCTTACCAAAAACATACAGTTAGCTTTGTATAGTATTGCAGGAGTGATTCTCCTTTTTGTATTTTTTATGGCAGTTACATACGGCCTTGTTTCGTACCTATATCTAAAACGTGAGAGATTTACGTTTATGTTTTCAAGTATTGTTTCGTTCCTTAAATGGCGGGGACTCGAGACGATTGTTACTTCTGCTGCTATTATGACTGCTTTATCAGGAGTATTTATTATTTCTGCCATCGAAAAGAATATTGTTTATAATCTTGAGAGTTCAATTTCACAGTCAGCCCCAAAGTTGTATCTGGTAGATATTACAACATCACAACTCCCAAAGGTAAAAGAATTAGCGGGGAAGACTTTTAAGGAATATCCGGTGATTCGGGGGAGAATTGTAAAGATAAATGATAGAGATGTAGCGACGTCTGCAAGTGGGAATATGCGAAGGGAGTTTAATTTGACCTATAGATCAAGTCTCATAGAGGGTGAAAAAGTAGTAGAAGGGGTCTGGCATGGCACAAGTAAGTCACTTAGTTCTGTATCATTTGAAAAGTCATTTGCTGAAGATGTTGGTGGCGTCAGTGTTGGTGATGAGGTGAGTATCTTTATTCAAGGTGTTACAGTTAAAGTAAGAATAACAAGCGTCCATGAAGCGGATAAATCTAAAGGGACACCATTTTTCTATATGGTATTTTCGCCTGATGTATTAGAAAAATTCCCAGCATCATATTTTGGAACAGTAGATGAAAATATAGAAGCAATTACAAAGCTTGAGAATGATCTAGGGGGAATATATCCAAATATTATTCCAATACAAACAGGTAAAATTTTAGAAACAGTAAACGCACTACTTAAAACAGTTCTTCTTGTGGTTAAGGTTGTCGGGATTCCAAGTATAGTTCTTGGTCTAATGTTAGTACTTGTAATGACAGGACAATCATTGTATGAAAGAAAAGCTGATGTACTTGTGCTTAGAGTTTTTGGACTAACAAAAAGTAAAACGACGTATCTTTTTATTGCTGAAGCAGGGATACTCATTTTAGTGGCTTCTATTATTTCTTACGGAATTGCACATGTGCTAGCGTACGTACTTAATAAATTTGTATTTTCATTTGCATTATTTTCATTTGCGGTGACCCCTCTGTATATTAGTCTTGGTATTTTAGTAGTCACTGTTGCTGTCTCATACTATATTGCTTCCTCGTTGGTGAGTGAGTCGCTTAAGAAGTTGCTTGCTGAGAAACAGGGGTAGGTGATTATTGGAGGTGACGCAGGCCACTTTCTCGGGGGTGTAAATATTTAAAAGCGAAGTCCTAGGACTTCGCTCTTAAATATCTTTGACCCAAAACATGGTGCTGTTTATGTGACCCACTATATTACAGTACCTGTTTTAAAATCTAAAGTGTGTGGATTTGATTACTTTAGTGAGTGGTAAATTAATTATGCTTAAATAGAAGCAGAAAAATACACGAGACCGTTTTCGAATATGTTCAGTCTCAAACTTCTTCTACCTGTAGTATTGTGAAAACTAATAGTTGTGTACGCACCCTCTCTATTTTGTGTATTATTTTGGCCTAGAGATAAACGACTCTCCTCAACTGCCTGCATAAACTCTTCATCTGTTAGGTATTGATTTGTTAACTTTTCTATCCATCCAGAAACTTCTGGTCTTTGAGATAATAGTTTTTGTAATTTTATTCGATTTTCCGCGTACCCTGGATCCTCATCTGGATTAGGCGGCTCACTGTACCCAAGTAAGTGATCTAAATTGCCCCCACTATTTTCACTAGTTGATAATTCTTTTTTATTTCCTAATCCGAATAAATTAAATTTCATAGTATATAAATTGTACCATATATTAATCACCTCCTGCGTGGGTCACTCATAAGTAGCCAGAAGTGATCTCCTACAAATTTTCTTTCGCCGCCGCTCAAGAAACTCGCAGGCCGCCGCTCGCGATTCGGCGTGCTCGCCTCATAACGCTGCGCGCTTCGATCCCTTACGAAAGTGACGCAGGTCACCTTCTCTGGGGCACAGATATCTATAAGCCCCGTTGGGTAATTTTAAGGATATCAATTTGACCATCTTTGTGCGCTTATGAACTTGTTTAGATTTGTTTGTCACTTTTATCTAACAAAGTATCAATGTTCGCATGTAAGTTTTTATATCTGTCTACCTGAGACTGCTTCCAGTTTTCTATTCGTCCCCGTAAAGCCGTTCTAAAAGAAGGATCAATAATATTTCCATATATGTCAATTTGGTCAGGTTCTAAATCTTTCCATAAAAACAACTCAAGTCCACTAATACTGATATCCTCTAGCTTACTTTTATATCTGTCTATATGGGATTTTATTTTTAAGTTAATATTGTTCACAATATTTTCTGTTGAAAGAATTTCTCCTTGTGCCTGAAGCTCTTGTACCGAAAAACTGATAAAGTCAATAACCGCTTTCATGTGTTCTTCTTCTTTTTCCTCAAAATCTTGTTCAATATTTTGTATTGCAGGCTTGATAACATAAGGATCTAAGTACTTGTGTATCTTTTCTCTATCTAATACATATTGTCGAGCAAGCAAGTGCGAGTCATACCCTTCTTGTCTTGGGGTTTGTTCTGGCTCTACATATTTATCCAAAAAAAGAAGCTCAAGCTCTGGAACAAGAATCTTTACTCCACCTAAGTCAACCGTTTCAAAGGTGTTACTTAGTAAGTCAGGAGGCAAGTTAACTAAACCTTTTGTTTTTCCACACCCTGAGCTAAAACTTTCTTCACCAGGAAATACTTCTTGAAAGAGAGAGTTGTTTCCTCTGTCATTTACACCGTAAAGTTCAAAATCAGAATGAGATCTATATGAAAATCCAACAGACTTCTTTTTTCTTCCTAAAACTTTGCCTTGAAGTGCGACTTCCAGACCAACACCTTTACCAAGCAAGTATGTAGTGCCGATGCTATCTTTTTGGCGCCACAAAGAAACGGCTAGTAAAACCTTTCGATAAAAATCATCCATTGTTTTCATCTGAGCCCCGGAATCTACCGTTGTAGATTCGTGCCACTGTTTAAGTTCGGCTATTTGTTTTAAGCTTAAATTTTGAGAAATAAAACCACTACGTTCCACCGGAAGACCCATGTTCTCAAAAAAAGCTCGCGCACTATTTACTGCTTCAATATCTGGACTTACAGGTTTTCCTGTCAGCTCTTTATTGGCACTTTCAGTAGTTTTGTCGAAAAAGGGATTCATATAGCAATAGTAACATTTATATGGAAGAGAATCTTTCTCGTGTTAGCGCATTTTGCCCCCCCAGAAGGGTGATCTTCCTCAGTAAACTTTTTTCGTCAAAAAAGTTTCTTCGGACGGGCTCGTGGTTTTCCTTGCTAGAAAAACATCACTCCGCCATTCGACCCCTTACGAACATGAAGCAGTTCATGTTCTCTGGTTTCCCAAAAACGCTTCGCTTATTTTGTGCCCCCAGAAGGGATCGAACCTTCGACCGTCTGCTTAAAAGGCAGCTGCTCTACCGACTGAGCTATAGGGACATTATTTTATTCTACTACCTGCTGACCATATGCACGCTTTAACATATCTACCTCCTGTGTCAAAAGTTTGCACAATCTATTTATGGCCAAGCCACGAATTTGCTAATTCGCATCTTCGCGGCCGAGCCGCTCATTCAGCAGAATGACCTACTGGGTCGAGCTATATGAGACAGATGGTTATTGTCTTTTGTTGTCAGAAAATTCTAAATAACTAAGACAAGTAACGTTACACCATCCTAGCAAATATTTGACATAATTTCCAGCTGTCGTTTTTTTGTAAGTAAAGGGGACTATTTTTTGGTGCTTGTTCCGACAGGGATTACTTGGCCATTTTGTCCATACCGTACAAAAAGCGTTGTGCCCTCGTCGCGAAGTGGTCCACCTGTTATATACCATGCAATCCATATTGCCCAGAATAACGCAAAAGCTTTTAAGAGAAATCCCATATGTAAGATAGTATAGTACAGCCTTTAGCCTTTGGCCATTGGCTGATTGCTATTACAATACAAAGTACATTGCAAGTAAGAATCAAGAATTATAATTGCTAAAAGCTAAAAGCTAAAAGCTAAAAGCTAAAAGCTAAAAGCTAAAAGCTAAAAGCTATTCCTGGCATGTCCTACAAAAATGCGCACTACGTCCATTAATGGTTTTCTTTTCTATAATTCCTTTACAGCCCCGTGTTAGACATTTTTCTTTTGTTCGTAGATATACAAGATGGTTCGCATGGAATGCTCCTCGTTCGCCATTAATATTTCTATAGTCGCTTGTGCTGTCTCCACCGAACTCGATACCTTTAGTAAGAACCTCTTTCATGCCCTTAAAAAGTAGTTGAAGCTCTTTTTGTGAAATGCTTTTAGGGGTCCTTGTAGGTAAGATGTGTGCACGATGAAGCATCTCGTCAGAATAGATATTCCCGATACCTGAAATAATACTTTGATCCATCAGAACTGTTTTAATAGAGCGAGCAGGGGATTTCATAATTCGTTTCTCAAAGTCTTGTAGAGTGAATGACGTTTCAAGAGGTTCAGGTCCAAGGTGCGCTAACCTCTCTGTGTGTAACGTCGCGGTCCTTTCTACGACAATGGTACCGAATTTACGAGAGTCACAGAACACAAGATGATTCTTGTTTGAAAGTGAGAATACGACATGGATGTGTCTATTGTATGGATCAAGAAGTGGCGAATCTTTGGCAACAGGAATCCACGGCCACGCCTTACCATCATACTTTTTGTTTTGTATGTACTTCCCGTACATAAGGTGTCCTGTCATCTTCATGTGAATAATAATTGTGAAACCATTTTCTAGATCAATGAGAATATGTTTTGCTCGGCGGCGAACAGTCAGCACTTTTTGATTAAGTGCGTACTTTTTAAAGTATGAAAAATAACTACGATCTTTAATCGTATTCTTGGCAAGTTTTGAAGCACTCCACATATCTGACCAGACATCAGTAATAGATAGTGTAGGGAGGATTTTTTGGAGACCTGTAACTGTTGTGTGGACTTCTGGGAGTTCTGGCATAAGGGTTTTGTATGTATTCCAGAGTATAGTAAAATGCTACTAGAAACAAGAAAAGGTGAACTATTGACAATAGTTGACTTTTATTGTTAGAATCTAATATAGAAACTGGCCCTTAAATCAATTGCAGAGGTGTAACATGAATATCGATAATTCGGTGATTGTGTATGCGTCATTAGCTTTGAATGCATACTTCCTACTTCGGCGACTGTTTATGCTCGTTCTCTTCCCTAAGAAAGTGAACGATGCGAAGCGTCGTGAGTGGGTTGGTGAGATGTGTATTCGAGCAAATAGAGGTGATCAGAAAGCTGTGGCATTTCTGAAAGCCATCCGCAATAATCCAGACGATCCATTGTATTACTGGATTGGGGTTCGTAAAGAAAAAATTGGGACAGGTGATGATGGCGAAGTCCTTGAAAAGACCATACACCACCTCACTGAAGAATCCTTGTATGACTCCCAGAGAATGCCTCTTAGGAATGAAATCAAAGGGAGTACATGACTCCTCAATACGCGTCAAAGTTTGGCGCACTATGCTACCACTTGGTAGCATTTGTTTTTATCTAAGTTTCATTAACTCTTCTCGCACAACTGCTGCATCGTCCCACACTTCCTTGGTACCGTTTGGTCCCATAATATACGGATCAGTTCCTTTACCGGTTATGAGAACGACATCACCAGGTTGTGCAATTGATAGTGCGTGATAAATGGCTTCTCGTCGATCAAGAATTTTTATTGGTGTGTGACGAGTTACTCCGCTTGAAACTTCGTTAATAATTTTTTGAGGGTCTTCATCGTACGGATCCTCGTTGGTTACGATAATTTCACTACAGTATTCATCAGCAATTTTTCCAAGCACTGGTCGCTTCCAGGTATCACGACCTCCACCGGTTGAACCAAGAACTGCAATTTTTTTACTACCTTCAAACGCCTCATATAACTTACGAAGTGAGTCATCAGTGTGTGCATAGTCAACAATCACTGTGAAGTTCTGACCCGCATCTACTTTTTCTACACGCCCACGAATTTGTGTTAGTGACTCAATACCGTCCTTTGCTACTGTTAGCGGAATGTTGATTTCTTCTGCAAGTTTGATTGCAGCAAGTGCATTAGCGATATTGAATTTCCCAGGAAGTGGAACATGAATAGATGTGTCTTTGTAAGAAATAATACTTCCTGTTGCGGTCTCGGAGAGTAATCGCACATCTTTTAGTGAGTAAGAAATATTTTTATCAACGGTGTGAATGAGGAATGAGTACCCGTGCTTCCCATCAATATTTGCGATCGAGAGACGGTGAGGTTTTTTACTCTTCGCAAGATGTTTCACTAAACGAAGCTTCGCTTGTTTATAGTTTTCAAAAGACCCATGACTCTCGATGTGCTCAGGGGAGAGGTTGGTGAAAATAAGTGCATCAAGCTCAACCCCAACGTGACGATGAAAACGTGCACCTTCTGAAGTCATTTCTATAATTGCATATTCGCAGGAAGCTGTAACTGCATCACGTAAAAATTTCTGAGTGAAAAATCTCCCAGGCATTGTCATCTTGTATTTGTTTGGTGTAGAAGTGTCCCCAATCTTAAAACGAATCGTTGATAAGATAGCAGTCTTCTTGCCAGCTTTTTCCAGTACTGCGTTTACGAATTCAGTAGTGGAAGACTTTCCTTTAGTTCCTGTTACTCCAATTACATAAATATGGCGTGACGGCTTACGATAAATCGCTGTACCAACTACTGCAAGTAAAAGATGGTAGTACGGTTGAAAGTATTTATACAATTTTTTCGGTATTATTTTTTCTGCCTTTCGTAGAATTTTTTCCATATGTTTATTGTAATTGCTGGAGTGCTTCTTTGATAATAGAGCTTGTTGATTTGTTGTCGGTATTTAAATCTTTAAGGGCGTCATGAATTTCTTTTGCTGAGTATCCGAGTGCTTCAAGTGCTAAGCGGACCTCGAGTGTGGTGTCATTCATTTCTTTGCCAATTAAGTGTGATAGTTTACCTTTAAGCTCCAGAATGATTTTTTCAGCTGTTTTTTTACCAACTCCTGGAGTGTGCGAGAGTGCTTCAGCGTCACTTCGCTCTATTGCGTCAGCTAATGATGATGGTGAGTGAACTGACAACATGGCGAGTGCACTTTTAGGTCCGATCCCTGACACACTTGTGAGTTTTTCGAATAAAAATAAATCATTCTCATCTTTGAAGCCATAGAGAATGATGTGGTCTTCTCGGACATGTGTGTGTATGAAAAGTGATAATGGTGAGCCTTTGATAGTTGAAACAAGCACAGGAAGAGGGGCAAAAACTTTGTAGCCAACACCATTCACATCCAAAATAAGCGACAAGTTGTCTGTAGAATGTACGGTGCCACTGAGAAATCCAATCATATATAGGTAAAAGTATATCATAGAAGAAAAGATGACCTTTTGCGCTCTCTTGAAAAATAAGTAAGTTTGTGGTATAGTGCAGGGACAATTTTAAAGATATGGCAATTACAAAAAACGCAAAAAGAGGTATTCGAGTAAGTGAGAAGAAGCGAGTTGTTAATGACAAACTTCGACGTACTATGAAAGAAGCAGTGAAAACTGTTCGTAAGGATGTTATCGCAAAAGATGCGAAGGCTATTAAGACTGACCTATCAGCAGCATTTAAGGCGCTCGATAAGGCTGCAAAGCGTGGAACTATCAAGAAAGGGCAGGCTGACCGTAAGAAGTCACGTCTTGCTAAGGCAGTAGCTAAACTAGATACTAAGAAAGCTAAGTAGTTAGTGAGGAATAAAATCATGATAAGAAATTATCATGATAACCTGCTCTCGTAGTTCAATGGATAGAATTCAAGTTTGCGGTACTTGCGATGCAGGTTCGATTCCTGCCGAGAGCACAAAAATACAAAAAGAAGCGCGCATAGCGCTTCTTTTTGATTAATTTTTGTAGCTCTCGGCAGGAATCGAAAGGAAAGCCGGCTACGAAATTATTCTTCAAAAATTGGGTGCAGTATTTTTGAAGAATAATTTTGTCGGCTTTCCCGGGGTCGAGACTTTGAGTGTTTTATGAATAACAAAGTTATGAAATAAAATACCAAAGTGGTGACCGAAAGCGTACTCGCGTTTCCTGCTTATCTCAGGTATTAAACAGTATCCTTAAATTTTAAGGAATTCGTCTCGCTTTCCCCAGAGTGAGTTTAAATATATTTTACTTTTATGAATCTTATACTGGATATTAAAACCCATAAAAGTTGTTTCTTTCAGATTTGATGGTGAAAGAATAACCGCTAGAATTAAACCTTCTATAATTGTTTTAGGGATTAAAATTCTATCACCTCCATTTCCAAATGTATTTTCAGTAATTTCTATTTTTTTACTAACCGTAACATCATGAGCAAGATTCGAGCGTATGAGATGATAAATAATTTCCTCTAAGCTAATCTGGTCAGCAATTTTTGGTTTTTTAATCTCAGCAAACTTTGCTCCAGAATAAGCCATGCCAGACAAAGGAGTTCCTGTCATACTGTACACTATTATTTGTATATTGTTAGTTAAAAAACTTTTATATTTTAAAGAATTTTCCTTATCTGTATAACCTTCTAAGTTTGCAGTAGCATCTATAGCTGGACAGATTTGGAAAAGCGCTTCCTCATAGTCTTTATCAATATAGGACCGGAAAGCATTTGTTACTTTTTTAGATATGTTAGTCATTTTTGATATACTTATTCAAAGTATATCAAATAGAAATTTTATAAATTTCAAGGGTTTTGCTTAGCAGTTTGTTAACCGAAGAAAGGCGAGGTGAGATTCGGTCACCGCTACGGCTCGTTTCAAAAAGTTTCACTTTTCTCATCTCGGCACGTAGCCTCGACCCCGGGAAAAACCGACAATGATTTATTCATAAAAACCAGGGGTTCAGTTTTTATGAATAAATCATTGTATACCGGTTTTTCGTTCGAATCTCCCGTAACAGTGCTTAGGCACTGTTACTACCTCCTCCGCCAAATAAAAATGGCACACTTTCGTGTGCTCATTTTTATATTTGGCGGAGGAGGTGAGATTCGAACTCACGGTCCGGTTGCCCAGACTCCTGTTTTCAAGACAGGTGCAATCGACCACTCTGCCACTCCTCCTTGTAGGTAACTGTTATTCTAAACTTATAAAACAGAGTAACAGTTGCAACACTATAACATATTCTCGGGTATTTTAGAAGTACTTATTTTAAGCAAACAAGCAAAATGTAATTAAACTAAATACAGGTAATTTATTTCTTGCTTTTGTACTAGAATATTGTTTATACTTAGCGGATTATGAAAAACGGAATTAACTTCCTCAAGAAATATAAATTTCTACATGCTTCTTTCATTTTAATTGTTATTATTTCTTGTATAATTTCGTTTAGTGTTGGGGCTGTATATCAAAAGAACAAGTACAGCGATTTCTTGAAGAGTTTTTCGAACATTCGCGAAAATAACGACAAGTACACGTATATTAACCCACTTATTGGAGGAGTGTCCGCTCCTGCCACAGATGTTGGTATATATTCTGATGTTAAATCAGAGATTTTATCGTATCTTAAGAAAGAAGAAAAAAGTGGTAATTTATTCGGGTATTCTTTTTACTTTAGAGACATGAATACCGGTATGTGGTTTGGTGATCATGAAAGTACTAGCTTTTTTCCAGCAAGTCTTTTTAAACTACCGATCGCTATCGCTGTATATAAACAGATTGAAAGTGACCCTTCTTTTGCAAGGAAGTATCTAGTTTACACAGCAGAAATCTCCGAGTTAAATACTTCAAAGCAAATTAATGCAGAAAGTAATCTTAAGGTTGGACAATCATATGTTGTTGAAGATCTTGTAATAAAGATGCTCTCTGATTCTGACAATGGTGCAAAGAATCTACTTCTTAATTCAATGGATCAAAATTATTTATTGCAACTCCTTAACATTGTAGCTTTTTCAAATCCTGACCCTGACAAGTTGTATGAAATTTCTTCTAGAAAGTATGCTAATTTTTTGAGAATCTTGTACGGGTCTTCATATCTAAATGAGGAGCATTCAGAACTCCTGTTAAGTATTTTGGCAAAGAGTACTTTTGTTGAAGGGGTACGTGCAGGCATTCCTGGGAATGTTAAAGTTGCACACAAATTTGGAGTTTATGAATTTTATGAAAAGATTAACAGTAAAGATACTCTCACTATTCAGCTTCATGATTGCGGGGTGGTATACCACTCTTCAAAGCCATATACGTTTTGCTTAATGACAAAAGGAAATAGTGATCAGTCGCTTTTTAGAGTTATATCAACAGTGTCAAAGATGGTTTATGATCATCAGGAAGTTTATGATCAAGAAGGTTTTTAGTAATTAGATATATGAAATATCTCGGAATTGATTTTGGTTCAAAAAAAGTAGGATTCGCACAATCAGATGATGAGGGTCGTATGGCATACCCGCTTATGATTGCGCCTAACGATGCAATCTTACTTAAAGATACTCTTGAACTTATTCGTGAAATGAAGTTCAGTGTTGTGGTGATAGGTGAGAGTGTTGATGCAAAAGGGAAGCCTAACCCAATTGCAAAAGAAGCGAGAAAGTACGGGGCACAGATTGAGAATGCAATTGACGTAACAGTGAAGTTCGAGAAGGAATGGTATTCAACTGTCGAAGCTCGTAAGCAGCCAGGAAATGAAGGTAACCATAATGTTGATGACCAAGCGGCAGCAATAGTACTTCAAAGATATCTTGATAAAATTAACGGCCCAGGAACATCTGACGAAGAATATACTGACGGTGACGATGATGAAGAGACAACAGAAGAGTCTTGGTAGAATTCATACCAACAAAGAGTTTTAATAATAAGCTACATACTGTAGTATAGTAATCATATGCAAGAAGAAATAAAAAATGATAACCCGACAACGGAAGTAGTTCTGCCAGAAAAAGTGTATGCCACCATTGATGACTTTATGAAGATAGAGATTAAAGTTGGTACAGTATTGTCAGTTGATGTTGTCGAGGGGGCAGATAAGCTCTACATTCTTAAAGTTGATCTAGGTGAAGAAGTGCCACGGCAGATTCTTTCTGGGATACGAGAGTACGTTCAGCCAGAAGATTTACTTAATAAGCAGTTTCCATTTGTGACCAATCTTGCTCCGCGAATGTTACGCGGTCATGAGTCACAGGGGATGATTTTAGCTGGAAGTGATGACACAGGTCTTGCTCTTCTAAATCCTAGTAAACCATTAGTTAACGGAACACGTCTTAGATAATTTCATGAAGCTGCTTACCCGAGTAGATGCGACAATCAATTCACTCTCAAAAACGAAGCATATAAGATCAGTAACATTTATTGTTGCGTTTCTTGAGGCGTCTATCTCGCCAATTCTTCCTGAAGCTTTTTTATTAGTTGTTCTCGCATATAGAAAAGATATTTCTTGGAAAGTGCTTTCTCTCATATCTGCACTTGGCTCTACACTTGGTGCACTTGTTATGTATGCTCTTGGTGCAACTATCTATACTTCTTATGGGCCACGCATTCTTACATTTTTACACGGTGAAGCGGTAGCTGAAAAAGCAAAATCCCTTTTTGCAGAGAATGCATTTTATGCACAATTTTTTGCAGCACTTACTCCACTCCCAGATAGAGTGTTCTCATTCTTGGCGGGGGCATTTCTTGTGTCAGTTCCAATTATTTTTATAGCTACATTTACTGGTAGATTAATCCGTGTTGCACCAGTCGCATATCTGTCATATGAATACGGTGATGAAGCGCGTGAGTACATTAAACGTCATACTAAGAAAGCGACAATTGCTGTTGGTGTGCTTGTTGTCTTATACATTCTTTACGCATATTTTAGATAGTAATTTTGGTATATACTAAAAGCATGACACAAGTAAACAAGAATCATCATCTTTGTATTTACGACGACTACTGTACCTTTGACGGTGATATTGTTCCATTTGGAAAAAGTGATGTTGAAAAAGATATTACAAAAGCTATCAATGAAATCCTTGATATTATTGTGCATAAGATTGGTGAAAGTGATGTGACTGTTTGTGGAACAGGGGACGCACGACGAATGATTGGGCGAAAGCTTGAGGATAGATTACAAAGAGAGGTGAGGTACGAATAAGGGTGAGTCGGCTTAGATGTGCTTATGAATTCGTATACGAATGCAACTCATCTCTATGCGTAAGAGCGTAGTTATATCCTTGATTAAATGTTTTCTGAAGCACTTTTTTAGAATTACTAAGCAGATGTGCATTGATTGTTTCTGGTTTAATAAGTAATGAGTAGCTAGAAAGTTCTTCGAGCGCTCGCTGCTTTCCTGTAAGTGTGTGGTACAAGAAAGGTAATAGTCCGTGACGTTGCCTAACATCAACTACTATTGTTTTACCAACCAAGTTACGTACCTGATCATTAATTAAATTTTGAAGCGGAAAGACGTGATCTGCGTATACAGAGTTACCGATAGAAACTTGTTTTCCGTACACAATAGGGAGTGCTTTTGTTGCTCGTAAGACTTCTAGGGTAATTGTTTGATTATCAAAATAATCAATTCTTTGCTTTGTGAGATTGTAGCAGGCGATGAATACTTTTATTGGCGAAGTCTTAAGTGTATGTAAATCCATCGGCTCTTTTTTAACAAACACATCATCAACAAGATAATCAATATCAATTACTTTTGAAAATCTCCACCATCTTATAAATCGTGTACCAGGGAGATGTTTCGTCCATATATTTTTAATTGAATCAGATTGATTCGTTGCTAGATAGACAGCACTCCCAGCATTCCCACTTCTGGTTACAATTGTGTTTGGGAGTAATCCTATTTCATGCAACCCTACCAAAAATCCTCCCGACCATGCACACCGCATGCCACCCCCAGAGAGGACGAGAGAAAAGGGTTGATGAGAATTTTGCATGGCTGTGATTCTAAAGATTATACAATAAGATGCACATATGTTTCTTGGTCACGAGTTACTAATTGCGCTAACTACGCGATTAAACAGCTAGAAGTAAAACATCACCGAAGTTTACTCGGTGATGTTTTACTTCTAGTGCCCCCGGCAGGAATCGAACCTGCAATAACGGCTTAGAAGTCCGCAGTTATATCCATTTAACTACAGGGGCATGGATGTAAAGACTATACTAGCAAAAATTAAATACAAAAGCACTGTCTAACGGACAGTGCTTTTGTAATAATTGTGGGCAATACAGGATTCGGTCACGAAACTCCTCACTGTGCTCGAAGTGGTTTCGCGACCCCGTATTCGAATCCTGACGAACATGAAGCAGTTCATGTTCTTATTGCCATCATAAGAAAAACGGCACGCAGAATGCGTGCTCGTTTTTCAAATTGTGGGCAATACAGGATTCGAACCTGTGACCTTTGCTGTGTAAAAGCACTGCTCTACCAACTGAGCTAATCGCCCTTATTTGTCAGCACACTATATCATATTTTGCATATCGATTCAATAAGCTTATATTTTTAACAATATGTGTTAGTATCAGACATATGAAATCAAAGTTTCCGATTCTCTTCGAAAATAATCATGCAGTCATCATCGATAAGCCAATCGGTGTTATTGTGCATCCTGACGAACGTCAAGATGAGGCAACTATCTCAGATTGGATGAAAGAAACCTACGGCGCTAAAGGGGTGGGGGACGAAGGGAGAGAAGGGGTTGTACATAGACTTGATCGCAATACTACAGGAGTACTTGTGCTTGCGAAAGACCAGATTGCGTTTACGCTTTTCAAGCGACAGTTTCGTGACCACACTGCGCGTAAAGTCTATCGAGCTATTGTTGAGGGATATATCCGTCACGATACAGGGATGATTGATCTTCCTATTGCACGAGCTAAAAGTGACTTTAGGAAGCGTACGATTGTGGACGTCTATTCACAAGATGCTCGAGGAGAAGAACGTGAAGCTATTACCCGCTACAAGGTCCTGGAACGTGCTACAAGCCCGGAGGGGAAGCAGTACACCTATGTTGAGTGTTATCCGCTAACTGGAAGAACTCATCAAATTAGAGCCCATTTTAGAGGTATTAGGCACCCAATTATAGGGGATGATCTTTATGGCTCACTAAAAGGAAAAGACGAGGCTCCACGAAGTATGCTTCATGCCTATTCGATCACAATAGAAATCCCAGAAGAAAAGGAGGGGGTGTCCAAGCAGACTATTGTCGCACCTGTCCCAAAGGACATGGAGTCTACCTTAGCTAGTCTTAATTTTAAAGGTAAATAAAGAAGAAGAGGGGTAAGGTAAGGGGTTGCTTAACGCTTACTTTTATGATAGTATTTCCCTACTAAGCGCTATTTCTATGAAAACAACGATTACTTTTACACCTGTTGATATTGAAGCCCGAAAGGCACTGGATTTCTCTTCTGGAGATGTTGTTCGTGTTTGGAACAAGATTACAGAAGCTAACGGTAAGACTCGCCTTCAGGCTTTTGAAGGTATGGTACTTGCTCGTAAGCATGGTACAGAGATTGGGGCAACATTTACTGTACGTCGTGTGGCTTCAGGTGTGGGAGTTGAGCGTGTCTTCCCGCTTTTCTCAGTTATGATTGATAAGATTGAAGTAGTTCGCCACTCTCGAACACGTCGTAGTAAGCTTTACTACGTTCGTGACAAAGCTATCCGCGATGTACGTCGTAAGCTTAAGAAGGATGTACGTGTTGTTAAGAAGGGTAGTGCTACTACAACAGAAGCTGTCGTAGAAGAGACACCTGAAGAAGTAACAGCGTAATACTAAAAGTTAAAGGGCGGTCGCATAGCGACCGCCCTTTAACTTTGTCCTTGTTTATGGTAGTATTTCATTACTTCGAAAGAAGGAGTGCATATACATATGCCCAGGTGGTGAAATTGGTAGACACACTACCTTGAGGTGGTAGCGCCGTTACGGTGTGCTGGTTCAAATCCAGTCCTGGGCACAATAAAAATGCACGAGCGCAAGCTCGTGCATTTTGCGTTGAAGAATTACAAGAAAGTCAGAATTTGTATTGCCACCCTAATGAGCGCAACCTGATTCTGCCGAAAAGAATTTTCTCTTCAAATGAGATCGTTCCATAGTTGCGTGGAAGCTCGAAGCCTATTCCATAATGAACACTTGGAATCACAAGGAATTCGACCCTAGATCTCTTGCCAGGATCTTTGACTTCGTAGTACGTAGGGCTAAGTGTGCCTCCAGCGTATGCTTTGAGTGCCCCAATCTCAAAAACACTAAATTGCATACCAAGGCCAACGCTTAGGGTGCTGCCATGCCTGCTGTTTTCTAGTGCGTCTAAATGGAAGAAAGTAGAACTTGTTTTGTTGAAAAAACATTTGAACCCTAGACCATCATTGTCTTCATTTAACTTATGGCTTTTGTTGCCACCTGGGTGAGATGAGTTGGTCCAAAGTGTGAATGCAGTATTTTGGCAAGGATTCTCTGACTTTTCACTAGCAAAAGCGAATGAAGAAGTGGTAAGCAGTAAAAGAAGGAACAGTCTCGTTATCATTTGGATGCCTCCATGAGTTATGTTGTAGACCTGGGTTACCGAAACGATGAGTTTGATAATAATGCTACCACGCCCTAGAAAAATGACACTCTTCAAAAAAGTCCAAATATGTGTTAGAGTAAAGTCCTCATTCACGTAGATGGTAGCTGATCTCCACATTGCTACTATTAGAGGAATGACCCGGTGATCAGAAAGGTAACTACCTCTATGACCATACGGTGGCTATAGTGTAATGGTTAGCACTAGGGTTTGTGGAACCCTCAGTTCGGGTTCAAATCCCGATAGCCACACAAGTGAAAATAGACGGCTTTGGCCGTCTATTTTCTTTGTGTGGCTATCGAGTAACAGTGCTTAGGCACTGTTACGTGGATTTGAAGCGAAAAAGTGGCTACGAAATAACAAGAAGAAAAGTTGAACCCATGACTTTTCTTTGTAGTTATTTTGTCACTTTTTCTGGGGGTCGAGGAGCAATGTTTTTATCGAGCACAAAGTGCGAAAAGAAAAACATATGCGAGGTGACCAAATTCCAATAGCCACACAAACAAGGAAAACCCAAAATGTCCGATGTTTAGTGACATTTCATTTCTTGAGTGATATGCTTTTGAGATGCTAGCTCCTTTACAACGTCGTATATTAACTGGCTGTGCTGTATTTGTTTTAATACTTGTGATTATGTACTTTACTAGTTTTAGACAAATGAGATTTTATAACCTTGACGACATACATGCTGACATAGTCTCACTACCTATTGTCACAGCACACGATGCTGCAGTATACGCAAAGACATCAGATAAATATTCTCTACCAACAAAAAAGGAGACAAATACTGAAATAGCTTGGCGAGTGTACACTGAAAAAATTCCTGAAGGGGAACTTAGAAATTTTTGGACAGTAAATATTCATTCAAGTGGGATATTACCTTCGTATCAATGTGTCTTACAGTTTAATTCTATGGGGGTTTGGTCGAAGAATGACTGTAAATGGAATAAATAGTACAGAAGGGTTAAAACTTACGCAAGTCTTATTTCAAAGCTAGGAATATAGGTAGTTGCATCATTCTTAGAGCTGGTATACTCCTTAGTATATGAAAACAATATTAGTAGATGCTGTAGATGCATTTGTTATTGAAGGTGAGGGTATCTATAAGCCAATGTATGATTTGCTTGAATCGTATCCAAATGTAAAGGTTATATTAACCGGAGCGAATGATTCACAAATTGAACAATTTGGTCTTACGAATATGCCATACGAATTATTTACACTCAAGCATGATCCTGAAAAAACAGATCCTTCATACTACCAAAAAATGTTAGAGCATTTTAATCTAAGTAAAGATGATGTAGTATATTTTGAACATAATCCAAAAGCAGTAGAGAGTGCACAGTCTGTAGGAATAAATACATATCACTATGATTTCGAAAAGAAAGATTTAGTTCAGCTTAAAAAGTTTTTAGACGACAATATTTAATACAGTGTAAACACAAGTAGGGTAACTTATCTTTTACAAATCCTAGTTCTAATCCTGTACCACAAGGGTATTGCTAAAAACATAGTTACAGAGCTCCTTGTTTTAAGGGAATCTACGATAGTACACCAATCAAATCTATTCTGGTCCTTATGGCCAAGCCATGAAGTTGCTACTTCAGACCTGAACATGCTGGCTCAAAATCTCCTTATCAAACGGGGGATTTTTAGTTCTCATAATTAGACACCCTATCGGGAATTACATGGAAGGTCGGAACTGGTATACTTTGGTAATACATAATAAAACAAAAACCATGAAAACTCTAAAATGTGACCTGTGTGAAGTAACAGCTGAGGGTGAGACATTTGAAGCGTGGATGGAGGCACTCAAGCCGCACTACTTCACAGCACACCCTGAAGTAATGAGCGACCCAACTAAAACCAAGGAAGATATGATGAAATGGATGGATGAAAATAAAGCACGATTCGAATCGGCAAACTAATATAATGTAAACACAAGTAGGGTAACTTATTTTTTACACATCCCGGTTCTAATCCCGTACCACAAGGGTATTGCTAAAAACATAGTCGCAGAGCTCCTTGTTTTGAGGGAATCTACGATAGTGCCCCAAATAAGATGTGGAGCTGGGTGGGTATTCTTTGAGGATAGAGTTTTTTACAAAGTTATTTCTTCCCAATATATTTTTTGAAAACTTCTTCCGAGTTAATTTTTGTTCCAACCCTTCTCATTACTTCAAAGAGAGATTCATATAACTTTATAGTGTCTCTATTTTTAAATATTACTATCCTAGATAAGTGATTTTCACATAGAACCACAGCACTTGGGAAAAGCACTACTTCCGCGCTGGTATCGAAGAGCTCGTCTGGTAAAAAGTAACTTATATGACTTCTCCCAATCATTGTTTTTTGCCAACCGTCTGATAGAGATTCAAATAACTTTCTATATCTTCCCTCAGGTATATAGCGTTCAACAATAATATTATTCTCAATTATTATCCTATTAGCTTGCTCAATTTCTTTTTTACTAAGCAGAGACATCCATCCACGTAGTACCTTATCTCCATGGAAACTTAAAAGCCTTTTCCCCTTACTTTTAGCTATAAGATTATAAAAGGTAGAAATAATTTGTTCTCTCCCTTCAAGTATCAAAGTTTCTTTGGTTTTTTCTTTAATTTCTCTGGGTGTAGAATCTTTTCTGTGCCACCTCTTATTTTTTCCTACATTAGATTTAACTACTAGACCTCTAACTTCTAGTCTTACCAAAACTTCATACACTGTAGTATGGGGGAGGGAGCAGGACCTGTAAATCTCAGAAAGCTTTTTAGGTGCTAAATCTACGTGTTTTAGTACAACTTCTTCATTTTTGTTTAATCCAAGCTGCTTAATTTCCTTTGGCGATACTAAATTGTTCATATTTGAGTATTTAGTCGGGAAAAGCGACTAAAGACATATAATAGAATATACTATGTATCAAATGAATAAACAAATTAAATCATGGGTTCTGTACGATTTCGCAAACTCCCTTGTTTCTGTAGTTGTTTCCTTTTACTTCGCCCTTTATTTCGTAGATACACTGGGATTAAGTGACATATGGATTAGTGCTGTTAGTGTCATATCTACTCTCACGCTTCTTTTCATACTCCCCCAATTTGGTAGAAGAGCAGATAAGTATGGACTACACAAAAAGTATTTAACCACAACGACAGTACTTACAGGACTAGCTGTAATTTGCCTAGGTTTACTCATGGGTACATTTTCTTCTAGTGCCCCGCTCACGATACTTTTAATACTTCTCTTTTATCTTTTGTTTCAAATATTATTTCAATCAGCTATCGCATTCTACACATCCTTTTTAAAAGGTATTGCGGTAGGCAGTGAGGACAAAGTTGCTGGAGCTGGGAATGGGTTCGGCCAGTTAGGAAATTTCATTGGACTCGCTATAGGGTTTGTTATTGTCTCAAAACAGATAAGTATTTCTTTTCTAGAACCTACTAGCTTTCTTTTTGTTTTAAATGCAATTCTTTTCCTGGTAATATTTTATTTCTTACGAAGTGGATTTGTTCAAAATTCCGTAGATACTACAAACTCTTACTTTAACTTGTCTTTAACTGACTCACTTAAGAAGATATGGAACAATAAAAATGTTTTCTACTATCTCATTGGTTTTCTCTTATACTCAGATTCCATACTCACCTTAAATATTTTTGTTTCTCTTTATATGAAAAAAGCTGCCGGCTTAGGAGAAAGTGATATAAGCATGCTTGGGCTTATTGGACTTATGGCAGGAGTGGCAGGGGCTTTTCTAACTCCTTGGTTAAATAAAAAGATTGGGAACCAAAAGAAGGCTCTACTTACCTACATTGTTGTCTATGGCTTAGTACTTCTCGCATTTGCCTTTTGTAAAACCTACATGCAGTTTTTGATTATCCTAATTTTCGCAGGGTTTCTGTTTGGTCTTTTATTTAGCATCTCAGTATCCATGTATACAAGACTTATTCCAAGAAACGAGGAAGCAGAATATTTTGGTTTTTATGTCCTCTTCTCACGATTCGCTTCTATTATTGGTCCACCACTATGGTCCCTAACTGCTTATTTGTTTATAAGTTGGGGGGATGACAGATATAGATTCTCTGTTATCGCTCTAGCGATTATAGTATTTGTATCTTTATTTTTCATTAGAAAGGTAAAAGTGGAATATATAGTGTAAACATTAGTAGGGTAATTTATTTTTTACACATCCCGGTTCTAATCCCGTACCACAAGGGTATTGCTAAAAACATAGTCGCAGAGCTCCTTGTTTTGAGGGAATCTACGATAGTACAACAATCAATAAAATCAAGGGGTATTTTTTGTAGCTTTTAGCGATAAATACCAAGGTTGGAAATGATATACTGATTTTATATGGAATCATCAATACAACCATTTGATACACAGCCAACGAATAATATTGAAAAAGAAAAAAGGGAACCAAAAGTAGAGCATCTTCTCTTTAACGGAAACAAAGACGTATTGATAAAAACCTCCTTTCCGTGGAGAGATTCAACGGCTTATTCTTATATCTTAATACAAGCACCAAACTCAAGAACTTATGATGAGGTTTTTGATGATGCAGTTAAGTACTATCCCGAAGGAATGAGTGAGGAGGATAAGAGATCCTTAAATAAGATATTTGACGCAGGTAATTCGCCGTTGGTTTTTAAGGGTCTGGAGCAGGCCCAGAAATGGTTTAATGAGTCTGGTTATAATTATGACAGAGGCGAAAGAAAAAGAATCGCTGACTTTCTAGGTATAGAAGATAATCAAGATTAATTTAGGGTTAAAAAATGTGACATCTATCTTTTGCTCATTTGATTTCTGATAGTGTCTACGACAGCACAACAATCAAATCTATTTTGGTCCTTATGGCCAAGCCATGAAGTTGCTACTTCAGACCTGAACTTGCTGGCTCAAAATCTCCTTACGAAAGAGGGGTTTTTAGTTCACATCTAATTACGTCTCACGACGCGATTTGCTAATCGCCTTTAGAGAATAATGTGGTAGGTTGGAACTGGTATACTGTTTGGATGCATAATGTATTTTTTGTTATAGGCGCTAATGGTGTTGGTAAAACAACCATATGTAACTTCCTTAAGGACAGTCTGTCTGTGAGTAGCTTTTCTGTGTATGATTTTGATGAAAGAGGGGTGCCTGATAATGCTGGTAAAGACTGGAGAAGATTTGAAACAGAGTACTGGCTATCTCTTGGTATTGAACATAAGAAACAAAATAAAAATACAGTTGTTTGTGGTTTTATGAAACCTGAAGAAATAGAAGAGATTGCAGATAAGATGGGCGATAGACCTGTTGTTATACTTCTTAACGCAGACGCAGATACAATTTCAGAAAGAATTAAAAGTCGTTATCTTGATGAAAGTTCGACAAAGGAGCTTTTTAGAGCTACTAATAAAAGTGTAGAAAAATTTATTGAGGATAATATTTATTACTCAAATATTTTAAGAGACAGCTGTTTACAAAATAACTACACAATTATAGAGACAACAAATAAAAATGAAGCTCAGATTGCAAAAGAAGTTTCTGATTTTATTTTTAATTTTAAAGAAGAAATCTAATTATTACTTATATCATGAAACTTATACTAATAAACGGTCCACCAGGAGTTGGTAAAAGCACTGTTGCAGAAAAATTACACAAAGCTAAGCCACTCTCCTATTTATTGGAAATTGACGCACTTCGTAGAAATATTGCTTACTATCGTGAACATGCACAAGAGAGTGGGAAGCTTTCTTATGATATATCCACTGCAATTGTTGAAGCGTGTTTTAATGCTGGGTCAGATGTAATCATAGACAAGGCAATATCAGATATTGAAGTTGTGGATAGTTTTTTTCAAGTTGCAAAGAAATATAATACTAACACATACGAATTTATTTTAAACGCAAGTAAAGAGTCGGTTATAAGAAGAGCCAAGAATCGAGGTTATAAAGTTGGGGGGTTGCTTACATTTGAGAAGGTGGAGCGATGGTGGGAAGACACTCAAGAATATATTAAAAAGAGACCACAGGCGATAATTGTAGATACTGAAACACTAAGTCAAGAAGATGTGTACAAATATATTACCGATCGGCTGTAAGTTAGGTTCAGATCTCATCTACGACTACATGTCACGTAATATAGAGTAATAAAATCAAAGAGTATTTTTGTACATAATTCTGAATTGAAACTGCTATACTAACCCCATGAAAATACTCCTCACTTCTGAAGGGATAACAAATGATTCAATAGCTCAGGCATTATCAAAACTTGCAGGAAAACCACTCTCAGACGTTACTATTTTGGTAATAGTCACAGCATCATTGTCAGACGGTGGTGACAAACAATGGGTCATAGATGATCTGGTAAAAATACAGAGAAATAATTTTAAATCAATCGACATTATAGATATCGCTGGTCTACCAGAGCCTAAGTGGAAAAAGAGATTTGAAGAAGCTGATGTACTTTGCTTCGGAGGTGGAAATGAAATTTATCTGGCAGAAGTCTTTGATAAAACAGGAATGAAAGATTATCTAACTTCGTTTATGAAAGATAAAGTATATATGGGAATCAGTGCAGGAAGTATGGCGGCAGGAATGTTTCTAACAGATGAGCTCTACCCACTCATTTTTACTGAAGAAGACTTCGGTAAAGTTACCACCCCTCCGATGGAATTATATAATTTCTGCTTCATACCACATCTTAACAGCGAGTTTTTTAAATTTAGAAAAGATAGGCTTGAATCACTAAGGGATAGGTTTATGGTTGATGTATACTCTACAGATGATGGGACAGCAATTGCGCTTGATGGTGATAATTTAGAAATAATAGGAAAAGGAGATTATTGGGTTTTTAAGAAATAGGCCCTATCCCATCCTTAGTTGGATACAACCATATGAAAGTAACCCCCAAACATAACGAACGAGTTGCAAAAATATCATTTGCTTTAATATATCCAATGTATGTTGCTAAGTTAGAACGGAAAGGAAAAACAAAAGAAGAGTTAGATATTGTAATAAAGTGGTTGACTGGTTTTTCTACAAAGAAAGTAGAAAACTTAATTAAAGAAAATGCAACACTTGAGACATTCTTTAATGAAGCAAAACTTAACCCAAACGCCCACTTAATCACCGGAGTAATATGTGGCTATCGAATAGAAGAAATTGATAATCCGTTAACCAAAAAAGTTAGGTACTTGGATAAGTTGGTTGATGAGTTAGCAAAGGGGGAGAGCATTAGACAAAATTTTAAGAAAATAAACAAATGAAAAATATCGCAAAAACAATTTCTGAATATAATAAAGCACAAGCCAAAGACATACAGGAGATCTGTGATTTTTTAGAATTAAATATCAACTCATTTTTAAAGAAAAGTGAATCTAAGATTTGGCACGGCTCACCAGTGTGGTTCATAAATGGGAATCCTATCGTTGCTTATTCTGTTCGTAAGAATGGGTCAGTATCACTTATGTTTTTTAGTGGTCAATCTTTCGAAGAAAAAGATTTAATGCCTGAGGGGAAATTTAAGGCTGCGGAAATATTTTATACAAATGTTAAAGAAGTAAAAATCACTCATTTAAAACGATGGCTTAAGAAAGCGGCGTCCATACAATGGGACTATAAGAATATAGTTAAAAATAAAGGGAAGCTAAACTCGCTAACAGCTTCTAGAGAATTATAAGCAATCCCTGAAAGGACGCCACACAAACAACATGACACAAAAAATAATTTATACGGCCTTGTTTGTAGATAATCGGTCTGAGCTTATAGAGTTATTTACCCCAAAACATAGTACCGTTTTTGCACACCATTCTACTATTGCTTTTAGGCCAAGTTCCTTAGAGGGGATTGAGATTGGCAAGAAAGTAAAATTAAAAATTCTTGGAAGAGCAACGGATGAAAAAGGAGACGCACTACTTGTTGAAAAATACAAAACCCTAAATGTACACCCTCATATAACTCTCTCATGTGCTGACGGTGTGGCACCATCCTACTCTAAAGAGTTACTTGAAAGAGCATTTGAAAACAACAAGGTTGAGATGTTTGATACGCCAATTGAAATTTCAGTAACAGAGGGATTTTTTGATGGCGATAGTGATGTCACTACAGGTTAAAAGAATCTTTAGTTATATTATTTATTCAATAATAATCATTTAGAATCGAACTGATATACTCAGCACATATGGAAACAATAACTCACCAAGGAAAAATTATTGAAGTTGTTCAAAAAGAGGTTGAGATTAATGGCAAGAAAAAAGTCTTCGAGTATGCACGTCGCTCACCTGGGACTAGATTAATAATTCCAAAAGGAAACTCAGTATTACTTACTAAAGAATTTCGTAGTGAATTAAATAGTTATGATTACAGATTGCCTGGTGGTAAAGTGTATGATTCTTTGGAAGAGTATAATAATGCTTTAAATTCTAGTGTTGATATTAATGAATCGGCAAAAATTGCTGCAATTAAGGAAGCAAAAGAGGAAGCGGGGGTTGAAGTGAAAGATCTTTCATTCTTTCATAAGTCAGTATGTGGAGCGACAGTTGTATGGGATTTATTTTATTTTGTAGTTAAGGAATTCACAGAGTCCTCTCAGGATCTGGAAGATGGGGAAGATATTACATTTGAATTTGTTGATAATGAGGCAGTTAAGAAAATGTGTCTGGATGGCTCGATAAGCGAAGAAAGAAGTGCACTCGTGTTGTTACGTTACTTAAACCGATAATTTATTTTAACGATAGCTGATTACTAAAAAAGTTATAGCTAGAAGTGCGAGTCCAATATCTACCTTAGTACGCACTTCTCTAACATGAATATCCGTTTTTATTTTAGATAGGCCTAATATAATAAAACATATACCGATACTACTTAGTGGCGAAATTAGTACTGCGATGAGTGATCCTAGTAATAGAGATATTACTGACAAGATTCTTGCTGTGGTGTCACCTAAGATAATTGGTATGGTTTTTTTGTATCCAGTATCAGCTTTCACATCGTTAATATCATGTAGTGTCTCTCGACCAAACATGATACATAAAACCATGAATAAGAAAGGATATATATCACGAATATATGCACCAAATCCAAGCGGTAAAAGTGTAGAGCTGGCAACTGTAAGTGTTACTAACGTAACTGATAAAAAGGGTACACGTCTTGCTTCTGAATACAATAATCCAACTATTGCCATAATAAATAACATTCCTGAAGCTATGGGTTTATCAACAAACAGGTAAAGATTAAGTGAGAAACAAATTATCCAAGAAGTAATCACATATACAAGAAAGAGATTTGGCTTGCTTGAGGCAAACAGTTTACTTTTATGGATATCGTGCACCCTATCCCTCCAATCATTTTGGAGCATGGTGGCTAGTACGGTAAAAAAGAGTACAACAAGTGTCAGTGTGTTTACAGGTATTTCTGTAAACCTAAAACTAAGGTAGCCTAGTATTGTTACCAAGAGGCACTCCGGCAGTCTCATTGACCTGAGAATATTAATCATTGTGTGTTTATGGTAGCAATTTTAACAGTAGACACAAAACTAGAATCATAAAGTACTGCTATACTACTAGCACCATGAGAAAAAATATAATTAAAACTCTTTGTGTTCTTGCTTCTGTTATTGCAATAACTTCTGAAGTTTCTGCAGTCACGTGTACCAACTTAACTAAATTTCTTTCAAAAGGCTATGAGAACAGTGAGGTACTCTTACTCCAGCAGTTTCTTGCAGATGGTGGGTATTTGCTTGTAAAGCCAAATGGTTATTTTGGAGAAAACACAAAGAGAGGGGTAATTTTATTTCAAAAACAGCAAAAAATTACAGGAACTGGTACAGTGGGTCCTTATACTCGAGCAAAAATAAAAGAAATAACGTGCACCACCACTTCGCAGAATGGAAGTGCAGTAACTAATAATCTAGTTGTCACCGATAAAGAAAAACCTACTGTTGTTATAAATAATTCACAAGTAACAGTTCCTGCACAGGTGATTGTTCCTGCTCAAGTTACATCTACGGTAACTCCTCCAGTTATCGCACCTACAATATATGTTAAAACATATCTTGCGGCAGATGTCACATCTGAAACCGCTACTCTTAAAGGAAGTGGCGGTATTGATGGTGAGAAGCATTGGTTCGAGTGGGGTAACACAATGGAAATGAAGAATGCTACTCCTCAAAGTTCGAGTACAATAAATTATTCTTACGTACTTACTGGACTCGCTCCTAATACCTCGTACTTTTTTAGAGCAGTTACAGGCGTTGCGTCTAGCTCAGATAGAAGAGCAGAAACGGCTTATGGTGAGATGCGATACTTCACCACACCTCTAAAAGCTACGGCTGCAGCCGCCAAAGTGGCGCCGACAGTGACTATTACTTCCACAGGAGTTGCTGTTAATTCAAGTGGCTCAGCTAAAGTAACATGGACTTCAGTAAATGCTAATACCTGCACCTTTACTCAAGGGGAGTCAGGCGGTAGTTGGACAAATCAGAGTGCTCTCTCCGGGCAGTATATTACTCTTCCGATGACAACTTCTGCTGTTTTCAGTATTAGCTGCAAAGATATTGGTGGATACACTGTGACAGGTAGTGTAACGGTTCCAAAAATTGTGAATTAGTCAATTGATGTTTAGTTAGGAGTTTTACTGTTTGTGTAGAATTTGTATTCTACGTATACTAGCAATATTGAAAAATCAAAAATTAATTTTAGTCTTGTTTATTATTCTTCCTTTTCCAATTTATTTTTTCTTCGGACACAGTAAAGAAATAGGGGTTGAAAAGTTTAATAGAAATGAAGTTGTTGTTGCAACAACAACTGAAGTGGCAGACGAAGAGCCACGAGTTTTAGATATTGCACTATATGATAAAAAAATAGAGCAGCTTGCGAATAATCCTATAGTCCCAATTTCTACATCAACTGCAACTTCCACTCCTCCAAAAAAACATCTTTGGCCAGTAAAGACAGTGTATCCAAATTATGGAGCACTCCTTCCGTTTAATCGTATTGTTGCTTATTACGGTAACTACTACTCTAAGCAAATGGGGGTTCTAGGTGAGTACCCAGAGGATGTGATGCTTGATAAGTTACGTGCAGAAGTGAAGAAGTGGGAACTTGCAGATCCCTCAACGCCTGTAATACCTGCGATACATTACATCGCTACAACTGCCCAACTCCTGCCTGGAAAAGAAAAGAACTACATGCTTCGAATGCCAGATTCTCAGATAGATAAATCAATTGAACTAGCAAAGAAAGTTAACGGTATTGTGTTCCTCGATATTCAATTGGGTCATGCGGTCCCATTAGATGAAGCACGACTCCTTGAGAACTATTTGAAGCTTCCTCAAGTTCACTTAGGAATAGACCCAGAGTTTTCTATGAAAAATGGTGAGAAACCTGGAACAGTGATTGGGACAATTGATGCAGTAGAAATAAACCTGGTCGCGGAAATGCTTGCGAAGATTGTTCGAGATAACAATCTTCCACCAAAGGTACTTATTATCCATCGGTTCACTCAGAAGATGGTGACTAATTACCAAAACATAAAACCTCTTCCCGAGGTGCAGATAGTTATTGAGATGGATGGATGGGGGAGTCCTGAACTTAAAAAGAAGACATATCAAACAGTTATCTACCCAGAACCAGTGCAGTTTAGTGGATTTAAGCTATTCTATAAAAATGATGTTCGAGGGGGTGCAAGTTCTACAATGCTAACGCCTGAGCAACTTCTTAAACTAAGGCCAATACCGAGCTATATTCAGTATCAGTAATTTATTCAGCCTGGTTTTCGTAAATGATGCTATGTACTATACTTGGTATATAAATAAATATATATGCGCATAAAAAATCCCGAAGATCATTTAGTTTCAAGTCAGATGGCAGAAAGCAGTCCAGAAAATACTCAGAAACGACTGCTTGATCATATTGGTGAGCATATATTCGACACCCCTCCGCTTTTTGAAGGAGATAAGAAAGATTTACAGAGTATGGGAGATGCTCTTGCGGGAGCTGTTCATGCGGAAGTTGGAAGAACTGATCCACCACTTGAGATTGAGAGAGCGCTTTTTCAGTCAGGGAAAAGTTACGTGGTTGTCGGCCCGATTGGTGCAGGTAAAAGTACATTCTTTGATTCTTTCATGGAAAGGAATGCTGCCTTTTTTACAAAAGGATCACATGGATATAGAGAGGGAGTTCATGGAGCGAAGTCACTACGCATTGCGAGGTTAAATCAAGAAGAGTTACTTGGCGATATAGGAACAATGCAAGCCGGGGAAGTTCTTAGTACTGCTGTAGAAAAATATAAGCAAGACTTCCCAATCGATTGGGAGGATATGGATAAATATGACGAGAATATTCGAAATCAAGAGGCACAACAGCGCGTAGAAGAATTACTCGGTAAAATGCAAGAATTATTTGAAATTGATATTTTCTTAAAGAGAAAAGTAGAAGAACTTTCGGGTGGTGAGCGTACTAAGTTGTCACTTGCGATACTGCTTGCAAGTGAACCGGATATATTATTCTTAGATGAACCGACTAACCATCTTGATCTTGAGAGTATTGCAAAACTTGTCGGTTTATTTAAAATTTATCAAAATGCAGGAGTCTCAATTGTGAGCGCAAGTCATGTGGAATGGTTCTTAGACTTAGCAGGAAAAGACGGAACATTTGATGTGAAGCTCGAAGACGGTAAACGGTCAGTAGTGCAATCAGCTTCGCCTCACGGTGAGTATGTTAAAAAGGAAAGACAAAGTATGTCATTAGTAAAAGATGTAGACTGGGATAAAAAATATCAGTACCCATTTTCTTCAACAGCTGTTTTTATTACAGATCCAACTATTTCACTTCCAAATTCACCAATAAAAGATACTGAGATTCCAACTGTGCACGGAGGGGAGGTAACTATTTTTACTGGTAAGAATGGAACTGGGAAAACTAAAGTTATGGAAGCTATGGTAAAAAAGAGTAGTCCATATTTTAGAAAGGAGAAAGGTTTACAAGTAGCGTACCTCCCGCAATTCTGGCCAGAAGAAGTGACACGTGGGTCCGTTGAAGATTTCTACTTGTGGGTAAAAGAAAGCACGAACCCAAATAGTGAAAAAAGTGCCGAGCGTTTTCGTAAACAACTGTCAGAACTTGGTTTTAGAAAAGATTCAACAAAAGTACTTCAGACACCTGTCGGGTCATTAAGTGGTGGTCAACAGAGAATGCTTTGGTTTGTAGCAGTAAGTGTTTTGGAGGGAACTGACTTACTTGTGCTTGATGAACCAACTAATCATATGGACCGTGCAGCAATGAATTATATAGCACGAGCTATTAAAACATTTCCTGGTGGAGTAGTGCTTTCTACTCATGACCTTCGACTTATGGAGGAGTTAGGTGGTAACAAAGAAGAGACTGTTCATGGTGTTGTAAATTGGATTTTTGAAAGAAAGAGTGATGGCACAACAAAGATTACTAGCAGTAAAGAAAGTCCTCTACATACTTCGATGCAAGTTATTAAGAAAGCTCAAAACAAAGCAGGGTCTGTGCAGTTGTAGATAGAGTGTTTCTGGAGCTTACTTATAAGCTATTTTGAAAAACGTTACTACATATTTAATTGAGGGTATAGTAGTTGATTCTTAGGGTCGGGAACTCTAACGGTGTGAGGGGATAATAAGTAGTGCGATAATGTAGACCAAGACTCCAGGTACAAAAGCTGTAAACACTACAACAAGTGCCCAAATGAGTCGAATGACTGAGGGGTCAATATCTATATATTCTGCAATACCAGCACAGACTCCACCTAGAATCCTATTTGTTTTACTACGGTATAGTTTTTTGTGGTGATGATTTTCCATAGGCGTATTGGTAACTTAATTTTAGGATAGTACTCTTAACCTTTAACGTCAAGTTCTGCTGCTTCTATTTTTGATATCGACCTACAGAACACCTTGACCACGGATCACTCGAAGAAGTACGAGAATAACTGCTACCACAAGCAGAATATGAATAAAACCGCTTACAACATGGAAGCCAATAAATCCAACGAGCCATAAAACTACAAGCACAATTGCGATAGTTGTTAACATATATTTTTTTGGTGAGATTGCTAAAAGGATAGCTCACTAAACTATGGTTAAAGATAGTATGAATAGTGTAAGCAAGTGGTACTTGCGGGAGATATAGGATATTCAACGTCCTATAGGTGTATATCCATAGTATCACAAATAAGTTGTGTTAGCTGAGAAACTTTTCACCGAACTTTCGCATGTCATTAATAAGTGTACTTAGATGCTTTCCTTCTTTTGTGAGAGTATATTCGACACGTGGTGGACGCTCTTTATATGCAGTACGCGTGATAATTTTTTTCTCTTCGAGAAGTTTAAGTTTTTTGGTGATCGTTCTTGAGCTAACTGGGGAGAGGGATTCTTCAAAGTCTTTGAATCGTTTTGCTCCAGTCAGTAAGTCGCGCACAATAAGGAGAGTACATGCGTCCCCAAGCAGCTCTGCAACGAGAGCAACTGGGCAAAAACTTTCATCGCGTGAATTTTTTTTCATAGATATAGTATACAATACTTTACAAAGTAAAGTAAATAAACTACACTCAAACTATTATCACTTTTAATTTTGAACATTTGAAATATATGAAAAAATTTATTGCAATTTCTGGAAGTTTACGTAAAGAATCATTTAATACAAAAGTCCTTAAAGAGGCAATTATGCTTGCACCTGAAGGAATGGAAATATCATTCTATGACATTCATTCACTCCCAATGTATAACCAAGATTTAGAGGTTGCGTTTCCTGCACCTGCTCAAGCATTTAAGGATGCACTTAAAGATGCTGAGGGTCTCATCATCGCAACTCCTGAACATAACAGATCAATTCCTGCTGCGCTAAAGAATGCTCTTGATTGGGCATCTCGTCCGTGGGGCCAGAATTCTCTTCCGGGCAAGAAAGTGCTAGTGATGGGTGCGTCATCTGGTCCAGTTGGAACTGCTCCTGCACAGAGTCACCTTAAGCATATCTTGCTGTATCTAGATGCACACGTTGTTGGCCAACCAGAACTGTATATTGGTAGCATTCAGGACAAGTTTAGTCCTGAAGGGGTTCTTACAGATGAGAATACAAAAGAACATATTAAGAAAGCTTTAGAGGTGTTGATGAGTCGATAGATAAAAAGTAAAGAATTAGACAAAAGGCCGCCCAAAGGGCGGCCTTTTCAGTCTTTGGACAAGTGGGTGTATACTCGGAGTATATGGAAACTCAGCCAACAATACAAGAAAGTGTACAGTTAAAAGATATTAAAATAGAGGGCGAAACTTTTATTTCTCAGCAGGTGAGCACCCTTCAAAGTTTGGCTTCATTCATCGAAATGAGCACGGGGCCAGAGGATGGGTCTCTTGAGCAATTTCAAAAGCAGCTCTTGTTTGCACAAAATCATTTAGCAAAAGTTATTGCTGCCACATACGAGAATAAGAATAGATCAAGTGAGTATGCAAGAAATCTAGATAGAACTGGAGCTGGGCTTGGAGTGATGATTGACTATTATCAGTCGATGATAACTGCTTTGCAAAAAGCGGAAAAAATTGAAGAGTTTGCCCCAGGTGTCATGCAAACACTACGAGGTGCATCTCATAAAAGAGGTAATACTATTATAAACGAAGATGCACACTACGCTGTAAGTTAATTTTTTCTATGTCCCTTAGCTCTTTTGATAATTTTGATTTTGATTCTGCAATTCGTTGGCACTTAGATCAGGTGCGTAAGCTTCGCACACCAACCGGCCTCTTTACGGCATCAGCCCATGATGTGGCTACTGGTTATAACAAAGCGTGGCTTCGAGATATTTATTTCATGACATTAGGTTTTAAGTATGCAGGTGAAATGGATGTAGTGAAAGATACTGCAAAAGCACTCCTTAAAATTCTTGCTAAACATCAAGAAAAAATTGTATGGGCTGTGAATAATAAACCATTTGCAACGTGGCAATATATTCATGCTAGGTATAATCCTGAGACATTTGAAGAATATTGGGAAGAGTGGGGGAACAAACAACACGATGCGGTCGGTGAGGTCCTGTATCTCATTGCTGACTGTGAGAATTCTGGGCACAGCGTAATAGAGACTGATGAAGAACGATCACTTGTGCAGTTGCTTATTAATTATCTTAACTCGATAGAGTATTGGCATGATGCTGACTCAGGAATATGGGAGATGGAGCATGATGTGCGAGCGTCTTCTATTGGGTCTGTGGTGAACGCACTTAAGCATGTGTCACGATTATCGTATGTAACTATTCCTGATGGCATGATAGAGAAAGGGGAGAGCGCGCTACGCGCTCTCCTACCTCGAGAAACTGCAACACGTTTTTGTGATCTCGCACTCCTTACACTTATCTTCCCGTTTGAAGTTACAACTCCTGAAGAGACAAACATCATACTTTCTAATGTTGAGTATTTCCTTACTCGCGATATGGGTGTGATACGTTTTCGAAATGATGGGTACTATAACAACAATCAAGATGGATACAGTGAAGAAGCCGAGTGGTCTATGGGGCTTTCATGGCTTGCGATAATTTATGCCAAAATGGGGAATGTAGAAAAAGCTACACACTATCTACAGCGTGCAGGTAAAACAGTTGACCAAAATGGCCTCATCCCAGAACTCTGGTTCTCTCACACCGCAAAGCCAAATGATAACAACCCTCTCGGTTGGGCAGAGAGTATGTATGTGGTTGCTCTTGTTGTGGTAAGGAAGTTGATTAATAAATAATCTTAAGAGATGAAGCATTCTAAACACGAACTAGTTCCTCGTAAACGATTTGTGCTCAAATACCTTCTCGTTATTCTTTTTCTGGTTGGACTTTGGAATGTATGGAAACCACTTCCAAACGAAATAAATAAGTCCTGGGAATCTCGTACGGTTGTATCATCTCAAATAAAACTTCTCACCGATACAACGTATATTGATTCAAGCGGTAAACGAGTGATTGACCAGCAGATATTTGATGAAGTAACCTCGATGATCCGTAATGCGAAGTCATATATCCTTGTTGATATGTTTTTGTGGAACGACTTTGGGTCAGATCCTACTAAGGTACACCGGGCATTATCATCAGAACTAGCGAACGCTCTTATCTCTAAGAAAAAAGAAAATCCGAAGATTGTGATTCAGGTGGTGAGTGACCCAATTAACAATGTCTATGGTGGGCAGCGTGCACAATTGTTCGATGACATGGAAAAAGCAGGGATAGTTGTCTCTATAACTAACTTACCTGCACTCAGGGATAGTAACCCAATCCTCTCTTCGGTGTGGCGGGTGTTCGTATATCCAGTTGAGTATCTTCACAAAAGATTTACTGGCACAACATATACTGTTCGAGCAGTGCCAAATATTTTAGGTGGAGATGAAAATGTCACCGTACGTGCATATTTAGCACTACTAAACTTTAAAGCTAACCATCGAAAACTTATCGTTACTGACGAAACGAAAAATGGTGTACGTAATCTTGTAAGTCTTGTAACCTCTGCTAATCCACACGACGGCTCCAGCTCTCACAGTAATGTCGCAATACAAGTACGTGGCACACTAGCAGAAGATATTTTAGAAAGTGAAAAGAAAGTAGTCGAACTTGCAGGTAATACTTTTATAAAACCTGTTATTGTTTCGTCGGACACTAAAGACGGAAATGTTGAAGTAAAACTTATAACTGATAGAGCAATCTTAGACGAAGTCGTCTCTACTATATCTGCTACAAAGAAAGGTGACACTATTGATATGCTTATGTTCTATCTTTCAGAAAGACATATCGTTAAAGCGCTTACTGATGCTGCAAAGCGTGGAGTTATCGTGAGATTGATACTTGATCCGAATAAAGATGCATTCGGTAAACAAAAAAACGGCATCCCTAATCGTGAAGTTGCTGATACGCTTATTGCTGATGGTGGAACAAATATAAGTGTAAGATGGTGTAATACCCACGGGGAGCAGTGCCACGCAAAAATGCTTATTGTAAAATCTGCGAATAATCATTCACTCATCCTTGGGTCTGCGAATTTTACCCGAAGAAATATTGGTGGGTACAATCTCGAGTCTGATGTTGCTCTACAGAGTGTGACTGTGTATCCAGTATGGAAGCAAGCAGCAACTTATTTTGATGGATTGTGGAATAACACTCATGGTACGTTTTCTGCTGACTACATAGCGTATCAAGATATAAGCAAATGGAAAAAAGTTGTTGCTTGGATAATGGAAAACACTGGCCTTGGGACATTCTAAGAGTTGACGGAGTGAGAGAGGAGATTCTTGGTATACTTAGGGTATGATTCTAGAAATAATAAAACGTCGACTAAAGGCGAGGTGGAGGTATAATTTACTTTTATTCGTCGGAGCAGTATTTGTCGGTGTGCTTATGTATTTGGGGCAAATACAGGTACAGAAATTTACACAACGAGAAGTTCCAGATGCTGCCCCTTATTTAGAGAAAGAATATCCAAAAATTGTTTTTGCTGGAGGTTGCTTTTGGTGTACTGAGGCAGAATTCAACCACCTACCAGGAGTCGTTGCTGCAATCTCTGGGTACTCAGGTGGCGATGCAGCTTCTCCGACATATGAAGAAGTAAGCGCAGGTAGAACTGGTCACCGTGAAGCGGTTATTGTCTATTACAATGAAGCGTCCACTACAATTGATCAGCTTCTTATAACCTATTGGAAGCATATTAATCCAACTGATAGTATTGGGCAGTTCGCAGATAAAGGGTATCAATACACTTCGGCAATTTATTACACGACCAATGCGCAAATGCAAAGAGCGCTTACTACCAAAAAAATGATTATTGATGCTAAGAAGTTTACTTCCCCAATTGTTACTGAGATCTTGCCCTTAACTAATTTTTACCTTGCAGAAGAATATCACCAAGATTATAAAGATAAAAATCCTGTACGCTACGAATACTATAGAAATGGTTCTGGGCGTAATGATTTTATTAACAAGTATTGGAAAAATGACACAAAAACTTTTGCACCATTAATGACAAAAACTATGAACATTCAAAATAACTCTTCACCAAATAAAGTGCTCCACCCATGGCAATCGTTTACCAAGCCAACTGACGAGCAACTTCATACGATGCTTACGAAAGAGCAATATGAAGTCACTCAAGAAGAGGGGACTGAACGACCTTTTACCAATGTGTATGCTGAGAATAAAGAGAAAGGTATCTATGTAGATATCGTAAGTGGTGAACCGCTCTTCTTATCGGTAGATAAGTATGACTCAGGAACTGGGTGGCCATCATTTGTTAAGCCAGTTGATACAAGTGCAGTAACACTCCATGAAGATAGAAAATTTTTCTCAACTCGTATTGAAGTGAGAAGTACAATTGCTGACTCACATCTAGGTCATGTGTTTCCTGATGGTCCAAAAGAAAGAGGTGGCATGCGATATTGTATGAATAGTGCTTCAATGAGGTTTATACCTATTGCTCAGATGGAAAAAGACGGGTACGGTGACTATCTTTCTATGTTAAAGTAGCAATTATGCAATTTGTTAAGAATCACTATAAAAAAATAGCAGGCCTCACATGGCTGTTTATTCTTTTAATGACAATTTTGTGTGTATATCAATACATACAAATGCATGAGATGACCTTTAAGGAGTTTCTGGCAATGTCCCAAGTAAGTCTTGAGAATTTTCTTATGGCTAACATGTTGCTTGCGCCATTTCTGTATATAGTGATTTATATTATTAGACCGCTTGTATTTTTCCCCACATCGATTCTCACTCCGCTTGCATCTGTTGTGTTTGGGCCATTTTGGGGATGGATATATACATACATTGGTGAAAATATTGCAGCGTCTGTTGCGTTTTTAGTTGCACGATATTTCGGAGGTGATCAGGTCTCACGATTCAAAAAGCTGCAACTCCTTGATGACGAGCTCCATGAGCATGGGTTGCGCACTGTCATTTTTTTACGACTAGTACCACTGTTCCCATTTGATGTAGTCAATTTCGGACTAGGGCTCACAGCGGTAAAATTTAAGCAGTATGTTATAGGAACTGCCGTCGGCGTGATCCCTGGACTTACTGCATATATTTTCTTGGGAGCAAGTTTATTTTCGGGTGTGTATATTATTCCTACTGTTGTCTGTTTTGTTGCTCTCTCATTGCTTGCGGGTTATCTGAGAAAGAGAAATAAAGGTGTCATTAAAAAATTATTATAAATAAATATGTACGATGTTATTGTAATCGGTGCAGGATCAGGTGGGCTTAATGTGGCAGTGTTTATGGCGACCGCAGGATTCAAGGTGTTACTTATTGATAAGAAAGACGAGTCGATTGGAGGAGATTGCCTTAATCACGGGTGTGTCCCATCAAAGTCTCTTATTCATATTGCAAGAGAGATACATACCTCACGAAATGTTTCTACATACGGTGTGACTGCACTCGGAGAAGTTGATATGGCGATGGTTACAAAAAGTGTTCAAGAAAAAATTGCCACCATCAGGAAGCATGAAAACGCTGAACACTTTAGAAATCTTGGTATTGATGTTGTCCTCGGACACGCAGAATTTACCGGTGAAAGAGAAGTTACGATAGATGGGAAGTCGTATGTAGGGAAAAATATTATTCTTGCAACAGGCTCGCGACCACGAAAGCTAATTGTTCCTGTTAATGAACATGCTCATGTTATTTCTAATGAAGATGTATTTACTCTCACGCAATTGCCGAAGAAACTCATTGTTGTTGGAGTGGGTCCAATTGGTATCGAGCTTGGCCAGGCGTTTTTAATGCTCGGGTCGAGTGTTACTTTTATTGGTAATGAATCAAGAATTCTCCCGCGAGAAAAAGAAGAATACGCTGAAGTGATTTATTCGAATCTCCTTAAGCAAGGTGCTACATTTTACTTTTCTGGTGATGTTGTTGAAGTAGGGGAAGATACAGCAATTACTATCAAGAGTAAGGTGACACAGGAAATGAGTACGCTACAGGCGGACACAGTACTTGTTGCCATTGGAAGACAGCTCAATATTGAGAATCTTGGTTTGGAAGATGCTGGGATAGAGGTAAAAAATGGAAAGATAGCTGTTGATGAGTATCTTCGTACAACTAATAAACATGTATATGTGTGTGGTGATGTTGCAGGTGGGTATCAGTTTACTCATGCTGCAGAACTTCATGCAAAAGTAATTCTTAATAACTTGCTGAATCCATTTAGTAAAAAGAAAGTATCATATGACACGTTTTCTTGGGTGACCTATACCACGCCTGAACTTGCTACATTCGGATTATCAGAAGATGCGCTTAGTACGAAAGGAATAGTATATGAAAAACTACAAACCTCATTTATTGATGATGATCGAGCAATAACAAGTGAGGGTGTATATGGTAAAAGTGAGGTGTATATTGATTCACTTTCAAAAAAGATTCTAGGCGGGACAATGGTTGCAGAAAATGCAGGGGAACTTATACAGGAGTTTCTGCTGACATTAGAAGCTGGACTACCAATTAAACATATCTTTAATAAAGTATATCCGTACCCAGTTGCAAGTAGAGTAAATAAATCCCTCATCTCACAGCACTTTAAAAAACGTTTTAGTGAGGGTAAGAAAAAAGTACTTCATGCTCTCTACAGATTTTCGTAAATAGATAAAACAAAAACGCGCCTACCTGTGAGGGTGGCGCGCTGGTTGATCAGTTCATAGACGGACTGCATGTCTTTCGATAACAAGCAGTGCGGCAGGAGCGTGATCGAGCTCCGGTATGGTCGACCTTGCGATTTCGTTAAAGCCAAATCGCTTGTAAATCTTGCTGTGGTCGGGATGGACCACACAGATTCCTGAGTCGAATCCCTTAGACTTCGCCATGCTCCAAACTTCTCGAAGCATGCGGAGACTGAGTCTCGTGCAAGCGTACTCGCTAGAGACCGCGAACTTCTCCAGATAGACGAATGTCTTGCCGCAATTACGCAGGCTTGCCAATTCGTCAGGAAAAATTTTGTCGATGGGGGTAGTGTCAGGATTGAATCTGAGACTAACCGTACCTACGACGCTGTTTTCCCTTTTCGCTACCATCACCTGACCCTTCAACGGGTTGAGGTTATACATCCAGACTCTTACTACAAAATCGATAAATCGACGAGTAAGAGTGTAGATGCTAACCAGTGACAGTTTGCAAAAATATCCTTTCTTTTGGTAGTTCCTCGCAAGTAGCAAAAATGCGTGAACACCATCGAAGACCGAAGCACGTTGTATAACCATTTCCATGGTGTTAACTCCTTTTAATTGGTACCTGCACGAAAGTGCAAATCCAAAGGAGAGTCAAAACGTGCAGGACTGGGTTGGGGTAGAACAAGGGGCCCGGGGGCTCTTACCTTATAGAACTACCTGGCCGGATTATATCATATTAGTATCTTTTTGTCAAGTGCTCTCTTGACAAAATACTTATACCCAGATTATCTCTAAAATAGCTTATTTTACTTGGTATACTGACAAACACATGAAAGCAACTGCTATTCCTAAACCCGTATCAAAATGGAGATACTATTCTTCTTTACTTGAAGCTATTATTCTCTTTATTGTGAGTGTTTTTGTGACGCATTTGGCTAGTCGGTATGCAGAAATTAATGCGAGTAATTACGTCGAAGATATTATTTTAAGTAATACGCCGGTGTACGATTTTGAACTAATCTTTGTTCATGGGGCAATCATGCTTTCAATGTTTGTGGTTGCTCTGTGTCTTTATTTTAGGAAAACCGCACCATTTTTACTTAAAGCGGTTTCATTCTTTATCATAATAAGAGCAATGTTTGTGTCACTGACTCATCTTGGAGCATACCCAACGAAGCTCTCTCTTGATTCACGAATGTTGGACTTTATCACAACTGGAAACGATCTCTTCTTTTCGGGACACACTGGGCTGCCGTTTCTTATCGCGCTCATTTTTTGGAACCACATATACATCCGAACATTATTCCTAGCGTCATCTGTTGTGTTTGGAGTGATTGTTCTATTGTCACATCTCCACTATTCAATTGATGTGTTTGCAGCATTTTTTATAACCTACAGTATTTATCATATTTCGATAAAGCTATTTAGAAAAGATTTTGATTTCTTCAGTCTTGAAGAAAAAGCTTTGTTAAAAAATAAATAAACTTTTCTGATATACTTTTAGTATGAATAAACATAGTCTGCTTCCACGTATACATATTGATAATCAGCCGAACCTAGTGAAAGAGGGGGTGTTTATCTTCGATAATGAAGTGTGGAGCACACAAAAGCGTATTGCGCGTATTTATGGAAGAAGTATACCGACGATAAATGACCACCTTAAAAAAATATATAAGGAGAAAGAATTGAATCGTGCACTAAGTGAGCGTGAGCTCGTTGTTACACAACAAGAAGGAAAAAAGAAAGTGGCAAGAAAAATTTTTGTATATAATACTGATGTGATAATTGCAATTGGTTTTAGGGTTAAAGGTGAATGGGGGAAAGAATTCCGTATCTGGGCACGCCAAGTAGTGAGAGCAAGTTATAATCCTGAAGATCAGGTGAAGCACTTGGTGAAGAAAGGTTAAGGTGACCTTGATTAGATTTCTCTTTTTGGACGAAGTAAATGCTGCTGCAGATAGCTTGTTGTTGTGCCGAATTTTTTGCCAGGGTTAAGAATAGAGAGAGGGTCCCAGACATCTTTAATTTTTTTAAAGACGAGAAGTGTCGCGTCACTATATGCATATGATAGAAATGGTGCACGTGTAAGCCCTTCACCATTTATAGCACTTATGCCTCCGTTATGGTGTTTAACAATGGTAAAAATTTGCTTTGTATATGACAGAATATCATCGTCATAACTTCTTGAACGAGGGTCAAATAAGGTTACAATTGATACGTGTCCACTACCTGCATTCCCGGTTATCATGTAGAGCTTCCCAAGTGAATTAAGGTAATTTTCTAGCGAAGTAAGTAATGAAGAAAGTTGAGGGATTGTGACAATTATTCCATCACCAACACTTATCGGTGCAAGTGTGCTATTTGTGTACATGTCCCCAAGAAGTAATAAAAATTCATTACTTGCAATTCTGGAGAGTGTCGCCTTATCGTCTATTGTTTTTAAAAAATGTTCAGAGATTGGAAGGGATCTTCTAAAAGTAAGAACTGTGTGATGAAGCTTTTCTTTATCAGTTCCTGTGTGTGTAACAAGTAGTGTGTAAGGAGTGTCTGGAAAGTAGGGTACTACCGTTGGGTAGTATTTGTCTGCTAGTTGCATAAAGCCCTGGTCATACATAAAAATACCCTCACTTTTATGGTGTTTTGCTATATCAATATACACAGAAAGTAATTTGTGGTCAGTTACTGGGATACATGTTGTGACTTGGTGAGGTTTATGTGGGGTAATGCGAAATGTGACTGAAGTAATAATGCCAAGTGTTCCTTCAGACCCAACAAGTTGATCAATGAGTTGTCGTGGTCCAATGGATGTATTCCAAACGTTGTACCCTGAAGCATCGTCATGGGTTAATGGTTTAGATGCACGAAGAACAGGTCCTTCTTTTGCAAGAAGGGGAAAGACTGACTGATAAATACCCAAGAGTCGGCCGCTTGGAGTTATTCCGTCTCCAATATGATGCTCTTCGCCAGTGTCTACTACTACTGTGACCCCCTCAATCCATTCACGAATAGTTCCATGATGGAAAGAACTACATGAAGCACTCTTGGTTGCAACCAGCGCACCAACGGTACCTGAGGTGTCTCCTAAGGAGATAAGCGGTAAGTCATAATTCCAAGCATGTAATTTTTCTAATAGTGAATTTAATGTAACGCCGGTGTCAACGGTGATGGTGTTCTCCATCATATTAATATTACGGATCTGACTAAAATACCTTGTCATGTCTAAAATGATTCCCTCACCGATCGCTCCTCCGCTTCGTGAAGCGCCTTGACCACGAGTTGTTACAGGCATCTTGTATTCTCTTGCAAAGGAAAGAACATGTTTGATATCGGTTACATTTTTTGGAAATATTACCGCTTGTGGCATCACCAGGTAAGGGGAGCCGTCATTCCCGTAACGCGAAAGTGTTAAAGAAGTACAATCAATCTCCCCTGCAAGAATTTTTGCAAGATCAGAAAAAAGTGGCGGAATTCTCGTAAGAAGATCAGATGCCGTTTTCATATATACTTTTTCCATTCTGAATCATAAGAAAAACAATTAATGCAGCAAAAAGCAAAATAAGTACAATAAGAATGATGTGGCGTACGACAGGGTAAAGATTTCTTGTGTGGTGAATAATCGGTTTCCCACTTGGTGCTGCTGAGACAATAATCGTATCTGCATGTTCTTTGGACGACTTGAGGAGGTCTTCCAGTGCTTTTTCGGTAGATTCTGGGATTTCTACAGATTGACTAAGGGGGGTTGGATTATTAGAGTTTTGTGTATCCATACGTTTATGTGTAGTATACCCTCTTTTCCCTCTTCTATTCGCTATTTCCTGTCCACAGATGTTACTAGGATAAACGCGATATACTCAAGGTAAATATTTATTAGTAAAAATACAAAATTATGAAACTGTTAACTCGATTCTTTACCCGACTTTATCAATATGCAACAATCTGTGTTGCAGTAGGGGCTCCGCTATTTTTTATCCCTAAAACTGGGTTCTCAGGGGATGTGACCTATCACATCGCAATGATGCTTCTTGTATTTGTTGCTCTCTTCTCATATGTTTTTACTGCGACAGTAACAAAGACGTGGCACAGTGTTTCGAAACTTGAGTTCATTTCATATATTGTATTTTCACTTGCCGTCATCGCGTCCTGTCTTTTCTCTAAGACACCGTCAATTCTTTTTTTTGGAGAAGCATTTAATCAGTACTCTGGTGCAGCGTTTCTAACACTTCCTGCGGTGATGTATCTTGTACGCACCCTTCCTGAAAAGACACGACATATTCTAAAGATTGTAATGCTGGGGGCACTTAGTGTTTCTGCGTTTGCGTTTGTGATGGCGCTCATGATTGGTGGGAATATGCTTGAGACTTCGAAAGTGCTGTTCTCAGGGTTCACAAGTTCACTTTCATTTGCTGCATACCTGGGGTTGTTTTCAGTTGCATGTTTCTTCTATCTACGAAAAGGTAAGTTACAAAAGAGATATAAAGCTGCGATTTTCATTTCTGCGCTATTGCTACTTGCATGGGTTGTTACACTTTCATCGCAAAACAGTATTAGACCTAATCTCACAAGTACGCTTCTTGTAGGTAAGGAGGTTCTTGTTGAAGATGGGCTCTTTGGAATTGGTGCAGGTAACTTCGCACGTGCTTGGCAACTTCATAAGCCACAAGACGTTATCATTTCACCTTATTTCGGGTATGACTTTGCGCAAGGAGCTGACACAATGACGACAATCTTTGTAACTCTCGGTCTGGTTGGAATTATAGCTTTCATGCTACTTACGCTTTCTGCACTCTACAGTACTATTATTAGTTATCGTCAGAACAAAGAGGGACGTGAACATATTGTTCTTGGGCTTCTTGCTCTTACAATTATCTACTTCATTTCAGTGGCATGGATTGTGCCATTATCATACGCAATGCTCGTTATGTGGATGGTTGTGTCTGGTCTTGGAATGGCTAAGGCTCGTCTTACTGAATTCCATCCTAGTAAAAAACTCGCATACCTCTTCATCCCAGTTGCGCTTATTCTTGGAGTTAATGCTGTTGGGACAATTAATAAAGTGCGAGCATTCTCATACTACAATGAGTCACAAAAGGCTTCAAAAATTGAAGATGCAGAGCTTTTAGTAAGTAAAGCTGCGCAGGTGTATCCATTCGATGGATTCCATAGAGTACTTGTTGAGTATGCAATCACTTCTAATCGTAATCTGGTCTCATCAGATTCTAAGGATCAGGAAGCACTCAAGAATGCTTACCTTACAAAGTCACAAAAAGCGGTGGACGCAGGACTTGCAGCAGTAAAGCTTAATCAGAATAACTATCAGAACTACGTAACACTTGGTCGTGCGTACGAGCTTGCGATTCCATTTGATAAGGAGGGAGGATTTAAGAATGCTAAGAAGTCATATGAAGAGGCTATCAAATTGTATCCAGAGAACCCTTATCTATACCTCATGCTTGCTCGTCTTGAAACATCTGCAGGTACAAAAGAGGGGGTCAGATTACATCTGACTGACGCTCTCAAGAAGAAGCAAAACTTTGCGGATGCACTTTACCTAATGAGTCAGCTGCAAGCATCAGATAATGATATCGACGGGGCTATTACATACGCTATTGAGGCGATTAAGAGTGCTCCAAATGATCCAGCAACATATGTACAAGCAGGACTTCTATTCTACGGAAAGAGAGATTTCCCAAATGCAGTTCTAGCACTTAAGACTGCTCTTGAAAAGGATCCAAATAATGCAAACATTGCTTACTTCCTCGCCCTTGCACTTCGTGATGGTGGTGAGCCAGCTTTGGCTAAACCTCTTGCTGACGAATTGCTTCGACGAAATCCAGGTAATGCTGATCTTCAAAAGTTCATCAATTCACTTGCTCCTACAGTACAGCCACAGGCTACTCCAACAAAGACCCCTGCTAAAAAATAGTCTTCGTTTTTGGCTAACGAGGCTTCTTCTAGTATGGAGGAGGTCCTATAATCTATACAATGACACTTTCTGAAATCGAAACCATACTACAAGAATTGTCTGCACGTCATCAGAATTTAAACGAAGAGTTGTTAACTACTTTGCTTGTTTCTGCTGGTTGGGAAGAAAAAACAATTAAGGAAGCAGTTGTTTTGTTTAAACAAAAAGAGGGTTCGTTTAAACCAAAGAATACTATCTCTCTTCCACAAGAAAGTGCTCAAAAGGGAAGTCTTCAACAGGTAAATACAGATACTGAAGCGCAACTAACTCCACCCCAGACACCCTCAGAGATTACTTTTTATCAACCAGATGGAACAGAAGAGGGGAAGTTGCATGCATTTGTGGATGTTCCTGTTGTTAATAATCCAGTTGTTCGAGCAACTCCAGCTTCTGTGGTGTCTGTAGTTAAAGAGTCTGTTTCCGGTGACCAACCAAAACCGTCAGATTTGCTAGTGCGGCCAGTTGAAGTAGAACAACCGCTTCTGACGGAAAAGAAACCAGAGAATGTTATTCATCCTGTTGTGGAGCCGACTGTGTTACCAGCACCAGTCATACCCACAAAAGTAAATGTTGTGCCACAAGCTCCACCTATGACTGAGCCGCAGTCATTAATTGAACATGAAGAAGCAGTTCAAATGAAAGGCCCTGAAAAGCAGGTACCTCTCCCAGGTAATCTGCCACTCTTACCGTTTGAGAGTTCGCCTCATGTGTGGTCATTTTCTAAGTATAAGGATGTTTTTCATAGTGATGCACCAGTACACGAAGAAATAAAAGTAATTAGTGTTATGCCTGAAGAGGTAAGCGTTAAGCAGGTAGCGCAAGTACCCCAAAAAGTTACCGTGTATCCGGAAATGACGAAAGATGAAGAGGTTGTTATCGAATCAGTACCGCTGCGTAAAGATGATAAACCTTTGGTTTTCTTGGCTACTATTATGCTCTTTGCTATAATCTTAATATTGGGGTATATGTACAGCAACGGGCGATTATAAACAAACTATTTGCAATGAGGAAATACTTCAATCATTGCAAGTACATTTAATTTTTCATAATTATGGAATCAAATAACTACAAAAAATATGCATGGATGGCAGGAACTCTTGCTCTTGTCTGTGTAGCGTATGCATCGATTGGATTTGGAATGAATAACTTTAGTGCGATGGATCATCCAAATGGTCAGGTTGCATCTATTTCTGTTTCTGGTGAAGGTGAGGTAACAGCGAAGCCGGATATCGCAACAGTAACTTTCACTGTTCGAGAATCTGCAAAGACAGTGCCTGAAGCACAAAAGCTTGCTGAGGCAAAAATTGCAGCAGGAGTTAAGGCTCTTGAGTCACTTGGTGTTAATAAAGATAAAGATGTTAAGACTCTATCGTATAATGTTAACCCAAAATATGAGACACAGCAGACAGGGTATTGTAATGGGTATGTCTGTCCTCCGGGAAAGACTGTTGTAACTGGTTATGAGGTTACACAATCAGTATCAGTAAAAGTAAGAAAGGTTGATCAAGCAGGGGAAGTGTTTGGAGCTCTTGGAAAGGCAAATATTACTGAAATCTCAGGGCCAGATTTTACCGTGGACGATATGGATAAGGTTAATGCGTCAGCAAAAGCTCTAGCAATTGCTAACGCAAAGGAAAAGGCTGAAGCTACAGCAAAAGCCCTTGGTGTGAGTCTCGGTGCAATTACACAGTTTAGTGAAGATAATGGTGGGTACTATCCAGTGATGTATCGTTCAAGTATGTCTTCAGGTGCCGCACTTGATGCAAAAGCAGAAGCAGTAACTGTCCCGCAAGGAGAAAATGTTATTAAGTCACGAGTTACAATTACGTATACACTTAAGTAGTTATTACGTGTGTGTGAAATAGTAAAGAGCGGCGCCGTAGGCGCCGCTCTTTACGTATTGTGCTCAGATAGTGTAGTATCTGCATAGACTAAAGAAAGGTTGTCTCCATGTCTGCAAAAATCATCGGCCACTGTTTGAGAACCAGAGATCTCGAAAGAATGGCAAAGTTTTATGAGGCGATCGGTATTACTTTTGCTTTGGATGTGTCAGTAACCGGGAGCTCACACCTAGTTACAGCTACTCCTCCGCGAACTTTACTTGAAATTTACCCCACCAAAGTTCCTGATTTTGTTGATGATGGAATAATCATTGAAGTTACATCAATTAAAGAGGTGCTTCAGTCATTAAGGAAAGCGGGGCTTCTCAACAAAAGAGAGCTCCAAAAAAACAATGTGAACGAAGCTGTTGGAATTTTTGACCCTGATGGAAGACCTGTTTTTCTTATTGTGGCAAAGAATTCGAAGAAAAAGAAAGGCTAAAATTCATTTAGTTCAACCATACCATGGGCACGAAACTATACTGTTTTGTGCCCATTGACTTTTCCTCATAAATCCTATATCATAAGTAGCAATAAATGCCCTCGGGGGCGTTTTTTAGAATAAGGGTATCACCTAAAAAGTGCTACCATATACCTTACTTTTATGAACACACTTATACAATATCTGAAAGAAACAAAAGCTGAACTTAAAGAGGTTGTTTTCCCGACAACATCACAAACAATTATTTATACAATTTTAGTGATTGTTATCTCTGTTCTAGTAGCCGTTGGTTTAGGTGGTATCGATGCTGGGCTTAGTAAATTACTCAATATTGTTATTAATCGTTAATTATTTTTTCTATGGCTAAACAAGAATTTACTGGAGAGCGTCATTGGTACGCGATTCACACATACAGTGGGTACGAGAACGCAGTACTTCGAAACCTTAAGCAGCGTATTGAGTCTCTCGGGATGCAAGATAAGATTTTCGCAGTTGTTGTTCCACTTGAAAAGAAGATAAAAGTAAAAGGAACAAAGCGTGTCGAGGTAGAAGAAAAGATTTATCCTGGTTATGTTCTTGTAGATATGATTGTGGATGATAATAGTTGGTATGTTGTTCGTAATACCCCTCGAGTAACTGGATTCGTTGGAGCAGGGACTACACCTGTGCCACTTTCCCAAAAAGAAATTGATTTCCTCTTCAGTCGCATGAACACAGGAGAAGTTGAGCATGAGATTACAGTTTCTGTTGGGGAACTAGTTGGAATTATTGATGGACCATTCAAGGATTTTGAAGGAAAGGTATCAGAAGTTGATAAGGCACGCGGGAAGCTTAAGGTGCTGGTTAACATGTTTGGACGAGAGACCCCGGTAGAACTAGATTTTTTGCAGATAAAGAAAATTTAAAAATTACTTCATCTACTTCGTTATGGGCCCCGCGGGCTCATTCCACCGTACATCTAGTACGTTTCCATTCGCCCGCACCCATGCCTTGTAGCTAAAGCAATTTTTGAAATTTTCTTTTTTCAAGTTCGAGGATTTGGTTTTTTATAAATCAAAATAAAAAGGGTTGAAAAGGATTAGAAATCGTGTTAGAATAACAAAACTTTAAGAAAAACATCATGGCAGCAAAGAAAATTACAAAATACGTTAAGGTTCAGATAGAAGCAGGGAAAGCCACTCCTGCTCCACCACTTGGTCCTGCCCTTGGACAGGCGGGTGTTCAGATTGGAGATTTCGTTAACAAGTTTAACGCTGCTACTCAAGGAAAGCAGGGAAGAATGTCAGTAAAGATCTATGTATACGAAGATCGTACTTACGACTTTGTTATCAAGACTCCTACGGCAACATCACTCGTCATGAAGATGGCTAATGTTACTAAAGGTAACTCTAAAGGTAACGCTGGAACAATTTCTAAGGATAAGATTCGTGAAATTGCTGAGATGAAGCTTGCTGACCTTACAGCTCATACAGTTGAACAAGGAATGAAGATTATCGAGGGGACCGCTCGATCTGCTGGAATTAAGGTTGTTTAGTTGCCTCACAGTACTAAATATTAGTAATTAGGATTATAATAAAAAGCTTCACACTAGTGGAGTTTTTTAATTTGTGCTAGTCTTTATTGCGTACAGTTCTCGCAACTGCCTGTCCTTTTAATACTACGGAGGCCCTATGGGCGATTCACGTGAAAAAATCGTCCACGTCGTGGGCGAGTATGTTCCAGTTTCTCCTGGGCCGGACGGCATCAGTGAGCGAGAGTATTTCCAGCAGCTGTTTTTCAGTGCCAATCAAAAGCTCGGTGTGCAGACGCATTTCCCGAGCGCTTTGACCGAGTCTTTGGTAATGAGTATGCAACCAGAAGACGTCGTGGTGCTGCTTAACCCTGGAGTTAATTGCGTAACTAATGCCTTCTCCTCGCGGTACCGAAAACTTGTATTCCAGTTGCCGACAGTGATTGGAAGGGGGCGGACTGTTCTCGCGTTTCAAGACACTGAAGCCAAAAGGAGTCTTCGGTTGAGCCGTCAGTTCCCACTGTTTGAGATTAGCTATGCGCCCGTTTTTTCTGGATCACGACCTGGACCAGAGACAGTCGTGCCAATTGACCCTGCACCTGAGGAGGCTGTCGGCATTGTTGCAAAGATACTCAGTGGCAAAAACCCTGATGTCTATGCCTGAGCTCGATAAGAAAGAGCCTTAACACCTGTTTGTATAAAATAATAAGTACTAACTTATGTTTTGCATGAACGGGTGTTTTTTTGTTGACTAAACACGATACACAAGCATCTAAATATTATTTATTATGTAATACGAGATAAGAATCTCCTTGTTATGAATTAGTTCTTTGATGAGCTCAATGAAACTAAGGTAAATACGCTGAAGTATTGCTGTTTTTTGCTTGGTCATGTAGGATTACCCTAGCCCCGAAAGGGAAATTGTTCACATTTACGTGAGGTGTTTATGAAAAAGAGTGTCTATTCTCAGCAAGGCTTGATGCAGCTGATCCGTAGTGGTCGTATCGAGGCCCTGCAAGGATTCGTGAATCTGCCAAGCGGCAAGGGTGTTGCGGGGGATGTTGGTCCGGCATCGATTGATATCGGAATCATTGATGAGGTGTACCGTGTTCAGGATGTGATTTTGATTGATCAGAGGAAGAATGAGAGTGTGCGCAGTCTCCTGACTATGATGGGAGCACGCCGGGTCTCGATTGGCTCTGTCATGGAATATGGTGTGAGCTATCTGGCAAAAGCCAATATCAACATCAACCTCTCTCCTGGCACGTATGGTTACTTCAACGGTAAGTCGACATCAGGAAGATGTTTTCTGAATGTTCGTGCAGTTGTCGATAAGGTTCCAATGTTCGACGCTGCTGATCGGTCGCCAGTCGGCTGCTCTGGCGAAGTGTGGCTCATCATGGAACCGATGGCTTTCCCCATTATCCTGAGCGACAAGGTAAGGTATAACCAACTCCGAGTTTTCACCTATGACAGCAGATTTTCAACCGAAGATTTGCAAGATTTGATGAAAACCGAAGATCTGGTTCGTCACCCCGTGACTGATGTTCCTTTTCCTCAAGATGAGATGGCGTACTACACGCACAAGGGTTCAGTTCTTTGCACGGTGTACGCTAAGGATGGTCTGATTGGTTTCACCGCCCGTCAAACCAATAAGCCTCTCGACATGGAAGCTCGAGGACTTGATCCGCACGAGTACTGGGAACCGTTTTATGCGATACAGCTGATAAAGGGGGACCCAGCATCTTGGGTGGCACGATTGAACCCGATGCAGTGCACCTTGATGACGACATACCCATCGCTTCATGTGCCAAAGTATTGCTCAGCGGAGCTTGTCGGTATTGACCGGAGATTTGCTGAAGCATTCACCCATATTGCTGGGTACTTTGATCCAGGGTGGCTCGGGACAGGGACTCTTGAGGTATATGCCCCTGGCAGGGTCACGCTTCGTCATGATCAGCCGTTTGCACGGTTCGAGTTCGAGGGTATGCAAGATGCTGAGGTGGTGGGGAGTAGTTCTTACGCAGAAACTGGCGCATACCAGAATCAGCTTGGAACCAAGCTTCCGAAACAGTTCGAAATGCCACCTGAGTGGCAAATGCAAATGAGCGATTGACCATTTGCAGATGTACGTCCTTTGGCAGAGATGCCAAAGGACTTTTTTATACAAGGATTCTTTTTACTATAATTAAATTGATGTCGGAATTCTCAACAAGAAAGTATTTTTCGTTAGAATGGAAAATAAAAATGGCCAGCGCAGGGCGCTGGCCATAATGTGATCGCAAGAATTTATTCTTCAAGCGAAAGGATGAAGTCAACCATTGCCTGGTCACCGCGGCAACCAATCAAAAGTTCTTCGTTGCTGCAAATCTTCGTGAAGTCACTTTCGTTCTCGAGCAACTTTCTGAATTGTGTCCAAACAGGCGAATAGTTGCCATGAGCACCGATCGGATCACTATCTTCACGCGGACGTGCTTGATGTTGATATGGAGACATGTGTCCACTGGAAGCAAGGCTATTCGCAAGATTCAGATCTTCAGACAGCGCCCGGATGCCGTCATGAGTCAGGTAACTAGTGCGAGCACTTTTTCCTGATGATGCTCGAGCAAGAACAAGTTGATCAGAAACCTCTTCACGATCCTCTTGGATGATGTATGGCAGATGCCACTCGCCAGGTGACAGTTCGGTCGGTGTGCTGCCCATCATCGCTTTTGCAATGGCGATACCGAAGTCATTTGCCTCTGGTTGAGCTTTCGTACTGTTCCGCAAACCAAAGAAATTCCTCCAATGGGTTGCGGTGACAAGTACTGTATGGAAAGCATATGTCTCCAGTGGTCGATTGGCGTGCTGTTTGTGCAAACCTCTGTCTTGAATGAAGAGTTTCGTCGACAAGTTGTACTGATTAATCAATTTGTCAATCTTTTCGCACAGCTTGAAGCCCTCATCACGTCTACCTGCTTTTTCTGACGCATTCAGAATTTCAGGCCAACCTCCTGCCAAGAAGCATGCCTGCACAACCGCAATGTCACGACCAACAAGCCAATTTGCAACCGCTTTTTTTTGGTCAGAATCTGAGAGTGTTTCTCCTGCCTGCATGCCGGCTTTGTTTGCACCAAACGAGTTCGGGATATATGGACGCTCAAGCACGGCAAGTAGTCGTTTCCAGACAGGCATTGCTCGTGAGCTTGCAGAGTTGCGCGAAAATCTCGTGTGCGTGTTGAATTCGGCCAAGTAAGGACGAGGGAACTCAACTTCAATTGAACAGAGGCGTGAACCCCTGTACCTGCTGTCGCAAATCATCTTTGCTGTTGCACTCACTTCAGTGTGAGCAAAAGGTGCTTGGTTCATGGGTGACACTCCTTGTGTTGATTGAGATTTGAAGGTACCAAAGAGCATCCTGTCCAAATTGGAGCTAGGGGTCGATGGTGAATGCATTGCTACCATGGTGCCTCACATTCATTTGAAAGAGCTGACAATACAGCTACCTAAACTCTACATGTTTATTGAGCGCGTCACAATATTGACAGCACCTCTTTTTTCTTTGTTTGTGAGATGGTTTTGGTTCCTGTACTATTGCATCAGGCTCATTGTTTGAATGTTAAACGATAAGCGCCATGCGACAGCAAGACTGTAAAAATGTATTGCATGATTTTCATCCCTTAAGGAGAAACACGATGACTGCACGATTGATAGTGATTGAAGGCTCCGACGGGGCCGGCAAGGAAACACAAACCAAACTCTTGTTTGACCGCCTCACGAGGCTAGGGAAAAAGGTTGGTAAAGTTTCTTTCCCACGCTATACAGAAACTTGTGGAGGTAAACTCCTCTTTGAAGTTCTCAAGAGTGAGAGGAAAGGAAACTACGGCTTTGCAAAAGTTGCTCCACAAGTTGCAAGCAAACTGTACACCATGGATCGCGAAGAGTCTCTCCCATATCTTTTGGAACTCCTTGAGAATCACGACGTAGTCATTTCGGATCGTTACGTCGAGTCCAATCTGCTCCATCAAGGAGGGAAGTTCCCGGTTGATAAAGACAAGGTTGATTTTGCGAACTGGCTCTTCGATCTCGAGTATGGTAGCGTGAAGCTTCCAAAGCCAGACGAGATTGTGTACCTGGCACTTCCGTTTTGGCTTTCACGGAAACGTGCAGTACTTCGTGCTCAAAGTGGTGGACCACAACTTGATGCTGTCGAAAGTGACAAGGAGTACGTGAAGCAGGGGCATAAGGCGGGTCTTTTCTACGCAAAGCACTTCAAGTGGCATGTTGTGAATGGCTTGCAGGAACGCAAGGAACTTACTCGTGAAGAAATTCATGCGCAGATTGCTGCACTGCTTGGCTACGCTTAGTAGCAATGTGAAGAAAATCTTCTCAGGAAGAGTGTACGGACGGTTGCGCAAGCGGCCGTCCTTTTCTTTTTATTATTTCCTAAATAAGGTAGTATAGAGGGATGAATTCGTACGAAATGATTAAACAAGTACTACAAGCACTCGCTGGAGTTGGAGTGACTTTTTCTCTTGACCAGCCTGAAGATATGGCGCATGGCGACTACGCGACCAATATTGCATTCCCACTTTCAAAAACAAAAGGCATGTCTCCTAAGGCATGCGCTGAAGAACTTGTAACCACACTTTCACAATCTCTTTCTGAAGTCGTAGAAAAAATCGAAGTTGCAGGCCCTGGGTTCATTAATTTCTATCTTAAGGATGATGTGCGAACTGATAGCGTAGAAGAGATTGCAAGTGTTGGGATTCTAAGACCTCTCTTAGAAGAGAAAGCTCTAGTTGAGTACACTGATCCGAACTGTTTTAAAGTTTTTCATATTGGACACTTGATGGCTAACGCAATCGGTGAATCACTTTCTCGTATTTATGAAATGAAAGGGTATGACGTGACTAGGGTGTGTTATCCGTCAGATATCGGACGAAATGTTGCCATGGGTGTGTGGGGCGCGATGAAGAAAGTTGCTGAGAAGCCAGCAAGTGATGCACCGCTAAAAGATAAAGTCGCATTCCTTGGAATGTGTTATGCATATGCGCACTCCCAGTTTGAATCTAGTGATGAAGCTAAGTACGATATTCTTGAAGTTAATCGTGCTATCTACGAGGGGACAAATCCTGAAGTTATGGAAGTATATGCAGAAGGGCGAGCACTATCTCTTGCATACTTCGATAGTCTGTATGAAAAGCTCGGCACAACATTTGATGCGTTTATTTATGAATCAGAAGTTGCAGACCCAGGGCTAGCAATTGTAAAAGAATATCTCGCAAAGGGTGTCTTTGAAGAATCAGATGGGGCAATAGTATACAAAGGTGAGCAAGACGGGCTTCATACGAGAGTATTCGTGAATGCTCAAGGGCTTCCAACATATGAAGCAAAGGATCTTGGTAATTATGTAAAAAAGATGGAGCTTGTTCCGGATGCGTCATACTACGTTGTTGTAACTGCTAGTGAGCAAAATGAATACTTCAAGGTGATAAATAAAGTATCAGAAAAGATTTATCCAGCTCTTATTGGAAAGCTTAAGCATATCAGTCACGGTATGATGCGGCTGCCAGAGGGTAAGATGTCATCACGTACTGGAAATGTTATAGGAGGTGAAGACATGCTGGATATGATTACAGAAAGACTCAAGGAAAAGGTGAAAGACATGCGAGTGGAGGAGAAAGATAAAGAGCAACTTGTTAATGATATCGCAGTCGGTGCTATAAAATTCTCAATTTTAAAAATTGCCCCTGGGAAAGATATCGCATTTGATTTTGAGAAGTCACTTTCGTTTGAGGGAGATTCGGGGCCGTATCTTCAATATACTCATGCGAGACTTTGTGCTCTACTAGATAAAGCAAGCGCTAGTGGAATAGATTTTGAACATGGTTACGTAGTGAGTGCGCCAGAGAAAGAACTAGAGCGAACGATCTCACTCTATGCACAAGTATTGGATAAGTCATATACCGATCTTGGCCCACATCATATTATTCAGTACTTGCTCTTACTTACAAGAGTGTTTAATAGTATGTATGCGCGTCATCAGATAGTGGATGAGAATAACATCGACGAGAGTAGGTACTATGTCATGCTCGCACAAGCGACTAAGAATATTCTTGCTCATGGTCTTAACATCTTAGGAATCAAAGCACCCGAGAGAATGTGATTTTTTGGCTGAATGCATGGCCAAAAAATCACGTCACAAGCGTAAGCAGTGACGCAAATTTTTTGCCTACGGGCTGGCCCAAAATTCACTTCCCATTCACGTATTTTGCAATTTGAATCAGTTAGTGTAGTATCCAAAATGGAAGCAAATGTTTTTTGATCTGAAACCTACACGGAGGCCTCATGCAACAAATTATCGCATTAACGTTTGTCGGCATTGTGATTTGGTATGTGCTTACATTGCCACAACGCAAACAAAAAAAGGAAGCACGTGATAGTGCGCTTCGTAAGCAACTGCTGAACCTGTTTGTGCCAGGAGAAAAAATCAAAATCATTGAAGTGTGCCGAAGATTGAAAGAGAGAACAGCTGGACACAGAAGTATTTCCGATTTTGCAGTTGTTGTGTACTTGCACCAACTGGTAGACAAAAAAGAACTTGAAGTTGAGATAGCTCCCAAAGTCATCAACGGGGTAAATGACAAAGAGATTCTGTTTTTCTTGCCCACAGTCACCTCTACTGAATAACGCGATAGATTGTCGCCTCATGAACGTTGCCATGCGCAACGTTTTTTCTTTTAGTACTCCCGCAAATTATAGTCATACCTGTGAGCATAGAGTTCCGCCCAGAGTCGAATGTACATAATACGATAACCTTCAGAACTTGGATGGAGCCCATCTCGCGAGAAAAAGTTTCTTGGACACTTTTCACCAGGTAGAAAAATTGGAATAGTGTGAAGTCCAAATTCTTGTGCAACACGAGTATAAATTTCATTTATTTGTCGAGTACGTTTAAGAATGTAATATCTAGCAAAAAATGGAAATACTGGACCTGAGGCATCATTATTATAGATAATCAGAGCAATATTTTTACCTGCAATTTCTTGTGCCTTTATGATAGCAGCACGTAAGTCACGTTCAACACTTTTGAGGTTTGTAAATTTCCAGGTATCATTTCCACCCGAACTAATAATTGTTAAGTTGTATTTTTTATTAGCTACCTTTTCAAGTTGATGAATAAGATTACTCGTAGTTGAACCATTTACCGCATAATTGTTAACCTCTACTTGTGGGAAATCATGAGCGAATCGCCCAACGAGTGAGTCTTCGAAAGAGTCTGCTCCAGTACCATATCCAGTACTGTCACCGAGCACAAGGATCTTTTTTTCTTGACCCTCATTTATTACCCTTGGTCGCTCAATTGAAATCTGTGCAAGTCGTCTGTTAGTGATTCCATTTATGATTAACATTTTCACTTGGCTTATAAGTGACAGAATGAAGAGAGTAACAAGGACCCAGATACAAATCTCTTGTTCATGGAGTGCTAAAAAATCGAGAACCTTCTCAACTTCAGGTCCAGTAAGAGGTGATAGTACTTTAGTAACGGCAGGGCTATGAAAAAAAGAAATAGTGGTTAGTATAATTTGGTCCATAGTTATACAGTAGTTATTATAAGTAAGTATAACTGATATATAGAGTTCTTATAGTATTGTTTACCAACGGAACAATTTCTGGTAGTATAAACGTATAGAGCGCTGATGGGACTAATCACCCCGGAGCTAGGGAAGAACTGCATACGCTGTATGCAAAGTAGAACCCAAAAAACGAGGGGGTAGCAATACCCTAAACACAAGGTGGTACCACGACAAAAAATCGTCCTTGGAGAAGAGTCAGTTCTGATTCTTTTCCGAGGACGTTTTTGTTTTCATATTTATTAAAATCTATCAATCAATTCCATGCCACCAAAATCAATTTCAGAAAAAGAACAAGAGATACTCAAGTTCTGGGAAGACAAAAATATTTTTACCAAGTCAGTTGACATGCCTGCCGGCGAAAAGCCAAAGGGTAGTTTTTCGTTCTATGATGGGCCACCATTTGCAACTGGACTTCCTCATCACGGATCACTTATGGCAGGGACGGTTAAAGATCTTATCCCAAGGTACCAGACAATGAAAGGAAACACAGTCCGTCGCATGTGGGGATGGGATTGTCATGGACTTCCAATTGAGAACTTGATAGAGAAAAAACTTGGTCTTGCAAGTAAAAAAGATATTGAAGAATATGGAATTGATAAGTTTAATCGTGATGCATACGAGAGTGTGCTTCAGTACGAAGAAGAATGGAAAAAAATTATTCCTCGTGTAGGGAGATGGGTTGATATGGAGCATCCATACAAAACAATGGACTCATCATATACAGAAAGTATCTGGTGGTCATGGAAAACACTTTATGAGAAGAAGCTCGCCTATGAAGGGAATAAGATGATGCACATCTGTCCGAGATGCGAGACTCCACTTGCTCAGAGTGAGGTTGGTCTTGAATATCATGATGTGACAGATCTCTCTGTGACGGCAGAATTTGAGCTTGTTGATGAACCAGGAACATTTGTGCTCGCTTGGACAACAACACCATGGACTCTTCCAGGGAATACTGCGCTAGCCGTTAATAGAGATATTACATACGTAAAAATTAAAAGTACATTTGAAGGAGTGACGCAAAATTTTATTCTTTCAAAAACAAAAGTAGAGGAGTATTTCAAAGATGGTAATTCAAAAGAGATTACTGATGAGTTTACCGGTGAAGCTTTAGTTGGAAAATCTTACAAGCCGGTATTCCCATATTTTCAAAATGCTGACATTGAGTATAAAGAAAATATTTGGAAGATTTGGCATGCTGACTTTATTACCGACGATGCTGGAACCGGTATTGCTCATGAAGCACCAGCATTTGGTGCTGAAGATATGGATCTAGCAAAAGTAAATAATATCCCTGTCATTAAGCATGTGAAAATGGACGGAACATTTATTCCAGCTGTATCTGATTTTGCTGGCATGAAAGTAAAAGTAAAGGATGATACACAGTCAGCTGATATTGAGATTATTAAATATCTTGCTCATAATGGTAAGTTATTTGAGAAGCATAAGATTATTCACTCGTATCCACTTTGTTGGCGTTGTAAGACCCCGCTTCTTAACTATGCAACAAGTAGTTGGTTCGTTGACGTTCCGAAGATGAAAGGAAAACTTCTTGAAGAAAACGCACAGATTGGTTGGACGCCAGAACATATTCGTGATGGACGATTCGGTAAATGGTTAGAAGGTGCGAGAGAGTGGGCGGTATCACGTACAAGGTACTGGGGTGCACCACTCCCTGTGTGGAAGAATAGCGACGGTAGTGAAGTTAAGGTGATTGGTTCATTAAAGGAGCTCGCAGAGAACTCTATAGAGAAGACAAAAAACACCTACTACGTGATGCGTCATGGTGAAGCAATGAGTAATGCTGCATCAGTGCTTGAGACAAAAGGGGATCCGAATAATCACCTTACAGAAAAAGGTAAGCAACAAGTCATAGAAGCACTCTCATACCTTAAGACATTAAAGGTTGATGTTGTTGTCTCTTCTCCATTTGTTCGCACACAAGAAACCTCACAAATTATTTCTTCAATGCTTGAGGTTCCTGTTGTCATTGAGGAAGATATACGAGAGTTTGATATGGGCGAATTTAGCGGTCGTCCTGCTTCCGATTATCTCGGCCACTACGGACATAATTATCTTCATTATGACACGAGGCCACAAGGTGGAGAGACGCATCGAGAAATGATGCATCGGTCTATGAAGGCTGTTATGAGTTTCGAAGAGAAGTACCAGGGTAAAACAATTCTCATTGTGACTCATGGCGGACCTGCAAGAATGATGCTTGCGGCAAGCGCTCTTCTTACTGAAGAGGAGGTTCTACAAGATGAAAAAGAAGTTATTACAACACTCTATCTTGGTAATGCAGAAGTTAGAAAGCTTGAACTTTCATTAGTGCCGCGCGACGAGACTGGTGCAGTTAATCTCCATCGTCCATACATTGACCAAGTGAAGATGATAGACAGTAACGGTGAAGTGATGAATCGTATACCGGACGTGTTTGATTGCTGGTATGAATCTGGTGCGATGTCATTTGCATCGGTCCATTACCCTTTTGAGAATATAGATATTTTTAACAAAAGTTATCCAGCTGATTTTATTGCGGAAAGTATGGATCAGACACGTGGGTGGTTCTACTCGCTCATAAATCTTGGTGTTGGGTTATTCGATAAAGCGCCATATAAGCATGTTATCTGTAACGGTCTCATTAATGCAGCTGATGGCAAGAAGCTCAGTAAGAGTCTTGGGAATTACACAGATCCAATGGAGTTAATAGAAAAGTATGGAGCAGATGCATTTAGATATTATCTAATGTCATCTCCTGTGATTAAAGGTGAAGGTGTTAACTTTAATGACAAAGAACTTGAGGACATTTACAAGAAATGTATTAGTCGCCTTGAGAATGTGGTTACTCTTTATGAGATGAATAAAGAAGAGGGAGTGGTGGCATCGACTACATCAACGGATGTGCTTGATAAGTGGATGATTGCACGTATGCATGAGCTTGTACAAGATTCAACACACGGATATGATAATTATCTTCTTGATGAAGCTACTCGCGGAATCGGAGATATCATAGATGATATATCAGTATGGTATACACGAAGAAGTCGTGAACGTCTTAAGGGTGATGCGGGTGAGTTTGTAAAACGTGAAGCATACGAGACACTTACATATGTTCTAGTAACACTTGCTAAAGTAATGGCTCCTGTGATGCCGTTTATTGCAGAGCGAGTGTACAAGGCAGTTGGTGGGGAAAAGGAATCAGTTCACCTCGACGCATGGCCTGTAGGAGGCAAGGTGGACGTAGAGTTACTTAAGAATATGAAAGCTGTTCGTGACGCAGTTTCTGTTGGGCTCATGGAGCGAACCAAGAATAAGATGAATGTGAAGCAACCTCTCCAAAGTATCACACTAAAAAATGTAGTTCCAGAACAATTCTTTGATCTCATTCGTGATGAAGTAAATGTGAAAGAAGTCCTTACTGATAATACTCTTACAACTGATGCGGTACTTGATCTTACGATTACACCAGAACTTCAAAAGGAAGGTGACATTCGTAAATTTATGCGCGCTATCCAGGATAAGCGAAAGGATCTCGGTCTGCAACCAGTTGATGAAGTCATTCTTGTTGTGTCTAGTAACGATCTACTTACAGGCCCATCACCACTAGTGACCACATGTAAGATAAAAGAAATCAAAGTAGATGAATCTCTAACCGAAAACCCTGTAGAACTCTCTAGTGGAATTCTGTATTTCGTGGTGCTAACGGCTAACAGCTAAAGGCCAAGAGCTGCCCAAAAATGGCCATCGAAAAATATACCACCAAATGCATAATCCTTGAGGCGTATGACCAGGGGGAACATGATAAAGCGTATAAAGTATTTACACGTGAATTCGGCTTGCTCATCTGTCAGGCGAAAAGTGTGAGGAAGCTTGAGAGTAAACTCCGTGCTCACATGCTTCCAAGGACAGTGTCGCTTATCACCTTAGTGCAAGGACGTGAAGTGTGGCGTCTTGTTGGTGCAGAGAAAGAAAAAATTGAATCACCGTATATTCACGAGACAACGACTCTCCTTAAAAGATTCGTACGAGGTGAGGGTGCTCACAAGGCACTCTATGACCGCATCATTGCATTTCTAGATTCTAAGGAAGTGTATGATGAACAGATGGTGAGATTGCTCCTATACTATATCCTCCTTGTTGATCTTGGATATGCTGATGCGAAAGTGGTGGGCGCAAAAGATATTAAAGAATACATTGGTTTTAGTATTGGTGATTTGTACACACATTTACTTCTTACGAAGAATCAAGTTCGTAGTCATGTGCAAGAAGTACTTAAAGAAATGCAATTGTAAATCACTAATATATTTGCGTCGACGCCTGCTGGCTTACGACGTCTTCATGGCCAAGCCACTTGATCTGCTATACTAAGAATATGAATCCATCACACAACGATGATCGAAATAATGATCAAGCAGCACTCGAATCTATCGAGCACGAGCTCTATGATCCAAAGGCTAAAGGGTATGGTCCAGAGGTACATCACGTTAAGTCACACCGGTCACTTGATCTTCCTGCATCATGGGGAGAAGAGGCGCCTCTTATAGTGAAAACAGCTGAAGATAAAGGGTCACTATTTGGCACGAAGTTACTACTCTTTGCAACTTTATTTTTTTTGGTAATGTTGGGATTCTCTGCGTGGAGAGTTATGTCACAACGTAATGTTGTTTCGTCGTCTAACATCGACATGACTCCAACAATTGAGGCATATATAGAAGGTGGTGAACTTACTCCACTTACATTAGATATTCGTAATAGAAATACAGTTCCGCTTGAATCTGCTAGCGTTGTATTAACATACAAGCAAGGAAGTGGTTCTTTAGATGAGCAAGAGAAGAAGCAAGAAAAAAGAGACTTAGGAACAATTAGTTCCAAAGATCTCAAGACATTAAACTTTAATGTTACGCTTTACGGAAGTGAATCTGAGTCGCGGGATATAACGCTTAAGTTGGAGTATAAGGTTGCTGGGTCTGGTGCTCTCTTTACGAAACTAGTAACAATCCCCGTTATTCTTCGTACACCACCAATTTCAGTAGGTATTGACGGCCCAGATAAACTTTCTGTTGGTCAAAATGGTACTTTTACTTTTACGGTTCGTAATAACTCCGCAACAACCTCTGTCCCAAGTGTTCTAAAGGTTCAGTTACCAAGTAATTTTAGTTTGGATAGTTCAACACCAAAACCTATCACCAGAAGCACTTCATGGAATATTCCTAAATTAGCAAAAGGAGAATCTCAAGTTATAACAATTACTGGATCGTTCGAAGGAAAACAAGGGGATGCAGGGACACTGCTTGCAAAGGTTGGATTGGCTGGTGACTTACCTACCGAGATTGGAATTGTTTTTGCATCCGAAACTCGTGATGTTACTCTCAGGTCATCTCCACTTGTCATTTCACAAAGTCTTTCAAGTGATTCATCTCTTAGTGAAGTTATTAAGTACGGTGACCGTGCAAGAGTGGCAATAACGTATTTAAATGGCAGCCTAGAACCTCTAGAAGATGTTTCGGTTACGGTATCAATTTCTGGCGATGCTGCTGTATATAGTAGTATCGACCCAACGAGCGGGTACTATGATTCAATAGCAAAAACAATTACTTGGAACAAAGCAACGCTCCCTGACCTAGCAGTGCTTCCTCCGAATTCTCAAGGTCTTCTCTATATTAATATCCCTATCGTAGCAAAGGGGAATAATTCTCCAACACTTAAGGTAGATGTTTCTGGAGTTGCTACTGCAAAGATTACCGACGACGTTGTTGCTAATGTGACTAAGTCTTATTCTGTTTCTGGAAGTGCAACTCTTGTTGCGAGTACGCAGTATAAGACTTCGTCATTTGCTAACACTGGCCCAATACCTCCTCAACCAAATAAAGAGACAACATATACGGTTAACCTGCGGGTGTCTGCACAGAATGCAATCGGAAATACGAAAGTCTCATTTACTTTACCGGTGTATGTTTCATGGAGAAATCTAACCTCAGATCCATCAGTCACATATGATTCAAAAACAAGAACAGTTAATTGGAATATTGGACACATGGATCAAGGAAAAGTTATGACAGCGGATGTTGGTCTGAGTGTGAAACCATCACAAAGTCATATAGGGCAGTCACCAACAATTACTTCAGGTATTGTTCTTAATGCAGATGAGGAAGCCTCACGAATACATCTAAAGAGCACACTTTCTCCGCTCACTGTATTTATTAAGAATGAAGTTTGGCCCGAAAACCCATCAGTGGTGGTGGATAGATAACTGGGCAGCAGTTGACTAATAGCCATGAGCTTTTAGCTTAAATGCAGGCACATACGTATTAGGTAGTTTGTTAGTGTTCTATAATTTTGGCTAATGGCTAATGGCTAATGGCTAATGGCTAATGGCTAATGGCTAATGGCTAATGGCTATCATTATGTTAGAATACGCCTATGAAAGAAAATATCACCATATCGATTTCTTCAGGTTCAATCGTGAAAGTTTTGGCATGGATTTGTGTATTTGCCGGCCTTTTCTATATCAATGATTTTGTAATCGCACTCCTTGTGGCAGTGGTTTTAGCATCCTCTGTTGAGATGCCTGTTAGGAAGCTTGTAAAGTGGGGGGTCCCAAGATCTCTAGCCGTCACAGGACTATTCCTGGCTCTACTTGTTGTTATTGCTGCTATAGTACTACTCTTTATTCCTCCGATTGCCGATGATATTGCACGGTTCATAAAAACACTCCCATCGCTTCTGGAATCAGTAAGAATTTTTGGTAGAGATTTAGGGTTAAAAGATCTCTCACTTATGGTGCAGCAGTTATCCCACGATATTTCTAAAGGTCAGATTTTGACTGTGCTAAAAAATATCTTCATGGGTTCAGGTGGGTTCTTTACCACAACCTCTGCTGTAATTGGTGGCGTTCTTAACTCATTGCTTACTTTTGTATTAGCATTTTATCTAGCGCTTGAAGAAGATGGTGTTCATAAGTTTCTGCGTCTGATTGTTCCGAAGCATCAGGAAGAATATATTGCTAACCTATGGGAGCGTGCACAGAAAAAAATCGGAATGTGGATGCAGGGTCAACTCCTCTTGTCTCTTATTGTTTCACTCCTCGTGTATGTGCCAATGCTTATACTTGGATTTTTATTTGGAATGCCATATGCGACATTACTTGCAGTGCTCGCATTCTTCGGTGAATTGATTCCTATGGTTGGTCTTACTATCGCAACTATTCCTGCACTCTTTATTGCATGGGCTCACGGAGGTCTGTCTCTTCTAGGTATTGTTGCGTTTATTTATTTTGTTATCAGTCAGTTAGAGGGGAATGTTTTGTATCCAAAAGTGATGAACAAGATGGTGGGGGTCCCGTCTATTATTGTGCTAATCGCTCTTGTTATTGGTGCGAAGTTCGCAGGTATCTGGGGAATGATTCTTGCGGTCCCTCTTGCAGCTATTGCAATGGAGCTTATTAATGATTTAGATAAACGAAAGTCAAATGCAGAGTAACCACGATAAAAAATTCTACATAACAACGACACTTCCGTATGTGAACTCAGATCCACATATCGGTTTTGCTATGGAGTTTATTCGTGCAGATGTAATAGCAAGATACAAACGACTTACAGGATTTGATGTTTTTTTCAATACTGGGACAGATGAACATGGTGCAAAAATTTATGAAAATGCAGTAAAGCAAGAAATGGATGTAAAGTTATACGTTGATGGATATGCAGAAAAATTTAAGGAATTAAAAGAACTACTTGGGATAAGTGATGTTCATTTTGTTCGTACAACAGATAGTAACCATATTGCTGCTGCAAAAAAGATGTGGGAATTGTGTAATGCTAACGGCTATATTTATAAAAAAACATATCAGACAAAATATTGTGTTGGGTGTGAGCTTAGTAAAACTGACAGTGAACTAGAAAACGGGAAGTGTCCAATTCATCCAAGCTACGAAATCCAGCTTCTCGATGAAGAAAACTATTTTTTTAGATTTTCAAAGTTTTCTGGAAGAGGGCACAAAGATTCACTTCTAGATTTTTATGACAAGAATCCAGATTTTGTTATTCCTGATTTTAGATACAACGAAATTAAGGCGTTTGTTGAACGTGGGCTTGAAGATTTCTCTATTTCTCGATTAAAAGAAAAGATGCCGTGGGGGGTACCTGTCCCAGGAGACGATGATCACGTTATGTATGTGTGGTTTGATGCGCTCACCAGCTATATTTCGATTCTTGGATGGGGAACAAGTGAGAAAGATTTCAATTTCTGGAAAGAGGGTAATCCGGTCCAGTATTGTGGTAAAGACAATCTTCGCCAGCAATCTGCAATGTGGCAAGCAATGCTTATGGCAGTGGGACTGCCGAATTCTAAACACATCATAATAGATGGATTTATTACTTCCGGGGGGCAGAAGATGAGTAAGTCGATCGGGAATGTAATTTCTCCAACTGATATTATTGAAGCGTTTAAAGATGTGACTGACTATCCAGAAGAGGTTTTACGCTTTGTTCTCCTGCATGAATTATCCTCGTTTGAGGACGGGGATGTAACTATGGAAAGTGTTAAGACTGCATACACAGCCCACCTTCAAAATGGAATTGGTAATCTCACTAATCGCATCATGAAGATGGCAACTACATATAATGCGATAAATTCTGAACCAGAACTTTCCCTTGCCGACCGCTTACATGCTGGTATATCAAATGAAATGTACGCTTCAAGACTTGAGTCCTTCGATATAAAACTCGCAATCGAACATGTTTTCCTTAGAATAAAACAGTGCGATGAAGAAATTCAAAAAACAGAGCCATTTAAATTAATTAAAGTTGATCCAGTTGCAGCCGTAGAAATTGTTGTAAGACTTCTTGGAGATTTGAAATATGTTGCAATTTTTTTGGAACCGTTCATGCCTAAAACCTCTGCGAAAATTTTGGAATGTATCCGTGAAAATAAGATGCCCGAGAAACCACTCTTTGGGCGTCTTCCATAATATATGTCACAAGAATTATTTGATATTAATAAGTTGCCAGATACTTGGGGCATATTAGTATTTCCGATCTCGATGAGTAGAATTGATAATTCCCAGTCTGCTTCTGTATACGAAGAATTTTTAAGAGAGTTCGCCACAAAGATACGCTCACCAAAAGTGGGAGTTAATTTTCTTTACACAGAGGGGCTATATATGAACTTTGAAGAAAAGGCATACGAAACAAAAAATTCATTTGCTCAAAAGATGGTAAATCATATGGGTGGCGTTAAAAAATTTGTAAAGAAGAATTATCTTGAATTTCAAATAGAAAACGCATTTACATTTCAATCATGGTTCCAGATGTATTTAAGTCATGGAGATTTCTTCAGTATTCTTAAAAAAGCAAATGATCTGTATCATAATGACGCTCGTTTCAAAGAGCTACTTGAGCATGACGCACAATTGATTAATAAAGTTCTTGATGAAAAGCAGTTATCTTTCTTTTTGGAAGAATTTGTTTTTTCATATTTAATGATGTATCAAGGGCTTGCTATTACTAACCAGCATGTTGGTGGAAAAGAAGAATGGGTACTTATTGGGTATCCAGGTAAACCATTTCTTTCACAGATATATTTTGTTCAAAAAAACATTATGAATTTTGAAAAGAAAGACAAAATGCTTATTGGGCATTATGACCTTTCAGCAAAAAAGTATTATGATTTTTTGAGAATTAATACGGATGCTTTTGAAATGTAGTCATGAAAAAAATCTATAACAAATTAGTCAGAGATAAGATGATAGATATCTACAAGCATGATGTCGAGAATAAGATTAGTGCTAGTGCGTATAGTGCGCGGTATATGGAAAAAGAAGAGACACTCGAGAAGTTAAAAGATAAACTACTTGAAGAATCACAAGAGGTATTTGATGCATATAATAAAGAAGATAAATCTCACCTAAAAGAAGAGATTGCAGATGTTATAGAAGTCATTGATGCAATTCTCTATCACAACAATATTACCTTAGAGGAAGTTCTTGCTATTCGTGATGCAAAAAAAGAAAAGAAAGGAGGTTTCGAGAAAGGTCTCTATTTAGAAAGTATTGATTATTTTGATAAATAACATGACACAAGATGCACAAGGATTAGTTGATATTGGGAAGCTTATACTTCAATTTGCGAAAGTAAATCGTGTCACACTTCATGAGGATGGAAAGCGTCTTGAGTCTGATACTGATCATACTGTAATGCTCTCAGTTGCCGCACTTACGCTTGGTAGTAAATTATATCAAGACCGACTCGATCTTGGTCTTGTTGCACAGTTTGCGATTGTTCATGACTTAGTAGAAGTGTACGCAATGGATACAGATAGTTTTGGATTAAGTGTTGATGGGCGAAAGGCAAAAGAGGAGCGGGAACATAAAGCTTTTCTACGTATACGAGAAGAATTTAAGGACCTGTACCCATGGCTTCCGGATATGATAGAAAAGTATGAGGCACTAGATACAATTGAAGCAAGATTCGTAAAGACAGTAGATAAAGCAATGTCAAAGATTACTCATATTCTTAACGGTGGACAATATTTTAAGAATAGAGGATTATCAGAAAAAGAAATGTGGAGTGATTATATGACTGTAGTCCGTACTGCTGAGAGTAAGTATGGTGCAGAATTTCCAGAGATTATTTCCATCATGGAAGAGCTGATGGAAGAAGCAAGAAAGAAAACATATGAGCGGTAGTTTAAAAATTATTGCTGACGAACATGATCCAAGATGGATAGAAGTTGCTCGTCATACAGATACAGAAATTTTTGGATTTTTCGGAGAGTACTTGTTTCTTTCTAACTTTTGGTCTGTAGAAGTAACTGTTGATGATGTTACATATCCAACGGCTGAGAACGCATATCAAGCAGCGAAATTTATAGAAGAGAAAAGGAAATCATTTGCCAGTCTTGCTCCGGGTGTTGCTAAATTACAAGGACAGTTCCTTGATGATCGTCTCTATCAGAAAGATGGTTGGGATAAAGTTAAGGTTATGGTGATGAAGCAGGTTCTTACTGAGAAATTTAAAAATCCAGTACTTAAAAGTAAGCTTATAGAAACCGGTGATAAAGAAATTATTGAAGCTAACTGGTGGGGAGATACATTTTGGGGTGTGTATGTTGATGAGCAAGGAAATGAAATGGGTGAGAATCTTTTAGGTAAATGTATTATGGAGGTTCGTGCTGAACTTAAGAAAAATTTACTATAGTGTGATACTATTTTATAAATACCATGAATTACGCATTATTTGATATCCATGCTCATATGCACGATAAGGCATATGACGAAGACAGAGAAGTGGTACTTAAAGAAATGAAAGATTATGGACTAGGTGCTATTACTGTTGGAACAGACCAAATAGAAAGTAAAAAGGCAGTAGAGCTTGCTAGTAGTAATCCTCATGTTTATGCAGCAGTTGGACTTCATCCAGCTGATAATGTGGCCGAAATTTTCGATGAAGATTTTTATACTGCTCTTGCAGCAAATGAAAAAGTTGTAGCAATCGGAGAGTGTGGGCTGGATTATCATTACATAGATACATTTTTTAAGCGAGACGTTGATGCTGGTAAGGTGACATGGAATAAAGATGCTGAAGCAGATCGTCAGCAGGGGATTTTCGAAGCCCAGGTTGAGCTTGCTGTGAAGTTAAACCTACCACTGATGCTACATGGTAGACCAAGTAAAGGAAGTATGGATGCGTATGAGGATATGTTGCATATTCTTGAGAATGCAAAGAAAAAGTACGGAACTAAAGTAAGAGGGAATGCACACTTTTTCGTAGGGAATATTGATATCGCTGAACGGTTCGTACAATTAGGTTTCACAATGAGCTTCTCAGGGGTGATAACCTTTGCAAAGGACTATGATGATGTGGTGAGGTATTTACCTATCACGATGATACAAGCAGAGACAGATAGTCCATATGCAACACCCGCTCCATTTAGAGGTAAGCGTAATACTCCAATGTATGTGCAAGAAGTTGTAGCGCGTATCGCAGTACTTCGTAATGAGCCACTTGAAGAGGTGAGGGTGCAGTTGCTTGAAAATGCGAGGAGAATTTTTGCGGTTTAAAAGAGTTACTCCATTTCCACTTCTATTCTAGTTACAACCGGAGACGCTTAAACCTACATCAGTAAACTTGCAGCACAATTCCAATCAGGGTCTCTTTTTAGGGCCTTTTCTTTTGCCTAAAAACGTGTTATAATGCGCTCCTATGACTAATGAAAATGAAACCACAGTAGATAGTCGCGTGTATGAAATTTCTTTCATCTTTGATAACAAACTAGATGAAAGCGCGGCGCTTGAAAAGAGTAACGCACTCAAGCAATCTATTGCTACCCTAGGTGGTAGCTTCATTTCAGAAGAAGCTCCGTATATGCGTGAGCTCGCTTATGAAATGATTCGCGTTGTTAATAATGTGAACGTTCGTTTTAATGAAGGATACTTCGGTTGGATTAAGTTCAATCTTACTCCAGCAAAAGTTGTTGAGTTCGAAAAGGCAATTAAGCTTGATGAGCAAGTTGTTCGTTACCTTGTTGTAACAACAGTTGCAGAAAATACTGTGTATACAAAACGTGCACCAGTTATCAAAGCTGAAACCCTCGTAGATAACGAGACAGATGATGGAACCCCAGATATCAACATTGACACAACAAAAGATGCTGATGTTATCGGAGATATTGCCCCAGAAGTCCTTGCAGAGATTACTCCTGAAGCAGTTCCTGGCGAAGAAACAAAATAAGGATTACACTTAGTGATATCTACAAGTAATCATTAATTTATCCTTATGTATCTCAATAAAGTATTTCTATTCGGCAATTTAACTCGTGACCCAGAACAAAAGTCACTTCCTAATGGAACCGCAGTAACGAACTTCTCTTTAGCAACTAATCGTATCTACAAAGATGCGGCAGGGGCTAAGCAAGAGCAAGTTGAATACCACAACATTGTTGTATTCGGTCGCCAAGCAGAGACAAGTGCGCAGTACCTTAAAAAAGGCCAAGGTGTGATGATTGAAGGACGTATCTCTACTCGCTCATGGGACGATAAAACCACAGGGGAGAAGAAATATCGTACAGAGATTATTGCTGATGCCGTTCAGTTCGGGCCAAAGAGTGGAGGTGCTCCAGCAAGTGATGGGTTCACAGGTAATCCGAATCCTGTGACGCCAGCGAAGAGTTCGAGTGTGCCTGACTTAGACACTATCGATTATGGCGACTCCAACATCAACGTTGACGACATCCCATTCTAAACGTCCACTAGCACTGCATCTGCGGAGTCGAGGAGCGAAGAGCGACGAAGATGTCCGAAGCTAGCAAGCGTAAGGCATAATTAGATTCTGCCTAGCAGCTACAACAATTTGTATGCTTTAAAACCGTTACTCTTGCTAAAGAAAATTTGAATTAAAACTACAACCTATTACCAACAACCTATAACCTAACAAAATGAAAAAACAAGATCACTTCAACCAGAACAACATCAAGTTCATCGATTACAAGGATACAGAAATCCTCGTTAAGTTCTTGAATCCTCACGCTCGTATTCTTAATCGCCGTAAGACAGGTCTTACTGCTAAGAATCAACGAGCTCTCGCTAACGCTATCAAGCGTGCAAGATTCATGGGACTTCTTCCATACGTAGCGCACTAGTTTCAATAAACAAAAAAAGACCTCTAAGAGGTCTTTTTTGTTTATATAAATTATGCACAAATCGATTTTTATAAAACTCGACATGATACACTATTTCTATGAGTATCCAATTTTCTTGGGATGGCAATCTTACAAAGACTGAGTATATTGAGTCTCTCCTCAAACTCAGAAAGTATCTCAAGTATTTATTTTTAGTATTCGCTTTAGGTATATTTTTTATACCTCAGTTCTATCATCCTGTTCTAGGTTCTATAGTAAGTCCCGACGAGCAGATTAATAAGATGATGAGAAACATATTCCTTATTAGTTTGATTCCAGCAAGTTTTTTTGCACTGCTCCGTATCTCCTTACTAGTACGACGACTGAATAATCTTGGGAAAAATGGAACAATGTATGGTATTGCTCAAATAATAGCAATCTCCATACTCCTCTTTCTTTCTTCAAAGTATTTTCTTTTAATAATAAATGATAAAACATTATTTGCTTTAGCATTTATTGTTATAGGTATAGTTAGTTATATTCAGTCTCGTCTTGAAAAAATATGCGAACAAGGTGCCAGTGATGATAACACTCTTATGAAAGAATCTACTACTAATCAAATGACCGATAAAGAAAAGGAAGAAGAGAATGTTGCGGTTGAAAAGTTATATCAACACAAGAGAAGAGTTAGATTAATAAATGCAATCCTATTATTTATTTTTGTTGAAGGGTTTATAGGTTTATTCGTCTTAATTGCCGGAGCAACTAGTGGCCACGGGGATCCTTCTTCTATAGTTTTACTACTTGCTCCAATCATTTTATTGGTACTATATTTACGTATATTTAATAAAAATAAAAGTAATCAGAACTCCTGATATCTAAATACATGAATAGTGAAAAATTTATTCAAATACTTGAGAGGATAGAGACCTACTTTAGCTCACTCACTTTTTCGAAGTATGTATTCTTCATAGTGTTTGCATTACTAATTGAAATATTTTTTTATTATTAGTTTGTATAATTCTCATGGTGAGTGCACCATTATTAACGGACACTTTAATGGAATGTGTATGTTGTTAATCCTAAGTCCTACAGCATGGGCGTCAGCTCTTACTAAATTTGCATCAGTAACTTTACCACTGTTTTTTGTTGCGATAATTACTTCTAAGAGATTTTCTAAGAGAGAAAGTGGTGAGGTTACAGAAATTAAATAGTCGACTTGTTTATTAGAAAAGTTGACCTTTGGCAAAATCAAAGTTTTTTGGTAGTATGGGAAGATAGTATACAGAGCAGTTATTATTAGTTAATTTGTCAATAAATCATGTCAAAATCATCACATCCAAAAAAAGAAAGAACATTTGTAATACTTAAGCCAGATACCATCCAACGTGGTCTCGTAGGTGAAATCATCAAGCGTTTCGAGCGTATTGGTCTTAAGATTGTTGGTATGAAGATGCACATGGTTAACGAAGAAACTCTTTGGGCTCACTACAATAAAGATGATGCATGGTACACCAAGAAAGGGACAAATATTGTTGCCAACAAGAAGACTCTTGGAATGACGGTTGATAAAGAACCGATTGAATATGGAAAGGATATTATCCGAGCGATGGTTCACTATATGTGTGCAGGCCCTGTAGTCTCGCTTGTTATCGAGGGAAATCAAGCACAAGCAATCGTGAAGCGTCTTGTTGGAGGAACTGAACCAACGACTGCAGATACTGGAACAATCCGCGGAGATTATGCACTAGACTCATACTACTTGTGTGATGTTGATGGAAGTCGTGGAATGAGAAATCTTATCCACTGTACAGACCCAGCAGATGGTGAGGGAGCATATCAGCGTGAAGTAGAGCTATGGTTCACAAAAGAAGAAATCATGAATTACCGTCTTGTCTCAGAGGCAATGTTGTATGATGTGAATCTTGATGGAATTAGAGAATAATAACAAAACAAAAAATCAACCACTATGGTTGATTTTTTTCTAATTCATTTTGTTATACTGGCGAGCATGAATTATTATGAACTGATCCCAACAGGGTACCCAAAAGAAGAGTATACCAATAGAGAAGAATATCTGGCTTCAATAAAAAAGAATACCCCAGAACCAAAGGGGCCCATTGTGCTTCAAATAGTGGTAATCATTTTGTGCGTCTTTCTTTCAGTGCTTATTTATGGGACATTTAATATAGAGTCCATTCCATAGTAATTTTCTACTAACACATTTTTCTTACTTGTCGATGCTATGTTTTAAAAAACTCTTGAAATATAAGTATTACTAAAGGCTACAAGCTAACGGCTAAAGGCTACTCATACTTATCCACACAATCCACCAAAATTACTCTTGCCAAAACTTGCGACTAGATAGGGTGGTGACTATAATAATCATAGGTGCTTGTAGTAGTTCTAAGTGCTCTCCTTCGAAGGGTTACAGGACGTGAGCTGGCCATGGTCGTTAGTGACGGTGAGCTCTCTTATATCCAGTAATGCACAAAGATATTGTGAGTACCTCCACTATAGAAAGAACCCGAGCGGGTGCCGCATCGGGTTTTTTCTTTATTTTTATGCGTAAAAATAATGTCAAAATTAGCAAATTTTGACATAGATAAATCTATGCGTAAAATTCGCATCTGAATCAAAGTTTTTTCATCCGCACAAAAAAGCTTTGATTCACTTCGCTATGTTTCAACTAGAAACACAAGAAGCCTAGCAAGTTTCGGCGTAAATAATTAGCCTACATCCAGTGTATGTTTGCATTCATACATATCCGAACTTTTCCATGAGAAACAACTTGCCGGAGCCGACGGGCGAGGCAGAAGAAACTTTTCACCAGAAAAGTATTCTGTTTGTTTCGATGGAAAAGTTAAAAAAAGACATTGAATAAAAGAATGTTTGTTAGTTATTGGAGATTACTTTACTTTTTTCTTAGCAAGAATATAATTGAATCAGGTGCTTAGGTATTTATCTGGATAATGCATCTTTGGGTCATGGAATATTGTAAGAACTGGACCGTGGTCCTATTCGTTTCCTACCCACCTGACATAAATAATCAGGTAGATGCCCTGAGCACCTATAAGAAAATCCCCATATGGGGATTTTCTTATTCCTGTGTGTCTGTGTTCATCTACTTACTACTGTCTACACGCTGTCTTTGGTATACTACCTCCATGAAGCACATCATCACTTCAGCGTTGTTTCTCTTGGTGCTGTTTTGTCTTTCAGTATTTATTTTCGATCCGACATATCTTTATTTTGAGTTACCGTGGCTCGATATTCCGATGCACGTGCTAGGAGGGTTCGGAGTTGTTTCGTTTTTAATGGCAGTAGCGGCTCATGGCAAACAAAAGTTTACATTGTCCCAAGTTCTGATGCTCTACATGTGTGTTGCAATTTCCTGGGAGCTATATGAAGTTGTTAAGGATTTGGTAGTCAATCATGTGGCATGGAATGGTTGGTCAGATACAGTGTCGGATGTAGTTAATGGTGCGGTAGGGGCTGTGGTTGCATTTCTTTTTCTTAAAAAATAATTTTTCAATATAGTAAGTATGTCGACATTTAAAGTTACATTTGCAGGTGGTGCACAGATGCCGACAGGGTCTAACTTTTTAGTAGAATTTGGTGGTAAAAAAATCTTAATTGACTGTGGTCTTGTTCAGGGTGAGAAGTATTCACTCCCAATAAATAGCGAACCGTTTAGCTATGACCCAACGACTGTTGATGCGTTATTTATTACCCATGCACATCTTGATCATGTTGGGCGTATTCCACAGCTTGTTCGTGCTGGCTACCGCGGGCCAATTATAAGTACTGACCCAACTCGCGAGATGGGGGAGCTTATTATGCTCGATTCACTGGGCATCTTAGGTAAAGAAGCTGCTCAAGCAGGGATGCCTGCTTTGTACGAAGAAAAGGATGTCTTTGAAAGTATGCATTTGTGGTCTACGACACTTACCTATGAAAAGCCGTTCACATTTCCAACCAATGATGGTGATGCAACGATAACGCTTCATGACGCGGGGCATATCTTAGGAAGTGCAATTGTTGAGATTGCATATAAAGGTAAGAAATTAGCGTTCACTGGTGATTTGGGTAATACTCCGTCTCCACTTATGCGAGATACAACACTTTTAAAAGATATCGATTACCTGGTTATAGAAAGTGTGTATGGTGACAGGAATCATAAAGATAAAGATCAACGAATCGAAATATTTAAAGAAGCAGTGACTTCAACCATTATAAAAGGTGGTACCGTGCTTATCCCAGCATTTTCTATTGAGCGCACACAAGAGCTTCTCATGGCTTTTAATGAGCTTGTCGAGACACATCAGATTCCTGAGGTGCCGGTATATCTTAACTCACCGCTTGGTATTAATATCACTAAGGTCTATAAAAAGTACGAGAGTTGGTTTAATGAAAACACTGAAGCGATTATAAAAAGTGGTGATGATATTTTCGCTTTCAAAGGTCTCATTCAGACACCGACACCTGAGGAAAGCAAGGCAATCAATGGTGATAATCGTCCTAAGGTTATTATCGCAGGAAGTGGTATGAGTAACGGAGGAAGAATCTTACACCATGAAGCAAAGTATCTACCAGATCCAAATAGTACTATTATTATAGTTGGGTATCAGGCGGTTGGCACAATTGGTCGTCATATTGTTGACGAAGAAAAGGACGTGTACATTCACGGGAATGCTGTTCCACTTCGTGCGCGAGTTGTTAACATTCATGGATTTTCTGCGCATAAAGATTCTGAACATCTCGTAGAGTTCGTAGGGTCAACTGCAGAGTCACTTAAAAAAGTTATCGTGGTGCTTGGTGAGCCAAAGAGTACATACTTCTTAGGTCAGAGAATTCATGAAGTATATGATGTGCCGGTATCTGTACCTGAGAGAGGGGACGTGATTGAGCTCGAATAGCTTTTAGCCATTAGCTGTTAGCAATTACATTCAATACAACATAACCAGGTAGCTGTATTGTTTTGGCTAACGGCTAATAGCCAAAAGCTAACGGCCTTTTGTCCACTCTCTTCCTTCTATCTTCTACTCTCCTTCTGTTATACTTAACGGAATATGAAATCCCAAAGAGTTACTATCAGTGTTTCAGGTGCAGCAGAAATTGCTCATTGCGGCCCATCAGTTATTCCTATTGCTAAAGAGCTCGGCCGAGAGATTGCACGCCAGGGAGCACAGATTGTGACAGGGGCAACAAGTGGGTTCCCACTTTATGCAGCAGAGGGCGCAAAAGAAGTCGGAGGATTTTCTTTCGGTCTTTCACCTGCTGCGAGTAAAAAGGAGCACATAGAAGTGTATAGACTTCCAACCAAAGCGATGGACGCAATTATTTATACCGGATTCGGATTCCCTGGGCGTGATTTGATGCTTATTCGGTCTTCAGACGCGGTTGTTATTGGGTGTGGGCGTATTGGGACAATCCATGAGTTTACTGTTGCCTGGGAGGCAAATATGCCCCTTGGGGTGCTTGTAGGGGAGTGGGCAACCGATGAGGTTATTAAGAATATTATTGATAATAGTAATCGAACAAACCCAAACGTTGTTTTTGAAAAAGATCCTAAGATTATGATCGAAAAATTAATCAAGATGGTGAGAGATAAGGAAGATTCTGGCGAGCGTGAAATGCGCCTTTAATTCAGCGTATAGTCAGTAGCGTGTAGCGTATAGTGATAATACGTTGAAACACGACTAAGGTGCTGTACACTTTTAGCTACACGCTACACGCTACACGCTACACGCTACACGCTACACGCTACACAATATTTTATGTCAAAAAAGCTAACCATCATCCTTTCAATTCTCTTTGTTATCTTCTTTTTCTATAACGGCTATTTTGATTTTTCCAATTATGGATTAGATAAGGTTTACTTAACAGTGAGCACATTCCTTTTTTCTGTGTTTAATGGATTCTTTATCTCTCGTCAGTCGACACGGTACAGCGATATTCGCAACAACCTTAGTCGCTTCGATGCAGATATGACAATTGTCTTCCGTGAGGCCTCACACCTCGAAAAGGATGAACAAGCGCATATCGGACATATTATTCGTGAGCACTACGAGATTCTTCTTAAGAAAAAGGATTGGTCGTATTACTTTACACATAAGTCTAATCTCATTTCAAGTCTTCATGCGTACATTCAAGTATGTGGTGATGTGAACATGGATAAGGTGCGAGGGGAGTCTATGCGTAAGACAATGAACACCCTTGATGATGCTCAGATTGTGAGGAAGCTCCTTGTATCTCTAAAAGAAGAAACAATTCCTAAGCTTCAGCAAACTTTTATCTATGTGCTTGCGGTGATTCTTTTCCTTGCGGTACTCACACTCCCGTCTAAAGATCTCGTTCTTGCATCACTTCTTAAGAGTGTCTACATGATGACGATAGTCATGGTAGTTATTTTACTAAAAAAGTTTGATGACCTGTCACTTTTTGAAGGAACCATTGGCGAGCATAGCGCTAAGGATGTAATAAGGATTATCGATGGAGAGAAGTAGCGGGGCAGCTATTGGCTATGAGCCGTTAGCTTTTAGCTATATACAAATTCAATACTAAATTCAAAAGCGACCTCGTAAGAGGTCGCTTTTGAATTTATAAACTAAAGGCTAACTGCCAAAAGCTAACGGCCAGCATTTATCCCTTAACTTGTGTCACAACTCGTGCGAATGCTTCAGGTTCAGATTGAGCCATTTCAGCAAGCATCTTGCGATTGAGTACCATTCCTTTCTTTGTAAGCTTGTCGATGAATACTGAGTATGTAATATCAAGAGCACGGAGTCCGGCATTAAGACGAGTTGTCCAAAGACGGCGCATGTCAGTCTTCTTGTCCTTTCGGTGAGCAAATGCATGAGCACCCGCATGGCGAAGTGCAACCTTTGCTTCTACTTCTTTTGTACTTCGTCCAAATCGGTAGCCTTTAGCTGCCTTGAGAACATTTCGGCGATGCTTCATCGCAATTTTGCTTCGTTTTACGCGTGACATGGTAGTTAATTAAATTAAGTTAAGAAGTAAACGGAAATTATAGGAGACCTGGGAGGAAACGAGACTTTTCCTTTCCTGTCATAGCGAATTCTTGGCCACGCTTACCAGCAAGCTGCTTTCGGCGAGAAGTCTTCGCGTTGAAGTGGTTAAGACCTGGCTTTCGGCCAATAATCTTACCATTTTTTGTGACCTTAAGTCTCTTCAAGAATGATTTGTTTGTTTTCATAAAGGTTTCCCAAAAATTAAATACGTTTTACCGTCTTTTTCGATAGTTGGGCTATTATACCATCATTATCTTGAAATTACAAGACTAAATGAGCTGTTGACTTTTAGCTGTTAGGTACTAGCTACTACAACACAAAAAGATACAAAAGCGCGACCTTTGGTCGCGCTTTTGTATCAAGCCAAATGCTAAAAGCCACAGCTAATGGCCGTTATTTACTTCGCTTTCTCAATCACCACCATCATACTTTTTGGGATCTTCTTGAGTGGTTCTGCGATTTTATAATCAGCTGGAATGACAGCTAAGATTCGGTCCATACGTTCGCGGAGGAATTTTTCGTCCATGTACTTGGTGCGTCCTTTAAGCTGGAGGTCAATCTTTACTCGGTGTCCTTCATTGATCCATTCAGCAGCTTTCTTAGCCTTAATCATGATGTCATTCTCACTGATTGCGACACTGATCTGCACCGTCTTTGTCTCTGTTGTGTGAGACTTTGCTTTTACTTCCTTAAGCTTCTTAGAAGTTTCGTATGTGTACTTTCCGTAATCTGCGATACGAGCAACAGGGGGTTCGGCCTGAGGTGATACTTCGATAAGGTCGAGGTTAAGTGCCTTTGCGCGAGCCTGGGCTTCATCCTTTGTGAGCACTCCTAAGTTCTCTCCGTTATGTCCAATGACGCGAAGTTTGAGAGAGCGAATATTATTATTGATGTTTACTTTTTCTGCCAAGGCGATTTATTACTATCAACAATACCATGTTTGTATGTGTTATGCAATACATCTACTTATATTTTCTTTGGAGGCAAAGGAATAAATGCGCTTGTCTTTGCTTTATAAACTTCCCATTCAGGAATACCGGCCCATCTTTTTTCAAGGAGCGGAATACCAGAAACTTTTAGAAGGAGGAAGGTGATGAGGAGCGGGGAGAGGAATACGAAGAGTGAGACGCCGGATGAGTATGCAATGAATGCAAGTCCGAACCACATGGTTGATTCTCCGAAATAATTAGGATGGCGGGTATATTTCCAAAGACCAGTTTTCATAATCGTGTCAGTCTTATTTTTCTTATTTATAAATGCATCAAGTTGCTTATCTCCGACAACTTCAAAAAAGAAGCCTATGACCCATGCAGCAAGTCCAAAAAGTAAGAGAGAGTTCGACTGTGAAGTAGTGGTGAGTGTGAGGGTAAAAGGGAGTAGCACAATACTGATGACAATTCCTTGAAGAATGAAAATCTGAAGATATGCTCGTGCAAAGTAGTATCGCTTACCTTGACGAAGCCATTCTTTGCGCCAGGTCTGATATCTGAAGTCTTCACCTTTGCCGCGATATTTCTTAAAGATTCTATAGGCAAGTCGTAGACCCCAGATTGTGATAAGGAAGAGAATGATAATACTGGCAGGAGCAAGAGCTCGTGATTGCATAGACACAAGCTCATATGCAACCGCGATGAATGTGAGACCGTATGCGATATCAATGATACTGTTATTTTTCTTGAACTGTGCGATGAAAAAGAGAAGTGAAGTAATACCAAGAGTAATAATAAGTGAGGTTATGTAGAGAGCGATGGATTCCATGAGAAGAGTATAGCAAGGATGAAGGAGTGAGGTTGGGGATGTGGTGATGAGACATGTTCATAAAAATATAATATAAGATACAAAAGAGGTGGATGGAATTGCGAGTAAGTTTCCGATTTCTTAGATTGTAACCAGTCTTTTGAAATCGCAATCCTGTAAGGTCTTTCAGTTAAGAAATGTATCTTTACAGTACTAGGTGCAAAAGAGGGCGGAACCGCGAGTACGCTTTCGGTCACCACTTTGGTATTTTATTCCGTAACAAATTTATTTTCGTCCAAGACGTGAATTTGCTAATTCAAAAACACTCAAAGTCTCGACCCCGAGAAAAACCGACAAAATTATTTCTAAAAAATACTGCACCCAATTTTATAGAAATAATTTCGTAGACCGGTTTTTCGTTCGATTCCGACGTACGTCAGTTTGGGTTGACGTACGCCCACCTCCACAAATGTAAAAAGCGATGTCGTGAGACATCGCTTTTTACATTTGTGGAGGTGGGCGGAATCGAACCGCCGTGTGCTAAGGTATGGTGCACGTCTCTACTGTACGTAGTTTGCTTAGTATGTTCACATTCATTATCGAAAGCAAACCAAAGCAATGAATGTAGAGCATGTTTACTTCAGGTATAGTGCTATGCAACACCGTGCCCTACATCTACTGTTATATTGCCAGCAGTCATTCCGTAGATACGAACGAAAGTGACACCAGATCGGCCTAAATTTAGGCGAATGCTGGAACTAGTCCGAACGCGTATGGCGAACGGACAGCCTTACCAGTTGAGTTTGCAACATGGTTTCTCAGGTGTTTTGCGAGTCACTGAGAATTCTCGGTACAGCACATACAACATATTCTTAGCATCGATGCCAAAGATCACCCCCATTGGACCCAGTTGTTCAGCTATTAGCCTTTAGCAAATGCTTTCGCAATTAGAATGGCTAAGAGCTATCTGCCAAAAGCTAATGGCTTTCTCGCAGTTCTCTGCGAGTGATATCTTTCTTAATATCTTCACGTTTGTCGCGTGCGTCTTTTTTCTTACAAACGGCAACCTCACACTTGATGAGGTTATTTTTACTATACAATGAGTTAGGATGAAGAGTCAATGTTTTGGTTTGTTCAAGTCCGTAGAGTTCTTCTATCTCTTTTTTACGAAGTAGCAGTCTCCGTGTGCGGTAAGGATCGTAGTCTTTTGGAGTGTTCGCTGCTTGATATGGTGCAATATATACTCCAACAATAAATGCCTCGCCACCACGGACGATAATTTTTGACCCCTCAAGAGAGGCCTGTTTCGCACGTATTGCTTTTACCTCATAGCCATATAGCTCGACTCCCGCATCGTACGAATCGTTGATGACATAGGTGAGATGGAGTTTTTTATTCTCTATTAATTTCATGTTGGGGTCATTTTAACATATTCTCATTGCTAACTCATTATTTATATTGTAGTGTTATATCCAATTGTACAACTGCCACAAACACAAGGAGGTTGGGTATGGCGAAACATCAAAGACGGAAAGCGAAGAAAAAGGCAAAACAGAATACCGCTGAAATAACTCTCCCAAAGCGAGATGATGTTATGTTGCTTGATGAAGAAGAACGTGAATTATTCTCACCATACATCATTGGTCAAGCACCATGCTTACGGTGTCACCAGGTGGTGCATGTGCACAATGACGATGGCGCCCCAGGTGATCCAGCATGGGATCGTTTCGTGAATCATGTCATACCCGGAGCACAAACTCTGTGTGCAGGGTCAGAAGAGTATCTGAGTAAACGACCAGACACTAAAGACTAAAGTAGTCTCAGTGTGTCACAAAACCCAACCGAGAGGTTGGTTTTTCTTATAACCTGCTTTCTAGGATATCTGCTATAATGAGCTAATTACGTATGAAAAAGATGAAATTTCCTAAACTTCCAAATAATCAAAAAACAACCCAATCGCAAAGTGACTCAGCTAATGCTGCGAGCACTAAACCAGCTAGTTTTTCACAGCAACTTCTCGGCGCAGTGATTATCTTCATGTGTCTTTCGTGGGGGTACTCTTTGCTTACTGAAAAGAAAGTGACTCCATCTGTGCCACTCTCACAATTTGCACAATTAGTTAACGCACGTCAGATCACATCAATCACTGTTGAAGGGAGTTCTCTTACTGGTCAAAAAATTGATGGTACAAAAGTAACAACTAAAAAAGAGGATGGTGCATCGGTCTTCTCTACTCTTGCTGCATATGGTGTGAGTTCAAGTACGCTTGCTACCACCACTATTTCAATTTCTACTGACAGAGGATTCTCATTCTGGGCTTCGATTATTCCAATTATCCTCCCAATTCTTTTCTTGGGCTTTATGATCTGGTGGTTAGCACGTGGTATTAAGGGGGCGAACGTTCAAGCGCTCTCATTCGGTCAGTCACGAGCAAAAGTTATCTACCCAGATGATACAAAAGAAAAAGTTCTCTTCAAGGATGTTGCTGGTGCAAAAGAAGCAAAGGAGGAGCTTCTTGAGATAGTAGAATTCTTGCGTGCACCACAGAAGTTCACTGACATTGGTGCTCAGATTCCAAAAGGAGTGCTACTTATGGGTGCTCCAGGAACAGGAAAGACAATGCTCGCTCGAGCAGTAGCTGGAGAAGCAGGGGTGCCATTCTTCCATCTATCTGGAAGTGAGTTCGAAGAGATGTTTGTTGGGGTTGGTGCATCACGTGTGCGTGATCTTTTCGATATGGCGAAAAAAGCTGCACCTGCAATTATTTTTATTGACGAAATTGATGCAGTTGGACGATCACGAGCGTCATCAATAGGCGGACAAGGTGAGGGACGTGAGCAGACTCTTAATCAGATACTTGTGGAGATGGACGGATTCGAACCAACGATGAATCTTATTGTGATGGCTGCAACTAACCGTCCGGATGTGCTTGATAAGGCGCTACTTCGTCCTGGACGATTTGATAGACGAGTAACTCTTGATTTACCTGATAGAGCAGATCGTGAGGCAATCCTTGGTGTGCATGTGAAGTTAAAGCCACTTGCTGAGGATATTAACTTACGAGTGATTGCAGAACGTACACCAGGCTTTTCAGGAGCTGATTTATATTCACTCATGAATGAGGGGGCTATTCTTGCAGCACGCGAAGGAAGAAAGTCAGTTGCGCAGTATGACCTAATTCGTTCAATAGAAAAGGTAATGCTCGGTCCTGAACGAAAGAGTCATGTACTCACACTTGAAGAAAAGAAAATCACCGCATACCATGAGGCCGGACATGCGCTCGTTGCCTCTGTACTACCTGATGCCGACCCAGTACATAAGATATCGATTATCGCTCGCGGAAATGCCGGAGGATATACACTTAAGCTCCCACTTGATGAGAGACGTCTTATGAGTCGAGCAACATTCTTAGATGATATTGCAATGTCTCTTGGTGGCTATGTCGCAGAAAAAGAAATCTTTGGGGATATCACTACTGGCCCATCTAATGATCTTGAAGTTGCAACTAACATGGCCCGACAAATGGTAACACGTTACGGGATGAGTACACTTGGTCCTGTTGCCTTTATTCCTGAAGCTAATGCTACACGTGGAATGTATGGAAAAGAATACAGTGAAGTATATGGAGAAAAAATTGACGATGAGATAAAGCGCATTATGGATGATGCGTGGAATCGCGCAAGAATTATTATTACTGATAAGCGTCATGTGCTCACCGCTATCGCAGAAGAACTAATGCGAGTAGAGAACATTGAGCGCGAAGAATTCGAGAAGCTACTCATTATGCATGGTATCGCTCCGAAGAGGAAGGAGGAAGCGACTGTGTAATTGTGAGCAGAAAATAAAAGCGGCCGCGAAGCGGCCGCTTTTATTTCATCTTCATGTTAATATTTTATGTATAAAAATGGCCGCATCTCTGCGGCCTTTGTCGTTGGTACTGTTGGTTAGTACCGTGACCTCCCCATATTGTCGACCCAAGGGTCAATTTTTTCTCTGTCGTCGTCGTTGGTGCTTGTAGTTGTCACCAAAGAGATTGCGCCTTGCCCTGCTTGCCAGTTACTGCCACCTGTGTGGACAGGAACATGATCGTCCATCTGCTTTGTGCCTGCAGGAATGCCCACAATGTTGTCATCACGCGTGTGCGCTGCAACTTGCGGTAGATCAGGGACGTTCTGTGATGTGATTGTCATTCCAGTACTCCTCTTTGTCATACGAATCTTCACCGTGAAAACTCGCATCTATTTATGGTACACCTTTTATAATTCTTGTAAAGAGATTATTTACCTAATGCCTCAGATTTGTTATAGTGGATGCACTTATAAATAAAGTGCATCAATAGCTCGAGTTAGCTTGTCTGCGAAGATGTCAAACTGCCAGCAGGCATTCGACGCAGTTGGTAGAGCCGTTGTCTTATTTTAATGAGTAAGAACATTGTCAGTAAAGTGCATCCATAGCTCAGTTGGTAGAGCCGTCGTCTTATACACGACTGGTCCCTGGTTCGAGTCCAGGTGGATGCACTTTAGGGATAATGTTTGAATGAAATTAAAATAGCTTTTAGCGTATACAGCTGGTTTCTAATTCTCATGTATCTGGGCAAGTTATGTATTTGCTGATTCAGGCTGACACGCACTGTCTAGAAGTTTTAAACGAAACAAAACCTCAAGAAGGAGATGAATAATTTCTGGAGAGTGATATACTTTACTGCATGGTAAAATTTACAGAAATCCCAAAGAAAGTGGTTGATGCAACTTTTGCGTTTACTCAGGATCAGTTAGTTGCACGCGAGAGGAGGCTTAGTAATCTTGCGTTACAAAGAAGTCTAGAGGAAATGAAAGTAAACATAGAAAATGATTTTAGAAATGCTGCTGCCCGAGGGTATGAGGCGGTTGCACATGGTACGCTTGGTATAGCGCTGAGTCCACTATGGAAAGGTGCAAAAGAATTAGGAGGGGTTGCTGTTCATAATTTGTCAGTAAAAAAAGGAAGAAAAAAGAAAAGCTACTGGAATGTACCTGCTGCGGTAACTGTTGAGTTAGGTAAACAGGTTCTGAAAGGGACCATTAGTACAGGAAAGTTTGCATGGCATTTAAGTAAGGCTATGGGGAGATCGGTCGCCCTTGGTGGGAGATATATTGTAGGTTTATAATTAAAAATATATGACACAACATACAGATGAAGAAATTAGAGATGAAGTGCTGTCAGTGTTTGAAGAACATGAAGAGCGACTTACTTCTGTTGCGAATCAGCTGGAAAGCATAGAAAAGAATGGTATGGTAATATTCGAGAAAAAAATTCTCGCTGCTAAGAATAGACTTATCCAAGATCCATCGATTGCCGATGACGATCTAGAAAAAGTATATTTGGAAGAGGTAGAAAAAATTCGAAAAGAAGTTCTCGAAAAAGTTGAACAGCAAGTACAAGAAGTGGTCGCAAAAAATACACAAGAACAAGTTGCTTAACTTTACTTGTGTAGTGTGCTAGTTTATAGGTAGATTTGTTAACTACGAAAGGGCGATGCTGTGCCTACTTTTCTCAAGAGGATCATTATTTTTGTGTCTAGTTGTTTTCAGCTTATGATGATTTATCTACGTGCACGGAAAGAATATGTTCGTAGAATAAAGCAGGCAAAAGCTAGACTTATACATGACACAACGGTCAAAGACGAGGATCTCGAAGCGGTATTCCTCAAAGAGGTTGAAGAGATTGGTAAAACAATGAAAGCAGAAGTTAATCAGAAAATTGCTAAACTGCTTCACCCATACTAACGCACTAAACGGTGCGTTTTGTTTTTTTGGAGAAATAAAAAATGTTTAGGTTGCGTACGGGAGTGCAGGGTTTTGCGAAGCAAAACCCTGCAACTAAGCCAAGAGCTAAAGGCTCACAGCTAACAGCCGCCCGACGTTATTCCATATGCACTCTCTCTCGCTCCTCAATTATTTCACGTAGCTCAGGATGGTTCACAAGAGTTGGGTCAGCATCCACCACATTACGCGCTTCTTCTCTCGCTATCTCAACCAGCTTCGGATTCTTAATTGCTTCCATTGCTAAGTCGCTGATGCCCCATTGCTTGCCATCCATAAGTGCTCCGATTCCACGAGTGAGCATATCTTGCTCAGCGAGCTCGAATCCATTTTTAGCTGTCACAAGAGCTTTGAGTCTTGTGTATGTAGTTTCTCCAGAACTTTCAGTAAATAGATAACAGTATGACTGATGCTCAGCACGACCAACTCGACCTCGAAGTTGGTGTAGCTGTGCAAGACCGAATCTGTCTGCATGCTCAATAATAATAACTGTTGCATTTGGAACATTTACCCCAACTTCAACCACTGACGTTGCGACCAAGATATCAGACTTCTTGTTTAAGAAATCCTCCATCACTTCTTCCTTATCTTCTTTCTTCATTTTACTGTGCAGAATGTCAACGATGAATTCTGGGAAGATAACTTCCGCAAGATGTTTTGCTTCCTCATTAACACTCTTTAAGAGTCGCTGCTGTTTTTCTTCTTCGTCTTGTTCGTCAATTCTTGGACAGATAACATACACCTGCCGTCCAGCTTGGAGTTCTTTTCTGACATGCTCGTACATCTTGGCACGCTTACCGCTTTTGATTATCTCAGTAATAATTTTCTTGCGATTCTTCGGAAGAGTGTCTATCACTGTTAAGTCGAGATCTCCAAACATGGTGAGAGCAAGTGTGCGTGGAATAGGGGTGGCAGTCATACTTAACAGATGCGGAACTTTTGCAGAACTATGCTGAACAGACGCAGAAGAATCTCGTGCTTCGTCATACACAACTCTTTCAATTTCCAGTTCTGTACGAGAAAAATTAACCAATAATCCTAATCTATATTCTGAACCTTTTAAGTATGTCCAAAGCTGCTTTTTTTCTTGTGTACCAATAAACGGAATTGCTTTAAGTTCTAGGATTATTTTTTCTTCAATTATGAAGTCGGGTCTGTAAGTTCCAATCTTTTTATCGTGGTACATAACGGGTATAGAAACCTGTCGTGAAAACTGTATTCCTCTTCCATTGAGTTCCTCTTCCAAGGCTCTTTCATAGATTGCTTCTTTATGGCCACTACCGAGCTCTTTTTTTATAGTAAATAATACATCCCTTATTGTGTAAGTTAAATCCTCGTAGAGGAGTTGTGATTTTTTGTTTAGTTTTTTCGGCGTTTGTTTAGCATCTGCTCCGCGTCCTTTCTGCGAAAGCTGTTTACGTTGTTTAACTCCGAAGCGATGCTGCTCATCGATGATGATAAGGGCCAGATTAGCGAATGTCACCGTCTTTTGGATGAGAGCATGAGTACCAATAACAATAGACACACGACCGTCAGCGAGCCATTTGAGGAGTTGTGCGCGTGATACATCAGTAACATCATCACCTGACTTACTTGGGTATTTTTTACAACCACTTCCTGTGAGTAGTCCTATCTCTACACTTGTCCCTTTAAAATATTCAATAAAACTTTCGAAGTGTTGTTTGGCGAGAATCTCAGTAGGGGCCATATATGCAACCTGAAGTCTCTGACCATTATCAGTTGCACGATTTTCAAGTACTGCGTAGGCAACAGTTGCTGCGACGAATGTCTTCCCGCTCCCAACGTCACCCTCTAGAAGTCGTCCCATTGGATCATTACGCTTGATGTCTTGGAGGATTGCTGAGATAGCAGAACTCTGCGCATCTGTCGGTGTGAATGAGAATCTTCCAATGAAAGTCTTTAGCTGTTTCTCGGTGGTAGTTACTGGATAAGCGAGCGAGTGCTTAGCTTCTACTTTTTCACGATACTGCTTTACCTGCATATGGAATATTTCTTCAAATGCAAATCGCTTACGTGCAGCAATGGTAAGATCTTGATTCTTTGGAAAGTGAATGTACAAGAATGCTTCACGAAGTGATGGGAGATGTAGCCTTTTCAGAACTGATTCAGGGATAGAGTCTACAACAGAATCAAGCACACCAGTTGCGTGAACTTTCTTGAGGAGCGTATAAAGATAGAGTGATGAGACACCTTTAGTTTCTGGGTAGATAGGTGTAAGCAGCGATACGTCAGTTGAAGATGCGAAGAGACTCTCTTCACTATCTGGGATGACAGAAACTTTTTCTATCTGTGGATTAGATAAAAAGGTACCACGTTTATCTTCTTGTACTATGCCCGACACCCGAACTTTTGTGCCATCAGGATACATCTTACCTATGTATGCCTGGTTAAACCATATACATCGGATATGCCCTGTATTATCAACTACGCGCGCCTCAGTCATTGGCACATGGCCTTTAAAACTTCTACGCACTGAAACTTTTTCCATGATGCCGTAGAGTGAGATAGACTGACCTTTAACAAGATTAGCTGCACCACTGATTCCCTCCATATTCGCATAGCGAGTAGGGTAATGACGAAGAAGATCGAGTACGGTGTGTATACCAAGCCGCACTAGTCCTGCCTGATGATCAGGAGAGAGACGAGTGAGAGAATCAATGTTGGCAATTAGCTTTTGGCAATTAGCTTTTGGCTTTTGAAATTCTGGAATCATGATAGTGTTTTAATAAATGAATTAAGCATTCTAGAAATTTGTGAAGTTGATTCTAGCAAGGAGATCGAAGTATCTGTAGAAATATATTCAAAATCTCTGGCATACATAATCTGAACTTCTAGCTCAGCGCAAGAACCGTACGCAATGTGTAGGAAAGATCTAAAATCTTTGTCAGTGGATTTCCTCGAGCCTTCTGCAATGTTTAGAGGTATTGATAAACTTGACCTTCTCATCTGTGAGGTAAGACCATAAATTTCTTCTTTAGGGAATTTTTTTGTTTCAGAGTAAACAGTAATACCAAGACTGTATGCTTTGTTCCAGACTTCTAGTTTTTTGTAATCTCGCATGACTAAGTGCTAATTGCTAACAGCTAAAGGCTGTTATCTGAACTGTGGCCTTGAATTAAATATAATCAGCGCTAGGGTTACCAAGATAAGAACAAAGAGAAGCATGTTAGCGCTTGTGTAACTATGCATCGAGAAGTTGATATAGAGTTCTGAGCAGAGAATGAGTAGTACAAAAATAAGAGGGAGGATTGGGCGTGGCCAGACGAGAATTAGAAGTCCAAGAGCGATGAAGAATGAGTGCCAGAGAGTAAAGGTTATCGTTTCGGAGATCTGAATAGACTGATTAATGCACTCAAAGAGGGCCATCTTGGCCTTTTTTACCCCAGCTGCAAGTGCTTGAGCATGTGGGTAGACGAAATAGAGTGCAACAGCAAGGCGAAGTAGGTATGGCCAAATACTAAACATGGTAAAAGTATACCATAGACAGATTGTAGACTTTAGATTGTAACAAGTAACTTCTTATACAAAGAATGACGCATTAAGCGTCATTCTTTTGGTGTCTTTTTACCCAATTTTTATTTTTCGGTATTGATTAAGGTCTAAAGGCTGTACCTACTGCTCCTCGTTCTTGGTGACACGGATTCTCTTGGTTATCTTGCTGCCATTACAATCGAGTGTAAGGTCAGTAGTGTTAGTAATCAGTAGTGTTTTCTTTCCTAGGGCCTTGTAGTCAGCAATAATAACCGGAGTATCACTATCCTTATGCCCAGGGGCAGGGTTTCGTAGTGCTGTTAGCATAGGACGTGTTGTGTTAGGGTCATTTAGATCAGTACTTGTATTTTGAAGCTCATTGTTAAGCGAGGCCTGACTAGCAAGTTGTGCTGCTGAACATGCGTTGTTTGCACACACTACCTTCGCAGTTAAAGTACAAGTGTTATCTGGGTAAGCGACTACCCATGAAATTGGGACTTGTTCAGGTGGATCTGGTACTACAGTGACTGCAGGAACAACTGTCATTGTTGTTGGACGTGGAGTAGGGTCATAAGCAACTGATCTACTTCCAGATACGCTACCATGTTCACACGTCATACTGTAACTGGTTCCATATGGTGCAGGGGTATTGAGTGCTATTGTACTTGGGTATGTATAAGGTGTGTCTGGAGCTACCACAACAGTTCCAGGTGCAGGGAAGTTTGTGGTGATGCTGTATGATGTTGTGTCAGCATTACATTCTAAGTTGATAGATCCTGGAGGATAATGTTGATTTAGTATTGTCGCACTGATAACTTGAGGGTCTGTACATGTTTGCCCAAGAGTGTCCCACTGATCAGATCCAGTACAAGCAACAGTGACAGTTGTCCAAGGACTCCCACAGTTATTATTCTCATCAGTTTCTGTAATTGATCCGCCATCATTTCTGTCAGACTTGTCTGCGCACACTCTCACAGAGTATGTCCCAGGCCCATTAGGGAATGTGTAACTTCTCGTCCCAGTGTTGCTAGCTCCTCCTGCTAATGTCCCCATACTTGAAGAAGGTAGGTCAATTACTGTCCCAGCACCTCCTGCCTGATCAGCAACTTGGAAGAAGTAATCAAAAGATCCGCCTGTCGAAAGAGATCCAGAGTTTGTTATAACAGCAGAAAGCATATTACTTATGTTTGGTTCTGCTGTAACAGGAGTTGAAGCGTCCGCTTCCAAATCCACATCTGCGGCACCAACTATACAAGAATCAGTGGACCAATATGTACCAACCGGACAGGTAACAACGACATCCGTCCATGCCCCACAGTTATCTGCCTCATCATCTTCCCAGACGACCCCTCCACCAATGTTGGATGTTTGATCTGCACACGAACGAATTGAATATGTGCCTGGTCCGTCTGGAAAAGAATAGTTAAAGTTAGCAAAGACACTTGCACCTGAAAGAAGGCTACCAAAACCAACAAGAGGGTAGAGATCAGTAACTGATCCAGCTCCGCCAGGCTGATCAGATATTTGAAAAAGGTTACTAAATGGTGTTTGTATATTCCCCCCACCTATATTGCGTACTCTTGCAGAAAATAGAGTAGATACACCTGCGGTAGCTGTAGTAGGTGTTACTGCATTAGTAGTCAGATTAGAAAGAGGGCTTGCGGTACAGTTACCAGCAACCCAGTTTTCGCCTGGTGGGCAGGTAACAGATATGTTTTGCCAGGCTCCACAGTTATTATTTTCGTCGCTCTCGTTAATTACACCTCCCCCAGCAGATGATGTTTTGTCAGCGCATAGTCGATAAGAATAAGTACGTGGACCGCCATTAAAAGTTGTTGTTCTGGTAACTGTAGCACTTGCACCAGATACTAGCGGGCCTGCGGTGGGTAAAGGAGATACATCAATGACCCCCCCAGCTCCATTTGGAGAAAATGTTACCTGAAATAAGTTGCTAAATGATAAATTAGTTGAAAAAGGGCCACTATTGGTAACTGTTGAGGAAAGAATGGTTGTATCTCCAACAATGGCAGATGTTGGTGTGATTTCTGTTGCAGTTAAGTCACTTCCTTCTGAACAAGTGCTACCATTCCAGTATGTCGATGAAGCTAAGCCCCAATTTCCACAACAACGAGACTGGTTTGGATTAACGGTAAGTGAATCACTTGCACTTAGTCCATCACAAGTTAGGGTAACTGTACATGATGCGGCAGGGTAGATAGTGGATGAATTAGAGCTATTAGGAATAACAGTAAAATTACAAGATGGAATAGAACCTCCGCCAGGGGTAATGCTGTCAGGGGTACATACTCCAGAAGTATTACTTGATAACCAGTAGAGTGTTTGAGGTTCACCTGGGCATGTGTCGACAGCCAGGACAGTATTAGCAGTAAAGCAAAAAATTAAGATTAGAAACAGAGAAAAACAAGATGCTTTTTTATAATAAGTTTGCATATATTTGTTTATTGCAATTGTACCATGTAATTTTTTTAAGTTTTAATTTTTACAGTTCTAGATCCTAAAGTTGTGGATAGAAATAATTGTAAATGTGAGTAGATATGTGACTGTGAGGCTTTTTGTGAGAATGTTGATAATATTAAACTTAAATTATATTGTTACTCCACAAACGAAAAAACGCAATCAGCGATTGCGTTTTTTCGCATTAACTCTATTAAGTTTAACGCTAAATTATATTACTTCAGTGTCAATAAATACTGAAACTATTTTTGGGACTCTGCGTACGCTCTTTGGAAAGGTATATATGACATGTCCACGTTGTGCACTAGATAATCATCTGCATAGAAGTCATGAGTTCCGTTAACTCCAAAGTTATAAACGGTTGTAGTCATATACTTGCTGTCTAGCTGTGTGAGTATTTTTTTGCCACCATTCTTTGTTACAAGAATATCACCGACAGAAAGCTTGGACACTTGAATACCAGGACTTTCACGTCGTGTTCCTTCTGGATCAAGAGATTTCCAACCAGAAGTGGTCATAAATGGGTGGGTAGGTGTTACGAAGTAATTGCCATCACCATTAAACGCATACACGAGGCCTTTGTAAGGAATTACATATCGCCTCATAACTTGCTCAGGACCTCTGGAGGTCATCAACGTGTCTTCAAAAGTAACATCTTCAATATTTTTCTTGGTGCCGTTACCCATTGTTACTTTTGTTCCTGCGACAAAACAACCAACTTGACCATCGTTATTAGGAGGCACATAAAGTGGTGCATATTTAAGATAATGAATCTTCATCACCTTCTTTTTAGCATGTTTCCCATTCATGCAAGTAATAGCATAGTCAACTGGAACATTGGCTGCAGTATTATTTGCATAGGAGACTCGACGCGCAGGTTCCCCGCTTGCTGGCAAACTACCACTCCATCCACCTGATGCAGTACATGCACTTGCTCCGGAGGCACTCCAGGTTAAAATAGGGCCGGCAGTACCATACTCTGAAGTGTTTGAATTAGCTGTGATTTCCAGATTTACTGGGTTTGAGATTGCTGGTGATTCCGTAAAACTAATTGCCACATCAGATTCTAAATCTGCTGTTACCACACCCTCTACACATGCGTTGGTCGCAAAGTCCCAGTGTGCTGTCGGTGAAGCACAGTAAACCGAGTAACATGAAGCAGGGTTAGAAACGTCACAAATCACCTGATCTGCGCCAGAAGCATCCCCACCAGTAGGTCCTGTACCACAGCCTGAGACAGTAGTTGCTCCTGCCATATCTGCAGCTGAACAAGTTCCACCCCCACC
>JACCDT011043360.1_pt1 | contig 118690 bp, 119 predicted proteins | sample 7446291 | NCBI WGS metagenome assembly JACCDT01 (sample SAMN15323446, study PRJNA562643) | freshwater metagenome | isolation source: river surface water | place: USA:Blue River Watershed | collected 2017-08-17 | reverse complement strand
TGGTCAGGTGTTGGCCAAGCCCGGTTCGATCAACCCACACAAGAAGTTTGAGTGTGAGGTGTATGTGTTGTCCAAGGAAGAGGGTGGCCGTCACACGCCGTTCTTTAACAACTATCGTCCTCAGTTCTATTTCCGTACGACTGACGTGACGGGTTCCATTGAACTGCCTTCGGGCACTGAGATGGTGATGCCTGGTGACAACGTGAAGATGACGGTGACCTTGATTGCGCCGATCGCCATGGAGCAGGGCTTGCGCTTTGCGATCCGTGAGGGCGGCCGTACCGTGGGCGCTGGCGTCGTCGCAAAAGTACTGGATTAATAGCGACCAAGCGGCTGACGAATCCCGACGTCAGCCGTTGCAACCCTAAATCGGGCTTTGTTCTTTATTCGTTCTTTTTTGGAGTGAACCATGCAGCAAAAAATTCGCATTCGCCTCAAGGCTTTCGATTACAAACTGATCGATCAGTCCGCCCTCGAAATCGTGGAAACAGCCAAGCGCACTGGTGCTGTCGTGCGTGGCCCAGTTCCCCTGCCCACTCGATTCCGTCGTTTCGACATTCTGCGCAGCCCCCACGTGAATAAAACGTCTCGCGACCAGTTCGAGTTGCGGACTCACCAGCGCCTGATGGACATCGTGGACCCAACCGAGAAGACGGTTGATGCCCTGATGAAGCTGGATCTGCCAGCCGGCGTGGACGTGGAAATCAAACTCCAGTAGGGCACTTGCAACAAACCTGAATTAGATTTATCATAGAGGGCTTTTCTGGTAGCCACATAGCGCCAGAGACCTATTTTTAACAGCCCTGGCCAATCGTAGCCAGGATCGGAGAAGAAGATGAGCCTTGGACTACTCGGTCGCAAGGTTGGTATGACCCGCATCTTCACGGAAGACGGCGACACTGTTCCCGTTACCGTGATTGACGTGTCAGACAACCGTGTCACCCAACTCAAGTCTAACGAGACAGACGGCTATTGCGCCGTCCAGGTCGCCTACGGCACCAAGCGGGCCTCCCGTGTCACCAAGCCAGCCGCAGGTCATTTCGCCAAGGCTGGCGTTGAGGCCGGTGAAATTCTGCGGGAATTCCCAGTGTCTGCGGACCAGCTTGCCAATTTGGCCGCTGGGCAGACCCTATCGGTGGATCTCTTTGCGGCAGGCCAAAAGGTCGACGTCACCGGTACCACCCAGGGTAAAGGCTTTACGGGCACCATCAAGCGCCACAACTTCGGTTCCCAGCGGGCCTCTCACGGTAACTCCCGTTCGCACAACGTTCCTGGCTCCATTGGTATGGCTCAGGACCCCGGTCGCGTCTTCCCCGGTAAACGTATGCCGGGTCATGACGGCCACGTTCGTCGCACGGTTCAAAACCTCGAGGTGGCGCGGGTCGACGTTGACCGTCAGCTGGTCCTGATCAAGGGTGCAGTCCCTGGTTCAAAGGGCGGCCACCTCATCATTCGTCCCGCCGTTCGTGCGGGCGCACAGTCATAAGGGGCGCGGACATGGAACTCACGCTCTTAAACGACGCTGGTCAGGCAGCCGGAACCGTTCAGGCCACAGATGTCGTCTTCAACCGGGATTTCAACGAGCCCCTGATTCACCAGGTGGTTGTCGCCTATCAGGCCAATGCTCGCAGTGGCAATCGCAAGCAAAAAGACCGGTCCGAAATCAACAAATCCACCCGCAAGCCCTGGCGCCAAAAAGGCACGGGTCGCGCCCGTGTGGGCCGCGCTTCCAGCCCCCTGTGGCGTGGCGGTGGCAAGGTCTTCCCCAATTCTCCCGACGAGAACTTCAGCCACAAGGTCAACAAAAAAATGTACCGCGCTGGCGTGCGGGCCATTCTTTCTCAGTTGGCTCGTGAAGGCCGACTGGCGATCGTAGAGAAGTTCGAGGTCGAGGCTCCCAAGACCAAGCTGGTGGCTGACAAGCTCAAGCAAATGGGTATGGAGTCGGTTTTGTTAATCACCGACAACCTGGACGAGTCGCTTTACCTCGCGTCTCGCAACCTGCAGAGCATTGCCGTGCTTGAGCCAGAGGCTGCAGATCCGGTTTCGCTGGTTTATTTCGACAAGGTTCTAATGACTCGTGCCGCTCTGGCCCGTTTTGAGGAGATGCTGTCATGAATCAAGAGCGTCTGCTTAAGGTCCTGCTGTCGCCGATCATTTCTGAAAAGAGCACTCAGATCGGTGAGCAGAACAACCAAGTGGCCTTCCGGGTGACCCCCGACGCCACCAAGCCTGAGATCAAGGCAGCTGTGGAACTGTTATTCAAAGTTCGTGTGGCCGAAGTCAAGGTCTTGAACGTCAAGGGCAAGGCCAAGCGCCATGGCAAGACCTCCGGCCGTCGTCGGGACACGCGTAAAGCTTATGTCTGCCTGGCTGAGGGTCAAGAAATCAACTTCGGTGGGGAGGCTGCGTAATCATGCCTATCGTCAAACTCAAACCAACCTCCGCTGGTCAGCGGGCCGTGGTCAAGGTGGTTCATCCCCACCTCTACAAGGGCCGCCCACTGGATTCCCTAACGGAATCCCAATCCAAGACCGCGGGCCGCAACAACAATGGCCGCATTACCACGCGACATCGTGGCGGTGGCCACAAGCAGCAGTATCGAATCATCGACTTTCGTCGTGACAAGGACGGCATTGCTGCCAAGGTTGAGCGCATTGAATACGACCCAAACCGTAGCGCCCACATTGCTCTGCTCTGCTACGCAGACGGAGAGCGTCGTTACATCATTGCGCCCAAGGGGATCGAAGTCGGTGCTGAGCTGATGAGCGGTTCAGAGGCGCCCATCAAGCCGGGTAACACCCTGCCTATTCGCAACATTCCCGTTGGTTCCACCATCCACTGTGTGGAACTCTTGCCGGGCAAGGGTGCACAGATCGTGCGCGCCGCTGGTGGTAGTGCCCAGTTGCTGGCCAGAGAGGGTACCTACGCTCAGGTCCGTCTGCGCTCTGGTGAGATCCGTCGCGTGCACATCGAATGCCGTGCGACGCTGGGCGAGGTCAGTAACACCGAAAACAACCTGCGCCAGCTTGGTAAGGCCGGTGCGACCCGTTGGCGCGGTGTCCGCCCAACGGTTCGTGGTGTGGCCATGAACCCAATCGATCACCCGCATGGTGGTGGCGAGGGCCGAACGGGTGAGGCCCGTGAGCCGGTGAGCCCATGGGGTACGCCAACCAAGGGTTACAAGACACGTCGAAACAAACGCACCAATTCCATGATTGTGACCAGCCGTCACAAGCGGAAATAAGGTTAGAGGGAACTAGCACATGGCACGTTCAGCAAAAAAAGGCCCCTTCGTTGACGATCATCTCTACAAAAAAGTCGAGATCACCGTTGAGTCGAAGGACAAGCGCCCCATCAAAACCTGGTCGCGTCGTTCGACCATCCTGCCCGAGTTCGTCGGCCTGACCATCGCCGTTCACAACGGCCGCCAGCATGTGCCGGTCTATGTAACCGACAACATGGTGGGTCATAAGCTCGGCGAATTTGCCCTCACCCGTACCTTCAAGGGGCACGCGGCTGACAAGAAGGCCGTTAAGAAATAAGCCAGGCCTCTGACATCGGACCAAGGAAATAGACATGGAAACTTCAGCAAAACTCAGAGGCGTAAGACTCTCGGCCCAAAAAGGTCGGTTGGTCGCAGACCTCATTCGCGGCAAGCCGGTTGAGCAGGCTCTCAACACCTTGACCTACACGCCCAAGAAGGCCGCAGTCATCGTTAAAAAAGTGCTCGAGTCAGCAATTGCGAACGCCGAGCACAATGACGGCGCTGACATTGACGAGCTCAAGGTCAAGACCATTACGGTTGAGCGCGGCACCAAGCTTCGTCGGTTCTCCGCTCGTGCCAAGGGCCGCGGCGTCCGGATCGAAAAGCCAACCTGCCATATCAGCATCACCGTCGGAAACTAAGGAAGAGCGATGGGACAAAAAGTTCACCCCACAGGATTTCGCCTCGCGGTCTCGCGTAACTGGTCATCACGTTGGTTTGCCAATCCTCGCGATTTTGGCAAGATGCTCAACGAAGACATCAAGGTTCGCGACTTCCTCAAGCGCAAGTTGAAGAGCGCTGCTGTTGGCCGTGTCTTGATTGAGCGTCCAGCCAAGAATGCCAAGATCACCATTTTCAGTGCCCGCCCTGGCGTTGTGATTGGCAAAAAAGGCGAAGACATCGAAGCACTCAAGACCCAGCTGTCCGCCATGATGGGCGTGCCAGTTCACGTCAACATTGAGGAAATTCGCAAGCCAGAAGTTGACGCTCAGCTGATTGCTGAGAGCATTACCCAGCAGCTAGAAAAGCGCATCATGTTCCGTCGGGCCATGAAGCGTGCCATGCAAAATGCCATGCGCCTGGGTGCGCAGGGCATCAAGATTATGAGCTCCGGTCGACTCAATGGGGCAGAGATTGCCCGTACCGAGTGGTATCGCGAAGGACGTGTACCCCTCCATACCTTGCGTGCGGACATCGACTATGGCTTTGCCGAAGCCGTGACGACCTACGGCATCATTGGCGTCAAAGTCTGGGTCTACAAGGGGGACACACTCGGTCGTGGCGATGCGCCTGCGGTGGCGGCTCAAGAACCCACGGCTGCCGAGCCCGAGAAAAAACCCCGTCGTGCACCCGCCAAACGGACCAAGCCCGAAGGCGAGGCGGTCGAGGCCAAGCCGGCGGTTAAGCGTGTTCGTAAAGTCACCGCAGCGGCCGCCGAGGGCGACCAGTCTGCATCCTCATAGTCAAAGGCGGATTTATCATGCTGCAACCTGCACGTCGCAAATACCGGAAAGAACAGAAAGGCCGTAACACTGGCTTGGCGACCCGTGGAACGGCTGTCTCGTTTGGCGAGTACGGCTTAAAAGCCACGGCTCGTGGTCGACTGACCTCACGCCAGATTGAGGCTGCCCGTCGGGCGATGACCCGTCACATCAAACGTGGCGGTCGAATCTGGATCCGTATTTTTCCGGACAAACCCATTTCCAAGAAGCCTGCTGAAGTTCGTATGGGCAACGGCAAGGGCAACATCGAGTACTACGTCGCAGAGATCCAGCCCGGCAAGGTGCTCTACGAGATGGACGGGGTCGACGAGATTCTGGCCCGTGAAGCCTTCCGTCTGGCCGCGGCAAAACTGCCCCTGTCCACCACCTTTGTGGTCCGTCAGGTTGGCCGCTAGTTAAAAAAGGATCAGAGATGAAAGCATCCGAATTACGTGCCAAGTCTGAGACCGAGCTCACCACTGAGCTTGAGTCCCTGCTTCGCGCCCATTTCAACCTGCGCATGCAGCACGGCACCCAGCAACTCGCCAATACCGCCCAGCTTGGTGCGGTTAAGCGTGACATTGCCAGGGTCAAGACGCTCATTCGTGAAAGGAAGACCGCATGAGCCAGAACCAATCCCTCACCCGGACCCTGGTGGGTCGCGTCGTTAGCGACAAAATGCAGAAGACGGTGACCGTTTTGGTCGAGCGTCGTATCCAGCACCCCGTTTATGGCAAGTTCATCGGTCAGTCCAAGAAGTATCACGCCCACATCGAGCTCGACGGCGTCGGCATGGGCGATACGGTCGAGATCGCGGAGACCCGCCCCATTTCCAAGACGAAATCCTGGAAGGTGACCAAGCTGGTCTCCAAGGCGGTGGTGGTCTAAGTTTTAGAAGGGCCTTGCAGGCTCTTGGTCTTTGTTGTATGATCGAGGGCTTTCTTGGCGTAGTACCCATCTTCTCCAACGCCCAGAGACTGGTTGGCCATAGCCGACGAGTATCTGGATCGACGGAGCCCAATACTGCTGACGCTTTTTGTCAGCAAGTTGGGGAGCAGGTTTCCAAATTGTTGTGTAGTCCGTTTATTGGGAATGACGAATCATGATTCAGATGCAATCGCGTCTGGACGTGGCCGATAACACCGGGGCCCGTTCAGTCATGTGTATCAAAGTCCTTGGTGGATCCAAGCGCCGCTATGCCGGTATTGGGGACATCATCAAGGTCTCTATCAAAGATGCCGCACCGCGTGGTCGGGTCAAGAAGGGTGAGATCTACAACGCGGTTGTGGTTCGCACCGCCAAGGGTGTTCGTCGCCCTGATGGATCACTCGTCAAGTTCGACGGCAATGCCGCCGTCCTGTTGAACACCAAACTAGAGCCCATCGGTACCCGTATTTTTGGCCCGGTGACGCGTGAACTGCGTAGCGAGAAATTCATGAAGATTGTCTCGCTCGCACCCGAAGTGATTTAAGCAGTCGAAATAGAGATTCAAGAGGCGGATCCAATATGAACAAGATTCGAAAAGGTGACGAGGTGATCGTCATCACAGGTCGGGACAAGGGCAAGCGCGGTCTTGTTCTGCGTCGCGTTGACGAACAATACCTGGTCGTTGAGGGTGTCAATCTGGCCAAGAAGCATCAGCGGCCCAATCCCATGAAGGGTGACCAGGGTGGCATCGTCGACAAGGCCATGCCCATTGACCAGTCCAACGTTGCCATCTACAACCCCAAGACCCAAAAGGCCGATCGGGTTGCCATTCAGGTGAAAGAAGACGGCAGCAAGGTCCGCGTGTATGCCTCCTCCAAAGAACCCCTACCGGCCGCTGCCGCTGCTGCATAAGGAACCGACATGTCTCGCATGCAAGAAATTTATCGTGACCAGGTCGCACCAGCCTTGATGGCCAAGTTTGGCTACAAGTCGAAGATGGAAGTGCCTCGCCTGACCAAAATCACCCTGAACATGGGCGTTGGCGAGGCCGTATCCGACAAAAAAGTGATCGAGGCTGCCGTGGCCGACCTCACCAAAATTGCTGGTCAAAAGCCTGTCGTGACCAAGGCTCGCAAGGCCATCGCGGGCTTCAAGATTCGCGAGGGTTATCCCATTGGCTGCATGGTGACGCTGCGTGGCGCCCGCATGTTCGAGTTCCTCGATCGATTTGTGACGGTCGCCTTGCCCCGGGTTCGCGACTTCCGCGGTATCTCTGGAAAGTCTTTTGACGGCCGTGGCAACTACAACATCGGCGTGAAAGAGCAGATCATTTTTCCGGAAATTGAATACGACAAGGTCGATGCTGTCCGCGGTCTGAACATCAGCGTGACCACCACAGCCAAGACCGACGCCGAAGCGAAAGCCCTGCTGGCTGGCTTCAAGTTCCCCTTCAAGAATTAACTGAACAGGACCATCTCAAATGGCAAAACTGTCAATGATCAATCGCGAGAAGAAGCGCGAGGCCTTGGTTAAGAAATACGCCGCAAAGCGGGCAGCGCTCTTCACCATCATTCAGGATCAGTCTAAGACTGAAGAAGAGCGCTATGAGGCTCGCCTTGCGCTCCAGAAGCTCCCCCGAAATTCCAGCCCAGTTCGTCAGCGCAACCGCTGTCAGCTGACCGGTCGTCCTCGTGGCACCTATCGGTTGTTTGGGCTGGGTCGTATGAAGATTCGTGAAGCCGCCTTCCGCGGTGAAATTCCCGGCCTTACCAAGGCCAGCTGGTAAATCCGACTTACTTAGAAGCTTGAAAGAAAAGGGTTCTCATCCATGAGCATGAACGATCCCATCGCCGACATGTTCACCCGCATTCGCAACGCGCAGCGGGTGGAGAAGCGGTCGGTACAAATGCCGTCCTCCAAGATCAAGGTGGCCATCGCCACCCTGCTGAAAGACGAGGGCTACATTGATGGCTATGCCGTACGCCAAGAAGGTCCAAAGGCCGATCTGGAGATCAGCCTGAAGTACCACGCTGGCCGCCCGGTCATTGAGCGCATTGAGCGGGTCTCCAAACCCGGCCTGCGCGTCTATCGTGACCGCGACAGCATTCCCAACGTTATGAACGGCCTGGGCGTGGCCATTGTCTCTACTTCTCGGGGCTTGATGACCGATCGCAAAGCACGTGCCTCTGGCATTGGTGGCGAAGTCATCGGCATCGTGGCCTAAGGGGATCAAACCATGTCAAGAATCGCTAAATACCCCGTTAAGTTGCCCGCTGGCGTTGAGGCCAATGTAGCGGCCGATGCCATCACGGTCAAAGGGCCATTGGGCACCTTGCAGCAGTCTCTGGACGGCTCGGTCAAGCTCTTGGTGAACAATGGCCAAATCAGCTTCGAGGTGGCCGATGAGAGCCGTCACGCCAAGGCCATGAGTGGCACACTCCGGGCCCTGGTCAACAACATGGTCACGGGCGTATCCAAGGGCTTTGAGAAAAAGCTGTCCTTGGTCGGTGTGGGCTACAAAGCCGCAGCTCAAGGCAAGAGCCTGAATCTGGCACTTGGCTTTTCGCACCCAGTGGATTACGCGCTGCCCGAGGGCATCAAAGCCGAAACCCCCACCCCCACAGAGATTGTGATCAAGGGTATCGATCGTCAGCGAGTGGGTCAGGTGGCCGCCGAGGTTCGCGCCTACCGTCCGCCTGAGCCATACAAGGGCAAAGGTGTTCGCTACGTCGACGAGGTTGTGATCATCAAAGAGACCAAGAAGAAGTAATTCGGTCCCCTCGAACAAACCACATTTCCAGAAGCAAGGACAAGATCCATGGACAAGACAAAAGCAAGGCTGCGCAGAGCACGTCAGACTCGGGCCAAGATCCGCGAGCTGCGCATGCATCGTCTGTCGGTACATCGCACCAATTTGCACATTTACGCAACCATTCTCGACCCCAACGGTGACAAGGTGCTGGTTAGTGCATCGACGGTTGAGGCCGAGATCCGCGCCCAACTGGCTGGTCATTCCGGCAAGGGCGGTAATGCTGCCGCCGCTGCGCTGGTCGGCAAGCGCGTTGCCGAGAAGGCCAAGGCTGCTGGCATCACCGCCGTGGCCTTCGACCGAGCAGGTTTTCGTTATCACGGCCGTGTGAAGGCCCTGGCAGAGGCTGCTCGCGAGAGCGGGCTGCAGTTCTAAGACCAAAGGAATCGCAATGGCAAAAATGCAAGCACGTGTAAATACCGAAGACCGTGATGATGGTCTGAAGGAAAAGATGATTGCGGTCAACCGGGTCAGCAAGACCGTCAAAGGTGGCCGTATTTTGGGTTTTGCGGCCCTCACGGTGGTTGGCGATGGCGATGGCAGCATCGGCATGGGCAAGGGCAAGTCTCGGGAAGTACCCGTCGCTGTTCAGAAGGCCATGGATGAGGCCCGCCGGAAGATGGTTCGAGTCTCTCTCAAGGGGGGCACGTTTCACCACACCGTTACCGGCAAGCATGGCGCATCGACCGTTCTGATTTCGCCGGCGGCAAAAGGTACTGGCATCATCGCCGGCGGCCCTATGCGCGCCATCTTCGAGGTCATGGGCGTGACCGATGTGGTGGCCAAGAGCATCGGCTCTACCAACCCCTACAACATGGTTCGAGCAACCATCAATGGGCTAAAGCGCATGCAGACCCCGTCAGAGGTTGCAAACAAGCGTGGCCTGTCAATCGAGCAGATTCTGAATTAAGGCACAAGCCATGGATAAGAAAACCGTCACCGTCAAACTGGTCCGCAGCCCCGTCGGCACTCGCAGTGACCATCGCGCCACCGTCCTTGGGTTGGGTCTGAAAAAGCTACATCAGACTCGCGTTCTCGAGGACACCCCGGCCGTCCGCGGCATGATCACCAAGGTCCAGTACCTGGTCCAAATCGTTTAAGGGCTTGAAATGAAAGATTCCATGCGTTTGAATTCGATCGCACCTGCCGAGGGCGCCAAACACCCCAAGAAGCGGGTTGGACGTGGCATTGGATCCGGTCTTGGAAAGACCGCTGGTCGTGGACACAAGGGCCAGAAGTCGCGCTCAGGTGGTTTCCACAAGGTTGGCTTTGAGGGCGGCCAGATGCCCATGCATCGTCGCCTGCCCAAGCGCGGTTTCACGGCGCCCTTTGGCAAATTTATCGAACAGGTTCGCCTGTCTGACATCGAGCGCATGCCCATTGATGAGATCGACATGCTGGCCCTCAAGCAGGCTGGTGTTGTCTCTGAGCTGGCCAGGGCTGCCAAAGTCATTCTGTCTGGCAAGCTGTCGCGCAAAGTGACCGTTCGTGGCCTGGGCGTGACCGCCGGTGCCAAGGCTGCCATCGAGGCGGTTGGTGGCCAGGTGATCGCCCCTGAGGTGGTCGAAAAAGTTCGCAAGCTGCCCCCCAAGAACAAGCCGGCCGCTTAAGCCGCTATAAGACTAGATCAAGATGCTGCCCAAGACCGATAAATTTGCCGACCTGCGCAAGCGCCTGTTGTTTCTGGTGCTCGCTCTGGTCGTCTATCGTCTGGGGGCGCACATTCCTGTTCCGGGCATCGATTCGGTTGAGCTGGCCAAGCTGTTTCAGTCTCAGTCGGGTGGCATTCTTGGCATGTTCAACATGTTCTCGGGCGGTGCATTGTCCCGGTTCACCGTGTTCGCGCTGGGCATCATGCCGTACATTTCTGCATCGATCATCATGCAGCTGGCCAGCGTTCTGTCCCCTCAGCTGGAAGCCCTTAAAAAAGAGGGCGAGGCCGGTCGTCGCAAGATTACCCAGTACACCCGTTACGGCACAGTCTTTTTGGCCATTGTTCAGGCCATTGGCATCTCAGTAGCCCTGGAGTCACAGCCGGGTCTTGTGGTCGACCCGGGGATGGTCTTTCGATTCACCACGGTGGTCTCACTGGTGACCGGAACCATGTTCCTCATGTGGCTGGGCGAGCAGATTACTGAGCGTGGCTTGGGCAACGGTATTTCTATCATCATTTTTGCCGGCATCGTTGCCGGACTGCCGACGGCCTTGGGCGGCTTGTTTGAACTGGTTCGTACTGGATCCCTCTCCGCCATCGCCCTGCTGTTCATCATCGCCCTGGTGGTGTTGGTGACCGCCTTTGTGATTTTTGTAGAGAAGGGCCAGCGACGCATTCTGGTGAATTACGCCAAGCGTCAGGTCGGCAACAAGATCTATCAGGGCCAGACCTCACACCTGCCTCTCAAACTGAACATGGCTGGCGTCATCCCCCCTATTTTCGCCTCCAGCATCATCCTGTTCCCAGCCACCCTGTCTTCTTGGTTTAGCTCAGGCTCCGAGAGCATGCGCTGGCTGTCCGATCTCTCGGCCGCCCTGAGTCCTGGGCAGCCTCTGCACATGGCTTTGTACGCGGCAGCAATCATCTTTTTCTGCTTCTTCTACACAGCTCTGGTGTTCAACAGCAAAGAAACCGCAGACAACCTTAAGAAGAGCGGCGCCCTGATTCCAGGCATCCGGCCCGGCGATCAAACCGCCAAGTACATCGACAAAATTCTGATGCGCCTGACTTTGGTCGGGGCGCTCTACATCACCCTCGTCTGCCTGATTCCAGAGGCCCTGGTGATGAAGTGGAACGTGCCCTTCTATTTCGGCGGCACGTCATTGCTCATCATCTGTGTGGTCACCATGGACTTCATGGCCCAGGTCCAGTCTTACATCATGTCCCAGCAGTACGAGAGTCTTCTCAAGAAGTCGAATTTCAAAGGAGGCCTCGGTCAGTAATGGCAAAAGACGATGCCATCCAGATGCAGGGCGAGATCATCGAGAACCTGCCCAATGCCACCTTCCGAGTGAAACTCGAGAATGGCCACGTGGTGTTGGGCCACATCTCGGGGAAGATGCGCATGCATTACATCCGGATTCTTCCCGGTGACAAGGTCACTGTGGAACTCACGCCCTACGACTTGTCGCGGGCCCGAATTGTTTTCAGAGCGAAGTAAAAAGGAACCAAAGGATCCATCATGAAAGTTCTCGCATCGGTACGGCGCATCTGCCGCAACTGCAAGATCATCAAGCGACACGGCGTCGTGCGGGTTATCTGCACCGACCCTCGTCATAAGCAGCGTCAAGGTTAAAGAAGGAGCGTTTGAATGGCTCGTATTGCCGGTATCAACATCCCCAGCCACCAGCACACCGACGTTGGTCTCACCGCCATTTATGGCATCGGGCGTCCACGTGCCCGTCTGATTTGTGAGGCTGCTGGGGTTCCAGTCACCAAGAAGGTCAAGGACTTGACCGATGATGAGCTTGAGCGTCTGCGTAACGAGGTGGGCAAGTTCACCACCGAAGGTGATCTGCGCCGTGAGATCTCGATGTCGATCAAGCGCCTGATGGACCTGGGCTGTTACCGTGGCATGCGCCACCGTAAGGGCCTGCCAGTCCGTGGCCAGCGCACCAGAACCAATGCCCGTACCCGCAAGGGTCCTCGTAAGGGCAGCATTACTCTGAAGAAAGGCTAAGGAATCACCATGGCTAAGGTTCAAGCTTCTCAGCGCACGCGCAAAAAAGTTCGCAAGAATGTCAGCGACGCCGTTGCTCATATTCATGCATCGTTTAACAACACCATCATCACCATCACCGATCGTCAGGGCAACACGCTGTCCTGGGCCACTGCTGGCGGCGCGGGCTTCAAGGGAAGTCGCAAGAGCACGCCTTTTGCAGCCCAGGTAGCCGCTGAAGCCGCTGGTCGAGTGGCGGTTGAGTGTGGCGTTAAAAACATTGAAGTCCGTATCAAGGGTCCAGGACCTGGCCGTGAATCCACGGTTCGTGCCCTCAATGCATTGGGTATTCGTGTGACTCAGATTTCTGATGTGACCCCCGTTCCTCACAACGGCTGCCGCCCTCCCAAGCGTCGCCGTATTTAATTTGGTGGCACCGGCTTTGCGCTGGTGCTTTTTCTAAGTCCACCGTCCTGGTTTTCTAGGACACTTCGCTAGCCAAGGGAAATGGCGGCGGCTTTCGAAAGGAATTCGAAGTGGCACGTTACGTAGGTCCTCGTTGTAAATTGTCGCGCCGTGAAGGCACCGACCTCGGTCTGAAGAGCGCTCGCCGCTCTCTAGAGTCAAAATGTAAACAAGACAGCAAGCCTGGTCAGCACGGCCGCACTTCCGGTGCCCGTACCTCTGACTACGGCAAGCAGTTGCGTGAGAAGCAAAAGGTCAAGCGCATCTACGGCATGTTGGAGCGTCAGTTTCGTCGCTACTTTGCCCAGGCTTCGAGCAAGAAGGGCAATACCGGCGTTAGCCTGCTGCAACTCCTAGAGTCTCGTCTGGACAACGTCGTGTTTCGCATGGGATTTGGTTCGACCCGCGCAGAGGCGCGTCAGCTGGTGTCTCACAAGGCGGTGCTTCTCAATGGTCGGGTCTGTAACATTCCCTCGGCCCAGGTCAAGCCCAACGACGTGGTGAGCATTGCCGAAAAGTCTCGTGGCCAGGCTCGTATCGTCGCCTCGCTGGAGCTGGCCGAGCAGAACGGATTGCCGGGCTGGATTTCTGTAGACCCCAAGAAGATGGAAGGCGTCTACAAGCAACTGCCCGATCGTACCGACCTGTCTGCTGAAATCAACGAGAGCCTGATCGTCGAGCTTTACTCACGCTAAGTCTCGCACCGTCTGATCACGCAACACGACCAAGGATTGTTATGCTGAATGCCTTTTTAAAGCCTCGCATTATTGAAGTCGAACCCACCGGCACCAACACGGCCAAGATTGTGATGGAGCCGTTTGAGCGTGGGTTTGGTCACACACTGGGCAATGCCCTTCGCCGCGTCCTGCTGTCCTCCATGGAGGGCTACGCCCCCACTGAGGTGCAGATCGCTGGGGTCGTACACGAGTATTCCACCATGGAGGGCGTTCAAGAGGACGTCGTCGATCTTTTGTTGAACCTCAAGGGCATTGTCTTTCGCCTGGAGGGTCGTGGAGATGTGCTGTTGTCCTTGCGCAAGCAGGGCACCGGCCCAGTGACCGCTGGAGATTTTGAACTGCCTCACGACGTGACCATTCTCAACCCTGAGCATGTGATTGCAAACCTGTCAGACGATGTCCGCCTGGAGCTTCAGGTTCGGGTTGAAAAGGGTCGCGGCTATGTTCCCGGCACCATGCGCAACCTGGGCGAGGAGAACACCCGCTCCATCGGTCGTATCGTTCTGGATGCCTCTTTCTCTCCCGTCCGTCGCGTCAGCTACTTGGTGGAAAGCGCTCGAGTCGAGCAACGTACCGACCTGGACCGTCTGGTCATCGAAGTGGAGACCAACGGTGTTATCGAGCCCGAGGATGCTGTTCGCCAGGCAGCCCGTATTCTGGTTGAGCAGTTGTCGGTCTTCGCTGCCCTAGAGGGCGGAGAACCGATTGCCGAGGCCAGCCGTTCAGCTGCGGTTGACCCAATGCTCATGCGCCCTGTCGATGATCTAGAGCTCACGGTTCGCTCGGCCAATTGCCTGAAAGCTGAGAGCATCTACTACATCGGTGACCTGATTCAACGCACCGAGAATGAGCTACTCAAGACACCGAACTTGGGTCGCAAGTCTCTCAATGAAATTAAAGAAGTCCTCGCCTCGCGCGGTCTGACCTTGGGCATGAAGCTCGAGAATTGGCCGCCCGCAGGCATGGATCGATAAGAGTTAGATAGGAGAAAACCCATGCGTCACCGTCATGGCCTTCGTAAGCTGAATCGCACTTCGTCCCACCGCGCTGCCATGTTTCGCAACATGGCCAATGCCCTGTTGAGACATGAAGCCATCAAGACAACCCTGCCAAAGGCAAAGGAACTGCGCAAGGTGGTAGAGCCGTTGATCACCATCAGCAAGTCCCCTACGCTGGCCAACAAGCGCCTGGCCTTCAACCGTCTTCGTGACCGCGAGATCGTGGTGAAGCTGTTCGATGAAATCGGGCCTCGTTACGCCAGCCGTCCTGGTGGATACTGCCGCATTCTGAAGTGGGGATTCAGGCAGGGAGACAACGCGCCCATGGCCCTCATGGAGCTGGTTGATCGTCCGGAGTCATCAGACGTTGTGGAGACCGACGGCCAGTAGTCAGCCTGCCGCGGTTTCCACCAAAAACCTCGTCCGTTTAGGGCGGGGTTTTTTTACGTCTTCACTAAGATGCGCTGGACTCTAACCAGTGAGCAACGTCTAGCGCAGAGTAAGTCAGGATGCCGTCGGCACCGGCCCGCTTGAAACACATCAAGGACTCCAGGACCACGGATTTTTCATCGAGCCAGCCATTGGCCACCGCGGCTTTCATCATGGCGTACTCCCCGCTGACTTGGTAGGCAAAGGTGGGGCGGCCGAAGGCCTCTTTAACCCGGTGCACCACATCGAGGTAGGGCATGCCAGGTTTCACCATCACCATGTCGGCCCCCTCTTGAATGTCCATGGCAACCTCGTGGAGGGCCTCATCTCCGTTGCCGGGATCCATCTGGTAGGTCTTTTTGTCCGCCTTGCCAAGGTTTGCCGCAGACCCTACCGCATCGCGGAAGGGACCATAAAACGATGAGGCGTACTTGGCAGCGTAGGCCATGATCCGGGTGTGAATGAGCTGATGGCTCTCCAGGCCCTGACGTATGGCACCAATACGGCCATCCATCATGTCTGACGGTGCAACGATGTCGACCCCCGCTTGCGCCTGCATGAGCGCCTGCTTGACCAGGGCCTCTACAGTCTCGTCATTGAGAATACGGGACTGGTCATCGAGCAGGCCGTCTTGGCCATGGCTGGTGTAGGGGTCCAAGGCCACATCGGTCATGACCCCAAGCTCTGGGAAGGCCTGCTTGAGCATTTGCACGGTCTTGGGCACGAGTCCGTCCGGATTGTGGGCTTCACTGCCAATGGGGTCTTTGAGGGCGGGGTCGATGACCGGAAAGAGTGCGAGAACTGGGATACCAGCCCGTGCGGCCTGCTCGGCGAGCTTGAGCAATTCATCCGGCGAGCGGCGGTAAACGCCGGGCATCGAGGCAACCGACTGGACAGTCTGTTTACCCGCCGTGACGAAAACGGGAAGAATCAGATCATCCACTGTAAGTGTGTGTTCCCTCACTAACCGTCTGGACCAGTCATCTCGCCGCTGACGCCGCGGACGAAGCGATGGGAATTGGGCAAACACAGATGGATTCATGGCATTACTCACTTTGGCCTGAGGGTTATTGGCTGGTTATTGAACTTGTCCCATTATCTGTCGTCTATTAAACAGACGTTTCGTCTCCCGCTTCTCCTCCCTGAGCGGGTGCCTCCTCGATAGGCTTCTTATCCGGCAGCTGGTCTGCCGGTTTTTTTTGGGGATCTTGCTCGCCGGGGCTCAACCCTAGCCACAGACTAATCCGAGCCAAGACGGGATCTCGGCCAGTCTTCTTCAACCCTGAGAACACAGACAGACTGACGGGCCCCCATTTCGACTGTTGTGCCGTCAGGATGGCCCGAACCTCGGATACGGTCCTTTGCTGCTGCTGTCGCGTCAGTTTGTCCGCCTTCGTCAGCAATACGTGGATGGGCCGCATCCGTCTAGCAAACCAGTCCAGCATCTGAACGTCCAGTGGCCCAAGGGGGTGACGAATGTCGGTGACCAGAATCAGCCCGACGAGACTGTCTCGCGTGTCGAGGTATCTGGCGAGCTGTTGCTGCCATTGGGCCTGGGTCTGTTTGTCAACCGACGCGTAGCCATAACCAGGCAAATCCACCAGCCGACCCACCTCTTGTTCTTTGTAGATCAGGCTAAACAGGTTGATCAGCCTTGTACGACCCGGGGTTTTACTCGCGAAGGCCAGGCGTTTGCGTTGGCACAGCACGTTGAGCGCTGTGCTCTTGCCAGCATTGGAGCGACCTGCGATGGCGACTTCCGGGATATGCGCCCTTGGAAGGTCTGAGACCTTGGCGCCACTTTGGAGAAACTGGACTTGCGAAATCCAGGTGTCTAGTGCGGGAAGGGTGGATGAGTCGGTGGATTCAGGCATGAATGATTTAAACTGTTGAGGATTTCGCAGGCCAGACCATTGGTTTCAGTATGCGAAGTCCGAGCCCCTAGGAGAATCCTGAAGATGAAGTCTGACACGAATTTCTTTGTTCGATCCGCCCGCAGCAGCCTCTTGGCTAGCTTGGCCCTGATGCCCATGGCCCTGAATGCCGCAGCGCCCGCTGCCCCCGCGACTGCGACACCAGTGGCCCAGAAGATCGACCTGCAAAAGGGCGCCTCGATCGCTGGTCAAGTCTGCGTTGGCTGCCACGCGGTGGACGGCAACAGCGCCGTGCCTGATTTCCCCATTTTGGCGGGCCAGCATGCTGCTTACCTCTCAAAGCAGTTGCACAATTTCCAGGTCAAACCCAATGCTAAAAAGGCTGAGCGAGAGAACGCCGTCATGGCTGGTTTTGCAGCAGCCTTGTCTGAAGACGACATCCGCAATGTCTCGGCCTTTTACGCTGCGCAGGCCATCAAACCGTCCTATGCCCAGAAAAAAGAGCTACTGGCCCTTGGTCAGACCATCTATCGGGCAGGCGTCTCCGCCCGTGGTATCCCAGCCTGTGTAGGCTGCCATGCCCCCAATGGGGCCGGTATCCCCGCCCAATATCCTCGTCTCTCGGGTCAATACGCCCAGTACACCAAGGCCCAACTGACTGCATTCCGATCTGGTGCGCGAGCCAACAGCGCACAAATGGCCAAGATTTCTGCTCAGCTGACCGATCAGGAGATGGAAGCTCTTGCAGAGTACATCGCAGGACTCCGATAAGGAGTCCCAGGTCGATGCGTCCGGTCTTTACCGAGCATCGACCACTGGCCTAGAACTCCGAGGCGGCGGCAGGCTGCTCAAAGAGAGCGTTGAGCTGCTCTCGTCCATGCGGTTTGCGATCTCTGCTCTCTCCGTTGTTGGCATTGCCAGTGCCATTGGCACCATCGTGCCGCAGAACTCCCCACCGATTAATTACGTTAATCAGTTTGGGGCCTTCTGGGCCGAGGTCTTTACCTGGTTCGACGTGTTTCGGGTTTACAACGCACCCTGGTTTCTGATCGTCATGGTGCTCATGCTGACTTCGACCAGCCTGTGCCTCATTCGAAACACGCCACGCATGCTCAAAGACATGCGGGTTTGGCGTGAGAAAGTCAGGGATGCCGGGTTCAACGCTTTTCCTTATCGGCAACAATTTCAGCTCGACCGACCAGACCAAGCCGAAGCCAAGATTCAGGAGATTGCCAACGCCCTGACGCAGCAGGGCTATCGAACCAGGACCTATGACGCCCAGGCAGGCCTCCCGAGACTGGTTGCCAAAAAAGGCGCGAGCAATCGATTGGGTTATATCGCTGCGCATCTGGCGATCGTGGTCATCTCACTTGGGGGCTTATTAGACTCTGAGGTGCCGACCAAGATGGCCGTCTGGTGGTGGAACAAGGCACCCGTTGTCTTGGCCAATCTCTCGGGTGACCAGGTGCCCGATTCAGCACGCCTTCCACAATCTACTCCCACCTATCGGGCCAATCTTCTCATCCCGGAGGGGCAGCGCTCGGATCTGGCAGTTATCAATCAGCCCAAGGGGGCTTTGCTGGTCGATCTGCCATTTGAACTGGAACTCAAGCAGTTTCGCATTGAGTACTACAACACTGGAATGCCCAAGCTTTTTGCCAGCGATGTGGTCCTAACAGACAAAGAGACAGGCCAAACCAAGTCTGCGGTCATCGAGGTGAACCGACCACTCATCCACAAGGGCATTGCCATCTACCAATCCAGTTTCGACGATGGTGGGTCGAAGCTCAAGCTACTGGCCCACCCCTTGAGTGGACCCGTTCAAAAGCCCTTGCCCATCGAGCTGGGGGTGGGGCAGGCCTTGGCACTTAAGAATGCGACGCAGACCCTCAACCTAGAGATCTCAGGCTTCAAGGCGATCAATGTTGAGAATTTGGCAGGCAATGGACCACAGGAGACCGACGCCTTTCAGAAGAACGTTGCCTCCGTTTTATCGCCCGCAGCCAATGCCGGCAAGACCAAGTCACTGACCAATGTGGGCGCTGCCTTCCAATACAAGCTGCGCGATGCGGCTGGTCAAGCCCGGGAGTTTCATGTCTACATGCTGCCCGTCGAGCTAGACGGAAGCCGAGTATTTCTCGCAGGTGTTCGAAACTCACCGGATGAGTCCTTCCGCTACCTCAGGATTCCCGCCGATGAGAAGGACTCTCTCGAGACCTTCTTGCATTTACGGGCCGCCATGGACAACCCCACCATCCGAGCCAAGGCTGCGCAGGCTTTTGCCTTGTCTGCAGCGCCCCCTCCCATGCAGAAGGCCTTGTCCGACAGCGCCCAGAAGGCGCTAGATGCACTGGCCTCCAATGGGTTGGTTGGTCTGGCCAATATCCTCGAGCAGACCGTTGCGGCTTCTGAACGTGAGCGGGCCGCAGACGTCGTGGTCCGAATGCTCACTGGGGCTTTCTGGGAGGTGTTGCAGCAATCTCGGTTGTCCCGTGGGCTCCCCAGGCAGCCACTCAATGAGGCCAATCAGAGCTTTGCCCAGCGAGCCCTTAATGCCTACAGCGACGCCAAGCTCTTTGACGCTCCATTGCTGATCACCATGGCGGACTTTACCGAGGTCAAGGCCTCGGTTTTCCAAGTCACGCGTTCACCAGGAAAGACCACGGTCTATCTAGGCTGTTTATTGCTTACCCTGGGCGTTTTCGCCATGCTCTATGTCAGGGAACGTCGGTTCTGGATTTGGATCAAACAGCCTTCGGACGCCTCGGGCCAGACCAGTGTCTTGATGGCTGCGTCCACCCCGAGGCATTCTTTGGACTTCGATAGAGAGTTTGAGGAACTGACGCAGCGCCTGTCTCGGGCTCACTAATTGGAGATAGACATGACGGTTTCAAGCTCAGCCGATTTCAGCCACGCCAGACTTCAACAGGTCGGCGGTGGCCGTCTCGATTGGCGTGACCTGGTTTTTGCCCTGGTATTGGCTGCGGGTGCTTGGTTTGCAACCAGCCGCTACAGCCAGTTTATGGATGTCTACGAGTTGGTCATCCTGTGGGCTTGCGTGCCTGGGCTTTTATTTATTGGATGGCTCTGGCCTGCCATGCGGTGGTTCACGCTGGGCTGCGGGTTGCTGGCCTTGGCCGGCATCGGCAACTACGGGGGCCAGTTGGCCAGTGCTGAACAGTCATTTCTATTGAAGTATCTGCTGTCCTCCCAGTCTGCCGTCCTCTGGATGTGTGCCCTCTATGGTCTTGGCTGCCTGTCTTATTGGGTGGGCTTGCTGTTTCGCGGCGCCACGGCACTCTGGGCTGGGTCGGTCCTGACCTGGGCCGCCACGGTAATGGGCATGGTGGGCCTTCTGGTTCGTTGGTACGAGTCTTATTTGATCTCTCCGGATGTCGGGCACATCCCAGTGAGCAACCTCTATGAGGTCTTTGTTCTGTTCTCATTGCTCACTGCGTTGTTCTACCTCTTCTACGAGCGTCGCTACCAGACCCGTAGCCTCGGTGCTTTTGTCACTTTGGTGATTGTTGCTGCTGTTGGTTTTCTGCTCTGGTATACGGCGACTCGATCTGCACATGAGATCCAGCCATTGGTGCCTGCCTTGCAGTCTTGGTGGATGAAGATTCACGTACCGGCCAATTTCGTCGGGTATGGCACTTTCTCGATTGCCGCCATGGTGGCCTTTGCGTATCTGGTCAAATCAAATGCCCAGACCAAAAGCAAGGCAGCCCTTATCCCGCTGTTCGTTCTTGGCGTGCTCTTGTGTGCCGAGCCGCTGGTCTTTCGGCGCTCCGGCCTTCCTGACTATTGGGCGCTTTATTTTGGGATTTCTGCCGCAGCAGTTGGCGGCATATTGGCGGCCCGCCGGAGGATTGCAGAGGTACTGCCGTCTCTAGAGATTCTGGACGACATCCAGTACAGAGCCATCGCCATTGGATTCGCCTTCTTCACCGTCGCCACCATTCTGGGGGCACTCTGGGCCGCTGAGGCCTGGGGGACCTATTGGCAGTGGGACCCCAAAGAAACCTGGGCCCTCATTGTCTGGCTCAACTATGCCGCCTGGCTACACCTTCGTCTGATGAAGGGCTTGCGCGGCCAGTTCGCCGCCTATTGGTCCTTGGTGGGTTTGTTGATCACGGGTTTTGCGTTCCTTGGGGTCAACATGTTTCTCTCGGGCCTGCACTCCTACGGGCAGCTTTAAATGGACATTCGGGCTTCAGAGATCACGCCCGAGGCCATTTTTCATGGGCGCCGCCGACTGCTGGGTGCTGCCTCGGCCCTGACGGCCCTTGGTTCGGGGCTGTCACTGGCGGGTCCCGCCCATGCAAAAGACCCTCGCCAGCAGGCTCGCCTGGCCGAGCCGACGCAGCCCCTGCGCTATACCCCTTGGCCCGGCATGCCAACCGAGAGGCTCACGCCGATCCACGATGTCACCGGTTACAACAACTTCTACGAGTTTGGAACTGACAAGGCTGATCCGCAGAGAAACGCACCAGGTCGATTGTTGGTCAGACCTTATCAACTCAGCATCGAGGGCCTCGTCGCCAAACCACAGGTACTGGGCATCGATGACCTGATGGCCCAGGCTGGCTTGGAGGAGAGGATTTATCGCCTGAGGTGCGTCGAAGGCTGGTCCATGGTGATTCCCTGGGTCGGTTTTAGCCTGAGCAGGCTCATTGCCAAGGCCCAGCCACTTGGTTCCGCCAAGTACGTCGAGTTTGTCAGCCTGGCTGATAAGACCACGATGCCAGGCTTGTCCTCGCGAGTCCTGGACTGGCCCTATCGTGAGGGGCTTCGCCTGGATGAGGCCATGCACCCCCTGACCACATTGGCGGTGGGCCTCTATGGCAAAACACTGCCTGCTCAGAATGGTGCACCCATCAGGCTGGTGGTTCCCTGGAAGTATGGCTTCAAGAGCGCCAAGTCGATTGTCAGAATCAGGCTCATCGAACAACAACCAACACCGAGCTGGGTTCAGGCTGCTCCTCAGGAATACGGTTTTTACTCCAACGTTAATCCCAGCGTGCCGCATCGTCGTTGGTCTCAGGCCACGGAGCGTCGAATTGGGGAGGACGGTCTGCTCTCCCCCCGGCGTCCAACGCTGCCGTTCAACGGGTATGCAGAGCAGGTGGCCCATCTCTATACCGGCATGGACCTACGACAGTACTACTGACCCAGCATGGGGCTGTCTTTATCACTCTGGGCGGTTGGGCCACTCGTCGAACTGGTGATCCGTCTAGCCCTAGATGCATTGGGCGCGAACCCGCAGGAGGAGATTCTTCGGGGCCTCGGTCGGCAGACCTTGATGATCCTGTGCTTGGTTCTTGCCATGCCCGCCTTGGCAAGGCTCCGCCCTGAGACCCGGCTACGCGGAGTTGTTCAACATCGACGCGCCATGGGGCTCTGGGCCTTTGCCTATGCCTGTATTCATGTTCTGGCTTATCTCCAGTTTGAGCATGATTTGGCTTGGTGGGCCATTTGGGACGACCTCTGGCACCGACCTTTTGTCACAGTGGGGGTGGTCTGTCTTGCCGCGATGAGCCTGCTGGCCATGACCTCTAATCGTTGGAGCATGCGCCGCCTCGGACACAACTGGAAGCTACTTCACCGCTTGAGCTGGCCCATTGTTCTGATGGGAATTCTTCACTATGCCCTGCACAAGGCCGGCAAGAATGATTTCACCCAGCCGGTCGTTTTTCTGGCGATCTGGTCTGGTCTGCTGATGATGCGACTCAGGCCGAGTTGGAGGAAGTAAGCCAAAAACCAACTGGCCGTGACGGGAGATTGGCGAGGTCAGAGCCTTTCCGCCGCAACGAGATCCTCGAATGTTTCCCGACGTCGAATAAGCCTGGGCGAGGCATCGGGGTAGATCATGACTTCCGCAGGCCGGGGCCGCGAATTGTAGTTGGAGGCCATTGAGGACCCATAGGCACCAGCGGAGGCCAGAATGACCAAATCACCCTCTCGAAGACTTAGCCGGCGCTGACGACCCAGCCAGTCCCCACTCTCACAGACCGGTCCAACGATGTCCCAGGTCTGGGGTGGCGCCGAACTGTCCTGGCTTACCGCCAAGATCTCATGCCAAGCCTCATAGAGACTGGGTCGCATGAGATCGTTCATGGCCGCGTCAATAATTGCAAAGGCAGTGGTCTCTGGGGAGCTCTGGGGTTTAAGGGCGACGACGCGGCTTAGCAGAACGCCTGCAGGCCCGATGATGGCTCGTCCAAACTCAAAGATCAGCTTAGGCATCGGCCGGTTGCGGGCCATTGACCAGGCCCTTACCTTGCCGACGAGAGACTGCATCAGGGCCTGTGGAGTAGGAGGCGTCTCGTCGTGATAGCAAATGCCCAACCCGCCACCAAGGTCAATGTGATCAATCGCGATGCCCTTGGCTTCCAGGGCGTCTACAAACGTCAAGACGCGGTCTGTCGCGTCCAGGAATGGCGACAGTTCGGTGATCTGGGAACCGATGTGGCAGTCCACTCCGACGATCTGGAGGTGGGCGAGGGCTTTGGCGTCTTGATAGCCTTGCGCGGCCTGCTCGATCGGCAGTCCAAACTTATTGGATTTCAGACCGGTTGAGATGTAGGGGTGAGTCTTGGCATCGATGTCTGGGTTGATCCTAAGCGAGACATGGGCCTTGCAGCCAAGCTCCTCGGCGATTCGATTGAGTCGGTGCATTTCTGAAAGACTCTCGAGGTTGATGCAACCAACCCCGGCCACCAGAGCGTCACGCAGCTCAGCGTCGGTCTTACCCACTCCTGAGAAGACCATCTTGTTGGCCCGCCCACCTGCAGCCAGTACCCGTCTCATTTCCCCGGCCGAGACGATATCGAAGCCAGCCCCAAGGGCCGCTAACTCTGCGAGGATGGCCAGATTGGGGTTGGCCTTGACCGCATACAGAATGTCCACCTCAGCGCCGAGAGACTGACAGGCGTCTGCAAAAGCCCGGTAGGCCGAGCGGATGGCTGCAGCACTGTAAATGTAACAAGGGGTTTGGAACTGCTCGGCGAGCTTGGACAGGCTGTGCTGCTCGCAATGCAACTCGCCCTGGCGCCAGCCAAACGAGCCTGGCAGCATGGGATGCTCGGATTCATAACGATCGGTCACCGCGCCTCCTGAGGCTGGGTTGCTTCGCCGTCGGGGGGGAATTGTGGTTTGGGCAAAAACAGAGGGCCTTTTTGTCCGCACCCGCTTAGAGCCAGGGCAAGCATCAGGGCTGACAGGCTCACTGCCATGCCACCCTGTCGACCAAAGCCTTGTTTATCCCCAGGATTGCACCGGGAAGTCTGGTCCCCGATCTGAACTGATGGACAATGATGGTCGTGCGTTTTCATGATGGTGGGAGTATGACGGAAACCGAGTATCTTGAAAAAATAGAGTCTGCTTTTGCCTGGATTGAGACTCAGGTAGACAACTGGAATCAGTCCCATGACATGGTGATTGAGACCGGCCGTCATGGCCCTGTGTTGGAGACCGAATTTGAGTCGGGACAAAAGATCATCACCAACGCTCAGGCACCCACCCAACAACTCTGGATGGCCTCCCAGTTCGGTGCACATCACTTTGTGCTCACCACCGAGGGGTGGTTAGACACGAGGGGCGCTGGCCTGTTTGAGCAGGTATTTGCGTCTCATGCCAGTCAGTTGGCGGGGGTGGACTGTCCCCCTAGGGGACGAACCGAGGACTTCTAGAAGGACCCGATCGCCGCGGGGCTTCAGGGATTGTTGACACCAAGGGATGGGACCCCGACACCCGGGGCATTATCGGGAACGTAATATTCATTTCCGATCTTGAGCATCCCCGCAGGCGGGTTGACCGTTTGTTGCGGTATTTTCTTCAGGGCCTCTGCCATAAAAGACATCCAGATGGGCAAGGCAAGACCCCCACCAGTCTCCCGTTCACCCAGTGTTCGAGGCTGGTCGTAGCCCACCCAGGCTACCCCAGCCAATTTGGGCTGATAGCCTGCGAACCAGGCATCCTGAGCATCGTTGGTGGTACCAGTTTTGCCGGCGAGGTCTGTTCGCCCCAGTTGTAGCGCTTTGCGTCCAGTCCCGTTTTTCACCACACCCTGCAGAAGGTTGTGCATCAGGTACGCGTAGCGCTCATCCAGCACCCGGGGGGCCTCATCACCGGCCTTGGCGGGTTCGGTGCGACTGACGAGCGCGCCGCGCTCGTCGACCACACGGTCAATAAAATAGGGCGTGACGCGAAAGCCACCGTTGGCAAAGGCCGCGTAGGCAGTGGCCATTTGAAGTGGAGTGACGCTACCCGCCCCCAGGGCCAGCGTGAGGTAGGGCGGATTCCGCTGCGCTTCGAAACCGAAGCGTGAGAGGTAGTTTTGGGCGTACTTGGGCCCAACCGCATGCAGCAATCGAATCGAGACCATGTTTTTGGACTTGGCCAGGGCGTCACGAAGGGTGATCGGCCCCTCGTAGGTGCCGTCGTAGTTCTTCGGGTCCCACACCTGTCCGCCGGTCTGTCCGGGGTCAAAGTTCACAGGCGCATCGTTAACGATGCTGCTCGCAGAGAACCCTTTTTCCAATGCTGCTGAGTAGACAAAGGGCTTAATGGTCGAACCAGGCTGACGGTAAGCCTGCGTGACGTGATTGAACTTGTTCTGCCGAAAATCAAAGCCGCCGACGAGGGCCCGCAGGGCGCCCGTGTCAGTCTGAATGGCGACGAATGCCCCCTCGACCTCTGGGATCTGGCTGATTTCCCAGCGCTCTGCATCGAGTCGTTGGATCCGAACAACGGCACCGGGTCGAATTTTCAGGGCGGGCAGGGCGCTGGCCGAGAGTCCTTTGGAGGCGAATTTCAAGCCATCACCCTGAATGTCAAAGGTTTTGCCTTGAGCCCGCATGACCCGCACCGATCCCTCTTTCACCTCGATGACGACCGCGGTGAGCAGACCATCGCTATCGGGCCTATCTGCCAGCGTGTCCTCCACCAGGTCTTCTAGCTCCGGACCGTTCTTGGGCAGCGTGACAAAGGCCTCCGGACCCCGCCAGCCTTGACGCCGGTCAAATTCAATCAGCCCTGAGCGCATCGCATTCTGGGCCGCTTTCTGCTCATTGGCCCGAATGGTGGTGAATACAGTGAGTCCTCGGCTGTAGGCGTCGTCTGGAAACTGGGCAACGATTTGTTGGCGAACCATTTCAGCCAGGTAGGGCGCTGATACGGCATAGTCCTCGCCTCGGCTCACCACTTTCAATTCCTCTCGGCTGGCCTGGTTGAACTGGGCATTGCTGATCAGCCTGAGCTTTTGCATTCGACCCAGGATGTATTGCTGCCTGGCCTGGGCCCTTCGTGGGTTGGCCACAGGGTTGTAGCTGGAGGGGGCTTTGGGCAGACCCGCCAACATGGCAGACTCCGCGATACTTAGGCGCCCAATGGGTTTTCCGAAGTAGATCTGTGCAGCGGATGCGAACCCATAGGCTCTGCGTCCCAGGTAAATCTGATTGATGTAGAGCTCAAGGATCTGGTCCTTGGTGAGCTTGCGCTCAATCTCAAAGGCGAGCAGCACTTCGTAGATTTTTCGGGTAAAGGTTTTCTCGGTCGACAGGTAAAAGTTGCGAGCCACCTGCATCGTGATGGTGCTCGCGCCTTGGGCTTTGCTGCCAGCCAAGAGGTTGGCGAAGACAGACCGCAGAATGCCGGCGGGGTCGATCCCGGCATGTTGGTAAAACTGGTCGTCCTCGGCGGCCAGAATGGCGTGAATGAGGGATTTGGGCACTTCAGAGATTCGGACGACGCTTCGCCGTTCCTCGCCAAACTCCCCAATCAGGACCCCATCGGCCGTCAGGACCCGAAGGGGTACTTTCGGCCGGTAGTCGGCCAAGGCAGTGACCTCTGGGAGCCGTGGCGTGGCCAGGGCAATGACCAGCAGGCTGATGCCGACCAGGCCTAGAAAGGACCACAGCCCCAGGAGCATGAAACGAATCAAAAGGCGCATAACAACCAAGTGTATCGCCTGCTAGACTGATTTCGATGAATGGCCAGCCAAAAAGAAATATCGTCCTGATCGGCCTGATGGGCGCCGGCAAGACCACGATTGGTCGGCGGCTGGCACAGCGAATTCAATGGCCTCTGGTCGACACCGACCAGGTCATCGAGTCCCGTTGCGGGACGTCCGTGGCGACCATTTTTGAGGTGGAGGGTGAGGCGGGCTTTCGTCGGAGGGAGTCCAAGGTACTCGCTGAGATCATGGCCCAACCGGGCCAGATTGTGACGACTGGCGGAGGCGCTCCGATACAGCCGGACAATCGGCCAGTGATCGCCCAGGGCTACGTGGTTTACCTCCACGCATTACCCAGACAACTCTGGCAGCGGCTGCGGCAGGACACCAGTCGGCCACTGCTCACCCAGTCTCAAGACCCCAAGGCGACCCTAGAGGCGCTTTACCAATCGAGAGACCCGGTTTATCGTGACTTGGCCTCGGTGGTGGTCCCCAGTAGCCAAGGGTCGCCTAGCCAGGTGGTCAGTCAGGTCATCGGCCATCTGCTGGCCGATGGCCTTATTTCTCATACATTCGAAGACTCCCAGCATGAATCAGATCTCACCGCGCCCTCTCGATAAGACCGCCGCAGAATCCGGACCGCATGGCGTACGTGCGACGGTCCAGGTCGGCTTGGCTGACCGCAGTTATCCGATTTGGATCGGCGAGGGTCTGCTCGATCAAGCCAAAGTCTGGCGTCAGGCCCTTGGGCCCGGCCGGTCGGGCCGGCCCGGTCGTGTGGTGGTGGTCTCCAATGAGGTGGTCATGCCGCTGTATGGTCATCAGGTCCTGGCGGCTCTGACGGATTTGGGCTGCCAGACTTCGCAGGTGGTGTTGCCCGATGGCGAGTCCCATAAAGACATGACCAGTCTCATGAAGATTTTTGATCACCTCATGGCAGAGCACGTGGATCGATCGGCCACGGTCGTCGCCTTGGGGGGCGGTGTGATTGGGGACATGGCCGGCTTTGCAGCGGCCTGTTACCAGCGTGGTATTGATTTTGTTCAGGTCCCCACCACCCTGCTCTCTCAGGTCGACTCCTCGGTGGGCGGCAAGACGGCCATTAACCACCCCTTGGGCAAGAACATGATTGGCGCTTTTTATCAACCCAGGGCCGTCATCATTGATATGTTGGTTCTGAGAACGCTTCCTGCGAGAGAGGTCTCCGCTGGGCTTGCGGAGATCATTAAATACGGCTGTATTTTGGATGCCGACTTTTTTAGCTGGCTAGAGGCCAACATGTCCGCTCTGGTTGCGAAGGATTCTGCTGCTCTGGCCTATGCCATTGAGCGGTCTTGCCAGCTCAAGGCGGGGGTCGTATCCGCTGATGAACGGGAATCCTCTGGCCAGAGGGCTCTGCTTAATTTTGGCCACACCTTTGGACATGCCATCGAGGCTGGTATGGGCTACGGCAGCTGGCTTCATGGTGAGGCGGTGGGCTGCGGTATGGCCATGGCAGCATTGCTGTCATCTCAGCTTGGTCAACTCGATACCCCATCGTTCAAGCGAGTGATTAACCTCATCCATCAAGCTGGTTTGCCCCTTACGCCTCCTGGTTGGCCAGCGCAGGATTATCTGGACTGGATGGCCCATGACAAAAAATCTTCTGGCGGTGCCATTCGGTACATCCTGCTCAAAGGGCTTGGTCAGTCCGAACTCAAGGCGGTGGATGATGCCTTGGTTCGCACGGCCATTGAGGCATCAAAAAAAGGGCTGGCATCTGCGTGAGCGGGTCTGCGCAGACCGGTCCGCTGGTGGCCCCGTTTGCGGCCCAGGCCCATCGCAGCAGGGGCCGTCTTCACCCCGAATCAGAGCCGATGGGTCGATCCGCTTTCCAGCGGGATCGAGACCGCATTGTTCATTCAACCGCTTTTAGAAAACTGCTCTACAAGACGCAGGTCTTTGTAAACCATGAGGGTGACCTCTTTCGAACGCGCCTGACGCACAGTCTAGAGGTGGCGCAGATCGCCCGATCTGTTGCGCGACGCCTTCAGCTAGATGAAGAGCTGACCGAGGCCATCTGCCTGGCGCACGATCTTGGGCACACGCCTTTCGGCCACGCTGGCCAGCATGCCCTCAATCAGGCGCTACGAGATGCCACCGCGGGTCAAAAAGGTTTTGAGCACAACCTGCAAAGCTTGCGGGTGGTGGATAAATTGGAGCAGCGTTACGCAGCTTTCGATGGCCTTAACCTGACATTTGAGACCCGAGAGGGCATCCTGAAGCACTGCGCAGATTCTCTGGCTCAGGAGTTGGGCGAGGTCGCACACCGGTTTGTCAAACGCGAGTCTCCGAGCCTAGAGGCTCAGCTGGCCAATTTGGCTGACGAGCTAGCCTACAACCACCACGACTTGGATGATGGCCTTCGGTCCGGGCTGCTGGTGTTTGAAGAGGTCATTGAGCAGCCTCTGGTGGCCCCTCATGTGCGGCGATTGCAGCAAGCGCACCCACAACTGGCTCGTCACCGTCTGATGGCTGAGGTGATTCGCGGCATGATCAACGAACAGGTGGATGACCTGACGCAGACCACCCGGCAGCAACTGCTCAGCCAGGGCATCGCTGACGACCAGGATGTCCGGCGTCAAGCCCTGCCCCTGGTTGGTTTTTCTCTCGAGTTGGGCCGACAGGTCTTGGACCTCAAGCGGTTTCTTCGGCAGCGGCTCTATCGCCATCCTCGCGTGGTGGACATGACGAATGTGGCCGAGCGAGTGATCCATGATTTATTCGGCTGGTTGCTGGAGCAACCGTTTGATGCTTCGGATGACAGGTCTCCCCATCGCCGCGCTGCGGACGAGATTGCAGGTATGACCGATCGATATGCCGCCCTGACCCATGCCAGAGTCTTTCCCGGCAGGGCCTGTTGGCCGTCTCCGATCGGGCTTTAGGGCGAGATGGGCAGATAGGCCTATGAGGAGAGCGAGGGCCATTGCCACGGGCCGCAGCTATCACCTGATGCAGCGAGGGCATGGTGGACACGCCTTCTGCCTGGATGCCCAAGACCGGCAGCTTTACCTGGACTTTTTTCTAGAGGCTGCTCAGGGCTGTGGGTTGCTGGTCCATGCCTGGTCTTGTACCGACCGGGAAGGGCATTGGCTGGTCACGCCCCAACGGGCCTCCGCGGTGGCGGAGGTCATGCAGCAATTGGGGCGTCGCTACGTACCGATGTTCAATCGTCGATGGTCTCGAAGTGGGACCCCGTTTGACGGCCGGTATCGGAGTTATTGGGTCGAGGCCGATGTCTTTGGCTTGTCGGTGGCTCGCTACATTGACGGCCAAGCGCAGCGCCAGGGCCTGGTGGGATTGGCCGTTGATTGGCCTTGGTCGAGTGCCGGGGTCTGGGCTGGACAGCGCCCCCCAGTCGGCAGTCCGGTGCGTGAACTGGCCAGTTACTGGCGCCTGGGGAATACGCCGTTTGACCGAGAACAGGCTTACCGCCGAGTGCTGCAGGAGCCTCTCGAGGAGGGGGTGTTGGCGAACATTCACCGGGGCTTGGCCCAGGGCCGCCCCATGCTGTCTGCCCAGGGGTGGTCAGCATGCCCGCCTGGGTTTGTCCAGCAATGGACGCTTCGTCCAAGAGGCCGGCCACCCAAAACGCCTCAGGCCAGCGAGGCCTCGTCCGATTCGGTTGGCTAGGGCGGGGCCCTTCCCCTGTGTTTGTTATGTCACCAATAAAAACATCAAAAATCTTGCTGGGGTGAATAAAATGATCTGACCCCATTAAAAAACTCGATTTTAAGGGGTTTGAAGAGATTTCTGTTCACCCAAAAAAAATCGTTTGAGTGACAATGAACGCCCTTTTTGTAAACGAGAGCAGCAGAGTCATGGCCCAAACGCCTTCTTTTACCGAGCAAAACGTCAGCCAGCAAGCCTTCGGCCTCTACGATCCGGCCCACGAGCACGATGCGTGCGGAGTTGGCTTCGTGGCCCACATGCGCGGTCGCAAGTCCCACGACATGGTCCAGCAGGGCCTGCAAATCCTGAAAAACCTCGATCACCGGGGTGCTGTTGGAGCGGATCCGCTGATGGGAGACGGCGCTGGCATTCTGTTGCAGATTCCCGACGCCTTCTTTCGCGAGGAAATGAGTCGTCAGGGCGTCGCTCTGCCGCCCCCCGGCGAATATGGTGTGGGCATGGTCTTTCTGCCCAAGGAACACGCCAGCCGCCTGGCCTGCGAGCGCGCCCTTGAGAAGGCTGTGGTGGCTGAGGGACAGGTGGTCTTGGGCTGGCGGGACGTGCCGACCGACGCCCAGATGCCGATGTCACCTCGAGTTCGGGCCAAAGAGCCCGTGATGCGTCAGATCTTCATTGGCCGGGGCAACGACGTCGTGGTGCAAGACGCCCTCGAACGCAAGCTCTATGTCATCCGCAAGACCGCCTCCAGCGCGATTCAGTCCTTGGGACTCAAACACGGCAAAGAGTATTACGTGCCCTCCATGTCCAGTCGCACGATTGTCTACAAGGGCCTGTTGCTGGCCGACCAGGTGGGGGTCTACTTCAAGGACCTCTCTGACCCACGCTGTGTATCCGCCTTGGCTCTGGTCCACCAGCGGTTTTCGACCAACACCTTTCCCGAGTGGCCTCTCGCCCACCCCTACCGAATGGTCGCCCACAATGGTGAGATCAACACCGTCAAGGGCAACTACACCTGGATGCGCGCCCGTGAAGGCGTGATGAACAGCCCCGTCCTGGGCGCAGACCTCCAAAAGCTATATCCCATCAGCTTTGCTGGGCAGTCCGACACGGCGACCTTTGACAATTGCCTGGAGCTGCTCGTAGCCGCTGGCTATCCATTGGCCCATGCCGTGATGATGATGATTCCTGAGCCATGGGAACAGCACACCACCATGGAGGAAAGCCGAAAAGCCTTCTACGAATACCACGCCTCCATGATGGAGCCCTGGGACGGCCCCGCCTCTATTGTCTTCACGGATGGCCGTCAGATCGGCGCTACGCTGGATCGCAATGGACTGCGTCCGTCTCGCTACTGCATCACTGAGGATGATGTGGTGATTATGGCCTCCGAGTCAGGCGTGCTGCCAGTCCCGGAGAGCAAGATTGTTCGCAAATGGCGTCTTCAGCCGGGCAAGATGTTCCTGATCGACCTTGAGCAGGGCCGCATGATTCATGATGACGAGCTCAAGAGTGCCCTGTCCAAGTCTCGTCCTTACCAGCAGTGGATCGAGAACGTCCGTGTGGAGTTGGCAAGCCTAAATGCCCAGGCTGAGAACTCACCAGAGCCCAGTCCCCTGGCATTGTTAGACCGGCAGCAGGCGTTTGGCTACACCCAAGAGGACATCAAATTTTTGATGGCACCAATGGCCCAGGCCGGTGAAGAGGGCATTGGTTCGATGGGCAACGACTCTCCCCTGGCCGTGCTGTCCGACAAGAACAAGCCGCTCTACCATTACTTCAAGCAGTTGTTTGCCCAGGTGACGAATCCGCCGATCGACCCCATCCGTGAGGCCATCGTCATGTCGCTGAATTCCTTCATTGGGCCCAAACCGAACCTGTTGGATATCAATCAGGTCAACCCACCCCTGCGACTCGAGGTCAGCCAGCCCATTCTGAATTTTGCGGACATGCGACGGCTTCGAGACATTGAGCAGCACACCCGTGGCAAATTCAGAAGCCAGGTGCTTGACATCACCTACCCCCTGGCCTGGGGCAAAGAAGGCATCGAGGCCCGGCTGGCGACGGTCTGTGCTGAGGCAGTTGATGCGATTGCCGCCGGCGCCAACATTCTGATCATCAGCGACAAGGCCGTAAGCCCTGACCGCGTGGCCATTCCGGCCCTGCTGGCGCTCTCGGCGATTCATCAGCACCTGGTCCGAGAGGGCAAACGCACACTGGCTGGCCTGGTGGTTGAGACTGGCTCGGCCAGAGAGGTTCATCACTTCGCGGTATTGGCCGGTTATGGCGCTGAGGCGGTTCATCCTTACCTGGCCATGGAGAGCATTGTGGACTTTCACAAGACGCTTTCTGGCGATCTCAGCCCCGAGAAGGCGGTGGCCAATTACATCAAGGCCATCGGAAAGGGCCTCTCCAAGATCATGTCGAAGATGGGCATCTCCACCTACATGTCCTACTGTGGCGCCCAGATCTTTGAGGCCATTGGTATCAACCAGGCCACCATCGACCAGTATTTCACCAACACCCCGAGCGCTGTCGAGGGGATTGGTATCTTCGAAATGGCAGAGGAGGCCATTCGGACTCACACCGAAGCCTTTGGTGACGACCCAGTCCTGAGCAACCGCCTCGAAACGGGCGGTGAATATGCTTGGCGTGTCCGCGGCGAGGAACACATGTGGACCCCGGATGCCATTGCCAAGCTGCAGCACTCTACACGCGCCAACAGCTACAACACCTACAAGGATTACGCTCAGATCATCAACGACCAGAGCCGTCGGCACATGACGCTGCGTGGCCTATTTGAGTTCAAGGTGGATCCTGCCAAGGCCATTCCCCTCGACGAGGTGGAGCCAGCGGCTGAGATCGTTAAGCGATTTGCCACTGGTGCGATGTCACTGGGCTCTATCTCGACTGAGGCTCACGCCACACTTGCTGTGGCGATGAACCGAATCGGTGGCAAGTCCAATACTGGCGAGGGCGGTGAGGACAAGCGTCGGTATCGCAATGAGCTCAAGGGCATTCAGATCACGGCCGGGACCAAACTATCTGATGTCATCGGCAGCAAACAGATCGAGTCCGACTACAGCCTGGAGCAGGGCGACAGCCTGCGATCCAAAATCAAGCAAGTGGCCTCTGGACGCTTTGGTGTGACCACTGAGTATTTGGTCTCCGCCGATCAGGTTCAGATCAAAATGGCACAGGGTGCCAAGCCCGGAGAGGGTGGGCAGCTGCCTGGCGGTAAGGTGTCCGAGTACATCGGCGAGCTTCGTCATTCGGTGCCCGGTGTGGGACTCATCTCTCCGCCACCCCACCATGACATCTACTCCATCGAAGATTTGGCCCAGTTGATCCACGACCTCAAGAACGTGGCCTCCCATGCGGACATCTCGGTCAAGCTCGTATCCGAAGTCGGCGTCGGAACGGTGGCAGCGGGTGTTGCCAAGGCCAAGGCTGATCATTTGGTGATTGCCGGCCACGATGGCGGTACGGGTGCCTCACCCCTGTCCTCGATTAAACACGCAGGTTCGCCCTGGGAAATCGGCCTGGCCGAGACCCAGCAGACCCTTGTACTCAATGGGCTGCGGGATCGCATCCGGGTTCAGGCCGACGGTCAGATGAAGACCGGCCGCGATGTCGTGATTGCAGCCTTGCTGGGTGCAGATGAGATGGGGTTTGCCACGGCACCCTTGGTCGTCGAGGGCTGCATCATGATGCGTAAATGCCACCTGAACACCTGCCCTGTCGGTGTGGCGACCCAAGACCCGGTGCTGCGCAAGAAATTCCAAGGTCGACCAGAGCATGTGGTGAATTTCTTTTTCTTCATAGCGGAGGAAGCCCGGCAGATCATGGCTCAGTTGGGTATTCGTCATTTCGAAGACCTGATCGGCCGCTCCGATCTGATCGACATGCGCAGAGGTGTCGAGCACTGGAAAGCCAAGGGGCTGGACTTCTCTCGCCTGCTGGCTCAGCCAGAGGTCAGTGACCCGGCCCAGCGTCGTCATTCGGCGACGCAGGACCATGGCCTGGACAAGGCCCTCGATCGGGTGCTCATTGAGAAGTCGCGTCCCGCCATCGAGCGCGGTGAGAAAGTCCAGTTCATCGAGGTCACCACCAACGTCAACCGTACCGTTGGGGCCATGTTGTCGGGTGAACTGATCAAGCACCATCCGGACGGTCTGCCAGACGACACCCTCCACATCCAGCTAGAGGGCACTGGTGGTCAGTCGTTTGGTGCCTTCCTGGCCAAGGGCATCACCCTATACCTGATTGGCGATGCCAACGATTACACCGGTAAAGGCATGTCTGGTGGACGAATTGTGGTCAGACCATCCATCGAGTTCCGCGGTGTTGCGCACGACAACATCATCGTCGGCAACACGGTGCTTTACGGGGCCACCTCGGGGGAGGCCTTCTTCCGGGGTGTGGCTGGTGAGCGTTTCGCCGTTCGACTCTCCGGGGCCACCACTGTGGTCGAGGGGACCGGTGACCACGGTTGTGAGTACATGACTGGTGGTACCGTCGTGGTTCTTGGTCAAACCGGTCGGAACTTTGCCGCTGGTATGTCCGGTGGCGTGGCCTATGTCTATGACGAGGACGGGCGTTTTGCAGACCGTTGCAATACGGCCATGGTCAGCCTGGACAAGGTGCTCTCCGACTCAGAACAGCGCGACACGATCGACCAGGGCATCTGGCATCAGGGAATGACCGACGAGCAACAACTGCGCAGGCTGATTGAGGATCACCATCGGTGGACTGGATCGGTTCGTGCTCGTGAGCTCCTGGATCACTGGGCTAGCGCCAGGGCCAAGTTCGTCAAAGTCTTCCCCAATGAGTATCGAAGGGCCTTAGGCGAGATGGCTGCTCAGAAGTCGGCAGAAGCCGCAGTCGCCTGAGCTCAACCAAGTCGATCCAACGAACATTTAACAGGACAGAACATGGGAAAAATCACTGGATTTATGGAGCTCGAGAGGTTGGAAGAGGGCTACGAGGACGCTAGCCAGCGGCTCAAGCACTACAAAGAGTTTGTCATTGGGCTCACCCCGGAGCAGGCCAACCAGCAGGCCGCTCGATGCATGGACTGTGGCATTCCTTTTTGTAACAACGGCTGCCCAGTTAACAACATCATTCCGGACTTCAACGACCTGGTCTACAGAGACCAATGGCGCGAGGCTCTTGACACGCTGCACTCGACCAATAATTTCCCGGAGTTCACGGGGCGCATCTGTCCCGCACCCTGCGAAGCGGCTTGTACGCTGAACTTCAACAGCGAAGCCGTTGGCATCAAATCCATCGAACACGCCATCATCGACAGAGGCTGGGCTGAAGGCTGGGTTCAACCTCAACCGCCCAGCCACAAGACCGGCAAGCGGGTCGCAGTCATTGGATCTGGGCCGGCAGGCCTGGCCGCTGCGCAGCAACTGGCTCGGGCTGGCCATGAGGTCACGGTCTTTGAGAAGAACGATCGTATTGGTGGACTCCTGCGTTATGGGATCCCCGACTTCAAGATGGAAAAGCATCACATCGACCGTCGTGTCGAGCAGATGAGGGCCGAGGGCGTGTTGTTCAAGACCAGCACCCTGGTCGCCAACCTGCCGGCTGACACCAAGGTCACCAATTGGGCCAGTCAGACGGTGAGCCCGGAGTCCCTGATGGCTGATTTTGATGCCGTGCTTCTGACGGGCGGGGCCGAGCAACCCCGTGACTTGCCAGTGCCAGGCCGGGAATTGGCTGGCGTGCACTTTGCGATGGAATTCCTGCCCATGCAGAACAAGGTCAATGCAGGCGATGGCTTTCCGGGACAGATTCGTGCGGACGGCAAGCACGTCGTGGTCATTGGTGGGGGTGACACAGGTTCTGACTGTGTTGGAACCAGCAACCGGCACGGGGCCAAGAGCGTGACACAGTTTGAACTCATGCCCATGCCCCCGGAGCACGAGAACAAAGCGATGACGTGGCCTTACTGGCCGACGAAGCTCAGAACCTCGAGCAGTCATGAGGAAGGTTGTGAACGTGAGTTTGCCATTGCCACCAAGGAGTTCGTCGGTGAAAACGGTCGGGTGACTGGACTCAAGGCTGTTCAGATTGAGATGAAGGATGGCAAGCTCCAAGAGGTGCCTGGTACCGAGAGGGTCTTCCAGGCAGACTTGGTTTTGCTGGCCATGGGATTCGTATCACCAGTTGGCTCGGTGTTGGAGGCCTTTGGGGTGGACCGTGATCAGCGCGGTAACGCCAAGTCTCCGACGGAGGGCAGCAAGGCTTACACCACCAACGTGGCCAAAGTCTTCTCGGCCGGTGACATGCGGCGCGGACAGTCCTTGGTGGTCTGGGCCATTCGTGAAGGTCGACAGGCAGCCCACGCGGTGGACCACTTCCTCATGGGCGCGTCGAATCTGCCTCGATAGCAGAAGCAGGCTGCAGGCGAAACTTTTTTCGGGCGAGGTTCTCGAATACCCATGAGCCTCACCCGCCTGCAGCGATTTTTCCGCCTCATCCTCACATCGACCTTGCTATGGTCGGGACTCTCCTTGGGATTCTCGGGCGTCTGGGCAGCCGAACAGGATCAGGCCAGCCTCGTTCGAGCCATGAAAACGCCCGGCGCGGTGGTCATGATTCGGCACGCCCAGACCGAGCCTGGCCTCGGTGACCCAGAAAATTTCCGCCTGTCTGACTGTTCCACTCAGCGCAACCTGTCCCAAGACGGACGTCAGCAGTCGGTGCGACTAGGCCAGTGGTTCTTCAGGCAGGGCTTACAGCCCCAGCGCGTCCTCAGCAGCCAATGGTGTCGATGCTTGGAGACGGCCAGGCTGGCTTTCTCAAGCCAGGCCGCAGTCCAACCTTTTCCGGCTCTGAATTCTTTTTTTCAGGGGCATGGGGACCGGCAGGCTCAGTTGCGTGAAGCCCGCGCCCATGCTGCCGCTCGACTTCAGCAGGCAGAGCGTGGGTTTGAAGTCTGGGTGACCCACCAGGTGACCATCTCTGCCCTGACGGGGGTCTATCTGGCCATGGGCGAGTTGGTGGTGGCCATGCCAGACCGGTCTGGCCAGTTTCGGGTGTTGGCTCAGGGACGCCTGGCTGACTGAGTGGCTGGCCTGAGCAGTCGGCCCAGGTATTGGCCTGTGTGACTGGCCTGGACCGTGCAGATGGATTCCGGTGTTCCGAAGGCCACCACTTGACCTCCGCCTTGGCCGCCTTCGGGGCCCAGGTCAATGATCCAGTCCGCTGTTTTGATCACATCTAGGTTGTGTTCAATGATGACCACCGTGTTGCCCTGGTCTCTGAGCCTAAACAGGACTCGCAGCAGTAAATCGATGTCTTGAAAGTGAAGACCAGTGGTCGGCTCATCGAGCACATACAGCGTTTTACCGGTATCCCGCTTCGCGAGTTCGCAGGCCAGCTTGATTCGCTGTGCCTCACCTCCTGACAGGGTGGTCGCACTCTGGCCCAGTCGGATATAGCCAAGCCCGACCTCCTGCAGCATGGTGAGTCTGCGGGCCAAGTTAGGCACCGCAGAGAAAAAGTCGAGGGCGTCCTCGACGGTCAGATCCAAGACCTCTGAGATGTTCTTACCCCTATAACGAACATCCAGGGTTTCACGGTTGTAGCGCAGGCCATGGCAGAGGTCACAGGGCACATAGAGGTCTGGCAGAAAATGCATCTCCACCTTCACCAATCCGTCGCCTTGACAGGCCTCACACCGGCCACCCTTCACGTTAAAAGAGAAACGACCTGAGTCGTAGCCCCGTTCCCGAGCCATGGGAGAGCCTGCGAACAGCTCGCGAATGGTGGTGAACAGCCCGGTGTAGGTGGCCGGGTTGCTCCTGGGGGTCCGACCAATGGGGCTCTGGTCGACATCAATCAGCCGGTCGAAAGCTTCCAGGCCCTCGATGGCGTCATGGGGCGCCGGCTTGGCTTGGGCACCATTGAGTTGGCAGGCGGCCGCCGCGACCAGTGTGTCATTGATCAGTGTGGATTTGCCACTGCCAGATACGCCCGTGACACAGATGAGGCAGCCGACTGGCAGGTCGACCTGGTCGATTCGAAGGTTGTGGCCTCTTGCGCCGCAGATGCGCAGCCAACGCCCATCTGGGGCTCGACGCTTGGAGGGCACGGCAATCGCCAGGCGTCCACTGAGGTAGGCACCGGTGAGGGACTGCGGATTGGCCATCACGTCTTGGGGGGAGCCTTGGGCGATGATCTCCCCACCATGGGTTCCGGCGCCTGGCCCCATGTCAACGACATAGTCGGCGGTTCGGATGGCATCCTCATCGTGTTCAACCACGATGACGGCGTTGCCCAGATCTCGGAGATGGCGCAAGGTACCCAGCAGGCGGTCGTTGTCTCTCTGGTGAAGTCCGATGGAGGGTTCATCGAGGACATACATGACGCCAGACAAGCCCGCACCAATCTGACTGGCCAGTCGAATTCTCTGGGACTCTCCGCCCGACAAACCGGTTGCAGCACGGTCTAGGCTGAGATACGACAGCCCGACATTGATCAGAAATCCAAGGCGGCTGCGAACCTCGGACAGGAGCCGTTCTGCTACGGCTTGCCGTCCACCCTTGAGCTCTAGCTTTGTCAGCGCATCGTCCGCAAGTTGCAGTGGCATGGCCAACAGTTCTGGCAGGCGAAGGCTGACACCCCCCTCACCGAGACGAACTGCCCTGGCCAGGGGCGCGAGTCGCGAGCCATTGCAGTCCGGGCAAGGTCTGCGTCGTCTGAATCGACCGATCTCCTCTTTAACGGCCTGGTTGTCGGTCTCTCGCCATCTCCGAGCGAGGTTGGGGATGATGCCCTCAAAGGGCTGCTGCCTGGTTGTGGACTTGCCGCGTTCTGCCGGAAAAGTCAGTGTGACGCTGACGTCCCCAGAACCATAGAGCAGCAGGCTTTTCTGGACCTCGGTGAGGGTTTCAAAGGGTGCATCAACCGAAAAATTCGCATGCTGAGCGAGGCTTTGAATCAGAGACCAGGCAAAGGGATTACGGGCATCCCAGCCGACGATGGCTCCAGAGGACAGAGACAGGTGCGGAAAGGCCACGACCAGGTTGGGATCAAAGTAATCCTGCTCCCCTAGGCCATCGCAGCTTGGGCAGGCACCGGATGGCGCGTTGAAACTAAACTGGTTTGGCTCCAGGTGTTTGATGGAAAAGCCGCAGTGGGGGCAGGCCAATCGTTGGGACAGGACGTGCTCCGTGGCGCCTCGGGTGCACTGGTCGCTGGGGCGGGCCTCCGCCGGATCGACCTCAACACAGACGATGGCCTTGTCCTGCCCAACCCGCATGGCGGTCTCCAGGGATTCGGCCAGTCGCTGACGAAAGTCATCTTGTTCACGGGCCTCTTGTCGAACACGGACCCGATCGATGACGACCTGGACGTCATTGGCCTGACCGGACAAGCCGGGCAGTGGATCGTCCAGCCGATGCTCGATCCACTCGGCCTGCTGGCTTCGGAGGCGCACCCTGGAAAAGCCCTGGGCGCGAAGACCGTCCAACAGGCTCGGCAGACCATCGGCATCGGTCGAGGCGATTGGAGCCAGCAGGATGAGTTTGGTCTGACTGGGCAGTTTCATCAGGCCATCGACCATCTCGGTCAGGCTCTGGCCAGCCAGGCTGACGTCGGGATGGTTGGGGCAGTGGGCCGTTCCGGCTCTGGCAAACAATAGCCTGAGGTAGTCCAGAATCTCGGTGACCGTTCCGACGGTCGATCGAGGATTGTGGTTTCCAGCTTTTTGTTCAATGGCAATCGCTGGGGATAGACCTTCGATCAGATCAACATCTGGCCGGGCCATGAGTTCTAAAAATTGCCGGGCGTAGGCCGACAGTGACTCCACGTACCGACGCTGACCCTCGGCGTAGAGCGTATCGAAGGCCAGGGATGACTTACCTGAACCGGACACGCCTGTGATCACCACCAATTGGTCTCGCGGCAGGTCTAGGTTTAGGTTTTTTAGGTTGTGGGTCCGGGCACCCCGAACTCGGATCAGTCGATTCTCGGTCATCGCGATCAAAAAAGGTCAATCAACTACTATATCGAACGATGTCTTCGCACGCGAACAACCGGATTGCCTTTACCTCCCAGGAGCGCTCGGCCAGTCTCTCGCTGTCATTTGTGATTGGCCTGAGGATGCTGGGCCTGTTTCTCATGCTGCCTGTCATGGCGCTGGGCGCCCAGCAACTCCACGGTGGAGATGACCCGCGGCTGATTGGACTGGCCCTGGGGATTTACGGTCTTACCCAGGCCCTTTTGCAGTTGCCCTTTGGGATGGCGTCGGACCGGCTCGGTCGTCGACGCGTCATCGTGTTTGGGCTGCTGGTTTTTGCCTTGGGCAGCTTTCTGGCGGCCAATGCCGATTCTGTCTGGGTGTTGATTGTGGGTCGGGCCCTTCAGGGCGCTGGGGCGGTCTCAGCCGCAGTCAGCGCCTTTTTGGCGGACCGAACTCGAGAGGTGGTCCGAACCAGGGCCATGGCGATGGTGGGGGCCTCGATTGGGCTGGCTTTTGCCCTGTCCTTGGTTGCTGCACCCTTGCTCTACGGCGTAATAGGCCTATCGGGACTGCTGGGCCTTACTGGTGTGTTGGCGCTGATGGCCTGTCTCATGGTGATGAGAGTTCCTGAGGAGCCGGCGAGTGCGACTGCCCAATCCTCACAGGAGGATGCACCGCCTCTTCGATCCGGCTGGGCCCTTTTCTTTGATGGTCAGCTGGGCCGCCTCAACCTGGGGATTTTTGCCATGATGGCCGTTCAGACTGCTATGTTTGTAGCCATTCCGCTGGGCCTACAGGGTTTTGGGCTGCAGACCAGCAGCCATTGGCAGGTTTATCTGCCGATGCTCGTGTTGGCTTTTGTTGGCATGATCCCGCTGATCTTCTGGGCGGAGAGACGAGGCCGATTTCGCCCCATTTTTCTGGTCGGCATCGCCATTCTGATGGCCGGGGAGCTGGTCTTCCTGCAGTCTGACGAATTCCCCGGCTGGATGTTCGCCATTTGGCTATTCATGTTTGGCTTTAACCTCATGGAGGCCCTGTTGCCGTCTTGGGTCTCGCGGTCTGCTCCAGTCCGGCAACGTGGCTTGGTCATGGGGCTTTACAACACGGCGCAGTCATTGGGCTTGTTTGTTGGTGGGCTTGCTGGCGGTCTGGCGGCCAAGGCTTTCGGTCTGACAGGCATCTTCCTGTTCTGCCTGGGCATCCTGTCGATTTGGGGCATCATGTCGCTAGGTCTTGTCGAAATTGGGGCTCGTTCTGCCGGTCGTTCGGCTGATCATCCCACTGGTGGATAGCGCCGAAGCCATCCGATTTCTAGGGTAGGGACCCTTTTACTTCATGGAGTGTGTGACATGGCATCTGTAAACAAAGTCATTCTGTTGGGCAACCTGGGCCGAGACCCCGAGGTCCGTTATTCGCCCGATGGCGGAGCCATCGCCAACGTCTCAATTGCTACCACCTCGCGATACAAGGACAAGTCAAGCGGGGATATGCGGGAGGACACCGAGTGGCACCGTGTCGTTTTTTTCGGTCGCCTCGCCGAGATTGCCGGTGAGTACCTCAAAAAAGGTCGTCCGGTCTACGTGGAGGGCCGGCTGCGTACTCGCAAATGGCAGGACCAGGCCGGTCAAGAGAAGTACACCACGGAGATCGTGGCCGACCAGATGCAACTTCTGGGCGGGCGTGACGGCGGCGGTTCGAGCGGCGGTCCATCTGGTCCATCGGATGACCCGGGCATGCCGGCGGCCTCCAGCGGCGGGGGCAAACCCGGCGGTGCCAAAGCATCTGGCTTTGACGACTTGGATGATGACATTCCCTTTTAAGCAGCTGGAGCCCTGTTTTAAGGGCGAAACCCAGTAAAATGGGACTGAGTCGGAAAAAGCGCCGCATTCCGCGGCGCTTTGTTTTTTGACGCTCTGATGTCGAAAGGCTGCGCGGTGAAACGCTACTTTGTCACGGGATTGCTGATTTGGGTGCCCATTGGCATAACCGCCTGGGTCATCAACATGATCGTCACGACCCTCGATGGGGTGGTGCCAATCGGTTTGCGCCCAGAGGCGTTGTTTGGCTTTCAAATTCCCGGCTTTGGCGTCCTGGCTGTCGCCCTGTTGGTTTTGTTTACCGGGCTCCTCGGGGCCAATTTGATTGGCCGCAGGCTTGTGCAGGTCTGGGAGGCCTTGCTGGCTAGGATTCCATTGGTCCGCTCGATCTACTCCTCTGTAAAACAGGTGAGCGACACGATTCTGGCGCCGAATGGTCAAGCATTTCGTCAGGCCGTCTTGGTGCAATACCCCCGGCCCGGTGTTCACACCATTGCATTTGTCACTGGCACGCCCGGGGGCGAGGTGAATCAGGTACTGGGCGCCGACATGGTCAGCGTCTACGTTCCGACCACGCCCAATCCAACCTCTGGCTTTTTCCTCATGCTGCCCAAGTCGGACGTTATCCCTCTATCGATGCCGGTTGATGCAGCACTTCGTTACGTCGTTTCGATGGGCACTGTTCCGCCATCCAGCCAGGCCAGTCCCAAATCCAACTTTTAAGCAGGATCGTCATGCGCACTCATTTCTCAGGCAGCCTCTCCACCGAGGTACTCGATCAGACCGTTACCCTCTGCGGCTGGGTGCATCGCCGGCGGGATCATGGCGGGGTCATCTTTATCGATCTGCGTGACCGAGAGGGCATCGCTCAGGTGGTCTGTGATCCTGATCGGCCCGATGTGTTCGCTTCAGCGGAATCGCTCCGTAACGAGTTTTGTGTTCGTATTCAGGGGCGGGTGAGGCGTAGGCCCGAGGGAACGGTTAACCAGAACCTTGCGAGCGGGGCTGTGGAAATCCTCGCCACCGAGCTCGAGGTTCTCAACCCATCTGTGACGCCGGCCTTTCAGCTCGATGATGAGAACCTCTCTGAGACCACTCGTCTGACCCATCGGGTTCTGGATCTTCGTCGCCCTCAGATGCAGCACAACCTGATGCTCAGATACCGTGTCGCCATGGCGATTCGTCGTTACCTGGATGCTCAGGGCTTTGTCGACATCGAGACCCCCATGCTGACCAAGTCGACCCCAGAGGGTGCGCGGGACTATCTCGTGCCATCTCGGGTGCACGCGGGTGAATTCTTTGCCTTGCCTCAGTCTCCGCAACTCTTCAAACAGCTCCTTATGGTGGCCGGGTTCGACCGCTACTACCAGATCACCAAGTGCTTCCTTGACGACGACCTCCGCGCAGACCGTCAGCCGGAGTTCACCCAGATTGACTGCGAGACCTCTTTCTTGACTGAGCAAGAGATTCGCGCGTTGTTTGAGGAGATGATTCGTCAGGTCTTTGCAGACAATCTGCAGGTTCAACTGCCGGCTGTGTTTCCCACCATGACCTACGCCCAGGCCATGCAAGACTATGGCTCGGACAAGCCAGACCTGAGAATCGATCTGCGCCTGACTGAACTCACGCCTGTGATGAAGGATGTGGAGTTCAAAGTGTTCTCTGAACCAGCCAATGCCAAGAATGGTCGCGTGGTAGCGCTTCGAGTGCCGGGTGGTGCGTCCATGAGCCGCGGTGAGATTGATGCCTACACTGAGTTCGTCAAGATATACGGCGCCAAGGGTTTGGCCTGGATCAAGGTCAATGACCTGGCATCGGGCCGGGATGGCCTGCAGTCACCGATTGTCAAGAATATCCATGACACCGCCTTGCAGGCCATTCTGGACCTGACCCAGGCCAAGTCCGGGGACATTGTGTTCTTTGGGGCCGATAAGGCCAAGGTGGTCAACGATGCCATTGGGGCCCTTCGTCTGAAGATTGGCCTGAGTGATTTTGCCAAGGCCAATGGTCTGTTCAAGCCGGGTTGGCAGCCACTCTGGGTGGTCGATTTTCCGATGTTTGAGTTTGATGAGGACAACCAACGTTGGACTGCGGTTCATCACCCGTTTACAGCGCCCAAGGATGGCCACGAGGACCTGATGGACTCCGATCCGGGGGCCTGTCTGGCAAAGGCTTATGACATGGTTCTGAACGGCTGGGAGCTGGGCGGGGGATCTGTGCGTATTCACCGCGAGGAAGTCCAGTCAAAGGTCTTCCGGGCCCTGAACATCGGACCCGAAGAGGCCCAGGCCAAGTTTGGTTTTCTGCTGGATGCCCTTCGCTACGGCGCGCCCCCTCATGGCGGCTTGGCGTTTGGCCTGGATCGCCTGGTGACCCTGATGACCGGTGCTGAGTCGATTCGAGATGTGATCGCGTTTCCAAAGACACAGAGGGCCCAGTGTCTGCTGACCCAGGCACCATCACCAGCCGACGAGAAGCAGCTTCGCGAACTGCACATTCGTCTGCGTGAAGCCCCCAAAGTCATGGCATGACACATCGGATCCTGCCGATCGATTACTGGCAGGCGCTGGTCTATGCACCGGTCACCGCCCTGATTGGCATGACGGTTGCCTGGCATGAAAATCCCACTGTAGCGCCTGAGCTTTTAAGTCTCGCGGCCCTTCAGGCCTCTGCGGTGATGGTGTTACAGGTCTGGCTGGGCAGTCGCCCTTGGCCCTGGCTCGCTCGAATTCAAGGACTCCCCTTTTGGTTCCGGATGCTCATCCTGACCGGCTATGGGGCCTTTTTGGTTAACCTCACAGTACTCCTCATTGTTCAGCGCTTTGAGACTTCTGCGCTGAGTGTGGGGCTGGTAACGGGCCTCGCATTGGCCTGTTATGACCAATGGCGCTCGTCTTCAAATCCAACCGAGGGTCAGGTTCAGACGATGGTAGTGGGCCTGTACGTGGCCTGTGTTGCCCTGCCTTTTTTGGGCCTCATGCAATGGGTACCGACCGCAGCAGTCTGGGCGAGTGCTGCTGCCGTTCCGGCCTGGAAGGCTGGTCGTCTGGCGCATCTGGCCCATCTGCAGGCGCATCACTCAAATGCTCAGGTCAATCAAAAAACAAATGACGGGATTCGCCTGCTCCTGCTGGCCGCTCTGGTCACACTCTTGACCCTTCTGCTGTTTAGCCTGATGGTCTCGACACTTTTTGGCCAGAGAACCAACGTCTAGCGTCGACTTGGCATGAAGTCCGTCAAGATACCCATCTCTGTCCTGGTGGTCATCCATGATGGGCAGGGTCAGGTGCTGCTCATCGAAAGGGCTGACAAGCCAGGATTTTGGCAGTCAGTCACTGGTAGCTTAGACGACGAATCTGAGGCCCCGATGGTAGCGGCTCAGCGAGAGCTTCTTGAAGAGACTGGATTTGTCTGTCCCTCAGAGAGCTGGCTGGACTGGCAGCAGACGCAGCGCTATGAAATTTTTGCGCACTGGCGACATCGGTACGCGCCTGGGGTTACCCACAACACCGAGCATGTCTTTTCTGTTCAGATCAAACCGGGCGCACAGCCGGTCTTATCGGCCAGAGAGCACCTGCGTTTCGAGTGGCTCCCATGGCAAAGAGCCGCTGAGCGATGTTTCTCATGGACCAATGTGTTGGCCATCGAGCAGCTGGCCCAGCGACTGGGATGGTCTCGTCTAATACCTCCCCAGCTGCTCACCATTGCGAGTTACAACATTCACAAGGGCCACTCCAGTGGCTTTCTGGGCCTGAGACGTCGGTTGGTCATCCACGAGATGGTGCCCGCCTTGGGCAGCATGCAAGCGGATTTGGTCTTTCTTCAGGAAGTGCAAGGACGCAATGACCGGGCCGCTCTGCGACATGCACATTGGCCCCTCGAATCACAGCATGACCTTCTCTCGAATGGATACCATCAGGCCGTATACCGACCAGCGGCGCACTACCTGCATGGTCATCACGGCAATGCCCTGCTGTCGCAATTTCCAATCCTGACTGTCCAGGCGCAGGATTTCTCGGATCATGCCCTCGAGAAGCGGTCGGTACTGCATGCGGTGGTTCGGTATGGCTCGGAGGCCTTATACCTGTTTGTTGTGCATTTTGGGCTGCTGCATCAGAGCCGTCTTCGACAGTTGTCTCATCTGGTCGGCTGGATCGAGCGGGCCGTGCCAGCCTCTGCGCCGCTGATCGTGGCGGGTGACTTCAATGATTGGCGGCGACAACTGCCCCTGTCGGCTTTTCAGGCGCTTGGCCTGGAGGAAATATCAGGCCGGGCCATCGGTCGAACGGGACATCGACGGCCCGATCGCACCTTCCCCAGTTTTATGCCGATACTGCCCATGGATCGAATGTTTGCCAGGGGATTTGATCTGGTGGCCTCGCGGCGGGGCGGTGGTGGTCCGCGCTGGGCCAGCCTCTCCGACCACTTGCCCTTGATCGCTCAACTGCGTCGCCGACCATGAGGCGTCAGCCAATGCTTCTGGTCAATGGCCAGCAGTATTTTGCTCGGCTCGTTGAGGACATTGATCGCGCCACCGACCAGGTTTACCTGGAGACCTACCTGCTGTCCGTTGATCAGGAGACCGAGCCGGTTTTAAACGCCCTTGAGAGAGCCGCCGCTCGGGGTGTTCGGGTCAGGGTGGTGGTGGACGGGTTTGGTGGCCAAGTCGGGCTATCAGCCCTGCGCGATCGCTGGCTGAACAGCGGTGTGGCATGGCGCGTTTTTCGCCCTGGCGTTCGTCTGTTTTCGCCGTCATCCTGGCGCCGTCTTCATCGAAAATTAGTCCTGATTGATCAGCAGACCTTGTACCTGGGCGGCATCAACCTGATCGGTGACCATGTGGACCTACACCATGGATCACTGGAGCAACCCCGTTTCGACATGGCGGTTCGAACGCAGTGGCCTTCTGTCTGTGGTCAGGTGGCTCGCCTCGCCCAGTCCACCTGGTGGCGTCTGAGTTGGGCCACTCTATTGAGGTCTCGGCCAAAGGGTCAAGAAGTGAGGGACCTCTGGCGTAGCCTGCGGCCCACGCTGCGCAGGCCTTGGCAATCCGCCTTACCGGGAGGAGATCGTCGACAGGTTCGACTGCTACTCCGAGACAACCTGCGGCATCGACACACCATTGAGCGTGCTTACCACCAAGCCATTCGCTCGGCCGAACGGGACATCGTGATGGCCATGGCCTACTTTCTTCCGACCCGAGCGCTGCGCAATGCGCTGGTGGGCGCCGCTCAGTCGGGTGTTCGTGTCCGACTGCTCATCCAAGGGCGTGTGGAGTACTGGTGGGCCCACTGGGCCCAGCAGGCTTTGGTGAGTGAACTGGTTGACGAGGGTGTTGAGATTTATGAATATCGCAGGAGCTTTCTGCATGCCAAGGTTCTGTGTGTAGACGACTGGGTCACCATTGGGTCTTCTAACATCGATCCGTTCTCTCTTATGCTGTCTCTGGAGGCCAACCTGGCGATCGAACAGCCCCAATTCGCGGTGCAGGTTCGGTCTGCCTTGGAGTTGGCTATCGCACAAGGGGCCGAGCGGCTGCATTCCCCCAGACTTCGATACCGAGGGGCCCGAGGGTCGGCTCAACGGGCGCTGCATCAGATGGTCATGGCCATGTCTCTCCTTGGGCTCAGGATCTTCGTAGCGATCAGTCGCCGGGCGCATGTCAATGGCTAAGTCCATCACGGTCTATGGCGTGGATTTCAGCAGTGCACCCTGCCGGCGAAAGCCGATAGCGGTCGCGGTCGGGCAGTTGAGACTCGAGACCAGTGGTCAAGCGACCCTGCAGGTGGATCGGCTGGAGTGGCTGGAGAGCTTGTCTGCCTTTTCTGAGTTTCTGCAGCGACCAGGGCCTTGGCTTGGTGGGTTTGATCTACCGTTTGGTCAACCCAGGGCCTTGGCCACCCACTATGGCTGGCCTTTGCAATGGGAGGCCTTTGTGGACTTTTTTTGTGGCGCCCCCAGAGAGTCCTTGCGTGAGTCTTTTCGTCAGTGGTGCAATGCCAGACCGGTTGGTCAGAAGTTTGCCTGGCGACAGGCCGACAAGCCCGCCGGGTCCAGCCCAGCCATGCGTTGGACCAATCCACCGGTCGCCTGGATGATGCAGGCGGGCATCGGGCGTATGAAGTCGGCGGGGCTGGTTTTTCCAGCCCATCGCCACCCCTTGTCTGCTTGGACATTTGACGGCCGCCTGACGGACGACCAGGTCCAGGCCCGGGTGGCCCTCGAGGCTTACCCAGGGTTTACGGCTAGACAGATTACCCGCGCCTCCTACAAGTCAGATAACCCATCACAGCAGACGGCCGATCGGCTGGTTGCCAGAACACAGATTGTCGAGGCGTTGCTGTCGGGTCGTGCAGGACTGACGGTGGCCTGTCGAGTGCCGGAATCGTTGCGCGAGTGCATGATCTTGGAGGCGCGGGGAGATGCATTGGATGCCGTGATCTGCGCACTGCAGGCCGCTCAGGCAGCGGTGCTACCCAGGTTTGGCCTGCCCGACGACCTGGACCCCCTGGAAGGTTGGATTGCTACCGTGCCACCACGAAAAAAATAGCACCCAACTGGTGCGAGGGGACCTTGTTCGTGCGATTTTGAGAGACCAACGCACCAAAACAGTTCCCAACGGGAGGCACCACATCGTTCTGAGTCACCAATCTGGTTGGTGTGGCGGTGAAAACGGGATTGGCATGCTTTCTGCATTAACCGGTTGTCTCTTCCTCAACCGGAGCGAATCATGTCGATCTTTTCAAATCCGTTTAACCATAACATCTCCTTACGCTCGCGCTGCTCATGTGGCCAGCACACCAGCGAGGCCGAGCACATTGCCGCCGAGAGCCGTGCACTCGCCCAACAAGACGACGCCCTGACGGGCCGGGTGGTTGAACAGGGCATTCTTCGTGCCCTGTTCCCCAATGACGACCTTCGTCGTCGCTTTCTAAAGGCAGTGGGTACGCCCACCGCCATGGCGGCGGTCTCCAGTCTGTTCCCAATGGCTATGGCCAAAGAGGCTTTTGCGGCGACACCTGGCAAATTGGAAAAGACCAAACTGAAGGTCGGCTTCATCCCCATCACCTGTGCAACGCCTATCATCATGGCTCACCCCATGGGCTTTTACAGCAAGCAGGGCCTTGATGTGGAAGTGGTCAAGACAGCTGGCTGGGCCGTCATTCGGGATAAGACCCTGAACAAGGAGTACGACGCCGCCCATATGCTCTCTCCCATGCCCTTGGCCATCAGCCTCGGTGCCGGTGCCGCCCCGCAGCCTTACACGATGCCTGCGGTTGAGAACATCAATGGTCAGGCCATTACGCTGGCCATGAAGCACAAGGACCGTCGCGATCCAAAATCCTGGAAGGGTTTCAAGTTTGCGGTTCCTTTTGACTACTCCATGCACAACTATCTGCTGCGGTACTACGTAGCGGAATATGGCTTGGACCCTGATACCGATATTCAGATTCGCGTGGTCCCACCACCAGAAATGGTGGCCAACCTGAGGGCCGGAAACATCGATGGCTTCCTGGCACCTGATCCGGTCAATCAGAGGGCGGTCTACGACGGGGTTGGATTTATCCACATCCTGTCGAAAGAAATTTGGGACGGTCACCCTTGTTGTGCCTTTGCAGCCAGCAAGGAGTTTGTGACGTCAATGCCCAACACCTATGGCGCGCTTCTGCGAGCGATTGTTCAGGCCACCGCCTATGCCCGGAAACCTGAAAATCGAAAGGAGATCGCCGCGGCCATTTCTCCGACCAATTATCTGAATCAGCCTGTGACGGTGGTCGAGCAAGTCCTAACCGGCACTTATGCCGATGGGCTGGGCAACGTCAAAAAAGACGCCAACCGAATCGATTTTGACCCCTTCCCGTGGGAGTCCTTCGCTGTTTGGATTCTCACGCAGATGCAGCGCTGGGGTCAGATCAAGGGTGAGGTGGACTATCAGAAGGTGGCCAAAGAGGTTTTCCTTGCTACCGACGCGGCTCGTCTGATGAAGGAGGCTGGTCTGACACCGCCGCCGTCTAGCAGCAAGACTTTCTCGGTGATGGGCAAGCCCTTTGACCCGTCCAAGGCGGCCGCCTACGCCAAGAGCTTCAAGATTGGACGGGTCTGACCATGAAGGCCTCCCTCACCCTCAGGGCTGCAGTTCTATCGGTTTTGATCTTGGTGACCTTTCTGGTGTCTTGGCATATCGCCACGATGCCGGTGTCTTCCAGCCAGGTCGTGAACGATGACTACGCCCGGCTGGTTGGAGGGGCAGCGGCCTCTGGTCAGCAGTCCGCCTTTCCTCGACCCGCCGATCTTGGTCAGAAGCTGGCCGAGGCACTCACCAACCCGTTCTACGACAACGGACCCAATGACAAGGGCATTGGCATCCAGCTGGGCTACTCGGTTGGTCGGGTGGCGTTGGGCTTCGGAGCAGCAGCACTGCTGGCGGTTCCCCTGGGGTTCCTGATTGGCATGTCGCCGCTCGTGATGCGGGCCTTGGATCCATTCATTCAGGTACTCAAGCCCATTTCTCCGCTGGCCTGGATGCCGCTGGCTCTGTTCACCCTCAAGGACAGCGATGTCTCGGCCGTGTTCGTGATTTTTATCTGCTCGGTCTGGCCGATGCTCATGAACACAGCCTTTGGCGTGTCGGCGGTCCGCAAGGATTGGCTGGATGTCGCCAAGACGCTCGAGCTCAACCCAGTCCGCAAGGCGCTTTTTGTCGTCTTACCGGCCGCTGCACCCACCATCATGACCGGTATGCGGATTTCGATTGGCATCGCGTGGCTGGTGATTGTGGCAGCGGAGATGCTGGTTGGTGGAACAGGCATCGGTTACTTCGTTTGGAATGAGTGGAACAACCTCTCGATTGCCAACATTCTGGTGGCAGTCCTAGCCATCGGTCTCGTGGGCATGCTGCTGGACACTCTCTTCGCTCGGCTTCAGAAAGCCCTGACCTACAAGGATTGATGCCATGACCTTTCTTAAAGTCGATCAGCTTAAAAAAATCTATCCCATGCGCTCGGGTGGTGAAACCGTGGTCTTTGAGGGTGTGAACTTTGGGATTGAAAAAGGGGAGTTCGTCTGCATCATCGGTCACTCAGGCTGTGGCAAGACCACCATCCTCAATGTCTTGGCAGGCCTGGAGAGCCAGTCCGCTGGCCAGGTCTTTATGGATGGTCGGGAGGTGTCTGGCCCAAGCCTGGACAGGGGCGTGGTCTTTCAGACTCATGCCCTGATGCCCTGGCTGACTGTTAAGGCCAACGTTGCTTTTGCTGTTCGCTCAAGATATCCCGATTGGTCTAGGGCCCAGGTCGACGAGCATGCGATGCGATACATCGAGATGGTTCATCTCAAGGGGGCCGAGGACAAGCGCCCCTCGGAGTTGTCCGGTGGCATGAAGCAGCGCGTTGGTATTGCGAGAGCCTTTTCTATACAGCCGAAGATGTTGCTTCTGGACGAGCCGTTTGGGGCCCTGGATGCCCTGACCCGCGGCAGCATCCAAGACGAGCTGCTTCAAATTGTTCAGCAGACGGGTCAGACGGTCTTCATGATCACACACGACGTGGACGAGGCGATTTTCCTGGCTGACAAGATCATGCTGATGTCCAACGGTCCGCAGGCGGTCATTGCCGAGGTGGTGGTCAACACCCTGCCTCGTGATCGTCGACGAGCCACCCTGCATCATCAGCCGCAGTACTACCCCATTCGAAATCATTTGGTGGATTTTCTGGTTAACCGTGCCAAAGCCATATCGGTTGGCCAAGAGAAAAAGCCCTCGAGCCCACGCATGGTGAGCCCAGGCCTCTCCACCGCCTCATCTTCCTCTGTCAACACGCTTAACTAAAAAGGAGTGTTTTATGTCTGCAGCCGTTAAAAGTCTGACCCGCGAAGAAGTCACCGACATGATTATGGCCGCCAAGATTCAAAAGCGAATCAAGTGGGCCGATGTTGCTCCGAAGCTCAAGCTATCCAAGGAATGGGTCACGGCAGCCTGTCTGGGTCAGATGACCTTGACCAACGCTCAGGCCAAGACCATCGCCAAGATTTTTAGTCTTCCAGCAGAAGCGATTCCCGTCCTAGAGACGGTCCCCTACAAAGGATCCCTGCCCACCGCGGTACCAACGGATCCATTGATTTATCGGTTCTACGAGCTGATCTCCGTGTATGGCACCACGTTCAAAGAACTGATTCACGAGGAGTTCGGCGACGGCATCATGAGTGCAATCGACTTCAAGATGGATATGCAGCGTCAGAATGACCCGAATGGTGACCGTGTACAGATCGTGATGTCTGGCAAGTTCCTGCCATACAAGACTTACTGATGAGCGCCTGATGACCGGCCGGAGGGGCGGGCGGATCCGCCCCTCCGGCCGGTGGCCTGTCGGCTGCTCTGGTGGCTTGAGCTGCCCCTACAATGGGGTCATGCGACACCACAGCGCCACTCACGAGTTTGATCCCCAGCAGGCTGCCAAATTTCCTCCTCCGACAGGGGCTCCCCGGGGCAGTTGGGCCGTCATCAGGACGCTGCTGCCCTATCTGCTGGCGTATCGCCTGCGGATTGCGGTTGCCTTGTCTGCGCTGCTCTTGGCCAAGGTGGCCAATCTTGGGGTCCCGATTGTTTTGAAAGACATCGTAGATGGGCTGAGCTCGTCAGCCATCGCGCCGCTGACCGTACCGATTGGTCTGATCCTTGGTTACGGGTTGATGCGTCTGGCGTCTACCGCCTTTACAGAGCTTCGCGAGGTGGTCTTCGCGAGGGTGACCCAGGGGGCCGTTCGCGACATTTCCAAACGAGTCTTTGAGCACCTGCATAGCCTGTCTCTGCGCTTTCACCTGGAGCGACAGACCGGTGGGCTGACCCGAGACATCGAGCGTGGTTCGCGCGGGGTGTCGACGCTTGTGAATTTCACCCTTTACAGCATTGTTCCAACCGCCGTCGAGGTCCTGCTGGTGACGGCCTGGCTGGCCTGGCAGTACCCACCGATCTTTGCAGTCATCACCTTATCGGCTCTGGTGCTCTACGCGGTCTACACCATCGCCGTGACGGAATGGCGAACGCATTTTCGTCGGCAGATGAACGACCTGGACTCCAAGGCCAATGCCAAGGCTATTGACTCGCTGCTGAACTATGAGACCGTCAAGTATTTCAACAACGAGGCGTTTGAGGCCAGTCGTTATGACCAAAGCCTTTTGCGTTGGCAGGAGGCCGCCATCAAAAGCCAAGTCTCCTTGTCGGTCCTCAATGTAGGACAGTCACTGATCATCGCCGTAGCGGTGTCACTGATGGTCTGGCAGGCGACCGTTGGGGTGGTGGAGGGCCGCATGACGCTGGGTGATCTGGTGTTGGTGAATGCCTTCATGATCCAGCTCTACATCCCGCTTAACTTCCTGGGGGTCCTCTACCGCGAGGTTAAACAAAGCATCATCGACATGGAGCGCCTGTTTGGCCTCTTGGTGGTGCACCGCGAGGTCGCAGACAAGCCCAATGCCCAGGACCTGGAAGTGCGAGACGGTGAGATCCGATTCGAAGACCTTCATTTCTCATACGACGACCGCCGGCCTATCTTTCAAGATCTGAGCTTTGTCTGTCCTGCAGGAAAAACCACTGCGGTGGTTGGGTCGTCTGGCGCGGGCAAGAGCACGCTGTCTCGGCTCCTCTATCGGTTCTACGATCCGCAGTCTGGTCGAATTCTGATCGATGGTCAGGACATCGTGGATGTTCGCCAGACCTCGCTGAGGCGCAGCATTGGCATCGTGCCGCAGGACACCGTGCTCTTCAATGACACCCTGGCCTACAACATTCGATACGGTCGGCCCGATGCCAGCGAGGATGAGATCTTGGCTGTGGCGCAGGCTGCACATTTGGGTGACTTGCTGGCCAAGCTCCCGGACGGTCTCCAGACCATGGTCGGCGAACGCGGTCTGAAGCTCTCGGGTGGCGAAAAGCAGCGGGTGGCCATTGCCCGAGCCTTGCTCAAGCGCCCGGCCATCATGGTCTTCGACGAAGCCACCTCGTCGCTGGACTCCCAGTCCGAGCGGGCCATTCAGGCGGAGATTCGTGAGGTCTCCAAAGGGCGAACCACCCTGGTCATCGCCCACCGCCTCTCCACCATCGTGGAGGCAGACAACATCCTGGTGCTCGAGTCAGGACGGCTGGTGGAGCAGGGCCAGCATCGTGACCTCTTGGCCGCAGGAGGGCGGTACGCTGAGCTCTGGGCGCTCCAGGCCCGCCAAGCCCAGTAGTCTTTGGTCGGCATGAGCGGCAGGCCCCTAGGGTTTGCCCTTGCTTTGCCCGGGCTTTTGACCAAGGCTCGCAGCCTTCGGGCACACTACTTGCTCTTATCAAAAGCGGTTGCTTTGTCTTTCACACTTCTGGAGGAGTGCCTCATGTTGAAAAAATCACTTCTAAGCCTGGGCCTTGCGGCAGGCTTGGCCTTGTCCTCAACCTCTGCCTTTGCCGGTAAAACACTGGACAGCATCAAGCAAAAGGGCACTGTGTCCTGCGGCGTGAATGCCGGCCTTGGTGGTTTCGGTATTGCTGACAGTGCAGGCAAATGGACTGGGTTTGACGTTGACTTCTGCCGCGCAGTCGCTGCAGCAGCCCTGGGTGACGCCAACAAGGTGCGTTATGTGCCCTTGAATGCTGCACAGCGCTTCACCGCATTGCAGTCTGGTGAAATCGACATCCTGTCTCGTAACACCACCTGGACCATGAGCCGTGACACCCAATTGGGTCTGAGTTTTGGCGTCACGACGTTCTATGACGGCCAGGGTTTCCTGGTCCCCAAGAAACTCAATGTGAAGTCCGCCAAGCAACTCAAGGGTGCGACGGTCTGTGTTCAGTCAGGTACCACCACCGAAAAGAATTTGGCTGACTACTTCCGCACCAAGAAGATGAGCTACAAGCCAGTCGTTTACGAGGACCTGAAGGCCCTGGTTGCTGCCTATGCAGAGGGACGTTGCGCGGTCTTTACCTCTGACGCGTCTCAGTTGGCTGCGATTCGAGCCAACGACATGAAGAATCCTGCTGACCATGTGATCCTGCCCGAGATCATCAGCAAGGAGCCGCTGGGTCCCGTGGTCCGTCGCGGCGATGAAGACTGGGCCAAGCTCGTGACCTGGGTGCATTTCGCCATGTTGGCAGCCGAAGAGGCTGGCATCACCTCGGCCAACGTCGATACCAAGAAGTCGGAGGCTGTACCCGACACCCAGCGTCTGCTCGGTCAGGCCAACAACGATTTTGGCAAATCGGTGGGTGTTGATGCAGCCTGGGCCTATCGAGTGATCAAGCAGGTCGGTAACTACGGTGAAGTCTTTGAGCGCAATGTGGGTAAGACCACCCCGCTGAAGCTTGACCGCGGTCAGAACGCACTCTGGACCAATGGCGGCCTGCAGTACGCCCCACCGATCCGTTAATTTTTAGGTCTTTTTCTAGAGTAATGCCGTCAGTCTCAGACTTGGTCTGGGTCTGACGGTCTTTCGCTGAATGTCCAGTTTTTTCTCAAACCCCAAAGCACGCGCCCTGTTCTGGCAGGTCTTGTTGATCGGCCTGTTGGCGGTCGGCTTCTGGTTGTTGGTGGGTAATCTGCAGGCGAACCTGTCCAAGCGCGGCATTGAGATGGGGTTCGGATTCCTATCGGAACCTGCTGGCTTTGACATCGCCGAGCGAGCCATCGAATACTCGGCTGACAGCAGCTACTGGCGAGCCTATGCCGTCGGCATTCTGAATACCCTGCGTGTGGCCGTGTTGGGCATCGTCTTGGCCAGTACTCTGGGCCTATTGATCGCGATCGGCAGCCTGTCAGTGAATGTCTTGGTGGCCGCGATTTGTCGTGGGTTTGTCGAGCTCGTTCGAAATGTTCCTTTGCTGCTGCAACTCTTTTTTTGGTACCTGAGCCTCACGGCTGCGCTACCAGACAATACTTCTCCAGTCTCCTTCGGATTTGGTTTTTTCCTGGACAAAGGCGGGTTCCACTTTCCCTGGTTCGAGGATGGCTGGTTCTCCGCGGTGGCGATACCTGAGCCGGGCCCTTTTGGCCTGACCGGTGGCGCTAGCCTATCGCCGGAGTTCATCGCACTCCTGGTTGGTCTGACCATCTACACCAGTGCCTTTATTGCAGAGGTGATTCGGGCTGGTGTGCTGTCGGTGCCCAAGGGGCAATCAGAGGCGGCCAAGGCCTTGGGCCTCTCGGGCTGGCAGCAACTGCGTCTGGTCATTCTGCCGCAGGCCTTGCGGGTGATCATCCCGCCAACCACCAACCAGTATCTCAACCTAACCAAGAACAGCAGCCTGGCTGTGGCCATTGGTTATCCTGAATTGGTCAGCGTGGCCACCACCACCCTCAACCAGACCGGGCACGCCGTCGAGGCGATCTCGATTCTCATGCTGGTCTATCTGACGATCTCCCTGCTGACCTCATTCATCATGCATCGATTTGAGCAGGCCACTCGCCTGAAGGAACGTTGATGCAGCCGGTTCAATCGAGCGTAGCCTCGTCGCCCCCGGTGATCAGTCGGCTCGCACCAATTCGTATGCTCTTCAAGGGCCGACTCAACGGCGCTTTGTCTCTCTTGGCCATCGCCGTGCTGGCGTGGCTCGCCGTGACATTCGTCCCCTGGGGGGTCACCCATGCGGTCTTTGACAACAACCTTGAGGCCTGCCGAGCGGCTCGAGGTCAGGGGGCCTGCTGGGGTTTGATCGGCGAGAAGTGGCGTCTGATTCTGTTTGGTCGATACCCCTTTGAGGAACTCTGGCGGCCGGTTGTTGCCAGCTGCCTCATGGTGCTGGCCTGCCTGGTGATAGCCCGGCGTCAATGGTGGAGGCCTTGGATTCTGTTGGCTGCGGTTGGCGTGGTGGTCGCCTCGGTTCTCTTGATGCTGGGCGGCTTCCTTGGTCTGACGTCAGTACCCACGGAGCGGTTGGGTGGCCTATCCCTGACCCTCTTGTTGGCCATCATCGGAAATCTCATGTCACTGCCACTGGCCGTTGGTCTGGCACTGGGGCGTTGCTCTCACCTCCCGTTGATCCGAGTGGTCTGCTCGACCTTTGTCGAGGTGGTTCGAGGCGTCCCGCTGGTGACAGTCCTGTTCATGGCCAGTTTTATGTTCCCCTTGTTCTTGCCCAGTGGCATGAATCCGGATGTACTGCTGCGTGTCGCCGTGGGCCTGACCATTTTTAGCGCGGCCTATCAGGCCGAGGTCATTCGGGGGGGTATTAACAGCGTTCCCAGGGGGCAGTTAGAAGCCGCGCAGTCTCTCGGCATGGGCTATTGGCTGACGCAAGGCAAAGTGGTCCTGCCCCAGGCTTTCCGAGTGGTGGTTCCACCATTGGTGAATAGTTTTATTGCCCTGTTTAAGGACACTTCCCTGGTCACCATCGTTAGCTTGTTTGAGCTCTTTGGCAGTCTCCGCCTAGCTTTGGCCGATCCTGAGTGGCGCCCCTTCTATGTCGAGGGCTTCATTTTTGTTGCCCTGATTTACTGGATCTTCTGCAGTGCCATGAGCAAATACGCAAGAGGCCTGGAGCGAGACTTTGCTGCAGCCCGACGCTAGTGATGTTGGGGCGTCATAGACTTCCGATCGACAGGTTTGAACACACTAAGAGGTGAGTGAGATGTCCATCATTACCTTTGAGAAGGTCTCAAAGTGGTACGGCCAGTTTCAGGTTCTCAAGGACATTGATTTGTCAGTGGCTTCGGGAGAACGGATCGTGGTCTGTGGTCCCTCGGGTAGTGGCAAGTCAACCCTCATTCGATGTGTCAACGCCCTCGAACCCTATCAAGCTGGACGGCTGACGGTCTGCGGGACGCATCTAACAGACGATCTCAAGTCGATCCATCGGGTGCGTGAACAGGTCGGCATGGTCTTTCAGAGCTTTAACCTCTTCCCGCACCTAACGGTTCTCGACAACCTGACCCTTGCACCCATTCATGTCTTGGGCGTTGACAAGGACCAGGCGGTGAAGACTGCCATGGCTCAGCTAGAGCGGGTTCGGATTGCAGAGCAGGCGCAGAAATACCCTGGTCAGCTGTCTGGTGGTCAGCAGCAGCGGGTGGCCATTGCCCGCACCCTGTGTATGTCTCCCAAGGTCTTGTTGTTTGATGAGCCCACCAGCGCCTTGGACCCCGAAATGGTCAAAGAGGTATTGGATGTGATGGTTGAACTCGCCCAGCAGGGCTCGACCATGATCTGCGTCACCCACGAGATGGGATTCGCCCGAGAGGTGGCCGATCGTGTGATCTTCATGGATGCGGGCACGATTGTGGAGCAGGCCGATCCCGAGACCTTCTTTGGGTCGCCCAAACACCCAAGAGCCATCGATTTCTTAAGCAAAATTCTGGCCCATTGATGTTTTCATTTTGAAAGGACGATTGATGTCACGGTATCGCATTGCCGCCATCCCAGGCGATGGCATTGGTAAAGAGGTTATGCCTGAGGGCATTCGCGTTCTCGAGGCGGCTGCGAGCCGTTTTAACCTGAAGTTGGACTTCGACCATTTTGATTTTGCCTCTTGTGACTATTACCTCAAGCACGGAGACATGCTGCCACCCGACTGGAAAGATCAGATTGGCGGTCATGATGCGATCTTTTATGGTGCAGTTGGCTGGCCGGCCACTGTGCCGGATCACATCTCGCTCTGGGGCTCGTTGCTGAAGTTTCGGCGGGAGTTCGATCAGTACGTCAACCTGCGCCCCGTTCGCCTGATGCCAGGTGTTCGCTCTCCGCTGGCTGGTCGTGAGCCTGGCGACATTGACTTCTATGTGGTTCGCGAAAATACCGAGGGTGAATATTCATCGGTTGGTGGTGTGATGTTTGGGGGTACCGACCGGGAGGTTGTGATTCAAGAGACGGTGATGACTCGTCATGGCACAGACCGCGTCTTGCGGTTCGCCTATGAGCTGGCCAATAAGAGACCCAAGAAGCACCTGACGTCTGCCACCAAGAGCAATGGCATTGCGATTACCATGCCCTGGTGGGATCAACGGGTTGAGACCATGGCCAAAGACTACCCACAGATCAGGACAGACAAGTTTCACATCGACATCCTGACCGCCCATTTTGTGCAGCATCCGGACTGGTTTGACGTCGTGGTGGCCAGCAATCTCTTTGGTGACATCTTGTCCGACCTGGGTCCCGCTTGTACGGGGACCATCGGCATTGCGCCATCTGGCAACCTGAACCCAGAGCGCAACTTCCCTTCTTTGTTTGAGCCCGTTCACGGATCCGCTCCTGATATTGCCGGCAAGGGCGTTGCCAATCCCATTGGTCAGATCTGGTCGGGGGCCATGATGCTCGATTTCCTCGGGCATTCCGAGGCGCACGACGCCATTCTGCGAGCCATTGAGCAGGTTCTGCGAGACGGTCCCAAGACCCGCGATCTGGGTGGTCAGGCTGGCACATTGGAGGTTGGGCAGGCGATCGCCAAAGCAGTTGCGACTGCATGACAGCCATTCAGCCCGACTTGGGGCGACATCCCGAGCCTGATGCCGTGCTAGATCTGATGCGCCGCAGTTTTCAGGCTGCCGTGGCTGCTGCGGACCCGATCCAACTCCTGGCGCCTCATTTGCCGAGCCCACCGTCTGGACGAACCTTGGTGGTCGGCGCGGGCAAGGCAGCCGCCAGCATGGCGGCGGCAGTCGAGGCGGCTTGGCCAGCGGATCGGCCCCTATCCGGGTTGGTGATCACTCGTTATGCCCATGGGCTTACACTCGATCGAATCCGTTGCGTAGAGGCAGGACACCCGGTTCCGGATCAGGCCGGTGAGAGCGCGGCTGCAGAGATTCGGAGCATGGTGGCCTCGCTCACGGGGCAAGATCAATTAATCGTTCTGGTCTCGGGTGGCGGTTCAAGCCTGCTGTCGCTGCCGGTTGCTGACGTGTCGATGGCCGACCTGAAGAAGCTGACAACCGACCTGCTGCGCTCAGGCGCACCCATCACCGACATGAACATCGTTCGCAAGCACCTGTCGCAGATTCAGGGTGGACATCTTGCATTGGCCAGTCGGGCCCCCGTGACCGCCTTGGTGATTTCAGATGTGGTGGGCGATGATCCCTCCTCGATTGCGTCGGGTCCTTGTAGCCCCGATCCATCAACCTACCGAGATGCGCTAGACGTTTTGGATCGTTGGGCAGTGACCCCACCGACTTCCATTCAGGCCCACCTGCAAAAGGGTCTGCAGGGCGAGGTGGCCGAGACACCCAAACCTGGAGATGCCCGTCTGTCTCATGTCAACACTCGCCTGGTCGCCACTGCTCAAAAGAGTCTTCGGGCTGCAGGGGCTGTCTTTGCCGCGGCCGGCGTTCGACCAGTTCTCTTGGGGGATTCGGTGACGGGAGAGGCGCGAGATGTCGCCAGTGGTCTGGCGTCTTGGGTTCGAGAAATCGCCCAAGACCGATCGAGTGATGTTCAGCGTCCCGTAGCCTTGATCTCTGGTGGCGAGTGCACCGTCACGGTTCGGGGAGATGGCAAGGGAGGTCGTTGTTCTGAATACCTTCTCTCCATGGGGTTGGCAGTGGAGTCTCTTGGGGTGGCCGATCGAGTCTACGGAGTGGCCGCTGATACGGATGGCATCGATGGGGCCAGTGAGGCAGCGGGTGCCTTGCTGACACCGACCAGCCTCGCACAGGCTCGAGCACTAGGCGTTCAGCCCATGCGAGCCCTAACGAGCAATGACGCCCTGGCGGTTTTCGAGCCGCTTGGCCTGACCTTGGTGACCGGCCCAACGCGGACCAATGTCAACGACTACCGGGCGATTCTCGTACTATAAGACCCTCAAGAGTCTAATAGGAACGCTGTGAACGATTTGGTCATTCCAAAACCAGACGACTGGCATTTGCACCTTCGAGACGGTAAGGCCATGGCCAGTGTGGTGGGTTACACGGCCAGACAATTTGGGCGTGCGCTGATCATGCCCAATCTGCGGCCTCCGATTGTGAATGTCGAGATGGCCTTGGCGTATCGGGACAGAATTCTCAAAGCCCTCGGTCCGACTGAGCAGGACTTCAATCCCTACATGGCCCTGTACCTGACGGACAACACGTCCGCTCAAGAGGTCAGGCGCGCAGCCGAGACCCCGGGGATCTTGGCCTACAAACTCTATCCTGCTGGCGCGACCACCAATTCTGATAGTGGTGTTACTGATCTGACCCGTTGCTATGCCGCTCTAGAGGCCATGCAAGACAGTGGGGTGGTCTTGTGTGTGCATGGTGAGGTCACCGATCACCAGGTGGATGTCTTTGATCGAGAGGCTCGATTCATTGAGGATGTGCTGATTCCGCTGCGGGCGAAGTTCCCCGGTCTGCGAATCGTCTTCGAGCACGTCACCACGAAAGAGGCAGCCGACTACGTGCGTCAGGCCGAGGGATCTATTGCGGCCACCATTACCCCGCAACACCTTCTGTTCAATCGCAACAGTCTTTTCAAGGGTGGGTTGCGGCCTCACTACTATTGCCTTCCAGTGCTCAAGCGTGAGCCCCATCGCCAGGCTCTGCTCCAGGTCGCTGCCAGTGGCTCCCCTCGGTTCTTTCTGGGAACCGACTCTGCGCCGCACTCAAAGGACGCCAAGGAGATGGACTGTGGCTGTGCCGGCTGTTTTAGCGCCCCGCATGCCATGGCGTTGTATGCCCAGGTATTCGATGGCCTCGGCTGCCTAGACCGCCTGGCTGATTTCGCCTCACGGTTTGGAGCCCAGTTCTATGGCTTGCCGGTCTCTGAGCAGACCATCACCCTGACTCGAGGCCAATCCACGATCGAGACCAGCCTGCCCTATGAGGGCGGTGATGCTCAGATTGTGCCGCTGGCCGCAGGAGAGCCACTGGGTTGGCAGTTGCGCCTGTAAATCCCTGGCTGTCCGCCTTTGATCCTCAGGCCAGGCAAGCCTGCCTCACACTCCCCCCAAAGGCTTTGCGTGAGTGGTTTGATGCGACGGCTGAGTCAAGAGGTCTTCTGACTGGGCATGGCGCACCGCTCCATATGATTGATCAGTCCGAGTTGCCACTTGGACGCGCCTACGAAACCCACATTGCCCAGACTGGCGGACTGCCCACCCGCGACAACCTCCACGATCGGTTCAACGCACTGGTCTGGCTGCACTTGCCCAGACTCAAGGCCCTGCTCAATGCGGTTCAGGCCCAAGAAATCAGTCGACATGGACACCAAAACAACCAGCGGGGGCCTTGGCGCGACTGGGCTACTTTGCTCGATGAGAGTGGTGTTGTGGTGCTGGCCCAGCAAGATGAGCAGGTCTTGCGAGATTGCTGGCGGGAACACGACTGGCTTGGTTTGTTTTGGGAACACAGATCGAAGTGGCAGGTGTGCCAGGCGCGTCACAGGCGGCAAGGGCCTGATGGCTTGATGGTCCCCAGTGTCTCGCATGCCGAGGGTCCGGTATGGTCGGTCTGGCCCGTGGGTCATGCCTTGTTGGAGAAGGGTCAGAGACCTTACAAGGCCATCACCGCCCAGGCTTGGGTCTTGGAGGGCCGGGCCGCCTCGCTGGATTCGGAATCAGACTCCGATGCACCGGCCGCCGATGGGTTCGACCGTTGGCGTCAGCTGGATGAGTTGGCCAGCCAGGCGTTATCCCTGAAGCAGCAGGCCGAGGCCGAGAGGCCGGCGCGTCTGTGGCCATTGCCCATCATGGGTATTCCCGGTTGGTGCCCTGACAACCAAGACCAGACTTTCTACCAAGATCCTCAGGTCTTTCGTCCCGCGCGTCCTTAGAGTGGTGCCTTGGCGGTACTCGCCGTTCAGTGGGGTTGGGTGACTGGGGCCTTGGCCGTTGGATTGTCGGTTTTACGAGCAGACACTTTGCACCTATAGTGCAGTCAGGAAGTGGGCTGGACGATCGCTGCCAACGTGAGTTGGGAGAGGAAGGTCCGGACTCCGCAGGGTAGGGTGACGGCTAACGGCCGTACGCAGCAAGTGGGTCTCGGCCCACCCAAGGCGAGGAACAGGGCCACAGAGACGAGTAATCAGCCGGCCAAGGGCATGGTTGAGGATGTGAAACGCGGTAACCTCCACCCGGAGCAACACCAAGTAGGCGCGCGAGAGGCTTGTCCTTGAAAAGGTGTCCCGCCTGATGCGCGCGGGTAGGTGGCTTGAGCCCATCAGCAATGATGGGCCTAGATGGATGGTCGTCATAGGGTTGGCCTGCTGGTCGGCCCCGTAACAGAATCCGGCCTACAGGCCCACTTCCGTTTTCTTCATCTCTAATCTTTATAAATCACTTTATCTTGTGGTTTGTAGACCCTTGATTTTGCGTGATTTATTTTTTTGATTTACTCCCCAAAAGCGCGCTAAGTGCTTGTTTCCTAAAGAAAAATCGGCCTGTTTCGGCTTGACCTTGAGCAGTCTTTTTCTTAAAGTGGGAAATAGTGTGAAAAAGTGGAGAAAAGTGGGTTTTTAGTTGGCCTGCTCTTGCTCTGCCTTTTATCTGGTCAAGGGGACGCATTCGATTATGTACGCCGGCATTTCAGCACTCAATCTCGACACCAAGGGTCGGATGACGCTGCCTGCTCGTTATCGCGAGATGCTCCTGTCACAGTCCAGCGGTCAATTGGCCCTCATCGAGAGCGACGATGGCTGTCTTCTGCTCATGCCCTATGACCGTTGGCTCTCCAAGGTGGGCCAGTTGTCGCCCGACGAATCTGCCGATGAGCGCAGGCGCTTCTGGCTGGGTATGAGCGACACCCCTGAAATTGATACAGCCGGCCGAGTCTTGATCAATCCGGTTCTTCGGGATGGTGCTGGCATCAGCCGTGAGGTCATGCTCTTGGGTGTTGGCGAACACTTTGAGATTTGGGACGCCAGCCGTCTGGCTGCTCATAAAGAGCAGGTCCGAGCTCGCAAGATGCGAGGGCCTGCGTGATTGTTGGCTGGCTCCGAACTCCCTCACATCACAGTCTTGCTCCAAGAGGCCGTCGATGCCCTCGTTACTGATGCCCAGGGAGTCTATGTGGATCTGACCTTTGGCCGCGGCGGGCACAGCAAGGCATTGCTGGCACGCCTAGGCCCCAAAGGCCGTTTGATTGCACTGGACCGAGACCCCGCTGCAGCAGCCCTGGCCAACCGGCTGACCGATTCGCGATTTTCCTTTGTGCATGCACCGTTCTCCCAGATTGGCGCGGTGTTGGCAGGGCTTGGTGTTGATCAGGTCGACGGACTGTTGGCTGATCTCGGTGTGTCGTCTCCACAGATTGACGAGGCGAGTCGTGGATTTAGCTTCATGCGGGATGGCCCCCTGGACATGCGCATGGATCCAACCAAAGGATGGTCTGCTGCTCAGTGGCTGGCGCAGGTGGACGTGTCCGAACTAGAGGAGGTGATACGAGACTATGGCGACGAACGGCATGCTGGCCCGATTGCGCGGGCGATTGTGTCTCGCTGCGAGCAGGCAGCCCTTGGTCAGGCGGAGCCGCTGGCGCGCACCGGCCAACTTGCAGATCTTGTCTCTCAGACGGTGCGCCGCAGGCGCGGGGCGGATGCGGGGCAGCATCCCGCTACGCGCACCTTTCAGGCTATACGGATTCGTGTCAATCAAGAACTCGATGAACTCGACACCTTGCTTGAGGCGGCCCCAACCCTGATCAAGCCAGGAGGACGGCTGGCAGTCATCAGCTTTCACTCGCTCGAGGATCGGCGCGTCAAGCAAGGCTTGCGACCCTCCCAGTCCGACCAGCTCGCGCGGCCGCGAGGCATGGGGCGCGGTCAGTGGGCCTTGCTGTCAGGGCTGACTTCGACCACCCGTCATCCCACAGAAACACATGCACCGATGCGTGAACTTCGCAAGATCAAGCCCAGTGAAGAGGAGGTGAGGGCGAACCCGCGAGCTCGAAGCGCGATTCTGCGGGTGGGAGAGCGCCTGGCCTCTGGCGCTGTGCTGAGTCACCCATCTGGTCATGGGGGTCAGCCATGAGCCGGCATTGGTTTCTTGCAGCCCTGCTGGTGGTCAGTGCTTTGGCGCTGGTCAACGCTCGTTATCACGAGCGCAGGCTGTTTGCTCAGATTGAACGGGCCGAGAGACAGAATCAGAAACTGGCTTCGGATATCGAGACCCTGCGGGTAGGCCTTACCAGTCTGGGGGCACCTGCCCGGTTGGATGGGCTGGTGAAGTCCAAGCTCGGACTAGAGCCGATCCGGCCCAGTCAGACCCTGGTCTATCGAGCCCAGGAGTCGCGGCCATGAACCAGTCTCGCGCCCAGGCCATCGGGGGAGCCGCCAAGGCCGGCCAGATTCTGACCTGGCGTGCGACCGCCGGCCGCTCCCGTTTTGTCCTGTTCTGCCTGATGGCGGCTTTATTGGCCGTGTTGATCCGCGCGTTTGTATTGCAACACCTGCATGTGGAGCAGTGGCAAAAACGGGCAGAGAATCGATACGAGCGCATCCGGGAGCTACCGGCCGCCAGGGGCCGTCTGCTGGACCGTCACGGTGCGGTCATTGCGGTTAGCATCCCCGAAAACCGACTGGGCATTGTGCCGTCCCTGTTTCGGGTCGAGCATCCCAAGTTCCCGGAACTGGCCAAGCTGATCGGACAAAAGCCCGAGGACCTCAAGCGGCAAATCCTAGCGGCCAAGCGCTTTTTCTATCTCCCAGGTGGCCTCAACCTGGACATCACTGACCGCATCAGAGCCTTGGGTCTGCCGGGCATTGAGCTAGAACAAGAGTTCCATCGTCACTACCCCTTGGGGGAGACGTTTGCCAATCTGATTGGCTTTACCGATGTTGATGAGCGCGGCCAAGAGGGGTTGGAGCGGGCCTTCGATACAGCACTCAGAGGACGAGCCGGTGTAGAGCGCGTCCTGGTGGATCGTCGCAACCAGGTCTTTGGCCAGAAGCAGGCTCAGTCCGCGAACCCGGGTGGTGATCTGCAACTCTCCCTAGACGCCAATTTGCAGGCCATCACGCACATGGCAGTCAGTCAGGCACTGCAGACCCATCGGGCCAAGGGTGCAGCGGCGGTGATGGTAGACACCCGGACGGGTGAAGTGCTTGCAATGGCCAATGCACCAAGTTTTAACCCGAACGTTCGCGTGAGATTGGACCCGAATCGTGTTCGCAACCGAGCCGTGGCCGACAGCTTTGAGCCAGGTTCGACCCTGAAGCCATTTGTCATTGCAGCCGCCCTAGACGCTGGGCAGATTCGCCCGAGCAGCAAGATTCAGACGGCACCGGGTGCCATGACCATCAGTGGAAGAACCATTCGGGACGCCCATGCCCACGGTCTTCTGACGGTGACGGAGGTCTTGCAGAAGTCCAGCAACATTGGGACGGCCAAGATCGCACTAGACCTGCCATCTCAGGTCATTTACGACCGGTATCGGTCCCTTGGCTTTGGGGCTGCCTCTCCCGTCAGCCTGCCCGGTGCGGTATCGGGCCGATTGCGCCCCTGGCAGTCGTGGGTACAGATCGACAAGGCGACCATCTCGTATGGGCATGGCATCGCAGTCTCTCTCGTTCAGGTGGCTCGGGCTTACACGGTCTTCGCAAGGCAGGGTGATTTGGTTGATCTGACCCTTCGGCCTGTAGAGGGCCCTGTTGAGGGGCAGACCATCTTCACCCCCCAGACTGCACGCGAGATTCGACAGATGTTGGAGTTGGCCACTGGTCCTGGTGGAACGGCTCCCAAGGCTCAGATCCCCGGCTTTCGAGTGGCTGGTAAGACCGGCACTGCTCACAAGCCCGAGGCCGGCGGTTATAGCAAGTCGCGGTACATCGCCTCTTTTGTTGGTTTCGTGCCAGCGGACGTCCCCCGGTATGTCATCGCGGTCATGGTTGACGAGCCCAGCGCAGGCAAGCATTACGGTGGTGACGTGGCTGCCCCAGTCTTCGCACAGATCGCCAGTGAGAGCCTGCGTCGCCTGCAAATGTCGCCGGATCCCCGGATCAGAGTGGTGCCCAGTACCGCCTCCATTGGGGAGGGTACATGACCGACCGGCCCGGCGTTCCAGTCCCTAGCCTTCATCCACTGATGGTGTTTGATCAGCAGGCCGAGGCACTGGCCCAGGTCCTACGGAGCCTGGCACCTCATCAGTCCCAGCTGCTTGACGAAGTGGCTGCAGCGAGCCCGGGGGATTGGGTCTGTCTCTGCCCGGGACGAAGCACCGGTCTCTCGGCATTGTTGCAAATAGCCCATGACCATGGACTTGGTCGCCTCGTCATCGATACGGCAGATCAGCCTGCTCTCGAGCAGTGGCTGTTGGCAGTCCCGGCTTGGCAGCCCGAGGTCAAGACCCTGCCAGACCTGGCCAAGCGCAGGGGTGTGTTGGCGCATGCGTTTTATGGCCATCCGACCAGCGACATGACCGTGGTTGCGGTGACCGGTACGAATGGCAAATCCAGCGTGGCTCATGGCCTGGCCAGATGTCTGGCGGTCCAATATGGCTCTGCGGCCAGCATCGGAACACTGGGCATCAGCCTTCATCAATTCTCCTCGGATCGAGTTCAGAGTCAGTCGGTCGACAAACCTGAGTTGACCTCTCTACCCGCGGTTCGGCTGGCCAGGTCTTTGGCCATGCTGCGGCAAAGGGGTGTGAGGCATGTGGTTCTGGAGGCCAGTTCCATTGGCTTAGACCAGTACCGCCTGGCTGGTTGTCAGATTCGCGTGGCCGCTTTGACCAATTTGACCCGAGACCATTTGGATTATCACGGCAGTCTGGAGGCCTACGCCCAAGCCAAACGTTTGCTTTTTCAAGCCCCCGGGCTTGCGGCTGCGGTGCTGATCAAGCCCGACCAAGACGCGCTCCCCCAGGCCCATTGGCTGTTTGATCAGGTGGTCTCAGAGACGTCTGGACTTGAGCAAATCCTGCTGTCGGTTGAGCCAGATGGGCGAGTCCAGATCAATGGTCTTGCCTCCTCAACTCCCCCATCTGATGGCCTGTTGGGTCAGCACAACCAAGAAAATCGGGCCGTTGCGATGGGCTGCCTGAAGGCGTTGGGTGTGGACGAAGCCGCCTGGCCTGGTTTGCTGCAGGCCTTCTGCCTGCCCGCGGGGCGACTTGAGCGTGTGGACTCGAAGGGGCTGGCCGATGAAGCCGAGGCCGAAGGCCAGCCACTGGTCTATGTTGATTACGCGCACACGCCGGACGCTCTGGCCAGAGTTCTGGAGGCTTTGATGCCTCTGGCCAGAAAGAGGGGCGGTTCACTGCGACTGGTTTTTGGCTGTGGGGGCAATCGGGATCGAGGCAAGCGGGCCCTGATGGGTGCGGTCGCAGCCGAGTCCGCCGATTTGATCTGGCTCACGGCGGACAATCCCCGTAGCGAAGACCCCATGTCAATCGTCCAAGACATGCTTCAGGGTATGCAGGGCTGTCTCAAGCAGCGGGTGGTGCTGGATCGAGCACAGGCGATTGCCCAGGCCATTGGCAGCGCAAGATCAAAGGACGTCATTCTGATTGCCGGGAAAGGACATGAGTCCGGGCAGATCATGGCGGACCGGACGCTGCCATTTGAGGATCAGGACGAGGCGAAACGGGTTCTGGCGTCATGGCGGCCCAATCCCGGCCTGGATCAGTTGGCAACAGCCCTGGCGGACGCGGGACTTATGGTGCAAACGACCACCAGGCTCGATCCTGTTTTATTGGCCCAGGTGTCGTTATTGGGTTTTTGCACAGACAGTCGCCAGCTGCAGCCGGGTGATGTCTTTGTTGCCTTGTCGGGCGAGCGTTTCGATGGTCATGTCTTCTGTGAAGCTGTTGTTCGTGCGGGGGCCTCGGCCCTTGTTGTTAGCCAGCCATTCGAGATGCCCGCGGCCTTCTCACATGTGCCCGTGATCCAGGTCACAGACACCCAGGCCGCCTTAACGCAAATGGCTTCCACCTGGCGCAACGCCTGGAGCGGTGAATTGATTGCGGTGGTGGGTTCCAATGGGAAAACCACCGTGAAGGAGATGATGGCGGCTGTCCTGCGGACCAGCCACGGGGCCCAGCGGGTCCATGCAACTCCTGGCAACCTCAACAACCAAATTGGTGTCCCACTGAGCCTTCTTGGCCTTCTCGGTCTACACCGCTGCGCTGTGATTGAACTGGGCATGAACCACCCCGGTGAAATACACGGCTTGGCAACATTGGCCAGGCCAAGTCTGGTGGTGATGACCAATGCACAGCGAGAACACCAGGCCTTCATGAAGACGGTCGAGGCGTGCGCCCAAGAGAATGGTCAGGCGCTGCGTTGCCTGAGGTCAGATGGCTGCGCGGTCTTGCCCACCGATACTGCACACCTGCCGATCTGGCTGGATCAGGTGGCTGCGTCCTGTCGGCTGATGCTGTTTGGGGCCTTGTCCGAATCAGATGGTGCGATGGCAGAGCTGGATGCGATGGCCCAACAAGGGGGTAAGGCCCGCCTGGCTGCCATGGTTTGTTTTGATTCGGCCGATTCTCAAGAGTCTTCAACCCGGTTCGAGATGACCGAAGGACCTAACTCGGTGCAGCATTCGGCCGTGCTGCGAGGCATTGGTGAGCATTTCTCCAGAAATGCGGCGGCCGTCTTGGCTGCTGCCCGGGCGCTATCCATTCCAGCCGAGCAGGCCCTGGAGGCGCTCTCGGCCTTTGAGCCCATGCCAGGACGGGGCCGGATTCATCGATGGCCTGGTTTCCAATTGGTAGACGACAGCTACAACGCCAACCCGGATTCTGTTCGGGCAGCCATCGCGGGCTTGGCGAAACAACCCCCGCCCAGAGCCATTGTCCTGGGTGACATGGGGGAGGTTGGCGATTGCTCAGATGTCTTTCACGACGAAGTGGTCCAGCGCGCGCGCGACTGCGGAGTCGAGCGAATTTGTTTGCATGGTGTCGCGATGTCCGCCGCCGCCCAACGATCGGGAGTGGGTGAGGCATTTGAGTCCATTGACCGACTGGCCGACAGCCTTCGGTCTTGGATTGAGCAGCAGAACGAAAAGGGCCTTCACCCAACCATCTGGGTCAAGGGATCAAGGTTTATGAGAATGGAGCGCGTGTCCCAGGCGCTCCAGAACTGGATGACAGGACATGCTGCTCGCGCTCATTGATTATCTCGATACGCTGATCAAAGGGTTTGGAGTCTTTGGCTATCTCACGCTCCGGGCGGTGATGGCTACTCTGACGGCCTTGCTGCTCGGTCTGCTCCTGGGTCCCTGGGTCATCCGGAAACTCGCCCTTCTCAAAATTGGTCAGGCCGTCCGGGATGATGGACCCCAGACCCACCTCATCAAGGCCGGCACCCCCACCATGGGTGGTGCACTGATACTTCTGTCGATTGCCGTGACAACACTGCTCTGGGCCGATCTGTCCAATCGTTTCGTTTGGATTGTCTTGATCGTCACCCTCGGTCTGGGTGCGGTGGGATGGGTAGATGACTATCGCAAGGTGGTCTATCGCGACCCGAAGGGGTTGCCGGCTCGATGGAAGTATTTCTGGCAGTCGGTGATCGGTCTGGTGGCAGCCCTCTGGCTGGTGTTCAGCGTCTCCGCTCCGAGCAATGCCGCCGCCTGGCAACTCTTCGTCCAGTGGATTCAAAACGGGTTTGTGGTCAGTCTGCCGCCCACTACTGATTTGATCGTGCCCTTTTTCAAAAGCGTGGCCTATCCACTGGGCGTGTTCGGCTTTGTGCTGCTGTCCTACTTTGTCATTGTTGGCAGCAGCAATGCGGTCAACCTGACCGATGGCCTCGATGGCTTGGCCATCATGCCCACCGTCTTGGTGGCTGGCGCCCTCGGTGTCTTTGCCTACGTCGCCGGCAACGCTGTTTTCTCTAAATACCTCCTGCTGCCATTTATTCCTGGTGCTGGAGAGTTGACAGTGTTCTGTGCTGCCCTCGTCGGTGCGGGTCTGGCCTTTCTCTGGTTCAACGCCTATCCGGCGACTGTCTTTATGGGGGATGTTGGCGCCCTGGCACTTGGTGGCGCCTTGGGGGCCGTCGCGATTGTGGTCAGACAAGAGATCGTGCTCTTCATCATGGGGGGTGTCTTTGTTGCCGAGACTCTGTCCGTGATGCTGCAGGTTGCTTATTTCAAATACACCAAACGCCGTTTTGGGGAGGGCCGACGCATTCTGCGAATGGCCCCGTTGCATCACCACTTCGAAGAGTCTGGTTGGAAAGAGACGCAGGTCGTGGTGCGTTTCTGGATCATCACCATGATGCTGGTCCTCGCCGGCTTGGCCACACTCAAGATCCGCTAGAACGACGATGGCCCTACAGAGTCCCACCTCGCAGACGAACCCAAGGCCAATGGGCTGGACTTGGTTTAGCGACTCCAACTGGCAGGGTCGCTTGGCTCTCGTCATCGGCGCTGGTGAGTCTGGACTGGCCACTACTCGTTGGCTAAGGCAGCGGGGCATGACTGTGCGTCTGGTGGATTCGCGCTCCGATCTGCCCTTGGCGTCGGGACTGGCGAATGCGGATGATGGGGTGGAACTCTTACTCGGACAGAGCCTGCCATTTTCGGAAACGCTCTTGAGTGGGGTAGACCTGCTGGTTCCTTCTCCTGGCCTGTCACCTCACGAGGGAAGGCCACAGTCGATTGCCAATCTCCTCTCGCAGGCGCAGGCTGAGGGTCTGGCGGTGGCCAGTGAACTGGATCTGTTTGACTGGGCCCTTGAGATGGAGCATCAGGCAGCTGCTGACCACGATGACCAGTCACCCGAGTTGGCCCTTAACCGACCGATGGTCTTGGCCATCACTGGTAGCAATGGCAAGACCACCACTGCCAAGCTCTGCTACCACCTGCTCACCAGCCTTGGTCTAGACGTGGAGCTGGCGGGAAATGTGAGCCCCTCCATGCTGGAGGCCTTGATGGTCCGGCAAGCTCGCCATCAACCGCCCAAGGCCTGGATCTTGGAACTATCCAGTTTTCAGCTCGCCCTCTCGAGTCGATTCTCTCCTACTGCTGCGACCGTCTTGAATCTCAGTCAGGATCATCTCGATTGGCACCTGGACTATGACGACTACGCAAATGCCAAGCTGAGGGTGTTTGGCCTGCCCCGGCCAACGGGCAGCATGATCGTCAATCGAGACGATCAGCCCTTGTTGGAGAGGATCCAGATCCTTCGTGATGGCCTGGCCACCAATCGATCCTTGGGACGATCATCCAAGACCAAGCTTCAGATGCCGCCCGTTATCACCTTCGGCCTCCAGACGCCTGCTGACCACACCGCTGGTTTTGGTGTTCTCAAGGAGTCGCTGGAATGGTTGGTTCATCAGCCTGCGCCATGGACAGAGGATGACGACCATCCACCGCTGGTTCGACTGATGCCGGCCCAGGCGCTTCGACTTCGGGGCCGTCACCACTGGCTCAATGCACAGGCAGCCCTGGCCTTGTGCATGACGGTATCCTCGGATTTGGCCGGCATGCTGTTTGCCTTGCGGGACTATCGAGGTGAGGACCACCGCATGCAAGACATCGCGACGAGTCGCGCCATTACCTTTGTAGATGACAGCAAGGGCACCAATGTTGGTGCCACGGTGGCGGCACTATTGGGCGACCCCATGATGACAGCAGTCATCCTCGGCGGCCAGGGCAAAGGACAGGCTTTCGATGAGTTGGGCCGCGCGGTGGTTCAGGCCGGCGCCCATGCCATCTGCATCGGTGAGGCTGGCCCTGAGATCATTCAGGCAGTCAGGGCCTCTGGCGGGCAGGCTGAGCCTGCGACGGACATGACTGACGCCGTCGCCAAGGCCTGTGAATGGATTCTTGCAAGGCGGTCTGACGAGACACAGGCTGCCCGTGTCTTGCTATCGCCAGCATGCGCCAGTTTTGACATGTTCCGGAACTATGCCCATCGGGCCGATGTGTTTGCCCAGTCCGTCTCGCGGCAGGTTGAGCAATGGGGCCAGCCATGCTGACCGGCTCGGTCCAGCAGGCGGGCAGTCCCGCTGCCATGGATAGAACACTCTTTGCGGTCTTCATGGGGCTGCTCGCCTTGGGGCTAGTGATGGTCTATTCAGCCAACCTACCTCTGCCGAGTAGCAACGCGACCGCGGTCTTCTGGAAGCAGATGCGGGGTCATCCCACGCATCTGCTGATTGGCCTGACGGCCTTTGCAGTGTTGTTAAGGGTGCCGATCGATCTCTGGCAAAAACTCTCTGGCCTGATTTTTGGGGTCGGCATCGCCCTGCTGGTGGCGGTCGCACTCATCAAGTTGATTGGTGGCCCAGCCATGTTGAAGGACGGTGCCGTTCGAGCCATTCCGCTTGGCGTCATGACACTGCAACCGTCGGAGTTGATGAAGCTCTTTGCCTTGATCTTTGCGGCCGCCTATGCAGTGCGTCGTCACGATCGAATGAGAAATGACTTGTTGCGGGGTCTGGCACCCATTGGCGTATTGATGCTGGTCGTGATTTTTCTCTTGCTCTACCAGCCGGATCTTGGCTCTACGATTGTGATCACCCTCACAGTAGCGACCGTCTTGTTTCTGGGCGGCATGAGCATGCGTGTGGTGATTCCTCTGATGGTCATCATGCTCGGCTTCTTTTTCTTGATGGTGTATTTCACGCCTTGGCGCCTGATGCGGCTGGTCTCTTACCTCACCCCGTGTGACCCAGGCCATGTCCAGACCACCGGCTATCAGTTGTGTGGCGCCCTGATCGCCTTTGGTCACGGCGGCCTTTTTGGATCTGGGCTTGGCACGGGGATTGCCAAGATGGGGCACCTGCCCCTGCCTCACACAGACTTCATCTTTGCAGTCATTGGCGAGGAGTTGGGTTTCTTTGGCGTGACCGTTCTCTTGTTGGCTTTTGCCTACTTGATTCGTCGTGCGATGGAGATTGGACGCCTGGCCATGTCCCAGGAGCGTCTCTTTGCGGGCCTCGTGGCCCAGGGCATCGGTGTCTGGATTGGCCTGCAGACTTTTATTCATGCAGGCGTCAACACTGGCTTGCTGCCCACCAAGGGTCTGACCTTGCCCTTTATCAGCCACGGTGGTTCCTCGATGTTGGTGGTCTGTATGGCCATGGGGCTGCTCATGCGTATCGACATCGAGAATCGCGCCGGCTTGCGGGGACGAGCCGAGGCCCCAGCTAAACCGGCTCAGCGGAGTCGAACCATTGGCAGGAGGAGTTGGGCATGACCAACCCCAGCCAGACTCTTGATGTTTTGATTGCCGCCGGCGGGACCGGGGGCCATGTGTTCCCAGCCGTTGCAGTCGCTGGCCGACTCAAGGCCATGGGCCTAGGAGTGCACTGGATTGGCACGAACCGGGGACTGGAGCACAAGGTTGCCAAGTCTTCTGATCTGACGCTGACTGAACTGGCCTTTGAGGGCGTTCGAGGCAAAGGGCTCACGGGCTGGCTTCGACTGCCCACTCGTCTAGCGATGGCCGCCTGGGAGGTCTTTCAGATTCTGCGTCGCATTCGCCCCCGGTTGGTGATGGTCTTTGGTGGATACGTCAGTTTCCCAGTCGGCCTCGTGGCGCGCTTGATGGGTCTTCCGTTGATCGTCTTGGAGCAGAACGCAGTCATGGGCAGCGCCAATCGCTGGCTGGCCCGTCTCGCCGATGCGGTGGTGACCAGTTTCCCGAATACCCGCTATGCCCCCCGGACTAGCCAGTGCCTGGGCAACCCAGTGCGCGAGGCTCTGGTGAGGGGTGAGCCGCATGATCGAGTGATCGCAAGTCGTTCGGGAGCAATCAGGATCTTGGTGCTGGGCGGGAGTCTTGGTGCAGCACCACTCAATCAGTTCTGCCCAAGAATCTTTGCGCAATGCCAAGACCAGGGTGTGCGATTTGAGGTTCTGCATCAGACGGGTCTTGCGGGTCTGGAGCAGACCCGTAGGCTCTATCAGGATCTAGCGGTTCAGTCGGAGGTCGTTGCGTTTATCGATGACATGGCCAGTGCCTATGAATGGGCTGATCTGTTGATCTGTCGAGCTGGCGCCTCGACAGTTGCGGAGCTGATGGCGCTGGCCATCCCCGCCATCTTTGTGCCGCTACCCCATGCGATTGATGACCATCAGACCGCAAATGCTGCTGCGATGACCGAGCAAGGCACGGCCTGGCTGGTAGCCCAAGGACCAGATTTTCAGGCCAGGGTGACCGAGATTCTAATGAACCTGCGTCGCGAGGACTTGGTCGATCGCGCCAGAAAATTGGTGGATGCTGATGCACGCCACGCCCTCTCATCAGTGATTGACCTGGTTCAACAAAAATTTCTCAGACCCACGGCCCCAAACAGTCCCGGAGCAGGCGCATGAAACACAAGATTGGCACACTGCATTTCATTGGGATCGGGGGCTCGGGCATGTCAGGCATCGCCGAGGTGATGCTGAACCAAGGCTATCGGGTCCAGGGATCAGACTTGCAGTCCTCTGCGGTTACTCAACGGCTGGCCGACCAGGGGGCCAAGATTTTTGTGGGGCACGAGGCCTCGCAGGTGGCCCAGGCGGATGTGGTGGTGATCTCCACGGCCGTCAAGGCCGACAATCCAGAGCTCATGGCGGCAAGGGCCAAGAAAATCCCAGTGGTACCCCGTGCACTCATGCTGAGCGAGTTGATGCGCATGAAGCAGGGGATTGCCATCGCGGGCACCCATGGTAAGACGACCACCACGAGCCTGGTGGCCAGTCTTCTGGCCGAGGCCGGCCTGGATCCCACCTTTGTGATTGGTGGTCGTCTGAACAGTGCGGGCGCCAACGCCAAATTGGGCCTCGGAGACGCCTTTGTGGCGGAGGCAGATGAATCAGACGGGTCGTTCTTGAATCTGATGCCGATGATGGCGGTTATCACCAACATCGATGCAGACCACATGGACACCTATGACCACGACATGGCCAAGCTCAAGCAAGCCTTTGTGGCCTTTACCCAACGTCTGCCCTTCTATGGCACGGCGATTGTCTGTCAGGACGATCCCCACGTTAGAGAGATCCTGCCTTTTGTCTCTCGGCCAGTCCTGAGCTACGGCGTCAGTCCAGAGGCAGACGTCCGTGCGGACAACATCAAGGCCGACGGACTGACCATGCGGTTCGATCTGGTCCGACCACATCAGCCAGCACTGCCTTTGCAGGTGAATCTGCCGGGGCATCACAACGTGCTCAATGCCTTGGCTGCCATCTGCGTAGCGCTAGAACTGGGCGTGTCCGATCGGGCCATTGCTGCAGGTCTCTCTCAGTTCAAAGGGGTGGGTCGTCGATTGCAGGTCTGGGGCCAGCCCGTCTGGCATGGGGCTCAGGTGACCTTGATCGACGACTACGGTCACCACCCAGTCGAGATCCGAGCCACTTTGGAGGCCGTTCGAGGGGCCTATCCCAACCGACGTCTGGTTCTGGTCTTTCAGCCCCATCGCTACAGCAGAACGCGTGACCTGTTTGATGACTTTGTTCGGGTCTTGGGCACAGCAGATGCCTTGGTGTTGACCGAGGTCTATGCGGCAGGTGAACAGCCATTGGCTGCAGCCGATGGTAGAACGCTGACCAGAGCCGTGCGTCAGTTGGGTCGTCTTGATCCGGTCTTCGTACAAGAGCTCGCCGAGCTACCGGATACGCTGACAGCACTGGCTCGACCAGGGGATGTGGTCCTGCTCATGGGTGCCGGATCCATTGGCAGTATGCCCGCTCGGCTCATGGAGGTTCAGTCATGACCGGTCAGCGTGTAGCGGTCCTGATGGGAGGCCGATCAGCAGAACGAGAGATTTCTTTGCGCTCGGGCCATGGTGTTTTAGCAGCTTTGCGTCGTAAGGGTATCGACGCCTTCGCCTTTGATCCGGCGCATCGTCCTCTGGCAGAACTGGCTGACGAAAAAATTCATGCCGCGTTTATTGCCCTGCATGGTCGCTATGGTGAGGACGGCACGGTTCAGGGGGCATTGGAGTTGTTGGACATTCCCTACACTGGATCTGGCGTTTTGGCCTCGGCTCTGGCCATGGACAAGATCGTGACCAAACAGGTCTGGTCTCATCAGGGTATCCCGACGCCAGCCTTTCTGTCCGTCACCTCACAGACCACGGCAGAGCAGGCCATAGACGCTGTGGGCCTGCCCATGGCCGTGAAGCCTGGCACCGAAGGATCGTCTCTGGGCTTCACCAAGGTGGAGAGCAGAGAGCTGTTTCACACGGCTGTCGCCAAGGCGGGTCAATACGACGATCGAATTCTGGCGGAGGCCTTTGTCTCTGGCCGCGAGTTCACCGTGGCCTTGCTCGGGGGTGGCGCCCTGGGGCCCGTTGAGGCACTGCCGGTCATCGAGATTCGTGCACCAGCCGGCAACTACGACTTTCAGAACAAGTACTTTGGTCAGGAGACCCAGTACGACTGTCCAGCCAATTGCCCACGGGAGATCGCGCAGCTGATGCAACGGCTCTCAGAGCAGGCTTTCATGGCGCTGGGCTGCGAGGGCTGGGCCCGGGTAGACCTGCTCTGGGTGGAGGGTGAGACGCCGACCCTTCTTGAGATCAACACCTCTCCGGGGATGACCGATCATTCACTGGTACCCATGGCAGCAGCAGCGGTTGGCCTGGCCTACGATGACCTGGTCTTGCGCATTCTGCAGGGGGCCAGATTGAAATCCGGCGGAGGATTCGATCGATGATCGGCGTCAACCCGCTGCGTGAGTTCTGGCATGCGCCCCGGACCATGAATCTGGTCTCGTGGACGCTTCTGGCCATCGGCATGAGCGGTGTTTTGGTGAGCCTCGGGTTCTGGTTGGCCAACCAGCCTTCCTTCGGACTGCGAACAGTCCAGGTCGATGCCTCGAGCACGGGACTGACTCAGATTCAGGAGGCCGACATCCGCGATGTGCTCGGTCAGCAGATCAGCGGCACAGCCTTGACCCTTGATCTCCAGCCTCTTCAGGCTGGCTTGGCCCAGCACCCGTGGGTTCGTCAGGTCAGCATTCGTCGGGTCTGGCCCAATCGCCTGCTGATTCGACTCGAGGAGCATGAGGCCATTGGTGTCTGGGGTGATGGCCGCCTGGTCAATCGATTTGGGGAGCTGTTCGTGGGCGAGACCCAGGCCGCTCTGGAGCATGCCAAAACCAAGCTCGGCTGTCAGATGCCCCGCTTGCAAGGACCTGTTGGCACGGTGCCGCGGGTGATGGCTCGAGCCCAGGCAGCACACCAACTCGCCTCGGCGAGGGGGCAGCAGATCCAAGGCGTGACCCTCACCGAGCAATTCGCCTGGCAGCTCGAGCTGTCTCAGGGCCATCGGATTTATCTGGGACGTGAGGGCCTGCCAACCGACTGGCAGTCTCGCCTGATTGCGATGTTCGACAGCATGCATTGGTTAAACACCCGCGTCCTGAAGGACCAGTCGATGGCAGCCCTGTCATTTGACTTGCGGTATGCAAATGGCTACGCCTTTTCCCCCCTTCAACGGCCTGCGGACGATGAGAGTCGGCCTGCATCGGCACCATCCCAACCGAGTTGTCTCATTTATTTAGAAGAGGGCAAACGTTATGCCACGTGAATCGAAGAATCTGATCGTGGGCCTGGACATTGGCACATCCAAAATTGTGGCCATCGTGGCGCAGCTGCTGGAGGATGATCGCCTTGAGGTGATTGGCCTGGGACAGTCTGAGAGCGATGGGCTCAAAAAAGGTGTCGTGGTCAACATCGATTCAACCGTTGCCTCCATTCAAAAAGCACTCGAAGAGGCAGAGCTGATGGCTGACTGCAAGATCGAATCCGTCTGGACGGGGATCGCTGGCAGTCATATCCGTAGCTTCAACTCCTCCGGCATGGTAGCCATCAAAGAAAAAGAAGTCTCGCAGGCGGATATGGATCGCGTGATCGAGACTGCAACGGCTGTCAGCATTCCAACCGATCAGCAGGTTCTGCATGTCCTGCCCCAGGAATTCATCATCGATGGTCAGGAGGATGTCCGTCAGCCGCTGGGCATGAGTGGTGTGCGTCTGGAGGTCAGGGTCCACATCGTGACGGGTGCAGTCAGTGCAGCCCAGAACATCATCAAGTGCATTCGTCGCTGTGGACTGGAGGTCAATGAACTCATCCTGCAGCCCCTCGCCTCAAGCCATGCGGTTCTGACAGAGGACGAGCGAGACCTGGGCGTGGCCTTGGTGGACATAGGCGGCGGCACGACTGACATTGCGATCTTCTCGGGTGGTGCCATACGGCACACGGCAGTCATCCCGATTGCGGGAGACCAGATTACCAATGACATTGCCATGGCCTTGAGGACACCGACCAAGGATGCCGAGGACATTAAACGTCGGTATGGCGTGGCCAAGCAGACCCTGGCCGACCCGGATGGCAGCTTTGAGGTGCCAGGCCTTGGCGATCGTGCTCCTCGCATGCTCTCACACCAATCTCTGGCAGCTGTCATTGAGCCGCGGGTCGAAGAATTGTTCTCCCTGGTGGCCCAGGTGATTCGTGAGAGTGGATTCGAGGAGCTCCTCTCCTCTGGAATTGTCCTCACCGGTGGCAGCGCACAGCTGCCCGGCATGGTCGAACTCGGTGAGGACGTTTTTTTAAAACAAGTTCGTGTGGCCCGCCCCAGTTATCGGGGGAACCTCGCGGACGTGGTCGACAGTCCCAGGTATGCCACTGCGATGGGATTGCTCGAGGAGGCAAGGCAGCAGTGGGTGCGCGGCGATCAGGTGGACAGGCAGACCGGATCTTTCCGGGACACCTTGTCGCGCATGAAGGCGTGGTTTGTAGGCAATTTCTAAAACTGAACCCAAGGAGCTGGATATGACTTTTGAAATGTTAGAGACCGAATCGCTGGGCACCGTGATCAAGGTGGTCGGCGTGGGCGGTGCAGGCGGAAACGCGGTGCACCACATGATTAAAAAGAATGTACAGGGCGTGGAATTTATCTGCGCCAATACCGATGCTCAGGCGCTGGCCAAGTCCACCGCCCACCGGGTTCTGCAGCTGGGCGCCTCAGGACTGGGCGCAGGTGCCAAGCCTGAGGCGGGCAAGGCAGCCGCCGAGCACGATCGGGTTCGAATTGCAGAGGCCCTTCAGGGTGCTCACATGGTCTTCATCACAGCCGGGATGGGCGGTGGCACTGGCACCGGTGCTGCACCGGTGGTGGCCGAAGTCGCCAAGGAGCTCGGTGCCCTCACCGTGGCGGTAGTGACCAAACCTTTCTCCTTTGAGGGTGGCCGTCGGGCCAAGTCTGCCGAGGCTGGATTGGCAGAGCTGGAGGGAAAGGTGGACTCGCTCATCGTCATCCTGAACGAAAAGCTAGAAGAGGTATTGGGCGATGACATCACTCAGATGGACGCCTTCGAGGCGGCTGATGATGTCCTGAACAATGCTGTCGCTGGCATTGCCGAGATCATCAATGTTGAAGGCCTGGTCAACGTCGACTTCGAGGACGTCAAGACCGTGATGGGCGAACAGGGCAAGGCCATGATGGGCACAGCCACCGCCAGTGGCCCTGATCGCGCTCAGATCGCAGCCCAGCAAGCCGTTCGCAGCCCTCTGCTCGAGGGGGTCGACCTGTCAGGTGCCCGCGGCATTCTGGTCAACATCACAGCCAACCAGTCACTCAAGCTCAAAGAGACCAAGACGGCCATGGAGACCATTCGTCAGTTCGCAGCCGAGGATGCGACGATCATCTTTGGCACGGTCTACGATGAGGCCATGGGTGACGAGATGCGCGTGACCGTCGTGGCCACCGGACTCGGTGCTGCACGTCGCCGTCCCAGCCTGGTTCCTCCAGTTGAGGTCCCGGTCGTGCGCACAGGGACCTTCGATGCGGTCGGTCAGACCATGACCCACGCAACTGCCTCTGAAACCACCAGCCTGCCGGCCGGCCCCAGCGTTCCGGTTGGCGCCGACATTCCCACCATCTGGCGCCAGCCGGCCAAGGGTGAGGCGGCTGCTCGGGTGATGGCCCTGGAGGAGGGTGGCATGGATCGACTCGACATCCCCGCGTTTCTCCGTAAGCAGGCGGACTAGCCAGTAAGGCTGATTGACTGGCACACTCCATGGTTCAGCCCCAGGCGGCAACTGCCGAAGTCGTCTGGGGGACTTGCTGATTTTTCCCTATCAGAAGATGGAGTGGTCATGAGCATTCAGATTGGACAAGCCCTACCCAACAACACGTTGTACGAATTTATTGAAGAAGAGACGCCCGGCTGCGCGATCGGCCCGAATGCCTTTCAGGTGGCCGACATGGTCAAAGGCAAAAAGATTGTCATCTTTGGCCTGCCTGGTGCCTATACCCCCACTTGCTCGGCTAAACATGTCCCAGGTTTCGTGGCCCAACATCAGGCCCTGAGGGCCAAGGGTGTCGATGAGGTCTGGTGTGTGGCGGTGAACGATGCCTTCGTCATGGGCGCCTGGGGCCGTGAGCAGGGTGTGCGCGGCAAGGTTCGCATGCTCGGTGATGGCAACGCAGAGTTCTCCAAAGCGATTGGACTCACACTTGACCTGACCGGTCGCGGAATGGGTGTTCGATCGAATCGGTACGCCATGGTGGTTGAGGACGGCGTGGTGAAGTCTCTGGCCGTAGAGGCACCAGGCAAGTTCGAGGTCAGCAGCGCCGAAGCTGTTTTGGCCATGCTCTAAGGCGTAACCCAAGCGTAGTCCTGCAGGCCGATGCTCAGACAGAGAACCCTTCGATCAACCGTGACGGCCCAAGGCGTTGGGCTGCACAGTGGCCAAAGGGTTCGTTTGTCTCTGCAACCGGCGCCGGCTGATACCGGGATTGTCTTTCGGCGGACCGACCTGCCGCAACCCAACGAGATCGTGTCCAAGGCCGTGGCCGTGGGGGACACTCGGATGGCCTCCACCATCGGCGAGGGCTCGGTCAGAGTGGCCACGGTGGAACACCTGATGTCCGCCCTATCTGGACTGGGCATCGACAACGCTACTGTCGAGGTGGATGCAGCCGAGATCCCCATCATGGATGGCAGCGCGGCCAGCTTTGTCTACCTGATTCGTTCTGCCGGGATTCAGGAGCAGGACCAACCCAAGCGGTTCGTGGAGGTCATCAAATCAATCGAAGTCCGGGACGGGGACAAGTGGGCCAGACTCGATCCCTACTATGGGTTCCGGCTCGACTTCACCATTGACTTTCAGCATCCTGCGGTTAACCAGACGGGCCAAGAAGTCAGCATCGACTTTGAGCAGAGCTCCTTTGTGGATGAGATTGCGAGGGCCAGAACCTTTGGATTCATGCGGGATGTGGATGCACTCAGAAGCAAGGGCCTGGCCATGGGAGGCAGCCTGGACAATGCGATCGTCATGGACAGCCACCGTATCCTCAATCGTTCGGGATTGCGGCGCCCTGACGAGTTCGCGATGCACAAGGCCTTGGATGCGATTGGCGACCTCTATCTATTGGGTCAGCCACTCATGGCAGCCTATTCGGCCTTCAAGTCTGGCCATGCCTTGAACAATCAATTGCTGCGGGCCTTGCTAGAGGATCCCACGGCCTGGGTTGAGAGATCGTTTGATGACCTGTCCCAGGCGCCAGCCGCCTGGGCGCGTCAGTGGTCCTGGGCCTGAGCCAGGCCAACCGCCGCCAGCAGGCGCTGCCGGGCTGCATCTGGCACACCAGGCCTGCCCCCGGCGGTGGGTCGGGAGGGGGTCGCCACCATCCGTTGACTGCGGATCAGAATCGTCTGAAAACCCAGAGATTTTGATTGGCAGGCCTCCAGCAGGCTGGTTGACAGCAACTGAAGTTTGGCCGCCGCGGCATGCTGGCTGGTCACGATGGTCAGCTGACTTCCACGCACCCCTCGTCTGGGGTCGGAGCGATGGGCGCCTAGGATCAACCGAGAGAGCGATGCCTGTCCCAGGCCGATCAGCACTTGGCGAACCACGTCTAATAGAGCCAAAGACTCAGTCAGCCGGGCCGCCGTAGTGGCATCCAGCCCAACCCGGACGCTCTCGAGTAGCCCTGCTGAGGAGCCCCGGCCTGCGCCCTTGGGCTGCCCCTGGGCGCCCCTTGGCAGACGGCTGTTTGCAAGATTCTTCACATCGGCCATGCTACCCTAGCGAGCTTATGATTAGCAGCCTCTTGTCCGCCGTCTTCGGGAGCCGCAACCAGCGGCTGATCAAAAAATACCAAGCCAAGGTCGATGCCATTGGCCGACTGGAATCGGGGCTCCAAGGCCTCTCCGACCAGGCACTGGCGGCCCAGACCGATGCCCTCAAGGCCCGTCACGCGGCAGGTGAGTCGCTTGAAGCCCTGCTGCCAGAGGCCTTTGCCACCTGCCGAGAGGCCTCACGTCGAGTATTGGGCATGCGCCACTTTGACGTTCAGCTCATTGGCGGCATGGTCTTGCACGAGGGCAAGATTGCTGAGATGCGCACCGGCGAGGGCAAGACCCTCATGGCGACGCTGCCGGCTTATCTGAATGCCCTGGCAGGAAAGGGCGTTCACGTTGTCACGGTGAACGAATACCTAGCCCAGCGAGACGCCGACTGGATGGGCCGTCTCTACGGTTTTCTGGGGCTGACCACGGGTGTCAACTTGTCTGGCCTGGATGCTCCCGCCAAGCAGGCCGCCTACGCCGCCGACATCACCTACGGGACCAACAACGAGTTCGGATTCGACTACCTGCGTGACAACATGGTGGCCGACAAGGCCTCCCGTTCTCAGCGCAGCCTGAACTTTGCCATCATCGACGAGGTCGACTCGATCCTGATTGACGAAGCCAGGACCCCATTGATCATCTCTGGTCAGGCCGATGACACCATTGACCTCTACCGGGCCGTCAACGACCTACCGTCCAAGCTCGAACGGCAGGCTGCCGAAGATGGTCCTGGTGATTATTTCGTCGATGAAAAAGGGCGTCAGGTTCATCTCTCGGACGCCGGCTTTGAGAAGTCTGAACAACTTCTTGAGCAGATGGGCGTGCTGCCGTCTGGCGCCAGTCTCTACGATTCATCCAACATCACACTCTTGCACCATCTCATGGCGGCGCTCCGAGCCCATGTGCTGTATTTCAAGGACCAGCACTACGTCGTTCAGGCCGGCAAGGTGGTCATTGTTGACGAATTTACTGGGCGACTGATGTCGGGCAGACGCTGGTCGGATGGCCTTCACCAGGCGGTTGAGGCCAAAGAGGGTGTGGCCATCGAGGCCGAAAACCAGACCTTGGCCTCGATTACCTTCCAGAACTACTTCCGCATGTACGGCAAGCTCGCTGGCATGACCGGCACGGCCGATACCGAGGCCTTTGAATTCCAACAGATCTACGGCCTAGAGACCGTGATTGTGCCCACCCATCGGCCCATGGTGCGACAGGACCTTCAGGACCAGATTTTCCGTACCACCGAGGAAAAAACCGAGGCGATCGTGGCCGACATTCGTGCTCGCCACGAGAAGGGCCAGCCCATTCTGGTCGGCACCACCTCGATTGAGAGCTCAGAGGCCCTGTCAGCCATTCTCAAATCCCAAAAGCTTGATCACCAGGTCCTCAACGCCAAGCAGCATGCCCGCGAAGCCGAGATCGTCGCGCAGGCTGGCCGTCCGGGCATGATCACCATCGCCACCAACATGGCTGGCCGAGGCACCGACATCGTGCTCGGTGGCAACATTGAAAAAGCGATTCGAGCCATCGAGCAGTCAGACAGCTCTGATCAGGACAAGGCTCGACAAATCACACAGATGCGCGAAGAGTGGACCAAGACCCACGAGCAGGTCTTGGCCGCTGGTGGCCTGCACATCATTGGCACCGAGCGCCATGAGTCGCGGCGAATTGACAACCAGTTGCGTGGCCGAGCCGGCCGTCAGGGCGACCCTGGTTCGTCGCGTTTCTACCTCTCGATGGACGACCCGCTGCTGCGAATCTTTGCTGGCGACCGAATGAAGGCCATCATGGACCGCCTGGGTGTTCCGCGCGGCGAGGCCATCGAAGCTGGCATGGTGACGCGATCGATCGAGAGTGCGCAGCGCAAGGTGGAGAACCGTAACTTCGAGATCCGCAAACAACTGCTCGAGTACGACAACGTCGCCAATGACCAGCGCAAGATTATTTATGCTCAGCGCAATGAGATTCTCGAGTCGCAAGACTTGAGCGATCTGATCTCCCGACTGCGAGATGGGGCCATGACCGCGGCCGTTCGTCAGCATGTGCCGGCCGACAGCATTGAAGAACAATGGGATCTGCCGTCCTTGACCGAGCAGTTGGAAAAGACCTATCGTCTTTCGATCGACCTCATCGCCATCGTGGCGAGCCAGCAGGAGCTGGATGATCAGGGGCTGGTGGACCTGGTCTGCGAGCGCGCGGCTGCGGCTTACGCCCAGAAGGTCTCACCGGTACCCGAGGGGCTCTTTCATGACTTCGAGCGCTCGGTTTTGCTGCAGCACTTGGATTCCGCCTGGCGTGAACATCTGGCAGCCCTCGATCACTTGCGTCAAGGCATCCACCTCCGTGGCTATGCCCAAAAGGACCCCAAACAGGAATACAAGCGCGAGGCTTTCCAGCTATTTGAGTCCTTGCTCGAGCGGGTTCGGGACGAGGTCATTGCCTTGTTGATGTCAGTCGAGGTGGCCAGCGAGCAGGAGATTGCTCAGGCCGCCGAGCAGGCCCAGGCCCGGGCTGCCGCCACCCCCAAAGACCTCTCCTTCAACCACCCTGACTTCAATGGGGAAGATGAACAGGCGGCTCCGGAGGACCAGCCAATGGCGGCCGCCCCCCAGACCATTCGTCGAGAGTTTCCCAAGGTGGGTCGTAACGACCCGTGCCCTTGCGGATCCGGCCAGAAGTTTAAGAATTGCCACGGGGCCTTGAAATAGGCCCCCCGGGGCATCCACTGTTTTTCTGACCAACGGGAGACCCGACAGATGCCAGTCAACCTTCCCCTTCCCGTCCGCGACGCTTTGCATCCCGTCCAAGGGGTTCGCCTGGCGGTGACGCATGCGGGGATTCGCAAGGCCAATCGCTACGACATGCTAATGGTGGCCCTGGCCGAGGGATCGACCGTCGGCGGCGTGTTCACCCAGAACGCTTTCTGTGCCGCTCCGGTGCAGGTCTGTCGTCAACACCTCTCGCAGGACACCGGCATTCGGGTGTGGTTGGTGAACACCGGTTGTGCAAATGCTGGCACGGGCCAGCAAGGTCTGGCCAACGCCCTGTCCTCCTGTGAGCGGGTCGGTCAGCGACTCGGCCTGGCAGCCACAACGGTCCTGCCTTTCTCCACGGGGGTCATCTTGGAACACCTGCCCATGGATCGACTGAACACGGGCATTGAGACCTTGGCCGGCCAGCTAGGACAGGCTGACTGGCTCGATGCCGCACAGGCCATCATGACCACTGACACGCAGCCCAAGGCCGCCAGTCGGCAATTGGTCTTGCGCGGCCAGACCGTCACCATTACTGGTATCTCAAAGGGTGCAGGGATGATCAGGCCCAATATGGCGACCATGTTGGGCTTCGTTGCAACGGATGCGGGGATCGATGGGGCGTTGCTGCAGACCCTCACAGCCCAAATGGCGGACCAGACTTTCAATGCGGTCACCATCGACGGGGACACCAGCACCAATGACTCTTTTGTGACTGCAGCCACTGGTCAAGTCAATTGTCGTTTTGGCCTCTCCGATCAGACCAGCGCCGACTGGCAGCGGTTTCGGGAGGCTTTCTTGGCGGTTTGCATGGAACTGGCGCAGGCGATCGTACGTGACGGTGAGGGCGCCACCAAATTCATCACCATTGAGGTCGCAGGCGCGACGACACGCGACGAAGCCAGGCAGGTGGGCTATGCCATCGCCCACTCGCCATTGGTCAAGACAGCGTTCTTTGCCAGCGACCCAAATCTGGGGCGGATTCTAGCGGCCATTGGCTACAGTGGTGTACCAGGCCTGCTGGTGGACCCCATCCGAGTCTGGCTGGATGACGTGCTGGTGGCTGAACAAGGCGGCCGCGCCAAGTCTTATCACGAGGCGGCTGGTGCGGCAGTCATGGCCAAGTCAGAAATGACCATCCGCGTCGACCTGGCTCGTGGCGCTGCCGCAGCAACGGTCTACACCTGTGACCTCTCTCACGACTACGTCTCGATCAATGCCGACTACCGATCCTAAGAACGCCGAGCTCTGGCTTCGACTCGGCCAGAAGCTTGAGGCCTTGTTACCGCCCTCACCACCGGCCATCGATTTCACGACCCAGATGGCTTTTCGCTGGGTAAGACGCTCGACTCTTTTGGGCCATGTGTCCTTTCTTCAGCCGGTTGCCCAGTTTGCGCGGATTGATCTGGCGGATCTGCAGCATGTCGAGTCCCAGGCTGAGCGAGTCGTCAAAAACACCCGACAATTCGTTCGTGGGCTTCCCGCCAACAATGTCCTGCTGACCGGTGCGAGGGGTACTGGCAAGTCCTCGCTGGTGAGAGCCTGTCTGTCTGCCTTTGGGGATGCTGGCCTGAGGCTCATCGAGATTGACAAGGACGACCTGGCTGATCTGCCTCAGATTGCCGAGATGATTGGCCAACGGCCTGAGCGCTTTATTCTGTTTTGTGACGACCTGTCTTTTGAGCAGGGAGAAGCTGGCTACAAGGCACTCAAGACGGTACTCGATGGTGGGCTCAGCGCCCAGGCCGACAACCTCTTGATCTATGCCACCTCTAACCGCCGGCACTTGATGCCGGAGTCGATGAAGGACAACTTGTCCGTTCAGTACGATGAGCACGGAGACCTACACCCTGGTGAGACCATCGAGGAGCGGATTTCACTCTCGGAGCGTTTTGGTCTTTGGGTTTCTTTCCATAGCTTTAATCAGGCTGATTATCTGGATATCGTGGCCCATTGGCTGGCTCGCTATGGACTCTCACCAGAGGATAGGCAGGCCGCCAGGCAGCCAGCCCTTCAGTGGGCCACCGAGCGTGGGTCCCGGTCGGGGCGTGTCGCCTTGGCTTTCGCCAAAGATTGGGCGGCACAGAGAAACTCTACCGCCACCGAGTAGATGGCAGAGCGCTCGGACTGGATTCAGGTGGCCGTCGGTGTGGTCCGCGACGCCAGTAGCCGCATTCTGATGACCAGTCGGCCAGCCCCAAAGGTCTATGCTGGCTGGTGGGAATTTCCGGGCGGCAAACTGGAGGCCAATGAATCCGTGGAAGAGGCTCTGGCCCGTGAGTTGTCAGAAGAACTGGGGCTCAAGGTGCAAAGACGGGATATCAGGAGACTCTGGTCCGTCGAGCATGTCTATTCTCACGCCAGCGTGAGGCTGCATTTCTGCCTGGTGGACCCCTGGTCAGCCGCCCGGTTAACACAGCATCAGGCTCATCCAGACGCTTCAGGACTCACTGACTTGGACTTGCGCGAGGGCCAGCAGGCGTGTTGGCTAGACTTTTCAAGTGGGCGCTATGGGTTGGCGGCAGCGCCATACCCTGTATTGCCGGCGAGTCAGCCGATCGTTGAGCGTTTACAGGTCACACAGGGCCATTTGGAAACCCAGATCACCCTCAATGGGTGAGAGGCCCAACTGACCATTGAGTTGTCTGAAGCGAACAGCCACCACATACTTGTTGGCACTGACCTCGCAAGTGAGTTCCCTGACGTCTTGAACCTGGATTCGAATCAGCTTTGCCTGACGTCCGCCGGGGCTCATCTCGAAGGTGCCATTGCTTGCGACAAAATCTTGGGGTTCCGAGCCATCCCGTAGGTAGCCCAGCCCGAGGTTGGAGGCCTTGATGATCGGAAGAACATGGGCGAGCCAACTGGACATAAGAGCGATGCGATCCTCGACTGGGCGTTTGAGCCAGACATGCAGGGCCGGCAGGTCAAAGCTACAACTGCCAGCGGGGATGCCCGTTCGCCCTTTTAGGGCGTTGAGGAACTCGTACTCTGGGAGATGGGCCCCGAGCCGCATCGGGACATCGGATAACTGGTTGTACGTCTGGGTCAGCTCGTTGAGCACCCGAGCCAGGCGATCGGCTGCGACACCAGGCTTTCCTTCGAAACGGCCGAGTGTCTGCCTCTGGCGCTCGAGTTCTTGGAGCAATTCGTTTTTGACATCGCTTCGGGTGGACAGCAGGTCATAGAGCTCGAAGTGGCAGCCTAGCCATGCTTCGTGGGCTGCAGCGCTGGGCAGAGCCAAGAGATCATGGAGTCGTTGTCCCAGGCATTCGAGGCGCAGCATCATGCGCACCCGCTCATTGCAGGGGAAGTCAAAAATCTGTGGGGGGCTACCAAACAAGCCTGACATCAAGGCATTGTGCCTGATTCACGCTTGTTTGGAAGGGCTTTGGGACAAAAGCGCCTTATGCAGCGCATGGATCTGGGCGCTGAGCTCGGTCAGGCTGCCATCGTTTCCGATCACGACATCTGCGACTGCCTTGCGATCTGGTCGCCTGGCCTGACGGTCTAGCATGGCCGCCAATTCATCCGGAGGGGGGGCACCCCGGGCCGCAATGCGTTGCAACTGGACATCAGGGCTGGTGTCCAGACTCACCACCCGCCAAACCCAGTTGGGGCGATCGCTTCCATAGACCTCAGCCCAGAGCGGAACTGCATAGATGCAATAGGGCCCCTTGGCCCGGCTCAAAGCCTCTTGAGCCGCCTGCTGCACCAGTGGATGCAAGATGGACTCCAGCTGGATTCTCTGCTGCGGGGATTCGAAGGCCATGGCTCGCATCGCGTCTCGGTCTAGGCTGCCATCGGATCGAATGACCGAACCACCAAAGACGGCCTCAATGGCTGGTATGGCCTGTCCGCCAGCTTGGGTCAACTGTCGCGTGAGCAGATCGGCATCCACGACCTCGATCCCCAGCTCCTCGAAGACCGCACAGGCGGTGGACTTCCCCATCCCCATCCCGCCAGTCAGGATTACGATTGGTGCACTCATGCTGAGAAGTCTGCCACGATTGAGAGCCAGCCCATGTGCCCAGGCCACTGAACGAGGTTGGCCGGCCCCAGCCATGCGCAGGCTGCAATCGCCGGCCCCATGGGTAGGCTTCCAGGCGGCGAGAGCCGCCGCCTGATGTTCATCAGCCCTTGGACTCCCGCGGTGAGCAGCAGCAACAGACTGCTCGCCAGCAAGACCCCGATCACACCCGATGCCCCGAGCCAGAGCCCGACACCTCCGAGCAAGGCGATGTCGCCTCGCCCAATTGCAGCAGTCGCAGCAGCCTTCATTCGCCCCGACCGCGTGGCCCATCGATTGGTCATCCAGGGGATGGCATATCCCAACAAACCACCCAGCAGCGCCTGATCAAGCCTGACGAACTGACCCCATCCGGCCAGTCCGAGCCCTAGGATCGCGATTGTCAGGGTCATTCGATCCGGGAGGAGTCGACACCGCAGATCGATCAGCGCAGCGAGCAACAAGGCGGCGCTCCAGAAACCCATGGCCATCGCCTGCCAAGGGGTGGGCCGATGGGGGCCTATCTCAGCGAAGGTCTCCAGGGCCAAACCCAGACATCCACTCAAGGCGGCCCAGAGCACTCTGGGGGCCATGATCTGGTGAGTGGCGCGGGCGTCCTGCAGCCAGTGGAGCAGTTCTTTTTGAAGCCAACTGGTCAATAGCAAGAGGCTTATTGCGGCGGTGAGAGCCGCTAATACCGCCAGCCCCCAATCGTCCCTAGCCTCTGCTACAGCCGACCTAAGGAGTGCGATCGGCTCCTCGGCCTGAGACCACGATGGCTGACTGATCATGACTGGTGTTGAGGTCTTGGTCTGGGCTTGGTCGTTGCAAGAGCACACGGCGGATGCGGCGATCTTGAACTTGCAGAATCTCCATTGGGACGCCCGCAATCTTAAGGCTGACGTGCGACTCTGGGATGTCCTGCAGGGCCTCCAGAATAAGACCGTTGAGGGTCTTGGGGCCATCGACTGGAAGGCTGAGATTCAGCTGTCGATTCAGCTCGCGGATCAGCATCACGCCGTCGACCGACGCGGTCCCATCGGGCTGCCACTGCATTCGATGAATGGCCTTTGGGTTTTGCCCATCAAACTCACCGACCAATTCCTCAACAATGTCCTGGAGGGTCACCAGGCCATCGATCTCACCGTACTCATCGACGACCAGGGCCATGTGTTTCTTCTGGTCTTGGAAATACTTCAACTGACTGAAAAGCTTGGTGCCAGATGGCACAAAGTAGGCAGGCAATAGCATCTCGACCAGGCGCTCTTTGGAGAATTCTGACTTACCGATCATGGACAGGGCGCGACGGACATTGAGAATGCCTTCGACCTGATTGAAGTCGCCGCGGTAGACCAGCAGCTTGTTGTGAAAGCTGGTGGTGATTTGCTCGATCAAGATGTTGTCATCGTCTTCAAGGTCTAAGGCCTCAATGTTGCCCCGCGGGACCATGACATCATCGACAGTGAGGTCTTCGAGATCAAAGAGGTTCAGCATGATGCTGCGGTGCTGACTGGGAATGAAACTGGAGGACTCGAGCACTGCTGCCCGAAGGTCCTCGGTGGTCATGGCCTCGCGATTTCCAGATGGAGACTTGAGTCGAAAAATCGCCAGCAGTCCTGAGACCAGTTGGTTGATGATCGTCACCAGCGGCCTAAAAAGGCTGACGAGCGGCACCAGGCCGTGGCTTGTCGTCATTGCAACAGACTCGGCCCGATTGGCCCCGATGACCTTGGGCAGGATCTCTGCAAAGACAATCAGCAGGCTAGCAGCCACGCCTGTCGCAATCGCCAATACTTCGTCGTTGTTGCCGAAGGTTTGAATGGCAATGGCCGTGATCATGGCGGTGAGTGCGGCATTGACCAGGTTGTTACCCAGCAGAATGGTGGCCAACAACTGGTCTGTCTTCCTCAGCAGTTTGAGAACCTGCCGCGCCCCCCGGCGGCCTTGAGCAGCGAGATTGCGCATTCGATAGCGGTTGACCGCCATCAGACTGGTCTCGGACATAGAGAAGAACGCCGATACCAGCAAGAGCAGCAGGAGGGCTAGGCCCTGGGCCCAGAGGGGTAAGTCGCTCAAGTGTGGGAGTTAGACACGGGCTGGTCCAACGAGGTTGAAGACCGTTTGAGTGTATCGGGCTTTTGGGGATTCACCAACGCATCACGGGAGTTGGCTGGCTGACCAATGAATTGGTCGGGGTGAGAGGATTCGAACCTCCGACTCCTGCGTCCCGAACGCAGTACTCTACCAGGCTGAGCTACACCCCGATTGCTGGAAACGGACGACGCCGATCAGGCTCTCATGGAGGCTTCTACCCAGCCTTCAACCGGAGGCCAGTGGCCTCAGTGGCGTCGCGTTACAACAAAGGACGCCAAGTCTATCAGGTGAGTCTTGAAGACGGAATCGGCCAGTGGCTGCAGGGCCGCCTGGGCCATGGCCGCCTCACGCTCGGCTGCCTGACGCGTGTAATCCAGTGCGCCGGACTCCCTTACCAAGGCCAGCAGGGCCTGGACGTCCGTTGACTCGGGCGTCTCGATGGCCGAGCGGACTTGTTGGCGGGCCATTGGACTGCCCTCTCGCATGAGCGTGATCAGGGGCAGGGTTGGTTTGCCTTCCCGCAGGTCATCGCCCAGCTGCTTGCCCATTTCCTGTGCGTCACCGTTGTAGTCCAGCCAGTCGTCGATGATCTGAAATGCAGTCCCCAAGTGCCGACCGTAGGCGGCCAAGGCTTCAATCAGCTGAGGATGGGCCTGGCCGATGACGGCGGGCAGGCAGCAGCTCGCCTCGAAGAGTTTGGCCGTCTTGAAACGGATGACCTGCAGGTAGCGGTCTTCATCCACATCAGGGTCTTGGCAGTTCATGAGCTGTAAGACCTCTCCCTCGGCGATCACATTGGTGGCCTCAGCCAATACGGCCATCACGGGCAAGGAATCGAGCTCCACCATCATCTGAAAAGCCCGTGAGTAAAGGAAGTCGCCCACCAGGACGCTGGCAGCATTGCCAAAGAGGGCATTGGCCGTCTGTCTGGATCGTCTCAAGCTGGACTCATCGACCACATCGTCGTGAAGCAGGGTGGCGGTGTGAATGAACTCCACGATGCTGGCCAGGGACCAGATGGCGCTGGGGGGCGTCTGGAACACTCGAGCCTCAGACTTAAAGTGTTCACTCACTACTTTTGAGCATAAGCAAACCAGAGCTGGGCGCATCCGTTTTCCACCACTAAAAATGATGTAGTCGGCCACCTGTTCCACCAGCCCCACCTCACTGCGAAGTCGCTGCCGAATCACGCCATCCACAGCCTGCATGTCTGGCGCCAGCAGCTGCATGAGCTCCTCATAACGCTGGGGGCTGGATGGGCTTGTCATTCGGAATACCTTGTTTTTTCTGAGTTTTTGGGCTAAAGTGTCGGGCTTACTTCAACCGCCTGACTGTTGGCCATTTTAAAAGCACCCTGATGTGCGGGGGCTTGCCAGACCAGATCGGCAATCGAAAGGACATAGTATGTACGCAGTCATCAAAACGGGTGGCAAGCAGTATCGCGTGGCCCCCGGTGAAAAGCTTCGGGTTGAGACCCTGGCTGTTGAGCCTGGCCAAGAGGTCGTGTTGTCTGAAGTCCTGGCCATGGGCGCAGGCGAGGCCATTGAGGTGGGAGCCCCCACCATTGCAGGCGCTTCGGTCAAGGCCGTCGTCACTGCACACGGTCGCGGCGACAAAGTGCGTATCTTCAAGCACCGCCGTCGTAAGCATTACGCCAAGACCCAAGGACATCGCCAGAACTACACCGAGATCGAGATCAAGGCGTTGGTGAAGGCCGACGGATCCGTCTTGGCAGCCGCCTAACCCAAAGGCACAGGCGACTCCCCTACAGAATAAAGATGAATTGAAGGACTAACTGAAATGGCACAGAAAAAAGGCGGCGGCTCTACGCGAAATGGACGTGACTCTGAATCGAAACGACTAGGTGTCAAGCGCTTTGGTGGAGAGAGCATCTCGGCTGGCAGCATCATCGTGCGCCAGCGCGGCACCACCTTTCATCCCGGCGACAACGTCGGCATGGGCAAAGACCACACCCTGTTCGCGCTGATCGATGGCAAGGTGAAGTTCTCCGTGACCGGCCCTCTGAAGCGCTCGACCGTTAGCATCGTCTCCGAGTAGGTCCGATCTCGATGCCCGACGAGACACTCGGCGGGCCTGATCAACGGGCCGCGGTTCTCTGCGGCAGCGTCATCAGCCCCGCTCCCCAGCGGGGTTTTTGTTTGGTACGACAGCCATGAAATTCATCGACGAAGCCATTATTGAGGTACACGCCGGCAAGGGCGGCAACGGTGTGGCGGCCTTTCGTCGTGAGAAGTTCATTCCAAAAGGCGGCCCGAGCGGCGGAGACGGTGGTCGCGGCGGGTCCATCTATGCGTTGGCCGATCGCAACATCAACACGCTGATCGACTTTAGATACGCACGGCTTCATCGGGCCAAGAATGGGGAGCAGGGTCAGGGGTCTGATCGGTACGGAGCTGGTGCGCCGGACATCGTATTGAGAATGCCGGTGGGCACCATCATCACCGACCTGGATAGTGGAGAGCCGCTCTTTGACCTCAGCCGACACGGTCAGCAGGTTGTGTTGGCCAAAGGTGGCGAAGGGGGGTTGGGTAATCTGCACTTCAAGTCGAGCGTCAACCGTGCCCCCCGGCAGTGCACGCCAGGCACCGAGGGTGAACAGCGAAGGCTTCGTCTGGAGCTCAAGGTTTTGGCTGATGTTGGCCTGCTCGGGCTGCCCAATGCTGGAAAGTCCACCCTGGTCGCGGCCAGTTCCAATGCCCGGCCCAAGATTGCTGACTACCCTTTCACCACCCTGCACCCTCAGTTGGGTGTGGTTCGGACTGCACCGAGTAAGAGCTTTGTCATGGCTGATATTCCGGGCCTGATTGAGGGGGCTGCCGAGGGCGCTGGCCTGGGCCACCAATTTCTAAGGCATATCCAGCGCACCAGAGTCTTGCTACACGTGATCGACATGGCGCCTATGGATTCTTCCGACGATGATGAGGCCGTTGGCAAGGCGCTGGCCAAGTCTGCCAAGGCCTTGGTGTCTGAATTGGGACGTTTTGACAAGAGCCTCTTGGACAAGCCACGTTGGCTGGTGCTCAACAAGGCCGACATGCTCTCCGAGGAACAGAGGCAGATTCGGAGCAAAGCCCTGCAAAAATCACTTCGCTGGAAGGGGCCTGTCTACCTGATGTCGGCCATGACGCGAGAAGGGCTCTCTGGCCTGTTGTTTGACCTGCAGGCCTTTGTGGATGCCCAGCAGCCGGTGGGTTTGACCGACGAACAGCCGGATGTCCGATTCGAATCCGACCGTATCAGCTCAACCCCATCGCAAGAGTCCGATCATGACTGAGAAGTCTCGACAGGCCGTGTCCCAGGCACGCCGCTGGATCATTAAGCTTGGTTCTAGTCTGGTGACCAATCAGGGCCGTGGTGTGGATGCCCAGGCAGTGGCCTTGTTCGCTGCTCAGATGGCGGCCCTTCGGGACCGTGGCCATCAGGTGGTCTTGGTCTCCAGCGGGGCCATTGCCGAGGGGATGAAACGCCTGGGCTGGGCCCAACGTCCGCATGAGATTCATGATCTGCAGGCCGCTGCGGCGGTTGGGCAGATGGGCCTGGCCCAGGCCTACGAGGTAGGCTTCGCCGCGCATGGCCTCAAGACAGCGCAAGTCTTGCTAACCCATGAGGACGTCGCAGACCGCAGGCGGTATCTCAATGCACGGGCCACCCTAAACACCTTGTTGGGGCTGGGGGTCATCCCAATCGTCAACGAGAACGACACCGTGGTGACTGACGAGATCAAGCTGGGCGACAACGACACCCTAGGTGCTTTGGTCACCAACCTTCTAGAGGCCGACTTACTGGTCATCCTGACCGATCAGCCGGGGCTCTACACGGCTGATCCGCGCAAATCGACTGCGGCGACGCTGATCTCCGAGGCCCGGGCCAAAGACAGCGCTTTGGTCGCGATGGCTGGGGGCGCTGGCTCTAGCATCGGCACAGGTGGCATGGCCACCAAGGTTCGGGCTGCACAGCGAGCAGCCGGCAGCGGTGCGGACACCATCATAGCCAGCGGGCAAGAGCCCGATGTTCTGGTGCGTCTGGCCGCTGGAGAGCCTTTGGGCACTTGGCTGACTGCCGACCTACCGGTGATGACGGCTCGTCAGCAATGGCTGGCGGATCACCTCAGCCTTCGTGGCCGGCTGGTCTTGGACGCAGGGGCCACCCAAGTTCTGATGACTGGCGGCAAGTCCTTGCTGCCCATCGGCGTCACGGCCGTCTCTGGTGATTTTGAGCGGGGGGATGTGGTCGCCTGCTGCGACCCCAGCGGCCAAGAGATCGCTCGGGGGCTGGTGAACTACTCCGCCAGCGAGAGCCGGCGCATTCTGGGCAAGCCCTCGAGTCAGATCGAGGCGGTCTTGGGTTTTGTCGAAGAGCCCGAACTCATACACCGAGACAACCTGGTGCTGATCTCCTCGGGTGAAAACAAGTAACGCGAGAGTTCTTGCAGGGCGAGCCAGTAGACATCGCGCTTGAACTCGATGACCGACTCAAGCGGCACGAAGAAGTCGTGCCAGATCCAGTCATCGAATTCTGGTTTTTCTGCTCCTGATTTGAGTTGAATGTCGCCGTCCTGACCCAGCATTCGAAGTAAAAACCAGATCTGCTTTTGGCCTTTGTACAGGCCCCGCCACTCTCGACGCACCCAGCGTTCCGGAACGGAGTAGTGCAGCCAGTCTTGGGTCCTGGCCATGATTTCCACGTGCTCTGGCTTGAGGCCGGTCTCCTCAAAGAGCTCCCGGTACATGGCCGTCTCCGGATCTTCGCCGTCCTGGATGCCGCCCTGGGGAAACTGCCAGGCCTCTTCACGGATGCGCTTACCCCAGAAGACCTGGTTGAGATCGTTGACCAGAATGATGCCAACGTTGGGGCGATAGCCGAATTCATCGAGCATAATGCGGCCATTATACGAAGGGCCTTTCCATGCGTGCATCCCAGTTCCATTTTCAGCCTCTCAAAGAAGACCCTGCTGACGCGGATGTGGCCAGTCATCGGCTGATGATCCGCGCCGGCATGAGCCGTCGCCTCGACGCAGGCATCTACGGCTACATGCCACTCGGCCTTCGGGTCATTCGCAAGGTGGAGGCCATCATCCGCGAGGAGATGAATGCGGCTGGCGCGATCGAGCTGGTGATGCCCTTGGTTCAGCCAGCCGAACTCTGGCAGGAGACGGGTCGTTGGGACAAGATGGGGCCCGAGTTGTTGAGGCTCAAGGATCGGCATGGCCGCGACTTTGCCTTTCAACCGACCAGCGAGGAGGTCATCACCGACATTGCTCGTCAGGAATTGAAAAGTTGGAAGCAGCTGCCCAAGAATTTCTACCAAATTCAGACCAAGTTCCGAGACGAGCGTCGGCCTCGGTTTGGCGTGATGAGGGGCCGGGAGTTTGTCATGAAGGATGCCTACTCCTTTGACAAGGACGTCGCGGGGGCCGAGGCCAGTTACGACCGGATGTTCGCCTGCTATAGCAAGATTTTTGATCGACTGGGACTGGCCTATCGGGCGGTGGCGGCCGACACCGGCGCGATCGGTGGCTCACGGTCCCACGAGTTTCAGGTCATTGCGGACACCGGTGAGGACGCCATCGCGTACTGCCCTCAGTCCGATTACGCTGCCAACATTGAGCTGGCCGAGGCAGTCGCCTTGATCCCTCAGCGGGGCGTCCCCCAACAGTCCATGACGGTGGTACCGACGCCTGGTAAGACCCTATGCGCCGAAGTGGCGGACTTCTTGGGCTTGTCCCCCGCACAGACCGTCAAGTCGGTGGTGATTGCCCAAGACAGTCCAGAAGCCGGTAACGGCCCTCACCTCTGGCTCTTGCTCGTTCGGGGCGATCATGAGGTGAACGAGGTCAAGCTGGGCAAGCTGCCTGGACTCGAGCAGGGCTGGCGATTTGCCAACGCCACCGAGATTGAACAGGCTTTTGGCTGCGGTCCCGGTTATCTGGGGCCGGTGGGCTTGTCGGGACGGGTCAAGATTGTTGCGGACCGCACCGTGGCGCACATGAGCGATTTCGTCGTAGGAGCCAATCAGGCTGATGCACACCTCACAGGTGTCAATTGGGGTCGTGATGTGCCCGAGCCAGACTTGGTGGCTGACATTCGCAACGTGGTGGCAGGAGATCCTTCGCCAGATGGCCGGGGAAGCCTGTCAATCCAGCGCGGCATTGAAGTCGGCCACGTCTTCTATCTGGGTAGCAAGTACTCCCAGGCGATGAAGGCGACCACTCTGGATGAGACTGGCAAACCCAGGGTCATGGAGATGGGCTGCTATGGGATTGGGGTGACCAGAATTGTGGGTGCGGCCATTGAGCAGAACCACGACGAGAAGGGCATTTTCTGGCCGGCCGCCCTGGCGCCATTTGAGGTGGTGATCTGCCCGATGGGCGCAGGCAAGTCAGCAGCAGTGGCGGAGCAGTCTCAGCGGGTCTACGACCAATGTCGTGAGGCAGGGCTGGAGGTTTTGCTCGATGATCGCGACGAGCGGCCGGGGGTCATGTTTGCCGACTGGGAACTCATTGGCATTCCGGTCCGCATCACGATTGGTGAGCGCGGCTTGAAAGAAGGGAAACTCGAACTGCTCAAGCGTCGCGGCCTGGTCGCCAGCGAGTGTGCGATTGGAGATGTGGTGAGGGCTGTTAGAGACTTGCTGAGGGCCTAGTCAGCCTAGGCCCCTGCGAACTTAGCGAGCCTCTAGCGGCCCATGCCGCCCAGGCCTCCGAGTCCCGGCAGATTCTTCAGGCCACCCATGGCCTTCATCATCTTGGCCAGACCGCCTTTTTGCATTTTTTTCATCATGTCTTGCATCTGGTCGAACTGAGCCAAGAGCCGATTGACCTCCTGCACGGGAACACCGGCCCCTGCGGCAATGCGGCGCTTGCGACTGGCCTTGATGAGCAGTGGGTTTCGGCGCTCTGCTGGCGTCATGCTGTTGATAATGCCCTCCATGCGACCGACAGATTTGTCAGCCTTGGAGAGGTCTTGGCCCTTGGCGGCCTGTTGCATCTGAGCCGGCAACTTATCGAGCAGGTTAGACAGGCCACCCATGGATTTCATTTGGCCAATCTGAAGCTTGAAATCCTCCAGATCAAACTTGGCACCGGATTTGAGTTTGGCCGCCATCTTCTCGGCCGATTTCACATCAATGGCCTTCTGCGCCTGTTCCACCAGGGCCAGCACATCGCCCATCCCCAAGATGCGTTGAGCAAAACGGTCTGGGTCAAAAGCCTCCAGCCCATCGATTTTTTCTGCCGTTCCCACAAACTTGACTGGGCAGCCGGTCACGCTTCGAACCGACAAGACCGCTCCACCGCGGGCGTCGCCATCGACCTTGGTGAGCACGATGCCGGTCAGCGGAATGGTCTGCTTAAAGGCCTCTGCTGTTCGAACCGCATCCTGACCCTGCATGGCGTCAACCGTGAAGAGCGTCTCGATGGGCTTGGTGGCCTTATGGAGACTGGCGATCTCGTCCATCATGGCCTGGTCTATGGCCAGTCGTCCGGCGGTGTCGATCAGCAAGACATCGTGGTAGTGCCGCCGGCCCCAATCAATGGCGGCCTTGGCAATGTCCAGGGGTTTTTGGGATGGGTCGCTCGGGAAGAACTCGGCTCCAGCCTGTTCAGTCACCAGGCGCAGCTGATCGATGGCGGCTGGCCGATAGACGTCGCAGGAGACGGTCAACACTTTTTTCTTCTGGCGCTCGGTGAGCCACTTGGCCATCTTGCCGACCGAGGTGGTCTTGCCCGCACCCTGCAGGCCGGCCATCAGAATGACCGCGGGTGGCGTCGTCGCCAGGTTGAGGCTGATGTCTGCAGGCGTGCCGCCGGCAGTGGTGGATCCGGCAGTCGGACCAGCCATGAGCGCCACCAATTCCTGGTGGACCACCCCCACCAGGGCTTGGCCCGGTGTCAGGCTGTTGAGGACGGCCTGGCCCATGGCCTTGTCTCGAACCTGGGCGATGAACTGCTTCACTACCGGCAGGGCCACGTCGGCATCCAGCAGGGCCAGGCGGATCTCCCGAAGCATCTCCTGGGTGTTGGATTCGGTCAGGCGTGCCTCGCCCTTGATGGTCTTCAGGGCTTTGGCAAAGCGATCGGTGAGAGATTCGAGCATGGCGCTGCGCTACACTGGGATGATGTCAAACCTATTGTACGGCTCAGCCCCCTGGTTGGCTTCGCTTGCCTACCTCATGCTTGGTGCGCGGTCCCTGCGCCCGGGTCTTGATCAGGGGTCTGATCGACGATTCTTCCAATGGCTCTTGCTTGCGGGGCTTTGTCTGCACGGCCTGACCCTGCTGCCGGCCTGGTTTGGCCATCAAGACATCACCTTCGGCTTTGCGGTGGCTTTGTCCTGGATGGCTTGGCTGACCCTCGTCATGCTCTGGACCGAGTCTTGGTCCCATCGCATGGCCCGTGTCGGACTATGGGTTTATCTGATCGCGGCCAGCCTGGTCTTATTGCCCACTGCCTTCCCAGGCGGCGTTCGACTGGCCGACCCGGGGGCCTTGTTCAGGTCGCACATCCTGGTGGCGATGTTGGCCTACAGCGCTTTTGCGGTGGCCTCTGGTCAGGCCCTGCTCATGCTGGCGCAGTCTCGCGCCTTGCACAGGCCGAGTCGTTCCAACCAATGGCTGGTGGACTTGCCCCCGCTACTCGCCATGGATGCCAGCCTGTCTCGCTCGGTCGGACTGGGATTTGCCCTTCTGTCGGCTACCCTGCTCACTGGTGGACTGGTCAATGACCTGGCCGGTGATCCCTGGTTGAAGTCCGATCACAAAACGGTCTTCACCGTGATGACCTGGCTGTCTGCGGGTCTCTTTTTGTGGGGCCGTTGGCGTTGGGGCTGGCGTGGACGGTTGGCCGCACGATTTGCGATCGGTGGGTTCGGCCTGCTGCTACTGGCCTATGTCGGTAGTCGATTTGTCTTGGAGGTCTTCCTCGGCCGAGTGGCCTAGGGGATCCAGCCAGCCATGTACGGCCGCATTCTCCTGATCATGGGCCTGGTGGCCATCGCACTCTTCATGCTGCGGTCGGCCTTGGGCAAATCCAAAAAACCCCCACCAGGCAAGCCCGGTCAGTCTCCCCATCCCAAACCCTCCCAACGTCTGGTTCACTGCGCGAGCTGCGGTGCTCACCTGGCCGAATCCGAGGCGATTTGGAAGGCGGGACGGGCTTACTGCTGCACGGACCACGTCAACCAGTCCTGAGCCAATGGGCAGTGCCGCACAGAAAGACCACCCCAAGCTTCGATGCCTGCCCAATGGCTGGCTGGAGCTGGCCCCGGGTGTCGACAGAGCGGCTAGCCCGCACTTTAACCAAAGGCCAGTCGATACAACGCCTGAGTTGGTGGTCTTGCACGGCATCAGCCTGCCGGAGGGCTGCTTCGGAGGGCAGATGGTGGACGACCTGTTTATGGGTCGACTTCTGGGCTCTCAAGACCCCAGGCATGCGGGGCTCACCGAACTAAAGGTGTCCTCCCACTTTGTGATCTGGCGCGATGGCCGAATCCGCCAGTACGTTGGTCTTGCAGATCGGGCCTGGCATGCGGGCGTCTCCTCTTTCGAGGGGCGAGACAACTGCAATGATTTCTCGGTTGGCATCGAGTTAGAGGGTTGCGATAGTCAGCCCTACGAGGCCATTCAGATGACCGTCTTGGCGGACCTGATGCGGGCACTCCAAAGGGCCCAGCCCAGCCTGAACCGAGTCGCGGGCCATTGTCACATCGCCCCCGGCCGTAAGACGGATCCCGGCCCACACTTTTCCTGGCGAGATTTGCAAGCTGCACTGCGCCAAGACCCCATGACTTGGAAGTTTCCTGACAATTTTTCTTAGAAAAATCCCTATCAATCAGAGGCGTTTTCGACCGGTTTTGATCACAGGGCCAGTGTTTATGCGGCCCCAAAAAAAAGAGCCAGGCCTGGATTAGCTTTGGGCCGCTCCCTCCGTAGAACCTGGCAATTTCCCCAAGATCTGCCCTTGCACGCCTTGGGGCCGGACTACTAGAATTAGTACTCATCCGGGGTAGTCTGTACTACCGATAGTAAAAAAATAAACCGCCTGGAGGATTCTATGCAGTGGGCATCCCAATCGTCGCCAACCCCGTCCGTGGGTTCCAGTCCCTCATCGCCCGCTGTCTCAGCCTTGGCTGGTTCCGCTACCAGCGCTCCAACCGCCAGTGGCCCGCAGGATTTCAAGGTGGTTCGCCGAAATGGCGCAGTGGTCTCTTTTGAACCGCCCAAGATCAATGTTGCGCTGACCAAGGCCTTCCTGGCAGTCCAGGGGGGCCAGGGCGCAGCCAGCGCCCGGGTTCGCGAGATCACCGAATCCCTGACACAGCAGGTGGTCGGTGCCCTGATTCGTCGTATGCCGGCTGGCGGCACCGTTCACATTGAAGACATCCAGGACCAGGTCGAGCTGGCGCTGATGCGCTCGGGGGAGCACGAAGTGGCCCGAGCCTATGTCCTCTACCGTGAGCGACGTTCTCAGGAGCGGGCCGCTCAGACCCAGGCCCAAATCGCCGAGCACCGTCTGAACATGTCGGTCGATGGCCGTATGGTGCCTTTGGATGAGTCCTGGCTGCACGACATTGTTGCCTCGGCCTGTGCTGGACTGGATGGACATGTCCGAGCTGAAGAGGTGTTGGCGGATACCGTCAAAAACCTCTACGACGGCGTTCCAGTTGAAGAAGTTGAAAAATCCGCCATCTTGGCGGCTCGTGCACTCATCGAAAAGGATCCCGCCTATGCAAAAGTCAGTGCCCGCCTGCTTCTGCACACCGTTCGCAAGGAGATTTTCCAGGCCGAGGTCTCGCAGGCCGACATGGATGCGCGTTATCGCGAATACTTCCCAAAATTCATCAAGAAGGGCGTCGAGATTGGCCTTTTAAACGAGGAACTCGGCCGGTACGACCTCAAGCGCATGGCCGCTGCCCTCAAACCCGAGAATGATCTCAACTTTGATTACCTGGGTCTGCAGACCCTCTATGACCGCTATTTCCTGATCGATCGCAACGACACCTTCAGCAGCGAGGGCCGTCGGATTGAGATGCCGCAGGCCTTCTTTATGCGGGTCGCCATGGGCTTGGCCCTGGGGGAGTTGGATCGCGAGGGCCGTGCCATCGAGTTCTACAACCTGCTGTCTAGTTTTGACTTTATGAGCTCGACCCCGACGCTGTTCAACAGCGGCACCACGCACTCACAGCTGTCGTCGTGCTACCTGACGACCGTGGCCGACGACCTGGATGGGATTTACGAGGCCATCAAAGAAAACGCCCTGCTGGCCAAATACGCTGGCGGCCTGGGCAACGACTGGACGCCGGTTCGCGCCCTGGGCAGCCACATCAAAGGCACCAACGGTAAGAGCCAGGGCGTCGTGCCCTTCCTCAAAGTGGTCAACGACACCGCTGTTGCCGTCAACCAAGGCGGCAAACGCAAAGGAGCAGTCTGCACCTACCTCGAGACCTGGCACCTGGACATCGAGGAGTTCCTGGAGCTTCGCAAGAACACCGGCGACGACCGCCGTCGCACCCACGACATGAACACCGCCAACTGGATCCCCGACCTGTTCATGAAGCGGGTCATGGAGGGGGGTGACTGGACCCTGTTCTCGCCGTCCGACGTGCCGGACCTACACGACAAGTTTGGCCAGGCCTTTGAGCAGGCCTATCTGGGTTATGAGGACAAGGCTGCTCGCGGGGAGCTCAGGCTCTTCAAAAAGATCCCGGCTGCCAGTCTGTGGCGCAAGATGCTCACCATGCTGTTCGAAACGGGCCACCCCTGGATCACCTTCAAGGACCCCTGCAACATCCGTAGCCCGCAGCAGCACGTCGGTGTCGTCCACAGCTCCAACCTGTGCACCGAGATCACGCTCAACACCAACGACAGCGAGATCGCGGTCTGCAACCTGGGGTCGGTCAACCTGGTTCAGCACCTCAAGCCGTCTGCTCAGGGCGGACTGGAGTTTGACCACGAGAAGGTCAAGCGGACGGTGCGGACGGCCATGCGCATGCTCGACAATGTGATCGACATCAATTATTACGCCGTGGCCAAGGCCCGAAATTCCAACATCCGCCATCGCCCAGTTGGACTGGGGATCATGGGCTTCCAAGAGGCACTGCATGCCATGCGCATCCCCTATGCCTCAGAGCAGGCAGTTGAATTTGCCGATACCTCGATGGAAGCGGTCTGCTATGAGGCCTATTGGGCCTCGACCCAGCTCGCTGAGGAGCGGGGAGCCTACAGCAGCTTTAAGGGCTCACTATGGGATCGCGGCATCCTTCCCCTGGACACGTTGGAGCTGCTCAAGCAAGAGCGAGGCGGCTACGTCGAAGTGGACACCACCGCCAGACTGGACTGGGACGCTCTGCGGGCCCGCATCCGTCAGTTCGGCATGCGCAACTCCAATTGCGTGGCGATTGCCCCGACGGCCACCATCTCCAATATCGTTGGCATTTCAGCCTCCATCGAGCCGACCTACCAAAACCTGTACGTCAAATCCAACCTCTCGGGTGAGTTCACAGTGGTCAACGAAATGCTGGTTCGTGACCTCAAGCAGCTCGGCTTGTGGGATGAGGTCATGGTGGCGGATCTGAAGTACTTCGACGGCAGTCTGGCCAAGATCGATCGCATCCCCCAGGAGCTCCGCCAGCTCTACGCCACGGCCTTTGAGGTCGACACCAAGTGGATGGTGGAGTGTGCTGCCCGTCGTCAGAAATGGATCGACCAGGCCCAGTCTCTCAACATCTACATGGCCGGTGTCTCTGGCAAAAAACTAGATGAGACCTACAAACTGGCCTGGCTGCGCGGTCTCAAGACGACCTATTACCTGCGCACCATGGGTGCCACGTCTGTTGAGAAGAGCACGCTCAATACTGGCCAACTCAATGCCGTGCCCGTCAGTGGCGGTCTCGGTGGCGGTGCAGTTGCTGCGGCAGCAGAGGTGAGTGGTGCTGCGGCTTTAACCTCAGCAGCAGACCCGATCGTTGCATCCTCCGCAGTCGCTGGCAGTGATGTGAAGTTCTGCTCCATCGACAACCCGGATTGCGAGGCTTGTCAGTAAAACGTCGTAGGCAAAAAAAACAACAAACCTTGCAAAAAAATATTGCAAGGATCAAATGCATGCATCATGATTCGGTCTGTGTGCAATGACCGAATCTCACGCTTGCTTGTATCAAAGAAAGAAAGTGAGATCCGAAATGCTGAACTGGGAAGACACCACAACGACGGCCAAGCCTGACCCAATGACTGCGATACGAGAGCAGTCGGGTTCTACTGTCCCCGCTTCTATCATGCACGCCGCTCAAGACCAAGCCGTGCAAGACCAAGCCAGTCGCCGTGTTCGGGTCGAAGACAAACGCGTCATCAACGCCGGTACCGACGTCAATCAGTTGGTCCCCTTCAAGTACAAGTGGGCCTGGGAAAAATATCTGGCTGGCTGCGCTAACCATTGGATGCCCCAAGAGATCAACATGTCTCGTGACATTGCGCTCTGGAAGGATCCCAATGGCCTGACCGACGATGAGCGCCGGCTGGTCAAGCGCAATCTGGGCTTTTTCACCACCGCCGATTCTCTGGCCGCCAACAACATCGTACTGGGCACCTACCGTCACATCACGGCGCCCGAATGCCGTCAGTTTCTGCTGCGCCAGGCCTTCGAGGAGGCCATCCATACCCATGCCTACCAGTACATCGTGGAGTCTCTCGGGCTAGACGAGGGTGAGATTTTCAATGCCTATCATGAAGTCACCTCGATTCGAGCCAAAGATGAGTTCCTCATCCCCTTCATCGATGTTCTGACAGACCCCAACTTCAAGACCGGCACCCTCGAAAACGACCAGAAGCTCTTAAAGTCCCTGGTGGTCTTTGCCTGCATCATGGAAGGCCTGTTCTTCTATGTTGGTTTTGTGCAGATTCTCGCCCTGGGCCGTCAAAACAAGATGACCGGCGCTGCAGAGCAGTATCAGTACATCCTTCGCGATGAATCCATGCACTGCAATTTCGGTATCGACCTGATCAACACGATCAAGCTCGAGAATCCCCATCTCTGGACACCAGAGTTTCGGGCCGAACTCAAAGAGATTTTCCTTCAGGCAGTCGACCTGGAATACCGTTACGCCGAGGACACCATGCCTCGCGGGGTTCTGGGGCTGAACGCCAATATGTTCAAGGGCTACCTGCGCTACATCGCGAATCGACGCTGCCAGCAGATCGGCCTAGACCAGATCTTCCCGAACGAAGAAAACCCCTTCCCTTGGATGGCCGAAATGGTGGACCTGAAGAAGGAGCGTAACTTTTTTGAGACCCGTGTGATTGAGTATCAGACGGGTGGTGCCCTCAGTTGGGAGTAGCGTGATCGTTCTCCACAAGGGCCCAGCAGAATTCATTGGCGTTGGAGGTGTTGTTTTGCAGTTGTTTCCTGCGCAAATGAATGGTTCGAGCCGCGTTGGCTCGAATCTCCCTTGTGACCATGCCGATTAATCGGCCTGAAGGAGAAGACCATGGCAGCAAAGAAGAAAGTGAAGAAGGCGAAAGCCGCTTCCAAACCCGAAGTAAAGAAAAAAGTTGTGGCCAAGAAGCCTGCTGCTAAAAAAGCAGTAGCCAAGAAACCCGCCGCTAAAAAAGCAGCAGCTAAGAAGCCCGCCGCCAAAAAAGCAGCAGCAAAAAAGCCCGCCGCTAAGAAGGCAGTCGCAAAAAAAAAGCCCGCCGTTAAAAAAGCAGCCGTGAAGAAGCCCGCTGCCCCTGCTGCAGCCCCTGTAGCAAGCACCTGGCCCTTCCCCACCGGCAGCCGTCCATAAACGCGCCGGATTACACGAACGGCTTTGCCATTTGTGATGAGCCCCGCCATAAGGCGGGGCTTTTTTCTATACTCTGGCCATGCTGATTGAGTTCACCTGGATTCTGGCCAAAGCGGTTTTCAGTCTAGTCTGCATTGCCAGCATGCTGCGGGCCTATTTGTTGTGGCTGCGTATGCCTCCCATGAATCCCGTCAGCCAGTTGGTCTTACGAGTCAGCAACTGGATTGTCATGCCCATCCGTCGGCTGATGCCGGCCAGCCGTTTTGATTGGGCCAGTCTGCTGGCTGCCTGGATGTTGGCCCTGTTGGCGGTATTGTTCCGTCTGGTGTTGGCAGCCTTTGAGGCCCCCATGATTGGCCTGCCGAAGGGCTTGACCTATGGCCTTTTGGTGGTGGGCCTGTCACTCACCTGGATGGTGGGGTGGGCCTTGAAGTTCGCCTTTGTCTTGCTGGTGGTTCACGCCTTGTTGTCGTGGTTTGGCGCTGGGCCCTCGGCCATGGCCATGCGGCCCTTGGTGGCCCAAATGACCGAGCCCTGCCTTCGGCCTCTTCGCCAATTGCTCCACCGGGGCCAAGTCACTGGCATCGATTTTTCAGCGCTGGCGGCTCTGATCCTGATTCAACTGCTGCTGAGCCTGCATGACCGAGCCGCCTCGGCGCTCGTTCAGGCCTTGCTAACGGGTCTGACGCTTTGAGACACGAATAGCCGAGCCGTACCCAACGATCTGGACGGCATCACCCGCTGTCAATGACTCGTCGGCTTCTTGAACGACGACGGTCTTCTCACCGTTGTCGAGCCTGATGACCAGCTCGAAACCCGGCCTCTGATTGGCCTGCTCTTCGATCATCTGCCCGGCGATAGCGCCGCCCAGTGCACCGAGCACACTGGCAATGGTGCTGCCCTTGCCGTCGCCGACTGTGGAGCCGGCTATGCCGCCAACCACACCGCCGGCGATCATGCCAGCCCCTTTGCTGTCTCGGACAATGGTCACAGCCCGGACGGACTCCACCACCCCATATCGAATCGCCTGTTCAACCTGCGCCTCGCCGGCCCGATAGACCTTTGACGAGTTGCTCTGTGTGGCACAACCCGTCAGCTGGACGGTGACAGCTGCTGCGGCCAACAACATAACGCGGATTTTCATGGCGAGCTCCTGAAGAGATTGAATCAAATGGGGCAGGGTCCCAGATCAACATAAGCCTTGGACCAGAGTTCACGCAGCAAGTTTTGTCCAAGCGGATGGTTTTGCCCGCCACGATGCTGCACCTTGATACCACCCAGCAAAACGCCCAGGCGTGCACTGGTGACCAGATCAAGCCCCTTGTGCAGTCCGGCCAAGAGACCCGCCCGAAAGGCATCACCGCACCCGGTCGGGTCAATGGCCTGGTCCACCTGAAGGGCTGGCAGTTGAACCGTCCTGCCGTCGGCGGTGATCAGCCCCACACCCTCGGCCCCCTTGGTCTGGATAACGCCGCCTGGGCTGTGGGCCTTGAGTTGTCTCGCGACATCGGTCAGTGGAAGACCGAGCTTACGTGACAGCATTTCGCCCTCATAGTCGTTCACCGCCAGCCAACTGGCCTGGGCGATCAGCGTACGAAGCTCCGCCGCCTCAAATATTGGCATGGCCTGGCCCGGGTCAAAGACAAACGGGATGCCCTGTTGGTGGAAGGCCTGCGCATGCTGAATCATGGCCAGCTTGCCATTGGGCGAGACAATCCCCAGGCCTGGCCCCGGCCCGATCTGGGACTCGTGGGCAAAGTTCATGGCCCCCGGGTGGAAGGCCGTGATCTGGTTGTCTAACAAATCAGTGGTGATGAAGGCTTGCGCCGTAAAACAGTCGGATCGACTGACAACGGCACTGGTGTCGATTCCCAGGTTCTGGAGTCTGGTGAGGTAACCCTGCCCGTCGTGACCGATGCTGCCAAGCAGCCGAGTGGGCAGACCCAGCGCTGCCAGGCTGTAGGCGATATTGGCGGCGCAACCACCGAATTCCTGGCGCATCTGTGGCGCCAGGAAGGCGACGTTGAGCATGTGGACCTGGTCCGGCAGGATGTGATCTTTGAATTGGCCCTCAAACACCATGATGGTGTCAAAGGCGATGCTGCCGCTAATCTGAATGTGCATGTTGAAGTTCCGTCAACGTGTGGAGGATTGGCCTTGGCATTTAAGGCGAGGATTCAAAGCCCAGACAGACCCAGCCCTCATCCTCACCCAAGATTTCAAGCGGTCTGCCGGGCGCGGCCAGTGCATAGGCCTGCCGAAGCTCTTCCACCTGGCGACTGAGGATGCCCGACAGCACCAGGCCGCCACCGGGCTTGCAATGGGAGAGCAACAGCCCTGCGAGCAGCTTAAGAGGCTGGGCCAGTATGTTGGCAATGACCAGGTCAAACTGACCGTTAATGGGCTGCGAGACCGTTCGCCAGTCGACTCGTTGCTGCTCTGTGCTCGTTAGGTTCAGTTCAGCGTTTCGCCGGGCCACATCGACGGCGACTGGGTCAATGTCCACCCCAATCACTGACTGGGCCCCGAGCTTGGCGCAGGCCAAACCCAGCACTCCAGACCCACAGCCGTAGTCTAAAACTCGGCCCAAGGCACGTTGTTGACTGAGCCGAAGAATGGCCTGCAGACACAGACGAGTGGTCGCATGTCCACCAGTTCCAAAGGCCATACCCGGGTCAATCGACAGGCCGATTCGAGGTGGCCGTAGGTAGTCTGGGGGCATGCGGTGCCAGCTCGGACCAATCCAGAGCAACTGGTCAATCTCGATCGGGCTGAAGGCCCGCTGTGATTTGGAGACCCAGTCTTCCTCGGGCAGGCCTCGAATCTCAGACTGACAGCCCGCCAAAAAAGGAAAGACCGCCTGTGCCTGGGCCCACCACTTCGGGGCCGGGGTCTGTGCGTCCAGCAAGATGCGAATCTGGCTGACTGGCCAGGCCAGGATGTCGGTCTGGGCACCCGGCTCGCCAAAACGAGGCTTCTCTAGGCTGGGATCATTCGCCTGGGCATCTTCGACGCTCACACAGAGAGCCCCCAGGGCCATCAACTCATCGCTCAGCCATTCCAGCCACTCGTCGGCCTCGCCCTCTGCCTGAGTGGGCCGGTCTTGTTCACGCAAGTCGAAGACAATCTCCGAGACCATGCTGGGGGCGGCCGTCTGGTCAGACGACTGACCCAGCACCTTAGACATCGTTGGCCAGCATGTGCTCGAGGTAATGAATCGAGGTGCCACCGTCTTCGAAATGGGTGTCTCGCATGATTCGCCGATGCAGGGGCACATTGGTGGAGATGCCCTCGACCACCACCTCGGACAGCGCGATGCTCATCCGGGCCATGGCCTGTTCGCGGGTGTCTCCGTAGCTGATGATCTTGCCGATCATCGAGTCGTAATGAGGGGGAACCACATAATTTGCGTAGGCATGGGAGTCCACTCGAATGCCAGGGCCTCCGGGCATGTGCCAGGTCTGGATTCGGCCAGGCGAGGGCGTGAACTTGAAGGGGTCCTCTGCGTTGATCCGGCACTCGATGGCATGGCCCTTGAAGACCACATCCTTCTGCCTGAGCCTTAATTTCTGGCCGCTGGCGACACGAATCTGCTCCTGAACAATGTCTACACCTGTGATGAATTCGGTCACGGGGTGTTCCACCTGTACCCGAGTGTTCATCTCAATAAAGTAGAACTCGTCGTTCTCGAACAAGAACTCGATGGTACCGGCGCCACGATAGCCAATCCTTTTGCAGGCATCTGCGCAGCGCTGCCCGATTTTGTCCCGCAGCCTCTGGGACAGTCCCGGGGCCGGCGCCTCTTCTACTACCTTCTGGTGGCGTCTCTGCATGGAGCAGTCTCGCTCACCCAAGTGGATCACGTTGCCGTGGTGGTCCGCGAGAATTTGAATTTCGATGTGCCGGGGGTTCTCCAGGAATTTCTCCATGTAGACCTCCGGATTGTTGAAAGCGGCCGCAGCCTCTGCCTTGGTGGTGTTGACCGCATTGATCAGAGCCGCTTCGGTGTGCACCACCCGCATGCCACGGCCACCTCCACCACCGGCGGCCTTGATGATCACGGGATAGCCCACTGCGCGAGCGCAGCGAACTATCTCTTTCGGGTCGTCTGGCAAGGCGCCCTCGGAGCCAGGTACACAGGGCACCCCCGCTGCGATCATGGCTTTTTTGGCTGCAACCTTGTCGCCCATCATGCGGATAACCTCCGCGGTTGGACCAATAAATTGGAAGCCGCTCTGCTCAACCCGTTCCGCAAAATCCGCGTTTTCCGAGAGGAAACCGTAGCCGGGATGAATGGCCTCTGCATCGGTCACCTCAGCCGCAGCAATGATCGCCGGTATGTTGAGGTAACTCTCTCGCGAGGGGGGCGGCCCAATGCAGACCGATTCATCTGCGAGCTTGACGTACTTGGCTTCGGTGTCGGCCGTTGAGTGAACCACGACGGTTTTGATGCCCAGTTCTCGGCAGGCCCGTTGGATGCGCAATGCGATTTCACCGCGATTGGCGATGAGAACTTTTTCGAACAATGCCATGTGCGCGCCTTAGCCGATGACGAACAGGGCTTGGCCGAACTCAACGGGCTGACCGTTTTCCACCAGGATTTCTTTGATGACACCAGCCTTGTCCGCGGGAATCTCGTTCATCAACTTCATGGCTTCGATGACACACAGGGTCTGGCCTTCGCTCACCGCATCTCCAATGCTGACAAAGGGCGAACCGCCCGGCGAAGAGGCTCTGTAGAAGGTACCGACCATGGGGGAGGCCAGTCGATGGCCAGTGGGTGCTGCGGCTGGCGCCGGCGCAACGTCGGCAGCAGGGCTGGCGGCAGCTGGCGCGGGCGCGGCCGGTGCTGCGGCGGGGGTGGGCATCATCACAGTGGTCGCAGGCGCATAGCCGACGGCACCAGTCTGGGCTGCGGACTTGACGATTTTGACCTTGCCCTCGCCCTCGGTGATTTCCAGCTCAGCAATGCCGGACTCGGCCACCAGGTCGATCAGGGTTTTGAGTTTACGAAGATCCATGGGAAGACACCTTTTCTAGGAAGCGGGTTGAAGCTGGGCCATGAGGTGGTCCAGCGCCAGGTTGTAGCCATTGGGGCCGAAGCCGCAGATCACAGCCAGGGCCAAATCGGAGAAGTAGGACTGGTGCCGGAAGGGCTCGCGACGGTAGACATTGCTGATGTGGATTTCAACAAAGGGCAGCGCCACGGCAGCCAGGGCATCACGCAGGGCAACACTGGTGTGGGTAAAGGCGGCCGGGTTGATGACAAAACCGGCCACCTGGGCATCAGGTGCACGATGAATCAAGTCGATCAGGGCCCCTTCGTGGTTGCTCTGGTGGCACTGAACGTCGAATCCTTTGGATGGCCCTCGGCTGATGAGGGACTCGTTGATCTGCTCGAGGGTGGTGGAGCCGTAAATCTCCGGCTCTCGAAGTCCAAGCCGGTTGAGGTTGGGCCCATGCAGGACCCATATTTTTTTGTTTTGCATGGCCTCTGAAAGGTCGTTGCGACGTTGCAGAGTTTACCCCAAGCCTGGCGGGGTCAAAAGCCTAAAAGAGTTTATTTTGCCTCTTTTATCCAGTTTCTTAGTTCATCTTCTTTGATTCGACCAAGTTTTTGGTGGATCACGCGCCCGTTGGCATCGATGAGTACGGTATAAGGAAGGGCATCCACCGAAGCGCCCAGCTTTTTGGCCATCTCCGAGCCAGCGGCCCCCACGATGGCCACTGGATAGCTGACAGGGCTGTCTTGCAGAAATGATTTGACCGGAGATGGCGAGTCAACCGCCAATCCGATCACTTTAATGTTAGAAGACGACATTTGGCTGTGAATTCGTGAAAGTTCTGGCATTTCTTCGACACAGGGTGGGCACCAAGTGGCCCAGAAGTTCACCACAGTGAGCTGTCCCCTGGCCTCGCTCAAGGGCAGGGGCCTGCCGTCCGGCTGGGGGTAGGAGAGCTCAAAAAGCCATCCTGCTGAGGCTGCGGGATTGGGGCTCAGCCGCCAGATCCCGATGCCGATGCCCGTCAGCAGGGCGAGGATCACGACCACTACGATGGTTTTTTTTGACGACATGACTTCGTTATTCCTTGTGCAGACGGGCCTGCAGCTCTGACAGCTGGATGCCACCTTGGTTGCGCAGGCCTTGGGCTCTGGGCACGACGCGGATGGTGGTGGGCGTCCCCTCCCACTCAAATTGCAACGCCTCGACCTCACCCGGCCCAGCGGGGTTGGGAAGGCTGGTTGCCTCTGCTGATATCCCCCGGTTGAGCAGCCCAATGCCCAGGTCTTTGGCCGACTCATCAACACAGGCGAGTTGAATCCCGCTGTGGACCAGGGCCAAGTCCTCAGCCAGGGCACCCAGGAGCCAGGGATCGAATTCAGTGAGTTGAAGCATCAGTCGCTCGGCACTGGCTTGTCGATCCCGCAGGCGCTCAGCATGGGCCTCCGGTTCGTAAATCGCCAGGTGTTCGCGGATGGCCAGCTGGACCTGTTCATTTGTCGGCAGATCCTCCCGGGCGATTCGACCACCTCGGTACCCGGTCAGGCTGGCATAGGCCCGCTGTTTGGCGGACCAGAAGTCCAGGCCGTCCTCGACGATGGCTGCGGCGGCCTGAACAGCGATCTCTTCTTTTAGATCCGACATGGAGGGATTATGCCCGCTCGATACAATGCCGCATGCATATTCACATCGTCGGCATTTGCGGGACTTTTATGGGGGGGCTGGCCCAACTGGCCAAGGCCATGGGGCATCGGGTCACTGGCTGTGATGCCAACGTCTACCCCCCCATGAGCGACCAGTTGGTCGCCAGCGGCATTGAACTGATCCAAGGATTTGAGGCTGACCAGTTGGCCCTGCGGCCGGACCTGTGGGTGGTGGGCAATGTGGCCCGTCGTGGCCTGCCACTCATCGAGGCTATTTTGAACCAGCGCCTCCCAATGACGTCCGGCCCCGCTTTTCTGGCCGAGCACGTCATGGCCGGCCGGCCGGTTGCTGCGGTAGCGGGCACCCACGGCAAGACCACCACCAGTTCATTGCTCGCCTGGGTGTTGGATCAGGCGGGACTGGCGCCAGGCTTTCTCATCGGTGGCGTCCCCGAGGGTTTTGGTGTCTCCGCTCGAATGGGTCGACCAGACGGGGTCTTTGTGATCGAGGCCGATGAGTACGACACAGCCTTCTTCGACAAGCGATCGAAGTTTCTGCATTACCGTGCGCAGGTGGCCATTCTCAACAACCTCGAGTTTGACCATGCCGACATCTTTGCGGACTTGGCGGCCATTGAGACTCAGTTTCACCATTGGATTCGCACCCTCCCATCCGAGGGTTGTCTCGTGGTCAATGGCCAGAGTGAGGCTTTGCGTCGGGTCATTGGACGTGCGTGCTACACCCCGGTGACCTGGTTCAACGAGGACCAAGGGCTCCATGCCAGAGTGCCCAGCCAGTCGGTGAACTCAACCCCCGCCAAGCCGATGAGCCCTCAACAAAAGGCCTCTGCTGGCCGGGAGGCCTTTGACATCTACAAGGGGGACCGCCTTCTGGGCCAACTGCTGAGCCCCCTCTGGGGTGAGCACAACCGTGCCAATGCCTTGGCGGTATTGGGCGCGGCCATGGCGCTGGGTGTCCCGGCTGACCAGGCCATGGCAGCGATGGCCAGTTTTCCGGGGGTGAAGCGACGGATGCAGCTTCGTGGCGAGTCGGCCGGCATTCGCGTCTGGGATGACTTCGCCCATCACCCAACCGCCATTCAGACCACTCTCCAAGGCCTGGCTGGTCAATTGACCACTGGGCAGCGGATCTTGGCGGTCATTGAGCCGCGATCCAACACCATGAAGATGGGGGTGATGCGCGATCAACTACCTGGCAGTCTGAGTCAGGCGGATCTGGTCTTTGGCTACTCGGGCGGATTGGACTGGTCTTTGGAGCAGGCACTTGCCAGCCTTGGCTCACGAGCCTGCGTGCGGGAACGGCTGGATGACCTGATCAACGCCATTGTTGAGCAGGCCCGAGCTGGCGATCAGATTCTGGTCATGAGCAATGGTGGTTTTGGCGGTCTGCATGAGCGATTGCTCAGCCGATTGGCGGAGCGCTAGCGGCGATGTCTGGTGGGGTGTTTTTTGAGGAATCGGGCGGACTCAAGGCAGGCCTGGTCATCAGCAGCGCCGCCGGGGCCGATCAAGTCAGTCTGACAACAGGCCGACGCGTCAAGGTTAAGGCCAACCAAGTCTTGGTGAGATTTGAGGCCAAGGACGAGTCTCAGGTGGCGCAATTTCTCGAGCAGGCTCAACGGGTGGCCGATGAACTCGAACCGGATTTTTTATGGCAGTGCGCACCCAGCGATGTCTTCACGGCTGATGCCTTTGCACCAGAGGTCTTTGGCCAGCAGGTCTCCCCCAAGGAGTTGGTGGGGCTGATTCTCTCGCTGCACCAAGCGCCCATGTATTTTTATCGCAAGGGCAAGGGTCAGTTTAAATCCGCACCACCGGAGGCACTCCAAGCCGCCCTGGCCGGTGCGGCCAAGCGCGCGGCCATGGCCGAGCAGGAACAGGCCTTCACCCAGGCGCTGATGGAAGGCCAGTGCCCAGAGGAGATCGCCCGGCAGGCCATGAGCCTGTTGATCAAACCAGACAAGCAGTCGGTGGCCTTCAAGGCCTTGTCTGCTGCTGCACACCAATCCCAGGCAACGCCAGCGGCCTTGTTGATGCGGCTCGGTGTGGTGGAGTCGGCCTATGCCTTGCACCTGAGTCGTTTTATGACGGAGTGTTTTCCCGGTGGGCGTGAGCATCCCCTGCAGGATGACGATCTCCATGCCCTGCGAGGGCGTTTGTCAGCACTGTCGCAGAGCCTGCCTCGGGCGCCGCTGGGGGCCTACTCCATTGATGACGAGGCAACGACGGAGGTCGATGATGCGTTCTCTTGCGAGGCCCTCGATCATGGTGGCTGGCGGGTCGGTATTCACATTGCGGCGCCCGGAGCACTGTTGGCGCCCGACGATCCCCTGGCGCAAATGGCCCGAGACCGGGCCTCCACCGTCTACTTTCCGGGCGACAAGATCACCATGCTGCCGGCCCAGGTCATTGCCCTGGCCTCTCTCGATGAATCCGATTGGCGACCGGCGGTCTCGCTTTACGTTGAGTTCGACGCCAAGGGCGATCGCTTGTCTCACGTCACAAGGTTCGAGATGGTGCAGATCAGCCGAAACATTCGCCATGGCGACTGGGAGGAGGACCTGTCGGTCGCTGTGGACCCATCGACCTCGCCCGAGGCCAGAGAGGCCGCCAGAGGTCAACTGCCATGGCCAGACCTGACCGTCTTGCATCAACTCGCCCTGTCCTGTCGTGCTCGAAGAGAGGCCGTTCGTGGCCGGCCAGAGCCGGCGGCTCGTCTGGACTACGGCATCCGTCTGCAATGGCAGGACCATCCTCGGGCGGCCGCACTGGCCCTGGCCGATGTTGACATCCAGACCCGTCAGCGCGGCTCTGCCCTGGATCTTTTGGTCTCCGAGTTCATGATCCTGACCAACGTGACCTGGGGGGAGACCCTGGCCCTCGGGCAGCTGCCAGGCGTCTACCGCTGCCAGTCGATGGGCCGCGTTCGGATGCAGACGACACCCGGTCCCCACCAAGGTTTGGGGGTTTCTCATTACGCCTGGTCAACGTCACCCTTGCGGCGCTATTCAGACCTGGTAAACCAGTGGCAATTGTTGAGCATCTTGGGTCATGGCCGGCCAGCCTTCAAAGGCGGGGATGCCAATCTATTTGCCGATGTGGCCCACTTTGATGCGGTCTACGACCGGTATGCAGAGTTTCAGTCCAGCATGGAGCGGTACTGGACGGGTCGGTGGTTTGGGCAGCAGCTGGGGCTCTCCGGCGAGGCCTGGCAGACGGCTCAGGTGAGCCCAGCCAACACCATGTTGGCGGTTGCCACTCGGACCGAGTCTGTGGTGCGATTGAGGGCAGCCCCTGCCGTGCTCAGGCTTGCACTGACCAGCCTGCCGGCGGGAACAGAACTCGAGGTGGCGGTCACCGGTTTTGATCCGCTCGACATCTCACTTCAAGGCAAGGTGATTCGGATCATGCAGACGGATTCAGTGGGTCGTTATGCAGTGCTGGGCGATCCGATTGCTCACAGCAAGTCCCCTTTTATTCACCAAGCCTTCGCAGAGCAGACCGGCCTGGCCATGGATTATCAGGCGATTCGGGTCCCGCCCGAAGACTTGTCTCAGTGTCTGGGGCGGCTGCATGAGCAGGGCTACGCCGGTCTCAATCTAACGGTGCCGCACAAGCACCTGGCCTATGACTTGGCTTTATCACAGCGATGGCCCATGTCGACGCTGGCCAGTCAGGCCGGCGCGGTCAACACCTTGATTCGCACCGATCAGGGCTGGCAGGCAGACAACACCGATGGCCTTGGCCTACTGACCGATATGCTGCGCAGCCTTGGGCAGAGCGACCTGTCTGGGCTAAGGCTTTTGATGATCGGCGCCGGAGGGGCGGCCGCTGGTGTGCTGGGCCCATTGGCGGCGGCAGGCTTGCAGACGGTCACGGTGGTGAACCGCACCGTCAACAAGGCCCAGGCGCTGGTTGATCGTTTCTCGGTTGCTTATCCTGGGGTTTCTTGGCAGGCCGATGGTCTGCAGAGCTTGGCCCCCGGGGCCCCTCGTTGCGATCAGGTTTTTGATCTGGTGGTCAATGCCAGCAGTGCCAGTCTGCAGGGACAGACGCTCGAGATCGGCCCCGGGATCTTTGGTCAGGTACGACTGGTCGTTGACATGATGTATGGCGCCCAGCCCACTGCCTTCATGCAGCAAGCCAGCCACGCAGGGGCCCAACTGGTGACAGATGGCCTTGGCATGCTGGTCGAGCAGGCGGCCGAGGCTTTTGAACGCTGGCAGGGTCAGCGACCAGAGACGCTGTCGGTATTGCTGGCTTGTCGTCAGGACCTGATCGCGGCGGCCGCTGGGTTAGAGTAAGACCATGACCGAGACCGCCGTGACCGTTGATTCTGCACTGACACCCGTGATGCGGGATGCCGAGGCGGGTCAACGGGCCCTCGAGGAGATTCAGGAGCTTCTCCACCGGTTTGAGGTCGAGTCCGACCTGGTCTCTCGCGAGCAGGTTGCGGGCGATGAGAGCCGAAAAGCCTTGGTCGAACAATTGGTCTTGAAGCAGCAGACGGCGGTCCTCTTGCCCAAGGTCCAGGGTTTGCATGTGGCAGACATCGCCTACGTGCTAGAGGGGCTGCCTCGCCATCAACGTGAACTGATCTGGCCCTTGGTGCCCGATGGCTTGCGGGGCGAGGTCATGCTGGAGCTCGCCGAGCCGGTTCGAGAGCCGCTCATTGAATCCATGACCCGCGAGGCCTTGCTTCGAATGGCACAGGCACTGGATCCAGATGACTTGGCTGCCTTGGCCGATGAACTGCCGTTTGATGTGGTCGAGCGTGTTCGTCAGGGTCTGTCGGTGGAGGAGCGAGAGCAGCTTCGGGCGGCCATGTCCTACCCGGAAAACAGCGTTGGCGCCCGAATGGACTTTGACATGATCACCATTCGCGACGATGTCACGCTGGAGGTTGTGCTGCGTTATCTGCGTCGATTCGACGAGCTGCCCGATCACACCGACCAAGTCTTTGTCGTCGACCGAAAAGAGGGCCTGCTGGGATCTCTGCCCATCGGCCAGCTGTTGGTCAATGAGCCCGAGACCGCAGTGGCCGACGTCATGCGCCGAGACCTGGTATCGCTCAAACCACTGGATGAGGCCATTGATGCTGCCCAGGCTTTCCAGCGCTACGACTTGGTCTCCGCGCCTGTGATTGATGAGTCTGGTCGGCTGATTGGTCGTCTCACCGTTTCCGAGGCCGTCGACGTCATTCAAGAAGAGAGCGATTCCGATGTCTTGGCCCAGGCCGGTCTTCGTGAGGAAGAGGATTTGTTTGCCTCGGTCTGGGATTCAGCCCGTAACCGTTGGCTCTGGCTCGCATTGAACCTCTGCACCGCTTTCTTTGGCGCACTTCGGTGCCTTCGCACAGCACGGTATCACCACGCATGACCACATGCTTGTGCACGATCACTTTTTCGCGCCACTCCTGCAC